>Ga0315286_10000226_pt1 | contig 44171 bp, 38 predicted proteins | sample YL17G10_0_MG_FD_205038 | JGI IMG/M metagenome (GOLD analysis project Ga0315286, IMG submission 205038) | Sediment microbial communities from Yellowstone Lake, YNP, Wyoming, USA - YL17G10_0 | ecosystem: Environmental > Aquatic > Freshwater > Lake > Sediment | place: USA: Wyoming | collected...
GCTGGCTCAGCCCGATGATCTCGAAGATCTGGGCGCCGCGGTAGCTGCGCAGGGCGGAGATACCCATCTTGGACATGATCTTCAGCAGACCGCGGTCCACGGCGGTCTGGTAGTTGCGCTCGGCCCCGTCGGCGGTGAGCTCCAGTGTGTCGCGCTGGCCGGGGCCGAGTGTCGGCCGGCCTGTCGGCCCCAGCGATCGGCTCGTGGCCAGGGCCAGGTAGGGGTGGAGGGCGTTGGCGCCGTAGCCCAGGAGCAGGGCCAGGTGGTGGATGTCCCAGGCGCTGCCTGTCTCCACCACTAGGTCAGCCTTCAGGCGTTTGCCCTCGCGGATCAGGTGGTGGTGGACGGCCCCCACCGCCAGGAGCATGGGGATGGCGGCGTGCTCCTCGTCGACGCCGCGGTCGCCGAGGATAAGGATGGTGCACCCCTCATCGACGGCGCGGCTGGCGGAGGCGCAGATCTCCTCCAGGGCCGGTTTCAGGCCGGCCGGCCCGGCGGCGGCGGGGAAGAGGCAAGAGACCTCCCGCCAGCGGAAGGCGGGGTGGCGCATCTGGCGCAGGGCCTGCATGTGGTCCTGGGTCAAGAGCGGGCTCTCCAGGTGGATGAGCCTGGCGTGCTCCTCCGTTTCCTCGAGTACGCTGCGGCGGGGCCCCAGGTAGCAGTCCAGGGACATCACCAGCTCCTCGCGCAGGGGATCGATGGGTGGGTTGGTCACCTGGGCGAAGCGCTGTTTGAAGTAGAAGGGCAAAGGCCTGTGCATCTGGGAGAGGATGGCCAGGGGCATGTCGTCGCCCATGGACCACACGAGGTCGTGGCCCTGGGTGGCCATGGTCTTGATGATCATCTTTACGTCTTCGTTGGTGCAGGCGAAGGCGGCCTGAAGCTTGTGCAAGTCCTCCGGCTGAAGGTCGGGGCGGTGGCCGTTGGCGCTGTCGTTGCTGGACGGAGCCGGCGAGAGGCGCTGAAGGTTGCGGTGCACCCACTGGCCGTAGGCTGCGCCCGGCTGGGTTCGGCGCCCCACCACTTCCGACATCACCTCGGGCTTCTTGAGGATGCGGCCGCGAACAGTGTCCACCACCAGCATCTCGCCGGGCGCGAGGCGGCCCTTCTCCACCACGCGGGCATCCGGCATGTCCACGACTCCCACCTCGGACGCGGCCACCACCAGTCCGTCGTCGGCGATCTTGTAGCGCAGGGGGCGCAGGCCGTTGCGGTCCAGGGTGGCGCCCACGGCGGCGCCGTCGGTGAAGGCGATGGCGGCGGGGCCGTCCCAGGGCTCCATGAGGCAGGCGTGGTACTGGTAGAAGTCGCGCCAGGCGGGGTCGAGGTCGGGAGTGTGCTCCCAGGCCTCGGGGATGAGCATGAGCATAGCATGCATCACGTCGCGGCCGGAGAGGACCAGCGATTCGAGGACGTTGTCCAGCATGGCGGAGTCGCTGCCGCCGGGGACGATGACGGGCTTCAGCGTTTCGACGTCCTCGCCCCAGACCGGCGATCTGAGCTCCGCCTCGCGGGCGCGGGTCCAGTTGATGTTGCCCTGGAGGGTGTTGATCTCGCCGTTGTGGGCCAGCAGACGGAACGGCTGGGCGAGGGGCCAGGTGGGGAAGGTGTTCGTGCTGTAGCGCTGATGGAAGAGGGCGAGGGCCGATTCGAACTCTGGGTCTTGAAGGTCCAGGTAGAGGCTGGGGAGCTGCTGGGCCACCAACAGTCCCTTATAGACCAGGGTGCGATGGGAAAGCGATGGGATGTAGCAGTCGTCGATGCCCTCGGCGCGGAGGGCGTTCTCGGCCTCCTTGCGCACCAAGTACAGCGCGCGCTCATAGTCGTCGCCTTGGAGGCCGAAGGGCGGCGCCAGAAGGAGCTGCGCCACGTTGGGGCAGGTGGCCAGCGCCTTGTCCCCCAGCGCCGAGCGGTCCAGCGGCACTTGGCGCCAGCCGAGGATGCGGAGGCCGCGGCGTTGCGCCGCCGCCTCCAGGACGTGGCGGGCCCGCGCGGCGGGGCGGACCTTGTTCGGGAGGAAGACCACCCCCACCGCCAGGGCGTCGCCGTTGCTCAGGCGCAGACCGAGCTTCTGGGCCTCCCGCCGGAGGAAACGGCGGGGGAGCTGCACCAGGATGCCCGCGCCGTCGCCGGTCTTGGCGTCGGCGTCGACGGCGCCGCGGTGGGTGAGGTTGGCCACCGCCACCAGGGCCATCTCCACGATGTCGCGGCTGGGGGACGCGCTGGGGCGGGCGACGAAGCCCACGCCGCAGCTGTCCTGCTCGAAGCTGGGGTCGTAGAGCGAGCCTTTGACCTGGTTAGGGTCGAGCATGCCACCCTCGACGCTAAAAGATGCTATAGAGAATAAACTATTGCTGGCCCCTAGTTCTACGGCAGCCGCGGCCATAGACGCAGTTAATCGTGCATGCAGCTTACCATAGACGTGACGGCCTGTCAACGGCCAACGGTTGCCGTTTGCCGCATTGTCAATTCGTTAGCGCTGAGCGTGTACCTTTGGGGGAGGGGATGCGGCGTGTCGGGGTGCACTGCGCTCTGGCATCAGAGGTGGCTGGAACCTGACGCGGCGAAAGCACGAGATATCAAGCTTCAGAGTAAGAAAGACCGCTTGCCAATCTCCTGCAATGCCCGCAACCACCTATTCTTGACCGTGAATGTCTACTAGCCTAACTTGCGCCCTCAGCCCCGATAGGCTAAAAATATGATTAGCACTCCCCAGGCAGGAGTGCTAATCCATCTTAGCGAGGGGGAAAATCGATGGCAAAGCAACTCCTGTTTGAAGAAGCAGCACGACACGCCCTGAAGAACGGCGTCGACGCCCTGGCCGACGCCGTAAGGATCACCCTCGGCCCTAAGGGCCGCAACGTGGTCCTGGAGAAGAAGTTCGGCTCGCCGACCATCACCAACGACGGCGTTACCATCGCCAAGGACATTGAACTGGAGGATCCCTTCGAAAACATTGGCGCCCAACTGGCGCGAGAGGTGGCGGCCAAGACCAACGACATCGCCGGCGACGGCACCACCAGCGCCACCGTGCTCGCCCAGTCCATCGTCCACGAGGGCCTGAAGAACGTGACGGCCGGGGCCAACCCCATGGCCGTGAAGCGGGGAATCGAGAAGGCCTGCGAGGCGGCGGTGAAGGCCATCAAGAAGAACGCCACGCCGGTGGAGACCCGTCAGCAGATGGCCCAGATCGCCGCCATCTCGGCGATGGACGACTCCATCGGAGAGCTCATCGGCGAGGTCATGGAGAAGGTTACCAAGGACGGCGTCATCACTGTCGAGGAGTCCAAAGGCATCGCTACGGAGGTGGAGTACGTCGAGGGCATGGCCTTCGACCGCGGCTACATCAGCCCCTACTTCATCACCAACCCCGAGCGCATGGAGGCGGTCATCGAGGACGCCTACATCCTCATCACCGACAAGAAGCTGTCCGCGGTGAACGACATCCTGCCGGTGCTGGAGAAGCTGGTGGAGGCGGGGAGTAAGAACCTGCTGGTGGTCTGCGACGACTGTGACGGCGAGGCGCTGGCCACCCTGGCGGTGAACAAGCTGCGCGGCACCCTCAACGTCTGCGCCGTGAAGGCGCCCGGCTTCGGCGACCGCCGCAAGGAGAACCTGGGCGACATCGCTGTGGTCAGCGGCGGTCAGCTCATCAGCGAGGAGCTGGGCCGGCGTCTGGACAATGTCAACATCAACGACCTGGGCCGGGCGCGGCGGGTAGTGGTGGTCAAAGAGGACACCACCCTCATCGAGGGCAAGGGCGATCCAAAGGCCATCGAGGATCGAGGCAAGGCGGTGAAGGTGGCCATCGACCTCACCACCTCGGACTGGGACAAGGAGAAGCTGCAGGAGCGCTTGGGCAAGCTTTCGGGCAAGGTGGCCGTCGTCAAGGTGGGCGCCGCCACCGAGACGGAGCTCAAGGAGAAGAAGCACCGCGTGGAGGACGCCGTCTCCGCCACTCGCGCGGCGGTGGAAGAGGGGCTGGTGGCCGGCGGCGGCGTGGCCTACATCGCCGCGCAGAAGGCGGTGGACAAGCTGAAGCTGGAGGGCGACGAGGCCACGGGGGCGGCCATCCTGCGCCGCGCCCTGGAGGAGCCCACCCGCCGTATCGCCATCAACGCCGGCCAGGACGGCTCCGTCATAGTGAACGACGTGAAGGAGCAGAAGGCCAACGGAGGCTACGATGCCGCGCGAGACGAGTTCTGCAACATGATCGAGCGGGGCATCGTCGATCCGGCTAAGGTTTGCCGCGCTGCGCTGGAGAACGCCGTGAGCATCGCTGGCATGGTGCTGACCACCAACTGCCTGGTGACGGAGATCCCGGAGAAGAAGGACCAGTTGCCGCGGGTGCCCTCGGAGATGTACTAGGGGGCGGCAGCGGCGGCAGCCATCGCGCTGCAAGGCAACAAACAGGAGAACCAGCAAGCCGTGGACATCCGCGGGTTGCTGGTTCTAGCTTTTCTGGGCCGCTAAACTTAGAGCAGGGGGGAGCGGTGTACTCCGAGAACGGCCTGCTGGTAGACCTGGCGGAGGTGGAGAAGGTGGTGGACCTATGCGACGTGTTCACCATCATCTTCCGCACGTTCCCGGAGCGCTTGCTGGTGGACAGCCGCATCTCGCCGAAGGAGGGGCCGCTGGTGGCTGTGGTGGAACCGGTGGCCACCGTGGAGGAGCGCTACCACTGGCTGGGCCGCGAGCGCCCCAGCTTCGGCCCGCCGGAGCGCTTCATGTTCTTCCTCTGGCCCCACAGCATCGTCTTCCTGGAGCAGTGCGGCGTCGTTGCCCGCATCCGCCGTCGCTGCGACGCCACCGGCGGGCCGGGGGCGGTCGCCATGTTCGATAGGGCACTGGCTGGGCTGCGGGAGAAGGAGCAGCGGGCCACCCGGGCGGCCATCACCGGCGAGAACTGTCGCACCATCTGGCCGGCACAGAAGCGCAGCCCTCGGGAGGACTGAGGAAGCCGGTACGCACAACATGGGGCCGAGGGGCAAGACCCTGAGGCCCCTTTCCTTTTGGGCGAGGAGTGCCATGGCAGAGCAGGGGCGCAGGCGATACCTGGGGGCGGTGGACCTGGGCGGCAGCAAAATCCTCTCCGTGGTCGCCGATGAGGAAGGGCGCATCCTGGGGGAGGACCGGCGGCCAACCGGAGCCAGCGAGGGGCCTGAGGTGGGACTGGAGCGCATCGCGACGTCACTGGAGGCAGCGCTGGCCGGGGCGGGTCTGCGCCGCGATGACCTGCGGGCGGTGGGCGTCTGCTCGCCGGGGCCCATCGACCCGGCGCGAGGGGTGATCCCCGAAGCCCCCAACCTGCCCGGCTGGCACGATGTGCCTGTCTGCCAGTACCTGGGCGACCGGCTGGGCGTCCCCGCCATCCTGGAGAACGATGCTACTGCCGCCGCCTACGGCGAGTTCGTCTACGGCGCCGGCCGCGGCTGCCGCCACATCGTGTACATAACGTTGAGCACCGGCATCGGCGGCGGGCTTGTGCTGGATGGGCGGCTCTACCGGGGGGCGACGGGGGCGGCGGGAGAGATCGGCCACATCACCATCGACGCCGACGGGCCCCTGTGCGGCTGTGGCAAGCCGGGCCACGTAGAGGCTTTGGCTTCGGGGAGGGCCATCGCCCGGGAGGCCGAGGGGGTCCTAGCGCGGGGCGGTTCGCCGCTGCTGGCCCGCCTGGCCGAAGAGGACGGCGAGCTCACCGCGGCCACCGTCCACCGGGCGGCCGACGCCGGCGACCCGGAGGCCCGCCGCATCCTTCAGCGGGCGGGCTACTACCTGGGCATCGGACTCGCCGCCTATGTCGACGTGTTCAATCCGGAGGTCATCATCATCGGCGGCGGGCTGCGCCATATACGCGACCTCTATCTGGGTCCGGCGGAGCAGGAGATGCGGCGCCGCGCCATGGCCGAGTCGCTGAGGGTGGTGCGCCTTGTGGAGGCCGGGCTGGGCGATTATTCGGGGGTGATGGGCGTGGTCGCCCTGCTACGGGAGGGGCCGGCGACCGCCTAGGTGTCGCCGGCGCCGGGCGTGCCACGGCCGTCCGCGGGGCGCCGGGCGGAGGCTCGGCGCAGGCGCCTGGCCCAGCAGCGGGCGGCACTCCTCCAGGATAGGCTCCATGGTCTGGATGAGGGCGGCCAGCCGCTGCGCCGCTTCGTCAGCCTCCCCTTCGTCCAGCGCGCCTATGGGCAGCGTATGGTGGAGGCGGGTCCAGACGGGCGTCCACTCCTCCAGCTCCATGGCCGGGCCCAGCGCGGCCTGCACCTCGGGCATGCGCTCCGCCAGGACGGCGGCCCAGCGGTAGTTCGTCTCGGCTTCCCCCTCGAAGTGGAGGCCGATCTCGATGCGACCGGTCTTCTTCTGGGGCCAGACCTCGTAGTGGAGGGAGGGATGGTCGAAGTAGACCTGGAGAAAGGCGAAGCGGATGCGGACCTGGAACGATCGGAGCTCCGTCGGCAGGAGGGGCTCCAGCCGCTCGCGGACGAGCATCAGGAAGTCGCGGATGCGCATGGGGGCCCTACGGTAGGACCAGGATCCCCTCGCCCTCAACGACGTCGCCGATGCACCAGAGGGTCTCGTGGGCGGCCGCGAACTCTCGCTCCAGCTCGCGCCCCTGCTCCGGCGCGGCGGCGATGAGCAGCCCGCCCGAGGTCTGGGGATCGAAGAGGAGAGAAGCCATCTCGTCGGCGATGCCCTCCGGCAGGCGCACCTTGGGCTGGAAGAACTGGCGGTTGCGGGACTCGCCGCCGGTGCGGATGCCCTGGGCGGCGTAGGCCAGGGCGCCGTCGAACAGGGGGACGCGCCCCGTCTCGATGCGCAGCGCCGCGCCGCTGGCCTCGGCCATTTCCTGGCCGTGGCCCAGCAGCCCGAAACCGGTGATGTCGGTGAGGGCGTGGCACCCCACCTGTCGCACGATGTGCGAGGGGTGGCGGTTGAGGTGCACCATGCTCTCGATGGCAGACTCCAGGTGGCGGGGCTCGGCCAGGTCGCGCATCGCGGCGGTGGTGATGATGCCCGTGCCCAGGCGCTTGGTCAGGTAGAGAACGTCGCCGGGGCGGGCGCCGCCCTTGGTGAGGATGTGCTGCGGGTGGACGAGGCCCATCGCGCAGAGGCCATACTTGGGCTCGTCGTCGATGACGGTGTGGCCGCCGGCGATGAGGCCGCCCGCCTCCAGCACCTTTTCGGCGCCGCCGCGCAGGATCTCGATCAGGATGTCCTGGCTCAGGTCGTCGGGGAAGGCGGCTACGTTCAGGGCCAGGAGCACCTCGCCGCCCATGGCGTAGACATCGCTCATGGCGTTAGCCGCGGCGATGGCGCCGAAGGCGTAGGGGTCATCCACCAGCGGGGCAAAAAAGTCCACCGATAGCACCACCGCCTGCTCATCGTTCAGGCGATAGACGGTGGCGTCGTCGCGGGCGTCCAAACCCACCAGCAGGTTGGGCAAGTGGACCCCGCCCATGACTCCGTTGAGTTCGCGCAGGACCTGCGCCAGGGCCTCAGGCCCCGCCTTGCCGGCTCAGCCGGCGCAGGCGGCGAGGGCCGTCAGGCGGACCTCTTCCCGCGTCATGCACGCTCCTTCGGGACTACCGCAACCAGTATACGGGTCACGTTCGCGCTGCCACAAGCGAAGGCTGAACCGCTCATGGTGAGCCCGTCGAACCATGAGCGGCCGGCTGCTCATCCTTCGACAAGCTCAGGATGAGCGAGGGCAGCCGACCCGCTGTGCTAGGATGAAGGGCGATGGCCCTCTACGCGCCCAGCGAGATCATCGAGCTGCTGCGCCGGGAGTACGGCGAGCTGCCCTGGCGCCCCCACGGCGACCCGATGACAGAGCTTGTCCTCACCATCCTCTCTCAGAACACCTCCGACGCCAACTCCGGCCGCGCCTTCGCTCGCCTGCGCCTGCGGTTCCCCACCTGGGAGGCGCTGCTGGGCGCTGACCCGCGGGAGATCGAGGAGGCGATCCAGGTGGGCGGCCTGGCCCGCATCAAGGCGCCCCGCATCAGGGCGATCCTGGAAGAGGTGTGGCGGCGCCTGGGCTCCTTCGACCTGTCGTTCCTCAGGGAGATGCCGCTGGCGGAGGCTAAGGCCTGGCTCCGCTCGCTGCCCGGCGTGGGGCCCAAGACGGCCGCCTGCGTGCTGATGTTCGCTCTGGGGATGCCGGCGTTGCCGGTGGATACCCACGTCTACCGCGTGGCCCGGCGTCTGGGCCTGGTACCGCCGCAGACGGGCCCCGAGAAGGCCCACGATCTACTGGAGGGCATGCTGGCGCCGGAGGAGGTCTACCCCTTCCACATGAGCCTCATTCGGCACGGCCGTCGCATCTGCCGGGCGCAGCGGCCGCTTTGCCCCCAGTGCCCCCTGGCCCCGCGCTGCCCCTCGGCGGTGCTGTAGGGCCCCATCGGTTGCTATACTTGAAGCGATGAGCAGGGCTGCTCTCCACAAGCCGTCGTATCTGCACCTCTCGCCCGAGGAGCTGCGCCGTCGCATCGACGCTGCCTGGGAGCTGATGGCCAGCCCCTGTCGCGTCTGCCCGCGGGGGTGCAAGGTGGACCGCCGCACCGACGACCAGCGCGGCTTTTGTCGTATCGGCGCGCGGGCCGTGATCTCGTCCTTCGCTCCTCACTTCGGCGAGGAGCCGCCGCTGGTGGGCACCGGCGGCTCGGGCACCATCTTCCTCACGTCCTGCAACTTGGCCTGCGTCTACTGCCAGAACTGGGAGATATCGCAGGCCCGCTGGGGCCGGCCGGTGACGCACGAGCAACTGGCGGGGGCGATGCTGAAGCTCCAGAACCTGGGCTGCCACAACGTCAACTTCGTCTCGCCCACCGTGCACGTGCCCCAGATCCTGGCCGCCTTGTCCTGCGCCATCGAGGGCGGGCTGCGGGTGCCGCTGGTCTACAACACCGGCGGCTACGACTCGCTGGATGTCCTGCGCCTGCTGGACGGCGTCTTCGACATCTACATGCCGGACATCAAGTACGTCGACGAGGCCATCGCCCGCAAGTACTCGCTGGTGACGGATTACTATCCGGTGGCCAAGGCGGCGGTGAAGGAGATGCACCGCCAGGTGGGCGACCTGGTGGTGGAGGACGGCGTGGCCGTGCGCGGGCTCATCATCCGCCACCTGGTTCTCCCCGAAGGCCTGGCGGGCACCGCCGAGGTGATGCGCTTCATCGCCCGAGAGCTATCGGTGCACTCCTACGTTAACGTGATGGCTCAGTACCGGCCGGAGAACAAGGCCGACCGCCACTCGGAGCTATCGCGGCGCATCACGAGCCATGAGTACGGGGAGGCGCTGCGCCTGGCGCTGGAGCAGGGGCTGTACCGCCTGGCACGCTAAGCGTCTGAGCTTGACAGGCGAATCGCCTACTCCCTATAATCGCGCCATGCTTCCGATGACGGCTGTCCGTGAGCACGCGCCCTTCCGACGAGCGCGACGTCGCTCCCACCGGCGTGGGGGTGCTTGCCGCATGGCGCCGCCCGGATAGCCCATCGACCCGTAGAAAGCTTTTCGCAAGCCCCACCACGTCGCAGCGGTGGGGCGATTTGTTTGTTCGGGGGTTGGGTTGTTTGGCAAACGAGCCCTGAGTATAGTTGAGGGGCTTGAGGACAGACACAGATGATTAAGGTTGGCATCATAAACGTCACGGGCTACGCCGGCGCGGAGCTGGCCCGCCTGCTCTACCTCCACCCGGAGGCGCAGGTGGCCTGCGTCACCGGCCGCAGCGCCGCCGGCAAGGCGCTATCGCAGGTCTTCCCTCACCTCTGGTCGGTGGACCTGACGGTGGCGGAGGAACTGGACGACGTCGACTTCGCCTTCTCGGCGCTGCCCCACGCCGCCAGCGCCGAGGCGGTGGCGCCCCTAGTGCGCCGGGGCCTGCCGGTGGTCGACATAAGCGCTGACTTCCGTCTGACCGACGCCGCAGAGTACCAACGCTGGTACGGCATCGACCATCCGGCGCCGGACCTGTTGCCCCAGGCCATCTATGGCCTGCCGGAGCTTCACCGCGCCGCCGTCCGCGAGGCGCGTCTGGTGGCCAACCCCGGCTGCTATCCCACCGGGGCGCTGCTGGCCCTGGCGCCGGCCGCCCGCGCCGGCATCATCCAGCCGGATGTGATCATCGACGCCAAGTCGGGCGTGTCCGGGGCGGGCCGCAGCCTGGGCCTCGTCTACCACTACGCAGAGGCCAACGAGAGCGTATCGGCGTACGCCCTGGGCGGACACCGCCACCTGCCGGAGATCGTCCAGGAGCTGGCCCGCCTCTGGCCCGATTCCGCTCCGCCGCGGGTCACCTTCCAGCCCCACCTGATCCCGATGACCCGCGGCATCCTCACCACCTGCTACGCCTCCCTAGCCGACGGCGCGCTGCCCGCGGGCGAGGGGGCGAAGGCGGCCGTGCGCGACCTGTACGAAGAGGCCTATCGGGGAGAGCCTTTTGTGCGGGTGGTGGCTGAGCCGCCCCAGACCAAGCACACCTGGGGCAACAACCTTTGCCTTGTCTACCCGACGGTGGACGTACGGGCGAACCGGCTGGTGGTGGTGAGCTGCATCGACAACCTGGTGAAGGGAGCGGCGGGCCAGGCCATCCAGAACATGAACCTGATGCTGGGCTTCCCCGAGGCCGCCGGCCTCGACCAGCCCGCCGTCTATCCCTAGAGCGAGTTGACATTATGAGCTACGAACGCGAACCGGTATCCGAAGCCTTGCCCCGCGGCTTTCTGGCGGGGGCTGCTCGCGCTGGCATCCGGCCCGACGTCGACAAGCTGGACGTGGGCATCCTGTACTCCGAAGTGCCGTGCGCGGCGGCGGCCGTCTACACCAGCAACCGGGTGAAGGCGGCGCCCTTGTTGCTCTGCCAGGAGCACCTGGCCGACGGCCGCGCCCAGGTCGTCATCGCCAACAGCGGCTGCGCCAACGCCGCCACCGGCGAGCAGGGCCTGGCCGACGCCCGTCAGATGGCCGAACTGGCGGCGGCCAAGCTCGGCGTCCGCCCCAACGAGGTGCTGGTGGCCAGCACAGGCGTCATCGGCACCTTGCTGCCCATGGAGCGGCTGAGGGACGGCGTGTCGCGCATCGAGCTGTCGGCCGCGGGCGGGCCCGACTTCGCCCGCGCGATCATGACCACCGATACGCGGCCAAAGTGCGAGGGCGGCCGCTGCGGTCACCAGGGCGAGGAGTACGCGCTGTGGGCGGTGGCCAAGGGTGCGGGGATGATCCACCCCAACATGGCCACCATGCTCTGCTTCATCGCCACCGACGCGCCGCTGGCCCAGCCCTACCTGGCGACGTGCCTGCGAGAGGCCGTGGACGCCTCGTTCAACATGATCGACGTTGACAGCGATACCAGCACCAACGACACCGTCATCGCCCTGGCCAACGGCCTGGCCGGCGGCGAGCCCATCGACGCTGGGCACCCCGCCGCCGGCGCCTTTCGCTCGGCGCTGACCGACTGCTGCGTCCGACTGGCCAAGGCCATCGTGGCCGACGCCGAGGGAGGGACCAAGGTCATTGAGTGCACGGTGGAGGGCGGCGCCTCGCTGGCGGACGCCCGCCGGGCGGCGCGGGAGGTAGTGCGCTCGCTGGCGGTGAAGACGGCGGTCTACGGCTGCGACCCCAACTGGGGGCGCATCCTGGCGGCTGTGGGCAACAGCGGCGCCGCGCTGAGCGAAGAGAAGGCCGTGATCTCGATATCGGCGCCGGAGAACAGCGGCGTTTGCGTCTACCGGCAGGGCGCGCCCCTGCCCTTCGACGCGGCGCAGGCCCGCGCCTGTCTGGCCGCCCGAGAGGTGCACATCCGCGTCGAGTTGGGCCTGGGCGAGGGCGTGGCCACCGCCTGGGGCAGCGACATCACCGAGGAGTATGTGCGCCTGAACAGCGCCTACACGACCTGACATGAGCGAATCGCCTATCCTGGTGGTCAAGATCGGCGGCAGCACGCTGGGCAGCCACGACACGACCCTGGAGGACCTGGTGGCTCTTCAGGGGCAGGCGTGGCGGCCGTTGGTAGTGCACGGCGGCGGCGCTGCCATCAGCGAGTGGCTGAAGGTGCACGACACGCCTACCCGCTTCGTGCGCGGTCTGCGCGTCACCGACGCCGCCTCGCTGCGGGTGGTGGTGGCGGTGCTAGGCGGGCTGATCAACAAGGAACTGGTGACCGCCATCAACGCCCGGGGCGGCCGCGCCGTCGGCCTGTCGGGGGCGGATGGCGCCCTGATCCGCGTGAGCGTTCTGGATCCTGAGCTGGGCTACGTGGGGCAGATCGAGCGCGTCGACGGCGGCATGCTGATGGGGTTGCTGGACGAGGGCTACCTGCCGGTGGTGGCGCCCCTGGGGCTCCTCTGGCAGGACGAGCGCCCGCACGATCAGATCATGAACATCAACGCCGACACTGTGGCCGGCGAGGTCGCCCTGGCCCTCGGAGCGCGTTGGCTGGTCTTCCTCACCGACGTCCCCGGCATTAGCGGCGGCGATGGCCGCTCCCTGGCTCGGCTGTCGGCGGGAGAGGCGGCGGCGCTGGTGGAGGAAGGCGTTGTCTCCGGGGGCATGATCCCCAAGGTCGAGGCCTGTCTGCGGGCCGCGACGGGCGGGACGCGCACCGCCATCATCGACGGCCGCCAGCCTCACGCGCTGCTGGCGGCGCTGGAACGGGGCGAGCTGGCGGGCACCATTATCGGACCGGAGGAGGCCCAATGACTGATTGGCAAGAGCTGGAGAGCCGCTACTTCTTTTCGGTTTACAAGCGCCTGCCGGTGACCTTGGTGCGGGGTCAGGGCGTGTCTGTCTGGGACGACCGGGGGAAGGAGTATCTGGACTTCATCGCCGGCATCGCCACGGTGAGCCTGGGCCACTGCCACCCGGTGGTGGTGTCTGCGCTGACGGAGCAGGCCTCGACCCTAATCCACGTGTCGGGCCTGGTCTACAGCGTGCCTCAGGTCCGCCTGGCCCAGCTCCTGGTGGAGAACAGCTCGCTGGATCGCGTCTTCTTCGCCAACAGCGGCGGCGAGGTGGTGGAGGGGGCTATCAAGCTGGCCCGCAAATGGGGGAAGGAAAAGAGGGACGGCGCCTACCAGATCATCTGCGCCCAGGGCGCCTTCCACGGCCGCACCCTGGCGACGCTGACCGCCGGCGGCAACGAGAAGCACAAGCTGCCTTTCCCGCCGCTGCCGGAGGGCTTCGTCCACGTCCCCTTCGACGATGTGGAGGCCATCCGTCGCGCCACCGACAATAAGACCGCGGCCGTGATGCTGGAGCCCGTCCAGGGCGAGGGCGGCGTCAACGTCCCCCACGACGATTACCTGCGCCAGGTGCGCGCCTGGTGCGACGAGGCGGGCATCCTCCTGATCCTGGACGAGGTGCAGACAGGCATCGGGCGGCTGGGAGCGCTGTTCGGGCACCAGCTCTACGGCGTGGAGCCGGATGTCTTGACCCTGGCCAAGGGCATCGGCAGCGGCGTGCCCATCGGGGCGCTGCTGGCCAAGGAGCACTGCGCCGTCTTCTCGCCCGGCGACCACGGCTCCACGTTCGGCGGCAACCCCCTGGCCACGCACGTGGCCTACTCGGTGCTCAAGTACGTCATCGACAACGACATCTCGGGCCAGGTGGCGGCCAAGGGCCAGCACCTGGAGCGCCGCCTGCGCGGTTTGGCCGACCGCCACTCGCTGGTGACGGAGGTGCGCGGTCGCGGCCTGCTCTGGGCCATCGAGCTGGATGGAGAGCTGGCGGAGGTGGCCCAGCGCGCCTGTTTGGAACAGGGCCTGCTGGTGAATAACGTGAAGCCCACCGCCCTGCGCCTGATGCCGCCGCTGGTGGTGAGCGAGCAGGAACTGGACCGGGCGGTGGAGATCATCGATGGAGTGCTGGGGAAGCTGGAAGCGACCGCTGCCTAAGCCTTACAAAGGAGAGACCAATGCCTGAGAAGCTGATCCTTGCCTATTCCGGTGGCCTCGATACCTCCGTGGCCGTCCGCTGGCTGAAGGAGGAGCGCGGCTACGATGTCGTGGCCCTGACCGTGGACGTAGGGATGCAGAAGGACCGCGAGACGCTGCACAGCCGCGCCCTGGCGGCGGGCGCCGTCGCCTTCCGCTGGGCGGAGGCCCAGGAGGCCTTCGTGCGCGACTTCATCTTCCCGGCCCTGACCGCCGGCGCCATCTACGAGGGGCAGTATCCCCTGGCCACCGCCCTCGGACGGCCGCTCATCGCTCAGAGGCTGGTGGAGGTGGCGCGGCAGGAGGGGGCGACGGCTGTCGGGCATGGCTCCACCGGGAAGGGCAACGACCAGGTGCGCTTCGACGTGAGCGTGCAGGCCCTGGCGCCCGACCTGAGCATCGTGGCGCCGGTGCGCGAGTGGGGCATGAACCGCGAGGACGAGATCGCTTACGCCCAGAAGCACCAGCTCCCGGTGCCGGTCACCAAGGAGAGCCCGTACTCCACCGACGAGAACCTGTGGGGGCGCAGCATCGAGTGCGGCGTCCTGGAGGACCCCTGGACGGAGCCGCCGGAGGACATCTACGAGTGGACGAAGTCGGCGGCGGCGGCGCCGGAGAAGCCCGCCTACGTGGAGATCGGCTTCCAGCAGGGGCTGCCGGTGAGCCTGGACGGCCGCGAACTGGACGGCGTCTCGCTTATCGGGCGCCTGGCGGAGATGGCCGGCGAGCACGGGGTGGGCCGCATCGATCACCTGGAGAACCGCCTCGTGGGCATCAAGTCGCGCGAGATATACGAGGCGCCGGCGGCGGTGACGCTGCTGCGGGCGCATAGGGCGCTGGAGCAGATGTGCCTTTCGAAGGAGCAGGTGCGGCTAAAGGAGCGCATCGCGCAGGAGTACGCCGACCTGATCTACAACGGTCTCTGGTTCACCCTCCACCGCGAGGACCTGGCGGCCTACGTGCGCAGCACCCAGCGCCACGTGACCGGCAGCGTGCGAGTGCGCCTGCACAAGGGCTCGGCGGTGGTGGTGGGGCGCAAGTCGCCCAAGAGCTTGTATGACTTTTCGCTCGCGACGTATGATAAGGGCGACGTGTACGACCAGAGCGCAGCGCCGGGCTTCATCCACGTGTGGGGTCTGCCGGTGCGGGTGCAGGCGCGGGCGCAGATGCTGGAGGAGGGCGAGCGGTAGAATGATCCGCGCCATCCTTTTCGACCAGGGCGATACGCTGTGGCACTTCCCGCGCATGCCGGCGCCGGCCGAACTGGGCGCGGAGGCGGGGCGGCGGGCGACACTCGTGCTGGAGGGCTGGGGTCTCCCCGCCGACGATGGCCTGCGGCGGCTGGCGATGGATGCCTTCCTGAAGTCGCAGCTCGCCGAGCTGGAGGCCTATCGCACCCACCTGGTGAGCCCCGACCCGGCGGCCGTCCTGCGCGAGCTGGCCGCCGAGCGCGGGGTCGAGCTCGCCCTGGAGCAGGCCCGCGAGCTGTGGGAGGGCTGCCGTCCCGAGGGGGCCTTCCTCAGCCGGACGATCTATCCGGACACCGCTGCCACCCTGCGCTGGGCCCGCGAGCGGGGCTATCGCGTGGCCTGCGTCACCAACACGCTGTTCGGCGGGCGGCCGCTGCTGCGCGACTTCGTGGAGGAGGGACTGGACGGCATCGTGGAGTTGGTGGTGGCGTCGTGCGATATCGGCTACCTGAAGCCACACCCCAAGATCTTCGAACACGCCCTGGAGACGCTGGGCGTGACGTCACAAGAGACGGTGATGGTGGGCGACTCGCTGCGGGCCGACGTGGGCGGCGCCAAGGAGCTGGGGATGACCGCCGTCTGGAAACGTCGCACCGACGCCTACGCCCAGTGGGAGATGGACTGGCAGAAGCAGGGCCTGATCCCCGACCACCAGCCGGACTACACCGTCGATAGCCTCTGGGAGATCACGGAGCTCCCGATATTCGATCATGATTAAAGCTGTGCTTTTCGACCTGGGTGATACGCTCTGGCATTTCCCCAACATGCCTCCGCACATCGTCATCCGCGAGGAGACGGTGCGGCGCATCAACGCCCTTCTCCGCACGTGGGGCATCGAGCCCGAGGGCGGCCTCCTGTTCCTGGGGCGCGACATCCGTATGGCGGTGGAGCGCCTGACGGAGGAGGCCTATCGCACCGACTACGTGAGCCCCGACTACGTGGACCTCTGCGCGGAGGTGGCGGGCAGCTTCGGCCTGCGCCTGACCGACGAGCAGGCGCACGAGCTGTGGGACGCCTGGAACCTGGGCGGCCAGTTCTTCGGACGCACCCTCTTCCCGGACGCCCTGGACACCCTGCGCTGGCTCCAGCAGCACGGCTTCAAGCTGGGCGCCGTCACCGACCGCGCCTTCGGCGGGCCGCGCTTCATGGCTGAGCTCACGGAGTACGGGTTGGACGGCTTCTTCGGCGTCGTCACCATCTCCTCCGACGTGGGCTACCTGAAGCCGCACGCCAAGATCTTCCAGCACGCCCTGGACGCCCTGGGCGTCACGCCCGAGGAGACGATGATGGTGGGCGACTCGCTGCGCTGCGACGTGACCGGCGCCAAGGGGCTGGGCATGATCGCCGTCTGGAAGCGCCCGCCCCTGGACGAACCGACTGAGGTGGGCGCCGACAAGGCCGAAGTGACGGGCGAGATCGCCCCCGACCATGCGATCGACAATCTCTGGGAGCTGACCCAGCTCCCGGTCCTTAACCATGGCTGACCCTAAGCCGGCTAAGGTCTGGGCTGCTCGCTTCGCCAAGGCCGCCGACCCGCGGGCGGAGGCCTTCACCGCCGCCATCGACGTTGACCAGCGCCTGTACAAACAGGACATCGCCGGCTCCGTCGCCCACGCTCGCATGCTGGCCCGCCAGGGCATAATCCCCGCCGCCGACGCCGAGGCCATCGTACGGGGGCTGGAGGAGATCCGGCAGGAGATCGAGGCGGGGCGCTTCGTCTTCCGGCGCGAGCTGGAGGACGTGCACATGAACATCGAGGCCGCTCTGCGGGAGAAGATCGGCGAGGCGGCCGACCGGCTGCATACCGCCCGCTCTCGCAACGACCAGGTCGCCACCGACCTGCGTCTCTACCTGAAGGAGGCCATCGGCGAGGTGCTGGCCGCCCTGCGCGGCCTCCAGGGCGCGCTGCTGGAGCTGGCGGAGGCCAACCGCGAGGTGGTGATGCCCGGCTACACCCACCTGCAGCGGGCGCAGCCGGTGCTCTTCGCCCATCACCTGCTGGCGTACTTCGAGATGCTAGACCGCGACGGAGGCCGCTTCCGCGACTGCCTCTTGCGCGCCGACGAGCTGCCGCTGGGCGCCGGCGCCCTGGCCGGCGTGCCCTACCCCATCGACCGCGAGTCCGTGGCCCGCGAGCTGGGCTTCGCCCGCATCGCCGAGAACAGCATCGACGCCGTCTCCGACCGCGACTGCGTGGCGGAGTTTCAGGCGGCGGCGGCCATCACGATGATGCACCTGTCGCGGCTGTGCGAGGAACTGGTGATCTGGTCCAGCGCCGAGTTCGCCTTCGTCCAGCTAGACGAGGCCTTCGCCGGCGGCTCCAGCATCATGCCTCAGAAGCGCAACCCGGACGTGGCCGAGCTGGCCCGCGCCAAGACCGGGCGCGTCTACGGCAACCTGATGGGCATCCTCACCCTGCTCAAGGGCCTGCCCCTGTCCTACGGCCTCGACCTCCAGGAGGACAAGGCCGGCCTGTTCGACAGCGTCGACACGCTCCTGGCGACGCTCGACGTGCTGGCGGCGATGTTGCCAGGCCTGCGCGTGAACGCCGAGCGCATGGGGGCGGCCGCGGCCGAGAGCTACACTTTGGCCACCGACCTGGCCGACTATCTGGCCCAGCGCGGCCTCCCCTTCCGCCAGGCCCACGAGGCCGTGGCGCGGCTGGTGCGCTACGCGGAGGAGCAGGGCAAGGCCCTGGGCCAGCTATCGCTGGAGGAGTACCGCCGCTTCTCGCCGCTGTTCGGCGAGGACGTGCTCGGGAGGCTGGACGCTCGCGCTGCCATTGAGGCGCGGGACGTGCCCGGCGGCACGTCGCCGCGCCGGGTAGGGGCGGCGCTCAAACGGGCGCGGCAGCGGCTGGAGGGCCAAGGGTCGTGATCAACGGAGTGAAGCTGGCGCCGTCCATCCTCTCGGCCGACCTCTCCCGCCTGGGAGAGCAGGTGCGAGAGGCGGCGGCCGCCGGCGCCGACTACATCCACATCGACGTGATGGACGGGCGGTTCGTGCCGGTGATCTCTTTCGGCACGCCCCTGGTGGCGGCCGTGCGCAAGATCACGGAGCTCACCCTGGACATCCACCTCATGATCGAGGAGCCGGAGCGCCACATCGGGGCGTTCATGGACGCCGGCGGCGACATCATCAACGTCCACGTCGAGGCCTGCCGCCACCTCCATCGGGTGGTGCAGGAGGTGCACGCCCGCGGCAAGCGGGCCGGCGTCTGCCTCAACCCGGTCACGCCCGCGTCGGCCCTGGAGGAGATCCTGGGTGAGCTGGATCAGGTGATGGTGATGGCGGTGAACCCGGGCTGGTCCGGCCAGCGCTTCATCCCCGAGGTGCTGCCCAAGGTGGAGCGCCTGCGCCGCATGATCGATGGCGCCGGCCTGGCGGCGGAGATCGAGGTGGACGGCGGCGTCACGCCGGAGACCGCGCCCGGGGCGGTGAGCGCAGGCGCGTGCGTGCTGGTGGCCGCCTCGGCCGTGTTCAACGACCGCGCCTCGGTGGCGGAGAACATGGCGCAGCTCAAGAAGGCACTGGCCAAGGTTCGGGAGGGCGCCTAGGGGCCGCGTGGCCCGGGCGGGTCTACCCCGCAGCCTTGAGCTGCGTGCGCAGGCAGCGGGTGCAGATGGCGACTCGCACCGGGTGCCCGCCGATGGTCACCACCCGCTTGTGGACGTTAGCCCGGAAGATGCGGTTGGTGCCCGGCGCGCGGCGTTCCCACCGTCCCGAGTGCTTGTGGCGGATGTTCCGTCCGTATATCGTTCCTTTGCCACAGATTGCGCAACGTGCCACTATAGTCGTCCCCGCCTCGCTTGTGTCTTGTTGTAGCTGGGGGTAGAATTCAACAGCAGCAATGATAGCATCGTCCCCCGTCCAAGAGCAAGGTGACTTGGCGCGTCCGCTCGTACCGTTTTGTTCGTTCGGCCAAGAAGAGCGTACTTCCTTCTAGAAGCCGTGCTATGACCGCCCCGACGGAAGTGACTTCGCTGTCAGGCAGCGATCTGCGGGCGATGTTCGCCACGGCCACGGCCTGGCTGGAACGGCACGTCGAGTCCCTGAACGCCATCAACGTCTTCCCCGTGCCGGACGGTGACACCGGCACCAACATGTACCTCACCCTGCGCTCGCTGCTGGACGAAGCCTATCGCGCCGACAGCGACCGGGCGGAGACGATGCTGTCGGCGATGGCCAAGGGGGCGCTGATGGGCGCCCGCGGCAACTCCGGCGTCATCCTCTCGCAGATCATCCGCGGTCTAGCCCAGGCCGCGCGGGAGCAGCAGCGCATGGACGTGGCCAGCCTGGCGCGCGGGCTGCGCGAGGGGGCGGCGAGCGCCTACAAGGCCGTCACCCAGCCGCGAGAAGGGACGATCCTCACGGTGGCGCGGGAGGCGGCGGACGCCGCCGAGGTCGAGGCTCACCGCGATGGGCGGGACGTGCTGGCGGTGATGACGTCCGCCGCCGAGGCCGCCCGTGAGTCGGTGGCCAGGACGCCCGCCCTTCTGCCGGTGCTGGCCGAGGCGGGTGTCGTGGACGCCGGCGGCCAGGGCTTCTACGTGATGCTGGAAGGCTGGCTGCGCTACTTGCGTGGCCAGGAGGAGGAAGTGCCTGCCGGTGCGCCGGTAGGCCGCGAGGAACTGGAGCGCGACTGGCTGTCCGTCACCAGCCAGATGCACTCGCAAGTTCACGCCCAGGGGCAGGCGATGTACGGCTACTGTACCGAGTTCCTGGTGTCGGGCGAGAGTCTGCCCGGGGATGACGTTCAGGCGCGCATGCTGGAGCTGGGCGATTCGGTGTTGGTGGTGGGCGACGAGAGCTTGGTGCGGGTGCACGTCCACACGAACGATCCCGGCGCTGCCCTCAGCTTCTGCACCACCTTCGGGCGGCTCAACCAGGTCAAGGTGGACAACATCGAGGCCCAGGCCGAGCAGTTCCTCGCCATGCATCAACTGCAGACGGCGGTCGCGGAGCCGTCGGACATCGCCACGGTGGCGGTGGTGGCCGGCGAGGGCATGGAGCAGATCTTCCGCAGCGTGGGCGCTACCGCTGTCGTGCGCGGCGGGCCGACTATGAACCCCAGCGCCCGCGAGCTGCTGGACGCCATCGAGCAGTGCCCTTCGGACAAGGCGATCCTCATCCCCAACGACAAGAACATTGTCATGGCCGCCCAGCAGGTCATCCCCCTGTCCAACAAGGAGGTGCGGGTGGTGAAGACCACCACCCTGCCCCAGGGGGTGGCCGCTCTGCTCGCCTTCAGCCCCGACGTGGACTTGGACGCAAATGCTGAGGCCATGGAGGAGGCGCGCACCACCGTCCACACGGTGGAGGTGACCCGGGCCATTCGCAGCACCCGCGTTGGCGGGCTGCGAATCCGCGAGGGCCAGGCGATCGCGGTCGTGAACGGGGAGCTCAAGGTGGCGCAGAAGACGCCTGCCGCGGCGGTGAAGGCGGCCCTGGAACACCTGCCCCTGGACGAGCTGAGCCTAGTCACTCTCTACTACGGCGAGGGGACGAGCGAGCAAGACGTTCACGCCCTGGCCCGCGAGCTGCGCCGCCTCCACCCCCACCACGACATCGAGGTGGTGTTCGGGGGCCAGCCTCACTACTCCTACATCGTCTCCGCGGAGTGAGGGGCGACTTCGCTCGCCAGCCTTGCACTGGCGCACTCTGCGAGTGGTTCACCGTTAGGTCTGCCGTGCGCGGAGCAACCATCACTGCCACCCCCGATCATTCCACGGGGAGCCGGTCATTCGCCCTGACAGTCGCTGAACACTGGCTCTCTTTGGCTTTTGCGGGGCGGGCGCCGTTGGTATACTAGCCAGCAGCGAGGTTCGCTTGGCAGTAAAGATAGTCGCTGACACCACCTGCGATTTGACGCCCCGCATGGCCCAGGAGCTGGGGGTGACGATAGTTCCGTTGCATGTCATCTTCGGCGATGTGAGCTATCGCGAGGGGATCGACATCACCGCCGAGGAGTTCTACGAAATGCTGGTCAAGAGCCGCCAGCTTCCTACCACCTCAGCGCCTTCCGTGGGCGACTTCCAGGAAGTCTACCAGCGCCTGTTGGAGGAGGGTCACTCCATCGTCTCCATTCACCTGTCGGGCAAGCTGTCGGCCACGGTGAGGATGGCCCAAGCGGCCGCGGACTCCCTGAAGCAGCCGGGGCGCATCGCCGTGGTGGACTCGCAGAGCCTATCCCTCGGCATAGTCTTCGCCATCGTGGAGGCGGCGGCCGCCGCCCGCGCGGGGGCCGGCCTGGAGGAGGTGAAGGCGGCGGCCGAGAGCGTGCCCGGCCGGCTGGAAATTCTGTTCATGTTGGATACGTTGGAGTACGTGCGCCGAGGCGGCCGCATCGGGCGGGCGCAGGCCTACCTGGGGACGATCCTCAGGATCAAACCCATCCTGGCCGTGCGCGAGGGCGAGCTCTATCCTGTGGAGCGGGTGCGCACGCGGGCGCAAGGGGTGGAGCGGATCATCCAGGCGGGGGTGCGCCACCAGAACGTGAAGCTTGCCGGCGTCGGTCACTCCACCACTCCCGACGAGGCAGAGCTCATCCGCGAGAGGCTGGCCATGGCTTTCCCTCACACCCAGGTGGTCGTCGTGCGGTTCGGTCCGGTGTTGGGTGCCCACGGCGGGCCTGGCATCGTGGGCATAGGTGTCATGAAGGGACGCTAGAGCATTGGCCGAGGCGCCGGTGGAGAGCCTGCGCAAGGTCTTAGAGCTGGAACAGGCCAAGGGTTTCGCCGACACCGCCGTCATCGGCGGGCTGGACGGCTTCTTGCGCCGCCTACTGGAGGGGAACCGTTCGCTGGCCGGCGACCGCCTCCGCGCGGCGTTGCAGGCCCTGCCCTCGCAGGGCTACGCTGGCCTAGCCCCAAGCGAGCGCCGCCGCTGGGTGGAGGGCCTGCTGGCCGACGGGCCTGCTCCGGCCAGGGCGCCTCGGGCGGCGCCCACGCCACGGACAAGACGGCGCCCGCTGGCGCCTCCGCCCGCAGTCGTCGGCCTGACCCTGGATTCGTCCATCGAGGTGCTCAAGGGGGTGAGCCGGGCCACGGCGGCCCGCTTTGCGCGGCTGGGCGTGCGCACCATCCACGACCTTCTCTACCACTTCCCCCATCGCTACAGTGACTTCGCCCATATCCGGCCGATATCGCAGATGGTGGTGGGGGAGGAGCAGACGGTGCTGGCCACCGTCTGGACGGCGGCGGAAACTACCTTGGGCCGCCGGCTGAAGGGCACCGAGGCCATGGTGGGCGACGAGACGGGCACGCTACGGGTCCTCTGGTGGGGTCAGCGGTACATCGCCCGTCAGTTGCGGTCGGGCATGCGCTTGGCTCTTAGCGGGCGTGTCACCGTGTTCCGCGGCCAGCGGCAGATGGAGAACCCGGAGTGGGAGGCCCTCACCTCCGACGATCCGATCCACACGGCCCGCCTGGTGCCCGTCTATCCGCTGACCGAGGGGCTCTACTCGCGAGTGCTGCGGCGGTTGGTCAAAGAAGTGGTGGACTCGTTCGCGGATCAGGCGCCGGACGCCACGCCGGCAACCACGCAGGAGCGTCTGAAGCTCTGGCCTCTGCCCCGCGCCCTACGCCAGATGCACTATCCCGATAACCTGAAGGCCGCCGAGGCGGCCCGGCGTTCGCTGGCCCTGCGAGAGCTGCTGACCATCCAGGTCGGCGTTCTGAAGCGGCGACAGGCCTGGCAGGCCAGCGGTCGTGCCCACCCTCTGGCCCTGCCGCCGGCGGCGCTGGAGGGCTTCGTGACGGCGTTGCCTTTCGCTCTTACCGCCGCGCAGCGGCGTTCGATGGCCGAGATCGCCGCCGATATCGCTCGCGTGGTGCCCATGAGCCGCCTCCTGGAGGGCGAGGTGGGCAGCGGCAAGACGGTGGTGGCCACGGCCGCCCTGCTGGCGGCGGCGGCCAGCGGCTGCCAGGGGGCCATCATGGCGCCCACGGAGATCCTGGCGGAGCAGCACCACCGGACGCTCTCTGTCCTCTTCAGCGAGGGCGGCGAACCGTTGTGGAGCGGTGTCTTCCAGCCTTCATATCTGGGCAGGCCGCTGCGGGTGACCCTGCTCACCGGCAGCCTGGCGGCTAAGGACAAGGCGGCCGCCCAGGAGGCCATCGGCCGGGGCGAAGTCGATATCGCCATCGGCACCCACGCCCTCATCCAGGAGGAGGTGAGTTTCCCCCGCCTGGGCCTGGTTGTGGTGGACGAGCAGCACCGCTTCGGGGTGATACAGCGGGCGGCGCTGCGGGCCAAGGGCGCCTGCCCTCACGTGCTGGTGATGACCGCCACGCCCATCCCCCGCACACTCGCGCTCACCGTCTACGGTGACCTGGACATCTCGATCATCGACGAGATGCCGCTGGGCCGGAAGCGGGTCAAGACCATCCGCGCGTTCTCCGAGGACCGAGGCGAGACGTACGGCTTCCTGCGGGAGCAGGTGCTGCAGGGGCGGCAGGCCTACGTCATCTGCCCGCTGGTGGAGGAATCGGAGGCCATCGCCGCCAAAGCGGCGGTGCAGGAGTACGAGCGTCTGGCCCGCGCGGTGTACCCGGACTTGCGGCTGGGCCTTGTGCACGGCCGCCTGCCGGCAGCCGAGCGCGAGGCCCAGATGCGGGACTTCCGCGACGGCCGGCTGGACATCCTGGTGTCCACCGCCGTGGTGGAGGTGGGAATCGACGTGGCCAACGCCACCGTGATGCTGGTGGAGGGCGCCGACCGCTTCGGGCTGTCGCAGCTTCACCAGTTCCGGGGCCGCGTCGGTCGCGGCGAGCATCAGAGCTACTGCATCCTGCTCTCGGAGAACCAATCGGAGGAGGTTCAGGAGCGCCTGCGCTTGATGGAGAGCATCTACGACGGCTTTCGTCTGGCCGAGGAGGACCTGCGCCTGCGCGGCCCCGGCGAGTACTTCGGCACCCGCCAGACGGGCCTGCCCGACCTGAAGGTGGCCCGCCTGTCGGACGTTGACCTGCTCGAGCAAGCGCGGGCCGAGGCCACCCGTCTGCTGGAAGCCGACCCGGAGCTGGCTCGCCCAGAGCACCGCCCGCTGGCTCGTCAGGTGTCGCATCTGTGGGACAGGCTCACGGCGGAAATGAGCTAGGGGTCTGAAGCGTCGTAGGGGCGGTTCGCGAACCGCCCCTACTTCATGACCGGCAGTCTGCGGTAGTATACTTCCGTCATGCTGATCAAGTACGAGATTGCTCGTCTGGTGGCCGAGGCGGCGGCGAGGGCACAGGAGGCCGGCGATCTGCCGGCCATCGCTCTGCCCGACGTGACGGTGGAGCACCCAGCGCATGAGGAGCACGGGGACTATGCCGTTAGCCTGCCGCTGAAGCTGGCCCGTGCGGCCCGCAACAGCCCCATCGCTATCGCCGAGGCTATCGCCAAGCACATCAGCCCCGGCGATACTTTGGCCGAGGTATCGGTGGCGGCGCCGGGGTTCATCAACTTCCGCCTGAGCGACGGCTGGCTCGCCCGCCAAGTGGAGGAGCTCCTGCTCCAGGGCCCGCGCTTTGGCGATGTGCTCCTGGGCAAGGGCCAGCGGGTGCAGGTGGAGTTCGTCAGCGCTAACCCGGTGGGGCCCCTGCACGTAGGCGCCGGCCGCGGCCTGGCCATCGGAGACACGCTGGCCGGTGTGCTGGCTGCCGCAGGCTATGAGGCGGAGCGGGAGTATCTCATCAACGACGCCGGGACTCAGACGGAGACCTTCGCCGCCACCCTCTACGCGCGCTATCAGCAGCTCTTTGGGCGCGAGGTGGAGATCCCCGAGGGTGGCTACCCCGGCCACTACATGGTCGACCTAGCCGAAGAGCTGCGCGCCGAGCACGGCGAGGCCCTGCTTGCTTCGCCGGAAGGGGGCTGGCCGCCGGAGATGCACGATCTGGGCGTCCAGAAGATGCTCTCGGTCATCCGCGACGATCTAGCGGCCATCAATGTCCACTACGACGTCTGGTTCAGCGAGAAAAGCCTTTACTCGTCGGGCACCTTCGAGCGAATGATGGGTGTCCTGCGCGACAAGGGGTACCTGGCGGAGAGGGAGGGCGCGGTCTGGTTCGCTGCCAGCCAGCTAGGCCAGGAGAAGGACCACGTGCTCATCCGCAGCAACGGCAAGCCCACCTACCTGGCCTCTGACCTGGCTTACCACTACGATAAGTTCTTCCTGCGGAGCTTCCAGCGGGTGGTGGAGGTCTGGGGGGCCGACCACCAGGGCCATGTGGCCGCCATCCGCGGCGGAGCCAGCGCCTTGGGTATTGACCCCGAGGCGCTGGACATCATCATCCACCAGTTGGTGACCCTCACCCGCGGCGGCGACATCGTGCGGCTGTCCAAGCGCACCGGGGAGATCATCACACTGCGCGAGGTAGTGGACGAGGTGGGGCCCGACGCCTGCCGCTACTTCTTCCTGGCCCGCGCCGCCGACTCCCACATGGACTTCGACCTAGAGCTGGCTCAGCGCCAGAGCGTCGAGAACCCCGTCTACTACGTCCAGTACGCCCACGCCCGCGTCGCTGGCATCCTGATGTTCGCCGCCGAGCGAGGGGTGGACTACGCCGACGGCGATGTCTCGCTCTTGATCCATCCGGCGGAGACGGCCCTCATCCGCAAGATGCTCCTGCTGCCCGAGCTTGTCGAGGGCATCGCCCGCACGCTGGAGCCTCACCACCTGCCCCACTACGCCGTAGAGCTGGCCACCGTCTTCCACGACTTCTACGAGAAGTGCCGCGTGGTCTCCGACGATGAGCCACTGACGAAGGCGCGTCTGAAGCTGGTGGCGGCCTGCAAGACGGCCCTGGCTCGCACGCTGGCCCTCATGGGCGTCTCCGCACCTGAGCGGATGTAGGCTCAAAACCGCTCATGGTGGGCCTGTCGAACCATAGAGCGCGGCGCCGCTCGTCCTGAGCCTGTCGAAGGACGAGCGGACGCGTGTCTCATTCCTCCAGCCGGTACGGCAGGTCTATCACCCTCACGCCGGGCCGCTTCTTCAAGTAAGGCTTCAGCCGCATTACGTCCTGGTTGTGCAGGGGCCGCTCCCACCAGTGGCGGGGGACGAAGCCGGGCAGAACGACCGTGATGGTGACTCCCGGCTCAGCCCGCTGCAGCGACCCCACGTAGGCCAGCATCGGCGCCACGAACGCCCGGTACGGCGACTCGATGATCAGCAGGGGAACGTCCGGGATCAGCTTCTCCCAGCGCGCCCGGAGATCCTCCGCCGCTTCTCGATCGTCCGTGATGTGCACCGCCGTCACCCTGCCGGACAGCTCTCGCACGAACGCTATCGCCGCCAGGCTCACCTTGTTGATGGTGTCCACCGGCACCACGATGTGCTCCCGCGTTGGTGGGCGTTCCGCCGGCACCATGGTCGGGATGCTAGACGGAGGCGCGACCTCCTCGGCCCGCACCGCCTCCTCAAACCAGTCGTAGTGGCGCCGGATGCGCGTGAACAGGAGCATCAGCGCCAGCATCAGGAGGATGGAGATCCAGGCCCCGTGGGTGAACTTGGTGCTGGCGATGATCACCGCCACCACCGCCGTCATCGCCGCCCCCACGCCGTTGATCGCCAGGCTCCGGCGCCAGCCGGGCTCCCGCAGCCGCCACCAGTGCCTCACCATGCCCGACTGAGAGAGGGTGAACGAGACGAAGACCCCGACTGCGTACAGCGGGATCAGCCTCGTCACCTCCCCAGCGAAGACGATGAGCAGGAGAGACGCGGCGCCCGCCAGAAAGACGATGCCTCGGGAGAAGGCCAGGCGGTCGCCCTTGAAAGCGAACTGCCGCGGCATGAACCGGTCCCTGGCCAGTATGGCCGAGAGCCAAGGGAAGCCCGCGTAACTCGTGTTGGCGGCCAGGAACAGCACCAGCGCCGTCGCCGCCTGGTATGCGTAGTACAGTACGTTCTCGCCCAGGACCTCCCTCCCCAGCATGGAGACGATGGTCTCCTTCTCCGACGGCACCAGACCGTAGCGGCTCGCCAGGAAGGCAACGCCAAGCACCAGGAACCCCAGGATACAGGCCATCGTCGCCAGCACCGTCCGGGCGTTCTGGCTCTCGGGCGGCTTGAATGCCGGTACAGCGTTGGAGATGGCCTCTACTCCGGTGAGCGCCGCGCTGCCGGAGGAAAAGGCCCGCAAGATCAGGAACAGCGTTAGGCCCTGAGTGGCCGCCACCTGCTCTTGCGGCGGGGCGCCGTGCAGGAGCGACCCCGGCGCGTCCCCGGCGATCACCTTGAATAGGCCCACCACGATCATCGTGCCCATGGCGAGGATGAAGAAATAGGCGGGGGCGGCGAACATCGTGCCCGATTCCCGGACCCCCCGCAGGTTTCCCAGGGCGAACAGCGCCACCACCAGCACCCCGATAGGGACGCGGACATCGTATAGGTCAGGCACCGCAGAAGTGATGGCCGCCACCCCCGCCGCCACGCTCACCGCCACCGTGAGGGCGTAGTCCACCATTAGCGCCCCCCCCGCCAGCAGCCCTGGACCCCGCCCTAGGTTTTCGTGCGCCACTGTGTACGCGCCGCCGCCGCTGGGATAAGCCTTGATCGTCTGGCGATACGAGAGCGTCACGATGGCCAGCAACAGCACGATCACCATGGTGATAGGCAGCGCCCTGGAGAGCGCTCCCGAACCGGCCAGCACCAGCATGATCAGGATCTCTTCCGGGCCGTAGGCGGAGGAGGAGAGGGCGTCGGACGAGAAGATGGGCAGCGCCTTGATCTTGGTCAGTCGTTCGTGGATGGCCTGGGAAGTGGCGAACGGACTGCCGATAATCACCTGTTTGAGGCCGGCGAGATAGCGCCCAAATGTGTCGGCAGGGGTGCTGGCCAGTCGGGTGGCTTCCAGGTAGCCCGGAGCGACCCGCGTGAACCTTCGCTGGCGCGGAACGACCCGCAGGTACGGCCCCCGCGAGGCCTGCCCGTAGCGCACCTCGCGCAGCTCGATGTCCTGCTCCGGCCGGTCAGGGCCGCCGCGCTCCTGGCGCGGGATCACGATCCGCGTGCGTTCGCCCGGCTCCGCGCCCTCCGCTTGTACCGCCCCCTCTTCCTGGCGAAGCGAATCGGCATCCCGTGCGGGGGCTTCCGGACGGCGCTCCCCGGGCCTCCTGATGCGGATGAAGGATCGACGGCCTTTCTTATCCATACGTTCGGCCTAGATTATCTCCGACCTACATACTATCGCCTGGGGACGAAGACGCAAGCCGGCTGCCCACCTATGTGGGGGCGCCCCTTGGCGCGCCCCCGAGGAGGGGGCAGCGCTTGCTCTGCCCCTACGGGTGGTGGGGGTCGTTCGCGGAACGACACCCCCACCACCCTCGCCTTGCCGCCGGCCCCCTGCCCTGCTACCATACCTTAGGTTGTGGTCGAGGAAGTGAAGACAGCCCCGCGGGACTCCGCTCCCGCCCCCGACGGTGCCTGTCTGGGCCGAAGGTCGGCCGACCTGGCGGCCCCGGTAGGCAGGGCCGGCCTGGGCCAGCCCAGCTACGTCTGGCGGTTCGGCCTGGAGCGCCGCCTCTCCCTCATCCGCCGCTACGTCCCCCTGGAAGGCCGCCGCATGCTGGACATCGGCTGCGGCGTGGGCACCTTCGTGCAGCGGCTCGCCGAGTTCTCGCCCCGCGTCTGTGGCGTGGACATCGACGGCGAGCGCGTCCGGCGCGGGGCGCAGGCGGTGCCAGGCCTGGCGGTGGCGGTGAGCGAGAACCTGCCCTTCCAGGACGGCGCCTTCGACTTGGTGCTCCTGCACGAGGTGCTGGAGCACGTCCGCGACGACGCCCTCACTCTGCGCGAGGCCTGTCGCGTGACGCGGCCGGGCGGCAACGTTGTCATCTTCTGCCCCAACCGCCTCTACCCCTTCGAGACGCACGGCGTGTTCCTGGGCAAGCGTTACGTCTTCGGAAACATCCCGCTGGTGAACTACCTGCCGGACCCCCTGCGGCGGCGGCTGGTCCCTCACGTGCGCGCCTACACGCGCGGTGGTCTGCGGCGCCTCCTGGCCCGCCTGCCGGCCCGGACAGTGGTGTACACCTGCGTCTGGCCCGGCTTCGACAACCTGAGGGCGCGTAGCGGCCTGGCCTCGACCGTGCTGCGGCGAGTGCTCTATCCGTTGGAGAGCACGCCGCTGCGGAACTTTGGCCTCTCCCATTTCGTTATTCTGGAGAGGAAGGACTAGGAGGGCGATGGCTGCTCGGCGTCCGTACACGCGACGCAGGCTGCGACGGCTCAACGGCAACGGGAACGGCAAGCACTCCGGCGCCCCGATGTGGGTATGGCTCATGGCCTTCGCCGGCCTCCTGTTCCTGACCATCCTCATCGTGGGTGGCGGTGTGGCCTTCGCCGTCTACCAGCACTACACCGCCGACCTGAAGCCCCCAGACCAGGCGCTGGCCGAGACCGGCTCGGCAGGCAGCCGCATCTACGACCGCAACGGCACTCAGCTGTACGAGTTCGTCGACCCCCTATCGGGGCTGAGCAACCCCGTACCCCTCTCCGAGATATCGCCCTGGCTCACCCAGGCCACCATCTCCACCGAGGACGCCAGCTTCTATGACAACCCGGGCATCAACGTGCGCGGCGTCGTCCGGGCGGCCATGGAGAACCTGACGCCGTTTGGCCCGGGCTGGCTCGAAGGCAGCGGCGGCAGCTCCATCACCCAGCAGCTCGTCAAGAACGTGTACATCCCGGAGAGCCAGCGCCAGGAGCGGACGATCGGCCGCAAGATCAAAGAGGTCATCGTTGCCCTCGAGCTGAAGCGCGAGTACAGCGACGACCAGATCTTGGAATGGTACCTCAACCAGGTTTTCTACGGCAACTTCGCCATCGGAGCCGAGGCCGCCGCCTGGCGCTACTTCGGCAGGCCGGCGCGCGACCTGACCCTGGGCGAGGCGGCCATGCTGGCTGGCATCCCTCAGGCCCCCGGCGACTACACGCCGGTCATCCCCGAGAACCGCCCCGCGGCCATCGAGCGGCAGCACCACGTGCTCGACCTGATGGTGAAGCACAACTACATCACCCAGGAGCAGGCCGACGCCGCCAAAGAGGAGCAGCTTTCCTTCGCCAGCGCCAGCTTCCCCATCCTGGCGCCCCACTTCGTGTTCTACGTCAAAGACACCGTCATCAAGATGTGCGAGCGGGGCATGCTCCAGGTCCCCAAGGACACCGACTGTCAGAGCCTGATCACCCGCGGCGGCCTGCGTATCTACACCACCCTTGACCTTCCCCTCCAGCAGAAGGCTGAGGGTATTGTCGAACAGAACATCGCCGCCAACGAGGACCGGTTCAACGGGCACAACGCGTCCAGCGTCGTTATCGTCCCCTCCACGGGCGAGATCCTGGCCATGGTCGGCAGCCGCGACTACTTCCGCGAGGACATCGCCGGTGAGGTCAACGTCACCACCTCTGAACGCTCCCCGGGAAGCACCATCAAGATGTTCACCTACCTGACGGCCTTCCTCCAGGGCTGGACGCCGGCGACGATAGTGCGGGACGAGCCCATCGACATCAAGTCGGAGGAGGGCCGCCCCATCCAGAACTGGAACTTCAAGTTCATGGGGCCGATCACCGTGCGCACCGCCCTTTCTCAGTCTGTGAATATCGCCGCCGTGCGCACTATTCTGAAGGTGGGCATCGAGAACGTCGTCGATACCGCCCACAAGCTGGGCATCACCTCCCTCCCCGACCCCAACCGCTACGGCCCGGCCCTGACCATCGGCGGCGGCGAGGTGAAGCTGCTGGACCTGACCTACGCCTTCAGTGTCGTGGCCCAGAACGGCTCGATGCGGGGGATGCCTTCCGTGGAGGGCCTACCCAACGGCTATCGGCAGCTGGACCCGGTGCCCATCCTCCGCATCGAGAACTCGCTGGGCACCCCCCTCTTCGAGTACAAGCAGGCCGACGCCATCCAGGTGGTGCCCGCGCCCTACGCCTATCTGATCACCGACATCCTGTCCAAGAGCGGCATCCAGTGGAGCGGCCTCACGATCTCTCGGACGGCCGCCGCCAAGACCGGCACCAGCGAGGACTTCAAGGACGCCCTGGTCGTGGGCTTCACCCCCGACCGGGTGGTGGGCGTCTGGATGGGCAACTCCGACGGCACCCCGATGGCCGAAGGCACCTTCAGCTTCGCCGGCGCCGGCCCCATCTGGCGGCAGATAATGGAGGCCGCCCACGAAGGCGTCGAAGCGCACGAGTTCACGGTGCCGGAGGGCGTCGTCTTCCAGCCCTGCGCCGGCCGCAACGAGGCCTTCGTAGAGGGCACCGAGTGCACCTACGTCGCGCCCCCGCCGGAGAACACGCCGGCCGCCACCGGTACCCCTCGCGCCAGGCCCACCGGCACCCCCGGCCCCGGCTCGCCGGGGACCCCGGTTCTTGGAACGCCGGTCCCCGCCACGCCGGCCCCCGGCGACGACGGCGGCACCGACGCCGCCACACCCGTCGCCACCACCGCGCCCGCCGAGCCGCCCCAGAAGCCCACGCCCACCCCTTAGCCAGCGGGCGCATGACCCCCGGTAGGGGCGCCGCTTGCCGCGCCCGGACCCTTGACCCCTTGACAAAACCGCTCGGATGTGGATAATGCGTCTAGCAGACACGTGAGATCCTCGAGCCCTGAGACCGGGTGTGGCGGTGAGGGGCGGAGCTTGGCGTCACCCATAGGACGCATCGGAGACCGGCAGCGCTCGCCCTCGCCGCAGGCGCCTTGTATGCCAGGAGGCGGTGGGGGAGGTAGGGCGCTAGGTCTGGCGATTGTGCGCCTGGGCCGGGCGGGTGTCAACGGGTGTACAATACCGGCACACAGACCAACGCATGGGGGTGCGGACCCACGAAGTACCTACGCCCTACGATCATCGCCCTGCTGGCGCTGGGGGCCGTGACATTGCTGCTGCGGGGCCATAACACCGGTCCGGCCTCTGCCCAGGCTGCGTTTGGGGCGACCATCACCGTCAACGACACTGGCTACACCGATAGCCGCGACGGCGTTCTCACCCTGCGCGAAGCTATGGAGCTGGTACGGGCGAGTGGCCCGAGCTCATAGAAGGTGCTCTCTCGCTACCCTTGGACGAAGGCGAGTGCGGCCAGGTATCGAACACCTTTTTCGCCCCGAACTGCCACACGACCGACGACATAGGCGCTGCATTCGCCGATACCATCGACTTCGACACAGGCGTGTTTCCCGTTGGGACTCCCGCGACTATTGCTCTCGGGACCGATCAATTCATCCAATGGATCGGCGGTCAATGGTTGGGCTCACTCCTGCCGCTGCTAAGTACTGGGAGCGACACCATCGATGCCTCCTCAGCTGGCGTGATCGTCGATGGCGGTACCCCACATCCAGCGGACCCACCGGGGGGTACGTGCTTCTTGATTGCATCCAGCGCCAACACCATCAGAGGGCTTGAGATTTACAACTGCGATACGGGAATCTCAGTGGAGGCAGGTGCTCAGAACAACGTGATCGGGGGTACGACCAGTTCAGAGCGAAATGTCATCTCAGGCAACAGCACTGGTGTGAGGCTGGGAGGCCTGGGCACTAGTGGCAACACAGTCGTTGGGAACTACATCGGCACAGACGCCACGGGCGGTTCGGCTAGCGCCAACGAATATGAATATGCTAACGAATATGGTGTCGAGATCCGAGGCGGCGCCAGCGGCAACATCATCGGCGGGAGCACGAGTGGCGAGCGCAACGTAATCTCAGGGAACTTCTTCGGCGTGCTGATTGTGGGGAACGGCACTAACAATAACACAGTCAAGGGAAACTACATCGGCCTCAACCCGTGGGGAACGTCCCCAGTCTACAATCACGCCGCTGGCGTCCAGGTTGAAGGCGGTGCCCAGAGCAACACCATCGGTGGAAGCGCGAGTGGCGAGCGCAACGTAATCTCAGGGACCGTTTTCTTCGGCGTCCGGATTTATGGGGACGGCACCGACAATAACACGGTCGTGGGCAATTACATCGGAACTAATCCCGCCGGCGACATTGCTATGTCCAACGGCGTAGGTGTGTTCATCGGGGGCTCAGCCCAGAGCAACATCATCGGCGGGAGCACGAGTGGCGAGCGCAACGTAATCTCAGGAAGCGACCAGGGCGTGCGTATCGAGGGGTTGGGGGGAAGCCACACGGTCAAAGGCAACTATATTGGCACTAACTCGACCGCCACCGCCGCACTACCCAACCGCATAGGTGTGAACTTACGTGCCGGTACCCAAAACAACGTAGTCGGCGGTGCGTCTCCCGGCGAAGGAAACATCATTGCTTTCAACACCGGCAGTGGCGTGGCGGTAGACGACGTGTCCACGACGGGGAACACCATCAGCGGCAACTCCATACACTCCAACACCGTCCATTACGCCAGCACCCGCCTCGGTATTGACCTGGGCAGCGACGGAGTGACAGCGAACGATACGGGGGACGGTGACACCGGACCCAACAACCTGCAGAACTTCCCCGTGCTGACCTCAGCGGTCAGCGGCAGCACTTCCGTAGAGGGGAATCTGAACAGCACTCCCAATACCCAGTTCACCATCGAGTTCTTCTCCAACACCGCCTGCGACCCATCCGGCTACGGCGAGGGCGAGACCTACGTCGGCTCGACCACAGCGACGACCGACGGCACCGGCAACGTGAGCTTCTCGGCCAGCTTCGGGACGACAGTACCCGTTGGTCAGTTCATCACCGCGACAGCGACCGACCCGGACGACAACACCTCGGAGTTCTCCGGTTGCGTCACAGTGTCGGCGGCGCCTACCCCTACGCCTACACCCACACCCACACCCACACCCACGCCCACACCTCCTCCCTCCGTGGGCGGCATCGTAGAGCTGCGGCGCGACGCGGGCGTTCCCTGGGCGCGGCAGCCCGGTCCGGCGGGTCCACCGTACGCCGCCCTCGCCGCGGGTGCCTGGTACGCCAGGAGGCGGTGGATCAGGTAGAGCGACTCGCCGCCCCCTGTCGCGTGTAGGCTATCGGTGGCTCGTGCGGACCCCGTGTCTCGTGGCCCGTGTCTCACCTTCCACCTCCCGCCTCCCGCCTCCAACCTGCCCCCTGACCCCTGCCCCCTGACCCTTTGACCCTCCGCCTGCTATAATGAACCCACTTTCCAGATAGAAGGGGCGCCCATGGCCATCACCCGCGAGGAAGTACGCCACGTTGCCACCCTGTTCCGCCTCGGCCTCAGCGAGGAGGACATCGCCCGCTTCCAGGAGCAGCTCTCCCAGATCATCGACTACTTCCAGGTCCTCCAGCAGGTCGACACGGAGGGCGTCGAGCCCACCTCTCACACCCTGGCCCTGGAGAACGTGATGCGCGACGACGAGCCGCGGCCCTCCTTCCCCCACGAGGACATCCTGGCCAACGCGCCCTTCCGCGAGGAGGGCTTCTTCCGCGTGCGGGCGGTCCTGGAGTAACGGATGTCCGACCGTCCCCTGTACGACCTCACTGCCCACGAAGCCGCCGACCTCCTCGCCCGCCGTGAGGTGTCATCGCGCCAGCTCACCGAGGCCGTCCTGGAGCGAATCCGCCAGGTGGAGGGGCGCATCGAGGCCTTCGTCACCGTCACCGATGAACTGGCCCTTCGGCAGGCGGACGAAGCCGACAAGCGCCTCGCCGCCGGCGACGCCACCCCGACCTTGGTCGGGGTGCCCGCCGCCATCAAGGACGTCATCTGCACCAAGGGCGTTCGCACCACCTGCGGCTCGCGCATGCTGGAGAACTTCGTCCCGCCCTACAACGCCCACGTGACCGAGCGCCTGCTTCAGGCGGGCCTGGTGATGGTGGGCAAGGCCAACATGGACGAGTACGCCATGGGCTCCTCCACCGAGAACTCCGCCTTCCATCCCACTCACAACCCTTGGGACCTGGATCGCGTCCCCGGCGGCTCGTCCGGCGGTTCCGCCGCCTGTGTATCCGCCGGCGAGGCCTTCTACGCCCTGGGCTCGGACACCGGCGGCAGCATCCGCCAGCCGGCCTCGCTCTGCGGCGTCGTGGGCATGAAGCCGACTTACGGCCGCGTCAGCCGCTTCGGGCTGGTGGCCTTCGCCAGCTCCCTCGACCAGATCGGCCCTCTGACCAAAGACGTCACCGACTGCGCCCTAGTGCTCAACGCCATCGCCGGCCACGACCGCCGCGACGCCACCTCTGCCCCGCTGGACGCGCCCGACTTCACGGCGTCGCTCATCCCCGACCTGAGGGGACTCCGCGTCGGCGTGCCGCGCGAGTACTTCGTGGAGGGCATGGACGACGGCGTGCGCGCCTGCATCGAGGCCGCCGTGCGCCAGATCGAGGCCCTGGGCGCCGAAGCGGACTGGGACATCTCGCTGCCCAGCACCGGCTCCGCCCTGGCCTGCTACTACATCATCGCCCCCAGCGAAGCGATGGCCAACCTGGCCCGCTACGACGGCGTCAAGTACGGCTACTCCAACATGCAGGGCGAGAGCATGTTCGAGAACATGGAGCGCACCCGCCAGTACGGCTTCGGCGATGAGGTGAAGCGGCGCATCATGCTCGGCACCTACGCCCTCTCCGCGGGCTACTACGATGCCTACTACCTGAAGGCGCAGAAGGTGCGCACCCTCATCCGCCGCGAGTTCGACGACGCCTTCCAGCGCTGCGACGTGCTGCTGAGCGCCGTCTCGCCGACGCCCGCCTTCCGCCTGGGGGAGAAGACCGACAACCCCCTGCAGATGTACCTCAGCGACGTCTGCACCATCCCGGTGAACATCGCCGGCCTGCCCGCCGTCTCGGTCCCCTGCGGCTTCGTCGACGGCCCGGACGGGCGTAGCCTGCCCGTCGGCCTGCATGTCATGGGCAAGCCCTTCGACGAGCCCACCATCCTGCGCGTCGCCTACGCCTACGAGCAGGCCACCGACTGGCACAAGGCGAGGCCGCCGCTGTAGGCATCGCCATGCCCTGGCGAGCGAGGCTCAACGCCGACCCCCTGCCCTGGCTCCTCGAGCCGGACAACCCCTCGGTGCGCTACTTCGCCCTGCGCGACCTCCTCGACCGCCTGGAGACCGACGCCGATCTCCGCGCCGCACGAGCCGCCATCATGGACAGCGAGCCGGTGCGCGCCATCCTCGCCGCCCGTCACGCCGATGGCTACTGGGTGAAACCCGGCCCGGGCTACTCTCCTAGCTACAGGAGCAGCGTTTGGCAGGTCACATTTCTCGCCGACCTGGGCGCCGACGGCGCTCATCCGGCCATCCGGCAAAGCTGCGAGTACGTCCTGACTCACGCCCAGGCTCGCAGCGGCGGCCTCTCCATGACCTCCATCCCCAGCAAGGTCATTCATTGCCTCAACGGCGGCCTAGTATGCGCCTTCCTTGCCCTCGGCCTGCCGTGGCAGGACGAGCGCATCCAGCAGGCCCTCGACTGGCAGGCGCGGGCCATCCTCGGCGAGGACGCCACCTACTACGCCTCCGGCACCACCGGCCCCGGCTTCGCCTGTGTCGCCAACTGGCGCCTGCTCTGCGCCTGGGGCGCCGTCAAGGCCCTCAAGGTCTTCGGCCTCCTCCCGCCCGAGGCCCGCACGCCCCGCATCCAGCGGGCCCTCGACGCGGGCGTCGAGTTCATGTTCAGCCGCGACCTGGCCCGCGCCGATTACCCCTACCAGGATCGGATAAGCTCCAACTGGTTCAAGTTCGGCTATCCCTTGAGCTACACGAGCGATATCCTGGAGGCGCTGGAGGTGCTCGCCCGCCTGGGCCACGCCCGCGACCCGCGACTGGCCAACGCCATCGAGTTCGTTCTCTCGAAGCAGGACGACCAGGGGCGCTGGAAGCTGGAGCATACGCTGAACGGCAAGATGTGGGTCGACATCGAGCAGAGGGGCAAGCCCAGCAAGTGGGTCACCCTGCGCGCCCTCCGCGTCCTCAAAGCCGCCGCGATATGACCTCAGGAGGTGAACACTATGGACCTCGACCCCGCCCAACAGCACATGCTACACGGCTACGAGTGATCGGAGGCCGTTCTCCTGGCCGTGTGCCAGGAACTGGGCATCGAGAGCCCCCTTATCCCGCGCATGGCCTCTGCCTTTGGCGGCGGCATGGGCGGCCTCGGCTCCGTCTGCGGGGCCGTCTCCGGCGCCATGATCGCCATCGGCCTCGTGCACGGCCGCGACGAGCCCTGGCAGCCCCGCGAGCAGATTTACGCCCTCGTCCGGCAGGTTTACCGCGGCTTCCAGGAGGAGATGGGCTCCACCATCTGCCGCGAGCTCACCGGCCTCGACCTGACCACGCCCGAGGGCGTCAAAGAGATCTTCAGCTCCGGCGTGGGGATGCGCGTCTGCCTGCGCGCCGGCTCGACCGGCTACCGCCTGGCCCTGGCCGCCCTTCGCGAGGCGGCGGAGGACAGCGCCCCTGCCGGCTGAGGAGCCCGTCGAGGTCGCCTGCTACGCCGGCGCCCGCTACCCCGAGCGGCCCCTGCGTGTGACCTGGCGCCGCGTCCAGCGCCTCGTCGACGAAGTGGAGCGCGAGTGGCGCGAGCCGGGGCGCCACTTCTTCCAGGTCCGCCTCGAGGGTGACCTTCCGATGACCCTTTGCTATGATGAGCCCAACGATCGCTGGACGTGCCGGATCCCGCCCCGGCCGTCGAGGAGGTAGCTTCCGACCATGCCCGCCGAAGACAACCCGTCCCTGATCCCCGCCGAGTTCGTCTCCCGCCGCGTGCAGAGCATCCCCGCCTCGGGCATCCGCCGCTTCTTCGACCTCATCGGCAGCATGGAGGACGTCATCTCCCTGGGCGTGGGCGAGCCCGACTTCGACACGCCCCGGCGCCTCACCGAGGCCGCCATCCGCTCCCTGAACGAGGGCCGCACCCACTACACCTCGAACTACGGCCTTCTGGAGCTGCGCCAGGCCCTCTCCGACCACCTGGAGCGCCTCTACGGCGTGCGCTACGACCCGGCCTCCGAGATCGTTATCACCGCCGGCGTCAGCGAGGCCCTGCAGCTCGCCGTCCACGTCGCCCTCGACCACGACGACGAGCTGCTCTGCCACGAGCCCTGCTTCGTGGCCTACATGCCCTGCGTGACCCTGGCCGGCGGCGTCTGGGCGCCCGTGCCCACGGAGCCGGAGAACGATTTCCTGGTCCGCGCCGCCGACCTGGAGGCCCGCGTGACCCCCCGCACCAAGGCCATCCTCCTGAGCTACCCCAACAACCCCACGGGCGCCGCCATGACCCGCGACGACCTCCTGCCCATCGCCGACCTGGCCGCCCGCCGCAACCTGCTGGTCATCGCCGACGAGATCTACGACCGCATGACCTACGGCGTCCAGCACACCTGCTTCGCCTCGCTCCCCGGCATGAAGGAGCGCACGATCCTGCTCGGCGGCTGGTCGAAGACCTACGCCATGACCGGCTGGCGCGTGGGCTGGGCCTGCGCCCCCGCCGACATCCTCGAGGCGATGATGAAGGTGCACCAGTACGTCATCATGTGCGCGCCCACGCCCTCCCAGTACGCCGCCCTGGAGGCCCTGCGCAGCGGCGAGGAGGACGCGCAGGCCATGGTGGCGGAGTACGACCGCCGTCGCCGCCTCATCGTCGACGGGTTCAACCGGCTGGGCCTCACCTGCTTCGAGCCGCGGGGCGCCTTCTACGCCTTCCCCTCCGTCCGCAGCACCGGCCTCTCCGACGAAGACTTCACCGAGCGCCTGCTGCGGGAGGAGAAAGTGGTGGTCGTGCCGGGTTCCGCCTTCGGGGCGTGCGGCGCCGGCCACGTCCGCGCCTGCTACGCCGCCCCCTACGAGCAGATCGAACAAGCCCTGGAGCGCATCGGGCGGTTTGTGGGGAAGATGTAACGCGCCTACTCCGACTCCAAACTACGTATCCCGAGTGCGGGCATTGTCAAGGGTATGATAAGAAAATTATTATAACACAGGCCTTGATGATATAGGAAATTTGTGATAACATCATGGGTAGTGAGTTTACCTTCTATGATTTCGTGGAAAGGACAAACCTGATCCACGACTGGCTAGACACGCTGCCGGTTCCAGTCAAGGTGAAATTCAACAAACGGTTGCTTCACCTTGAGGCCCTCGGACCGGGGCAGTGGAGGCGTCCATTCGTGGACCATGTTCGCGAAGGTCTGTTTGAAATACGAGCATCCCAAAACCACATACAGTATCGGTTGCTCGGCTGCCACGGCCCAGGCGACCGCAGGCCAACACTCTTACATGGGTTCATTAAGCCAGGGAGGAAGGTGCTCGACACAGACTGCACCATCGCATTGGCAAGAATGGCACTTGTACATGCTGACGCCGACTCATATAGAGAGGAGCATCGATATGACTAAGCGTCAACAGATACTCAGGAGCCTTGAAAACGAAGAGTACCGGCGCGAGTTCGCGGCTGACGTTGGTACCAGTCTAGCCATTCAAATCCGGCTCTTGCGTGAAAAGTGCGGCTGGACGCAAGAAGAATTGGCACAGCGGATGGGTAAGCGACAAGAAACCATTTCTCAGTGGGAGAATCCCGACTACGGGCGCTATACGCTGAACACTCTCAAAGAACTCGCTGCCGCATATGATGTTGCGCTGCTTGTGAGATTCGCTCCCTTTAGCGACCTTGTTGACTGGGTGGCAAATCTCACCCCTCAACGCCTTGCGCCTCCCAATTTCGCTGAGGAGTTGCGAGCCGTAGGTGATCAGATGGCGTTGCTGCAGGAGGACTCGACCAAGACCCAACTTGCAACACTCGCTTACCAAGAGTCTCTCTTTAGCACCATATTTTTGGACGAGAATCTGCGCCTGGAGATCGAACACAAGGCAGCGCCGACGCTCGTGCCGACCACATCGCTTGTGTCAGTCACACTGACGCCGGAAAGGATCTACGATGCTGCCTGAAGTGGTCAGGGGGAGAATCGCAAGTGAATTCCGCTTCGCAGCCGAGACGATGGCTGCCACTCCCGACTTGGGAGAGAAACTCTACATCTTTAGCGCGTTCTTTGGGGAACTGAATCGAGCATTGAATCAGTTCTGGACTCCTGAGTTGGGGCTTGCGCATCTAGTCCTGAGGGAGGTGCATCAGTTGATCAATGGTCGGCTGAGTATGCCGACTCCCGGCACAAGAATCCCGCCAGAATTGCCTGAGGCGCTGGATAGGGTCGCCGCTGGACTGGCAACTATCTTCGAGAGCGAACGGATTGATGAGGTCAAACTCTACCAGCTCCTTGCCAGAGCTGCCGAGTTGGGTTACGTCGCGACTGGTAACGGCTACTATCTGTACCTGAAAGGGCAGATTAGGCTCTAAGACTGTCTGGACCAGTGCACCTGCGCCGCTCGGCGCGCCAACTCCTCCCGCTGCTCCGGCGTCAGCCGTTCGGCCCGCGCCTCGCCGCCCTTTGTACCGCCCAATCGCCCCAGGGCTACAGCGTGCGGGTTCTTCCCTTCAGTGACATCCGCTGTCGCTTGAACGGGCCCCAAAGGCCCGCTCCCAGATTCAGACGAAAAGAAAAAACTCCAACACAATCAAACGCCGTCGGCCCTAGTCCCTCCAGTTCCGTCCTTCCGCCAACCGCAGGAAGTCCGCGTGGGCGCCCGGCGCCCCGGCGATGACCCCCTCGCTCCGGATGCCGATCGGCCCGCCGTCGCGGTCCGTGATGGCGCCGCCGGCCTCGCGCACCAGCAGGATGCCCGCCGCGATGTCCCAGGGGTAGAGCATGTGGTGCACGAACAGGTCGAAGCGACCGCAGGCGGCGTACGCCAGCCCCAGGGCGGCGCTGCCGATGACCCGCAGGCTCTGCATCCCCGGCCACAGCTCGCCCACCAGCGATAGCGCCCGCGCCGCCCGCGCATCGTCGTACCCCATGTCGACGGCCAGCACCGAGGCCATCACGCTCTCCTTGGTCGACGCGCGGATCGGCCGGTCGTTCAGGAAGGCGCCCGCTCCGCCCAAGGCCAAGAACTCCTCGCCGCGGACGGGCTCGAAGGTCAGGGCCAGCAGCGGCTCCTCGTTGTGGCAGAGCGCGATGTTGATGCAGAACATGGGGATGGCGCTCAGGTAGTTGCGAGTGCCGTCCAGGGGGTCGACGACCCACATCCAGCCCTCGCCCCCGGCCGTCGAGGCCGTCTCCTCCGACAGGATCGAGTGCTCCGGGTACTCGTCGCGGAGGACGGCGTGGATCGCCCGCTCCGAGGCCAGGTCGGCCGCCGTCACGATGTTCCCCCGCCCCTTGGCCCGCACCTCCTGCGCCTTCCCCAGCCCATCGAGCACGATGCGAGCGGCCTCGTTGGCGCAGCGGCGGGCCACCTCCAGCGGCGTGCGGCCGCTGCGGGCGAGGGGCAGGTCAGGAGGCATAGGGCGCCAGCAGGCCCATCTTCTCTTTGACTTCGGCCAGCGTCTGGCGGGCGATGGCCTGCGCGCGGGCGGCGCCGTCGCCCAGCACCTCGTCCAGGTAGCCGGGGCGGGCGGTCAGCTCGGCCCGCCGCTCGCGGAACGGCGCGAGGGTGCGGTTCATGCCCTCGGCCAGGAGCTGCTTGCACTCCACACAGCCGATGCCGGCCGTGGTGCACTTCTCGTAGACCCAGGGCACCTTATCGGGGTTGAAGAAGTGGTGCAGGCTGTAGACGTTGCACACCTCGGGCCGGCCGGGGATGTTGCGATGCGTGCGCTGGGGGTCGGTCACGGCGGTCATCACCCGCCGCTCCGTCTCCTCGGCTGTGGCCGCCAGGGCGATGTCGTTGTTCAGGCTCTTGCTCATCTTGTTGACGCCGTCCAGGCCGATTATCAGCGGTGCCTGGGTGAGGCTGGCCTGCGGCTCGGGGAAAGTCTCGCCGAACAGGCGGTTGAACCGGCGGGCGATCTCCCGCGCCAGCTCCAGGTGGGGGAGCTGGTCCTCGCCCACGGGCACGGTGTCCGCCTTGTAGAGGATGATGTCGGCGGTCATGAGCACCGGGTAGCCCACCAGGCCGTAGTTCACGTTCTCCGGGTGGAGGCGGACCTTCTCCTTGAACGTGGGCACGCGGGTCAGCCAGCCCAGGGGAGTGATCATCCCCAACAGCGTCGACAGTTCCAGCACTTCCGGCACGTGCGACTGGACATAGAGGATGGTCTGCTGCGGGTCGATGCCCGCCGCCAGCAGGTCGAGGGCGGTGCTCAGCACGTTCTCGCGCAGGCGGTCCGTCTCCTCGAGAGTCGTGAGGCTGTGGATGTCGACCACCGAGTAGACGCAGTCGTAGTCGACCTGGAGGGCCACGAAGTTCTGGATGGCCCCCAGGAAGTTGCCGATGTGCTGGCTGCTCGTGCCGCGGATGCCAGCGAAAACGCGCCCTTTCTTGCCCATCGAGGATTTCTCCCTTCAGACAGCCGAATCGTAGCATATGGCCCGATTTAGGGACAAGGAGCGTAGGGCGCTTGACATCCCTGCAGCCCTCCCCGAGCGTATTAAATATAATTCGCATTAGCACCTGGCCCAGGGAGGGAGACGCTATCGAGAGCGCGCAAAGTGGGGCCATCGCAGAACGGGCTTCAGCTTTCTAGCGGGCAAGGAGGAGAGGAACATGACGTACTTCATCGAGTCGCCGCACAGCAAAGAGGAGTGCCTCCAGGCACTGGACGAGGTCCTGGCACGGGGCCCCCAGTTCCTGGCGCAGTTCGACTGGGGCTGCATGGGCGGTCAGCACGTTGGCTGGGCCACCGTCGACGCGGGCAGCGAATCCGAGGCCCGGAACATGGTCCCCGCCGTTGTGCGCAACAAGGCGCGCATCATCCCGGTCAACAAGTTCACCCCCAACCAGATCGAGTCGTTCCACAAGATGTAGGCCGCACTTCGTTCGGCCGCATTCCGGAAGCTTCCTGGACACCGGGGGGCGGGGAAAGAACCCCCGCCCCCATACACACAAGGAGAGAACAGCTATGACGTACCTGATCGAGGCACCGCACTCCCCTGACCAGTGCGTGCAGGCGATGGATGAGGCGCTGGCAAGAGGCCCCCGCTTCCTGGCTCAGTTCGACTGGGGCTGCGTGGGCGGCGAGCACACCGGCTGGGCGACCGTCGAGGCAGACAACGAATCCGAGGCCCGAAGCATGGTCCCCGCCGTTGTGCGGAGCAAGGCGCGCATCGTGAGGGTGGGCAAGGTCACTCCCGACCTCGTCAACGCCATGCTCTACCTTCCCGGCGAGGCCGAAGGCTCGGACGACGTGCCAGACCCGTACGAGATGATACTGGCCGGGTCCACTGAAGAGTAGCTCCAAGACAGCGGGGCAAGGGACGTTTAGTCGCACGAGGAGGTCACAATGGCGGCAGCAGCAGAGCAGAAGGACTTCAGGTTCCCCGATGAGGTTCGCACCTTCGAGAAGGGCAAGGCGCAGCTCCTGAACATGAACGGCGGCGTTGTCGGTCGCTTCACTCTGGAGCCCGGCTGGCGCTGGTCCCAGCACGTGAAGCCGATAGCGGGGACGGAGTGGTGCGAAGCCCCGCACTTCCAGTACCACGTCTCCGGCCGCCTCCACGTCGTCATGTCCGACGGCTCAACCTTCGAGGCGGGGCCCGGCGACGTTACCATGCTGCCCGCCGGGCACGACGCCTGGGTCGTTGGGGACGAGCCCGTGGTCGTGATCGACTGGTCGGGAGCCAGCAACTACGCCAAGAAATAGCGCGCACAGGCGAACCAGCCAACGATAGCGGGCTCTCGTCGTCCACGGGAGTCAGGAGGAGGGCCCATGCCACCGCTGAGCTACCACGCCGGGCAGATCGCCGTCCAGGAAGAGGCGAAGACCCGGCACGTCGCCGACAAGCTGGCGTATTGGGTGGGCCCCGTGGGCGAGTTCGCCCTGGGGGCAGACCTCTTTCTTTTCGCTACCGCAGAAGCGGATGGGGTCCTCAGCTTCACGGTGCTGTCGGGCGAGCCGCCGCTGGTGGAAATCGCCGGCGAATCGGAACTCCGGCTCCGTTTCCCGCCCGGCCTGGCGCCTGTGTCGCGGGCGCCGGTGGCCTGCGGCGGGCTCGCCATCAGTCTCGGCCAGGCCCGCAGAGCGCGCATCAACGGGACGCTGATACCGAACGCTG
>Ga0315286_10000227_pt1 | contig 44114 bp, 57 predicted proteins | sample YL17G10_0_MG_FD_205038 | JGI IMG/M metagenome (GOLD analysis project Ga0315286, IMG submission 205038) | Sediment microbial communities from Yellowstone Lake, YNP, Wyoming, USA - YL17G10_0 | ecosystem: Environmental > Aquatic > Freshwater > Lake > Sediment | place: USA: Wyoming | collected...
GCAAAATTAAAGAGTGTGAACCGAAGCTAAACTCGGTTGCCACGAATAACAGAAAGTTAAAAGGCTCTAAAAGCTGGCGGTCTATTATGCAATAAAGCTTGACACTCTCTAACATAACAGACGTATTAAGAGGCAAAATCTAACAGGATTTTTTTGTTAGGGGTTAGGGGGTTCAAGAGCGAAAATTATTTAAATATGGGGAGTTCATACGCAGATTTATCCAGTGCGCTGAAAAAACAATAGGCCCGGTGATCTAATGATACCGGGCCTATTGTTTTTTTTAGGTTATACCTTTGATACGTTGGCAGCCTGTTCGCCTTTAGGGCCTTTTTGAATTTCAAACTCAACTTCTTGCCCTTCACTTAACGATTTATACCCCTCGCCTTGAATTGCGCTATGGTGCACAAATACATCGCTTCCAGATTCTGGCGTAATAAAGCCGTAACCTTTTTGGTCTGAGAACCACTTTACTTTACCTCTTGCCATTATTTACTTCCTCCCTTCTTCGAAATTATAGTAAATCCCGTTAGAAATCTTGTATGTCACCATCCCTTTATTCCTAACGGGATAAATAATGACAGAAACAAAAAAAACCGGAAGGTTAGTTTTCTAAAACCTTCCGGCCTGAGATCTCTAATCTTTTATTTACTACGTATCATAGTATACCATTATTTTGAGTTTTGTCAAGCTAATTAAGCACGGAATTTGGCGAGGCGTACTTCGTTCGGGTGAAAAAATCGGCAGGCCTATTTCAAAACTTAACTGCTGGGCAAATGAGTGCTTATGGTGCCTGGTGATGGCGTCTTCGTTAACAACCATGTATAAAAGTAGCTATATTAACTCCTCCTGTGCGGCATCAGAATTGCGAGCCCTTGAGCTTATCCTGATGATCAGTCCCGCCAAGATGAATATGACAATAGACCTCATGGTTATAAACACTCAAAATATGTTTACAGTGCAGATGCCTACACTTTCTGCCTTTTGGTGAAGTCTTAACTTTCTTGATAATTACTCCTCTTTTAAAAACACTCCAACTAAAAAAGCCGTAAAGGTTAGTTGTCTTCCCTTACGGCTTAAGATTTCCTAATCTTTTTATTGGTTATATTTAATTATAGCACCTTATCCGGCTTTGTCAACCCAAAACTTACCCAAAACTTACCCAAAATCGCTGAATTTATACGATGAATTCTAAGCGGATTTTTAGATAATTTTAACTTTGGCGATAACGCGGCCATAGGGGTCATACCCCTCTACTTCACAACACACCTCTTTACCTTTTAATTCACGCTCAAGCAGCTCTTTTGTGCGTTTACCCGCGGAAGAAAGCAATTTAGGCGCATCAATATCGGCAATGCGAATCCTTTCCTCATCATAATATTGATCTTGATTTTCTTTTCCTAGAGATTTAACTTTAATATCAAATATATCCCCATCCACAATATGTATCACCAGGCCTTTAATAATATCCGCCATCATCCCCCTCCTTGCCCGTAAAAGCCATCTTCCTATCCTTTTAGAGAATTGGTAATTATATGCCGTCTTCGGTCTCAAAATGACAGCCGCAGGCATTACATTCATAGATTAAGATTTCATCATGTTGAGACACTATTAAATACGTATCATTGCTGCCGCATTGCGGACACTCAACCGGAGGTTGCCAATCAGCCATATTCCCTCCTTTTTTTAGATAACCACTAGGATATTATTCTATCGCTGAATAAAAATTTAGTCAATACTAAAATTACATATTAAAAGTGTGTAACTAATCGGGGGGCTGGCTCCCGTTAAATTTAGGGTTGATAAATTTAATCGGTAATGGTATGATTAATGCCTAAAAGGGAGGGATAAATGTTAAAAAGGTTTCAGATTCTGCTTGACGATTGGCAGGAGGAATATATTAAAGACGCTGCCGAAAGATATGACGTAAGCTTCTCGGAAGCAGTGAGAATTTTTTTATCAGAAGGTTTTATACAGATTATTCACAGGCTTAATCCTGAATATAAAACTGGAGTAACGCTAAAACAATTCGCAAAAATGTCCACCACCAAAGGAAAGCCTATTTCTCCGATAGAAGAACAACGTAAATTCATTGGTGAAATTTATTTCGAAGCCAGGAAGGCAGTAGAATATAGATTAACCAAAGTCCGGAATAATAAGAAAAAATAATCTCTTCTCTTACCACCCCTCCCAGTGGATTACCTCTTTAAGGCTTCTTTTATCTACAATCCGAAAACTATTTTCTGAGGCCGGATAGCCTAACGCAATTAGGCTCACCAGGTTAAATGTTGCCGGAATATTTAACAGGCTGCCCACCTGACTGCAATAGGGTTTTTTATCACCAGCCACCCAGCAAGAGCCTAACCTTAAGGCAGTAGCTGCCAGCAGTATATTTTGCGTGGCCGCACAGCCATCCTCCAAATAATATTTGGTGTCACTGCAAAATACCGCAATGCAGGCCTTGGCTTGAGCCAGGAATCTTCCATTCTCTGCCAGTTCGCCTATCTTCTTTAAAGTATCGGCTTTGGTGATAAGAATAAATTCCCAGGGTTGAACATTTCTGGCGGTGGCGGCAAAGCGGGCTGCATCCACTAACTTTTCCAGGATTTCCTTGGGTATGGGTTTATCTTTGTATTCTCTGACGCTCCTTCTCATCTTTATAGTTTCGATTATGTCCATTGATTAAAAGAGGTTAAATGAAGCCACGCCTGCGCCCTGCCATAATGCAAAGGTAAATTCGCCATCCCGGTTTTCATGGTTTAATACCCCTTGTGGTCCGTCGGATTAAGGGTAATCTTCCGGCGCATTTCTTCGGGAATAGCCTGGGGTTTAAAATTTTTATCCACACAAACTATAATTGTCCTGGCAGCACAGACAACTTTATCGCTTTGATTTTTTATTTCATAGGCAAACTCGATTTTCACACCCGAGACATTCACCACGCGGGTATCTATTTGGAGGATATCTCCGTAAAAGGCAGGTAACTCATAGTCTATCTCCTGACGCGCCACCACAAAGACCACGCCTTTTTCCATCTCCGCCTTTACCGAAATCCCTCTTTCTTGGAAAAATTCGGTGCGCGCCTCCTCCAGAAATTTTAGATAATTGGCGTAATAGACTACACCGCCGCAATCAGTATGATGATAATATATTCTTACCTTCATCTTATAAAAAAAATCCTACCCAAATTTAACTAAACCGCCTCTATAGTTGATGGGGGCTTGCTGGTGATGTTGTAAGTTACACTGACTACACCGGGAACTTCAGTAACCATACGCTGCGCTAACTTTTCCAGGAGAGTATAAGGTAACCGCGTGGGTTTGGCCACTCGGGCATCGACACTGTCCCAACATCTGATTTCAATTTGTAAACCAAAATCCCTTTTCCCTTGCCGTATACCCGTAACTCTATCCTGATGCAGGATTGCCATATATTGGAAGGCTTCAATAGAGGCAAGTTCTTCTTCTGTAATCGCGGTGGCCTGCCGGACTATCTCTATTTTTTCTGGCGTCGCTTCTCCGATTACTCTTGCCGACAAAGCTGGCCCAGGAAACGGCATTCTCCTATACACTGACTGGGGTAATCCTAAAACCGCAGCTACTTTTCTTACACCGTCTTTACGCAACTCTACTAGTGGCTCGATAATTTTATACCCGAAGGCTTCCTGCGGGTCAATGCCTAACTGCGCAAAAACATTATGTTGTCTTTTTATCCCGGCAACCGTTTCATCCACATCGGTTAAAATTGTCCCTTGTAAGAGATATTTTGCGCCACTGGCCTTTACCAGCTTACCAAAAACATCTTTGTAAAAGGCTCGCGTAATCGCTTCTCTTTTTTGCTCCGGGTCAGTTATACCCGAAAGCGCCTTAAAGAATTTTTTCTGGGCATCAATAATTTCTACCGCTACGCCCAATCCCTTAAACAAAGAAACAATCCTCCGTGGCTCATCCCTGCGCATTAAACCATTATCTATAAAATATGTTTTTAGTCTTTTGTCTAAGGCCTTATGCCCCAGCATCGTCACCGCGGAAGAATCCACTCCGCCGGAAAGGGCGTTAATCGCTAAACCCTGCCCCACAAGAGAAGAAATTTCCTTTGTTTTTTGGGTAATAAATTCCCGGGGCTTTAAATCTACTAATTTTATCTCTTTGCTTTCCATATTTTACTCTCTCCTTGTTATTAACCTTTTTTCACCTACACCTACGCGGTGCTTACCATTTACCGCTCTTTTGTTTTGCCGGTTTGGGTAAGTTTTTGAGGGATTCTAAAGACTTCTGCATTTCCTCATCAGGCAGTGAATAATCCGTCAGTTGGCCGGTAAGAAACTTTTCATAACCGGTTAAATCCATCAGGCCATGGCCGCTATAATTAAAGAGGATTACCTTTTCCTTGCCTTCCTCCTTAGCCTTTTTGGCTTCCTCAACCACACAGGCAATAGCATGGCTGGTTTCCGGAGCAGGTATTGCCCCTTCGGTTCTTGCCCAGAGCATTGCAGATTCATAACACTCTATCTGGTTATATGCCCGCGGCTGGAGTAACCCCTCCACAATCGCCTGGCTGACTAAAGGCGCCATACCATGGTAACGTAAACCTCCGGCGTGTATAGGGGCAGGCACAAAATCATGGCCCAGGGTATACATTGCCAAGAGCGGGGTCTGACAGGCAATATCCCCAAAGTCATAAGTAAATGGCCCGCGGGTCATCGTGGGACAGGCGGTGGGTTCAGTAGGGATAATCTGAATTTTCGCTCCGTTAATCTTCTCATAGACAAAAGGAAAAGATAGCCCGGCAAAATTACTTCCGCCGCCGGCACAGCCAATAACTATATCCGGAAGTTTTTCGCCGACTATCTTTAATTGTTTTTTGGCCTCCAGCCCAATAATGGTCTGGTGCAATAATACATGATTTAATACGCTCCCTAAGGAATAACGGGTCTTGCCGGTTTTATCGCTTACTGCCTCCTCAATCGCTTCACTTATAGCTATGCCTAAACTTCCCGGCGTATCCGGCATTTTTTTTAAGATTTCTCTTCCCACCTTTGTCTCTGTGCTTGGACTAGACACACATTTAGCATTCCATATCTGCATCATAATTTTACGCAGGGGTTTCTGCTGGAAACTAATTCTGACCATATAAACCTTGCACTCAAGGCCGAGTAAATTACAGGCAAAGGCCAAGGCACTACCCCATTGGCCAGCTCCGGTTTCTGTAACCAATCTTTTTATGCCAAATTGTTTATTATACCAGGCCTGGGCTACAGCAGTATTGGGCTTATGACTTCCCGGGGGACTTAAGCTCTCGTCCTTATAATAAATGCGGGCAGGGGTTTTCAGATACTCCTCTAAATATGTTGCCCGGCGCAAAGGCGCGGGCCTCCAGCGGTAGAGAATTTCAATAATTTCTTCGGGGATATTAATCCAGCGCTGACTAGATACCTCCTGCTCAATCAAGTTCATGGGAAATACCGGCGCCAACATCTCAGGGCTAACTGGTTTTCCATCCGGCCCCAGCGGTGGTTGTAATGGCGTGGGTAAATCTGCGCTTAAATTGTACCACTGCCGCGGGATGTCTTCTTCGCTTAAAAGAATTTTTCTTACGGCCATCTTTAGCTCTCCTTTCTTTTTATTTTAACAAACAGACATATTATAAGTTATATCTTGAGCTTATTCAAGCCGATTTTTTTGGTTTAACAGAATTAGAAAATTTGGGTGGGGATTAAATTACTTGCTTTAGGCCTGCAACAACCAGTGCATTTTATGGTTACGCTGTAACCATTCCCTGACAATTCGGTATCCCATAAGGCGAAAGAGCGCGTTTCTAAAATGCAGCTTTACCAGCAGTGAAAAGAATTTGGAAAGGGAATAAAATTTAACATATGCCATGGCTACGTTTAATTGGAGTTCTTTGGCAGATAATAACTTAGGCTGAAAGACAACGTGCTGGCCGTCATAAAGATTCCAATCGCGGCTGAAAATCCGTTTTTGTTCCTTTAACTCTTTATGAATCTTTGTGCCGGGGAAAGGAGTAAGGATGGACATTTGGATGGTATCTATTTTTTGTTTAATGGCAAACTTGAGTGTATCCCAGATGGTGTTTTTAGTATCGTCATCGCCCCCTAAGACAAACATACCGTGAATTTTAATCTTTTTTCTATGGAAAGAGCTAATGGCATGAATGATATCCTCAAGGGTTTGTTTCTTCTGGTAGGCGTCCAGCGTTTTGATATTAATGGATTCAAAGCCGACACAAACCACGGAACAACCGGCCTTCGCCATCAGCGTTAAAAGTTCATCATTTTTTGCCGCGTCACAACGTACCTGGCAGGCCCAGCTGCTAATTTTATTCTTTATCATAAGTTCTAACAATGTGCGCGTGCGTTTTGGGTAGGCAGTGAAATTATCATCGCAAAAGAAGAATTGGCCGGTATAGCAGGTTGAGAGTTCCTCGATCACATTTTGGGCGCTGCGAAAACGGTATTTGCGGCCAAAAACCTTGGTTACCGAACAAAAAGAGCAATCAAAAGGACAACCTCTGGATGTAGATACCGGAACAATAAAAGAAGAAGATTTGTATCCTTTAATTAAAGAAAAATTCGGATAGGGCAAATTATCTAAATTTTGAACTGGTTGGCCATACACAATCTTATCTTGTATTACGCCTTCTACAATATCGGCAATTACTTCTTCCGCCTCACCCACCACCACCTGCCGGGCAAATTGCAAAGCCTCATCAGGCAAAAGGCTGGCGTGTACCCCTCCGATAATTACCTTTTCTTTGGGGAACTTTCTGGCTATCCCATAACCGCGCTTGGCAGTAGTAGTCAGAATGGAAATACCGACTACATCAGCGTTAATTTTAGAATAATCCGGCCGGGATATATTTTCGTTATAGATTTCAACCTCATGGCCTCTATCTTTAAGGATAGTTCCCAGATATACCGGGCCTAACAGAGGCATATGTAACTTACTATATACATTTGCCTCTGAGGCCGCCGGTTCAATCAGTACTATTTTCATATTGCTAGAGTCTAGCGCCTCGGCACTCTACCGAGTCAAACTCGTTAAAGCTCATTTGACGAAGTACTGGTTTCTCCTTCTGGGGTGACGGTAGCAATTTTCACATTGACCGCGCGCGGACCCTTAGGGGATTTTTCTATTTCAAACTCTACTGTTTGTTCTTCATTGAGGGCATCAAACTTGGTGTCAATAAGGCTTGACTGATGAAAAAATACCTCTCTGCCGTCTGTATCGCTGATAAAACCAAACCCTCTCTCGCGAATCAGTTTCTTAATTTTACCGGTATGCATTAAAAATCCTCCTTTGCATTAAAAAAGGCCCAGCTCCCTTATAGAACCGGGCCTTTGTTTTCCTATCCAGGTTATAATTTTACTACTTTTACTGCCTGTTCGCCTTTGGCCCCTTTTTCAATTTCAAACTCAACTTCCTGGCCCTCTTGCAAAGTTTTATAACCTTCGCCCTCGATGGCGCTATGATGCACAAATACATCATTGCCAGACTCAGGCGTAATAAACCCATAACCTTTTTGGTTCGAAAACCACTTCACTTTACCTCTTGCCATTACTCACTACCCTCCTTTCTTTGAAATTTCTTTTGATAGTAAATAATGGCAGAAACAAAAAACCGAGAGCTTAGCACTCTAAACCTCTCGGCTTAAAACGTTCTAATCCCTTATTTACTACACTTTTCATAGTATACCACAATTTTCGGGTTTGTCAACTAATTAAGTATTCCATCTTTACCTTTACGCCCGGTGCTTATTTTTTCTCTTCTTTTACTCTTTTCTGTAAAATTATTGATTCGTCGTTGATCTTTATCACTTTCATTAAATCCATAGAATAAGAAAATTCACCCAATACGGCTGACTTAAAACCAATCACCTCTTTATCCAATAATCCATCCACTTGCCATTGATCAAGTTGTCTTTCCAGTGTTTTTACATCCTCGCCTGAACTGTAGGCTAATCCTTCTACCGTAGCCCCCTTAAAAGACTTTTTCTTACTGCCAAACCCGCCCTCATCCTCATACAACCATATTCTTCCGGTCCTAGTATCTAACAATAAAGGCGTGGGATTTTTATTGATCTCTACTACATACAAGGCAAATCTTGCGTTTTCTTTGTTTGCGCTTCCTTCGTCCGCGCCATAGGCTATGCTTACAAGCGAACATATCAAGAGTGCCGCGATGCGCAAAAACAAGCTTCTTTTCATGCCCACCTCCCTCTATTTACTCTTCATTTTTCATTTCAATTTTTATTTCTCGTATAAACTGTGTCCCCAGAGTACAAATCCTGCCACCCATTGCTAGAATAAATAACATAAACATATAATATAAAAGCATATTCACAATTTTTCTTGCTTCCGAATTTAACGGAATAGTCACTTCCATGGAAGTTCCTGCTCCGCCGGAATCAAGGGAAAAAGCCAGGTTATTCAACTGGAATATTTCCGGTGGCTTGACCGTATTCGTAAAGACGCCGCGCACAGAAAGAAATGAAAAAACCATACAAATTAACCCTATGCCCACCAAAAGATAACCAAATATTTTCCTTATATCTAAGCCCATCTTAACCTCCTTTTAAAATGATTACACAGATTTTTAAAAATGATTACACAGATTTTTTAGCCACGGTTTAATCTGTGTAATCTGACTTTTTCCGCCAAGCGGGATCCCGTTGTATGTATTTTATGTTGGTACGGGATAATCTGTGCAATCATAAATATGATTTTATAGTATGTCTTTTTTCACCAACTTACAACCATCCCTTATTCTGCCAATATTCATACTCTCCTGCCCAATCATTTCTTTTGTCCTGTATTATTTTCTGAAAATGCTGCTTAAATTTCTCAATAAGTGTTATTTGGTCAGGGAACATTCTCCTTTCTTGAATATCTGAAGCTAAATTATTGCCTAACATGAAAGCCTCTTCTATTTTCTCTCTGCCAATCGGAACGCGGGAAGAGACTCCACCGGAATATTGCGCCCCGCAAATATTAGCATAAAACTTAATATAATCTAAGACCTCTTTATCGTGCCCGCTTCCGGAAGAAACCACTCCGACAACATATTTGCCCCAGATGCGCTTACAGTGGATAAAATGACTGGAACGGTCAAAGAGCGCCTTCATTGATGCGGTAACCTGATTAATATAGTTAGGCGAAGATAAAATTATGCCGTCTGCCTCCAGCATCTTTTTCAAAATTATATGCACATCGTCTTTTACGGAGCAGGAAAGAATGTCTTTATGACAGACTTCGCAGTGGTGACAAAAATCAATTTTTAAATCGCGCAGGTGGATTATATCTGAAACAATGCCATTCTTACCCGCGCATCCCCGCAGGACTTCCTTAGCCAAAAGTAAAGTCAGGCTTCTTTCCTTGCGCGGGCTTGAAGATATGAGTAATATTTTCATCTTTTAATTCCTTTCTTTACTCTAACTTTTCTCCCTTTAAAATCCCAGGCAAAGGCTGCGTATCTATACGCATTCCGCCGTTATGTTCTATCTTGATAGTATAGAGCATCCCGGGAATAAACTTTGTACCGGGCGCTTCTATTTGGGCATTCTTGATGCCGATTTTTTTAGCCTCTTTAGGCTGGAGGGCGTATTGCCAAAATTTCTCCCAGAGCCTTTTTTCAAAACTGTTTCTTGAGCCTTCTACTTGATACCCCGCGGGGATTTCGCTTACTTGGTTAATTTGAAAAACCTCTGCGCCTTTATCCGTAAACGTAAATACTTTCATAAACAGGTACGCGCTTTTGCCTTTTAAGGGATGGGCTTTCTTGACATAAAAATCATCAAATCTGATCACCATTGATTGAAACTGAATAATATTCCCGGAAAAAGTAAAATATTTTGGGGGAAGGGGATTTAATTTTGTGTCATATTCTAAGAACTTTATCGTGGTGTAGGCCTTTTTTGTCCGCGGATCAGATTTAACCTGAGTAACCAAGACTTCTGCAATCCTGGAATCAGCGGTCAGGCGTTCAATAATCTTACGCAGAATCTGGTTTTCCCGATAGGATTTAGTGATATAGAAAATGATTAAGCACAAAATAGACGCGACAATTAAAAATTTTAATCTTTTAAACATTTATCTTATCCGGGTTACCTTTTCCCATCTGTAATAGAAGCCAGAATCCACCCATAAGACAAATGAACATTGCGCCGGTAGCCGCACACTTAAGGAGAAATGCCAGGACAGTATCATATTTTAGCATCCCCACGCGCGTTAACAGGTAATTCCAATCATGAATCGGGTTACCCCAGCCAAATGGACTCACCAGTGGCAAATTCATGGCGCGGGCGTCTGCGAGATATGCGGCCACATCAAAAATACTGGTCGATAGCCAACCAAAAGAAAGGGCAATCGCAAAAAAGTCACTCTGACGGTAAAAATTTAGCATACCGATAAACGGGGCCAATACCTGTAAAAGCGTCCCTCCCAAAATCCCGATAAATTTACCCAGGGGTGAAAAAACAAAATGCCCCAGTTCGTGTATACCTAGATTAAATGCGGCCAGGATACTTCTATACTCAGGATTACTCCAGTGTTTAACCAAACAATAGGCAAACCAAAGCAAAAATAATGCGCGCACCTGCCAGTGCCTGCCTTGACACCAGGCCGCGGCTTCACCGCGCATCTGTGCTATAAATTCTCTGGAGTTTAAAATAATCTCTCCTTTGTAATTAAAAATTTACCGCTGGCGGCTAAAACAACGCAGCCGCTCTTGAGGCGGTTAGGGTTTAGCCTTGAATTTAGAAAATCGGTATCAGCGCTCTTATGTAGGAAAATTGAATTTAATCTCCGCGTCTTTTCTCTCTTCTTCCGCAACCTTAAAAAGCTCTCGCGGAATCATCTTTAGGCTTCCGGCGACCCACATATCCGGTATCTGGTTTATCCTGATATTATAGGTATTCACTGAATCATTATAGAATTCCCTGCGGTCAGCAATCTGGTTTTCTAAGTAACTAATACGCTGCTGAAGTTGAAAGAAGTTTTGATTTGCCTTTAGGTCCGGATAGTTTTCTGCCACAGCGAAAAGATTCTTTAGTAAACCGCTTAACTGGCCTTCTTTCTGGGCTGAATCGCCCACGCTTCTCGCCTGGATACAGGCAGTCCGGGCAGCGGTTATCTTCTCCAGTGTTTCGCGTTCATATTTCATGTAGCCCTCGCAGACCTGAATTAACTTGGGTATTTCATCATGGCGCTGTTTTAACAATACATCAATATTCGCCCAGGCTTTATCAATATTGCGGGAAACCACAATCAGGCCGTTGTATATGGAAACAAAATAGAGTGCCACCCCAATAATCAGAAACAACAAAGCCGCCAATACAATAGTCACTATCATCTCTGTCCTCCTCTTTCCTTCCCCAATGACAAGCATTGGGGGCAAGTCGGCGAATGTATCAAAAACAACGCAAACGAAATAACAAATACCACAGCATGGCCAAAGCCAATGCCGCGCCGCCAAAAACGCCCGAGAAAGCCTGCCAGGATAATTTCCGGACCAAATCCTTCTGGCTATAATCGGAAATTATAAATACCTCTCCTTTTTCGCCCTTATTAATCACTACGTCAATCTGCGTGTTTGATGGGCAGGAATTTAACTCACCCGCTAAAAGTTCCTGCTCAACTTTAGCTACGGCTAAATCCCATTCTTCCATGCTGATTTGACCGTCTTTATTTAAGTCGAGCCTGGACATCTGCTTCGGATTGCTTTTTAATTCTTCCAGGCGCCGCATTAATTTTTCCTTATAGTTATCCAAATAATTTCCCTGCCCCGCTGCCGCGGCAGCCCCCATCACGTATGCCGTATCGTCTTGGCAAATACGCCATTCCTTGAATCTTAAGGGATAATTACCCAAAAAACTCCTATAGTTTATATTATTTTTTTCCAGAAAATTAATTAAAGCATCGGGCAAGATTTTACCGAATCCCGTCTTGAATTCGAAATCAACCGGCATAATAAATTCTGCGCCCTGAGGAAAAATCATCACTCTGCCGGTCATCACATCCTCTAACCAGAATGGACAGGCAAAACTATCTCCTTTGGCAACGATTACCCAGTGGCCGGAACGGCCGCTTTTTTGATAACGCTCTACAGTGTAACGGTAAAGCACGCACTCAGTTGCGGTAAGGGGGCTTCTAATACTGCTTATTTTTTTAGCTTTGCCGATGAGCTCGACTAAGCCCATGGCTAAGCCGCGGACCGTAGAAGTGGGAATATTCTCTATTTTTCTTTTTCTGCGTAAACGCTTAAACCCCCAGAAAAAAGACCACACCCCAGAACCCAAGAAAACCGCGGCATATCCAATATCCCTATTATCGCTCATAAATCTGTCTTGATTTCAATGGTCAGGAATTTTTCTCATCTGGCCATAGGGTGCGCTTCAATAGGCTCTTGAAGCCTTAAGGCATCGGTTAATACTTTTTCCGTTACCGCGCCCAACCCTTTAAGAACCTCTCCCAAGACCACGCCCTTTCTCCAATGCATCTTTAATGCTTCATCAAGCTGTTCGGCAGAAATAATATTTCTCTCCAGTAAAATCTGGCCCAATGGTTTATAAGGAAAAAGGGGCTCCTCTCTTTTATAAACTACGGGTATAAAAGATTCTCGTTCCTCTTTACTGCGATCCCTGCGGTCAACCATAAATTTACTTCCGGCCATAGGTTTAAGATAGCGCTTTACTTCGGCAATCCGCTCATTCATCTCGATAATATTACTAAATCTAGAGGTATTATCCCTGTCCAATAAAGCCACGGTTACGCTCATCAAGGGTATTTTCTTTACTTTATGCGTACGGTCGCGGGCAATAATAAACCCGCGCTTCCTGTCTTCAGGAGTATAATGAAATGGCATAGTCCGCTCAAAACTAAAGATAAAGTTCTGACAGATATCTTTATACCGGTCGGCAGTAGTAATAAAGATAAAATCATCGCCGCCGATATGGCCGATAAAATCATCGCGGTTACCGAATTTCTTGAGCGCGGTATAAAGCATATAAGCAGTATGCGTGATGACGCTGTCACCTTTTACATATCCGTAAACATCGTTGAAATATTTAAAATTATCAATGTCGATATAACCGAATGAAAAGGGGAGATCCTTTTCTATTTTATCCTTGAGGGTGTCCTCAATAATTCTTCCTCCGGGAAGGCCGGTGAGCGGCGTAGCAGAAAAACTGTATTGAGACCGCCGGATTGCCAGTTCTACCCTGATGCGCAAATCCAGAGGATCAGGCGGCTTAATCAGATAATCATCTACGCCCTGTTTGAGATTTAAAAGCTGCGAGCGCAATTGACGTTTATTTATCAGCGCAATGACCGGTATAAATGCCGTAAAAAAATCATCCTTAATCAGGCGGCATATTTCCAGGTGGGTTTCCTTGGCGAAATGCACATCTACCACAATCGCATCCGGTGAAATTTTCTTAATCAGCGGTATATCAATGGGAGAATCGCGAAGATAGACTTCGTATCCCCAACCATCAAAGCAGAACTTCAGCACTTCCAATAGTTTCTTATCCGAAGATATAATTAATAGGCTCGTTATCTTTTCCATTTGCGGCCTGCGGCTTGCGACTGGAGCACTAGAGGCACTGGTGACCATATTTTATCCTTCTTTTACCTATTCTATTATTGTAACGCTAAATAGTAATTTTCGCAACCAAATTTATACTTAGATTAGCGGTTTTGCTGCTCGTTTTCATTCAAATAATTCCTTGATTTTATTTTGGAGGTAAGCTATACTTAAAAATCATTTATGGTGGGTATAGCTCAGTTGGATAGAGCACCTGACTGTGGCTCAGGCGGTCGCGAGTTCGAATCTCGTTACCCACCCCAATTTTTTTTCAATGTGAAAAAAAATTGGTACTTGAGGAGTGGTTTTGATTAATCAAAACCACGACGAAAGTGCCTAACCATCCCATTTTTCTCGCTAAGTCTTTTTGTAGGAAAAATGGCACTTGGCGAACGCAGTGAGCCAAGTGCCTAAGCTTCGTCTTGCCTTTCGGCAAAATATGGATAGGAAAATAAACTGTGAAAACAGGTTTCAGGTCTCAGGTTAAAATTCCAGAGGATTAATTTAGTTGGGGAAGAAACTCTGGGGTTATAGGGGCGCACCCTAAAGGACTATTTTTCGCAAGTTGACCGCACGATCCATATGATATAGAGAATCTTTTTTTGGTTGCATGAATTCAGAGATTGCCTCTGTCCAGAAAATTCTTGCTATTCTTTATTACTTTTCTTAAATGCATCCTCAACCGCATTTTTTAATTCCTTACCCACGCTGGCTACGCCGTCGATTATTGCCATAGAAAAACCAGTTGCGCCTTTTGCCGCACCTTCCAGAAGTTTGCCCGGAAATATTAAAATATCTTCTGCCTTAAAACCATTACCTTTTCTACCTTTCGTCAGTTTATCTTCGAAGGCCGTCCTGACATCACTAAAACCGAATTCCGGCCTATCCATCTTAGTTTTGATAATAAAGTCCAGGGCTATCTTTCCTTGATTTAAAGCCCTGAATATATTTAAAACCGCGGTGGCAATCTTTTCTGCCTTATCCGGTTCCTCTTCGGGCGTACGCGGCCTGCGCACGATATCCGTTAATTCTAAATGACATTCAGCAGTGAGGTTGTTATTTAAACCGCTAATATTACTAGTAAAATTAAGTTTTGCCTTTTCAATGCGCGCTTTTTCTAAGTCTACCCATTGAGAATAATAAGGATATAAATAAACGCCGTCTATATCATTAACCTTTAGGGTTGCCCGCATATCTTTTTTAAAGAGATTAATCCAGCCATCTGTCTCAATTTTTCCCTCTTCAGAACCTTCACGCCACGGAACCTTTCCTTTTAATTCGAAAGAGGTTATGCGGGAACCTAAAGTGGTAAAATTTAGATTATCTACTTTGATATTCAGGTGCTCAATTTTAATCAACAAGCCATTTTTATCTACATCCCTATCCATAAAATTAAAGGTTCCATCATCAATGATAAGATGGCGAATATAAAATCTGGTAAGGAATAATTTAAGCTGTTTAATAACCGTGGGATTCGTATTGGGCGCTATAGGCGGATTATCGATTTTAGCCGAAGAATCTATAGTATTAGGAATATTATTAGGAATGGGGCTTTCTGCTGTCGATGTAATTAAGCCTTTTTCCATGCTAACCACGGGATGAATCAGTTTAAGTACCGATAATTTAAAACTCATTCTAAATAGGTCAAATAATCCTCCGCCCGCAACCACTTCTTTTATTTTAAATAAATCCTTTGCCTCAATATCTCTAATATGAACGCTGGCGGGGAAAGATGTATTTAAACTACCTATAGAAATTTCCCGGTTGAATGTATTTTTTAATTTTTCGATTAAGAAATCCTTACCTTTAATGTTTACCAATATATGCAGGCCAATAAAAACTAATATAAAAAGAATACTCCCTACAAATAGTATTCTTCTTAAGAGCCTTAACGCTTTCATTGTCTTTATGATACCTTTTGTACTTTTCATTTGTTCTTAAGTGTCCCTAATGTAATGAAAATCTGGCTGCTGATGATTCACTAATAAATTTTACTGGTGCGCCTGGGCCGGATCGAACGGCCAACCGTCTGCTTAGCATACCGCACCGAATTTCTTCGGCCAGATAACTGTTGCGGTCTGGACTATGTCTTCACCTTCTCAGGTGTACGGCGTATAGTCTCTGAGGACTCCTGCCTTATGTTTAGGTAGTTATTAGCCCATTTTACATATCGAGCTTGGTTATTAGCTGTCCTGTCAAAGCGTATCGATTTAGGGCAATTGATGCTATTTGGAACATAGCCTTTTACCACGAGGTCGCTAATGACTTTGCTTAGCCCAATGTCTGCCTTGACTTTTGTATGATGCAAATTTCACCTCCTTTCATGCTATAATTTAACCTATAACTACCTGTAAGCTCGGCAGTTGCCTGCAAATTACCCATATTTCTAGTCGGGCGTCCTTGCATATAGCCGCATCCACTCTGTGCGTTCATTTTCACACAGAGGCTCCTATTGAAGGCAGATGCTCTATCCAATTGAGCTACAGGCGCATTTTAGCAAATAGTGAACTATTTGCCATTTACTATCTGGTCGGGGAGGTGAGATTTGAACTCACGGCCTCTTGGTCCCAAACCAAGCGCTCTAGCCAAACTGAGCCACTCCCCGTATTCCTCTATCACGCAAAGGTTAACCTGCGAACTGTATTAGTTTAGAGGTTTAATTATAACACGCAAGAAAAATCTTTTCAATCTTAAATATTCACGTTATAATAATACCCATGAAACTAATATTACCGATTAAGACTCAAGTCATAATTATTATTGCCATCCCGGTATTTTTCTTTCTCATTAGCATGCTTCTTACCTACTTAAACGATGTCGTCTTGCCTACAAAATTAAAACCGAAGATTATTCAAGTACTAGAGGAAAAACTGAATAAAAGCGCGCAAATAGGAAGAATACATTACAATCCCCTCCAAGGCATGGTGATACAAGATTTAGTTATCTTCGATAAACACCAAGGCTTATACTTAGAAGCAAAAGAAGTTTCATTTAATTTCCTGATACTTCCTTTATTTCGAACCGATATAATTATACCTTCGGTATACTTCAAAGACGAACACCTTGTCCCGAGTTACACCAAGGAAATCACTAATCTAAAAATTGGGATAAACTGGAATCTCTCCAAGCAAATCAATTTTACCTTACAGGCAAAAAATTTTGATTCTTCATTTAAACCCTCTTCTATCGCCGTAGCGGGAACATATTTTTTCTCAAATCATTACCTGTTTGCGAGGATAGAGCTTGGTAATATATTCATAGGGGATTATCTTTTATACTTAAAAAAGCTCCCCTTCTCAGTATCTGGTGGAATTATCAATGCTGACCTGAGGATTGACTTTAAAGACCAAAAATTAGCGGTCAATGGTATGGCATATATTAAAGGCCTGGAGTTAAGCAGAAATAGATTCTCTCTTAAGGGGGATATCGACATCCAGCCGAATATCAAATATGATCTTCAAAATAAAAAATTTGAATACCATAAAGGCCGCATGGGATTATCTGATGCCACGTTTTCCGGCTTAAAATATCTCGAGGATATCTCTAATATACAAGGCGATATCTACCTTGAAGAAAATGAAATCTGGTCGTATGGTTTAAAAGCCACCATTTTAGATACGCCCATAGATATTAAAGGGAAGGCTAATTTATTTTTTAATCAATTATCCTGGAAAAATGTTACAATTGCCTATAAACAAATCCCTTACAATTGCTCAGGGAATATGGATATAACGGATTTCAAGCGGCCAAAAGTTGAATTACAGCTTACCTCAAGAGATTTAGCCTTAAATACGAATTTCAATATTAAAGATAAGGCTATAAATATCGGGTCATGTACAGGAAAATACTTGAATAATGAATTTGCTATAAAGGGCCTGGTTGATATCAAGGAAAAATTACTAAAATTAGACGCGGAATTAGGTTTTTCTCTAAAAGACATCGCTGGATTTTTTTCTGGTAAAATAAATAATAAGTTTAAAAAGATAAAAACCGATAAAGATATCTCCGGGGTATTAAACATGTCCCTGCATATGAAGGCGGATATGCGGCTCTTGTTAGATACGTTAGAGGCTAAAGGCTCCTTTTCTATAAAAGAGGCGAACTTATGGGAATTAAATCTATTTAATAGGCTGGGTGAATTCTTATCGCTGCCGATGTATCAGAAAATTACCTTTGAGGGTGGAGAAGGAAATTTTATCATCCATAGTAGAAATATGTACATAGTTGAGTCGCATTTTAAAAGCAAAGAATTAAATCTCTCCTGGAAAGGAAAAATAGGGCTTAATGGTTCATTAGACCTTACGCTGGATGCGAATATAAACGAAGATTTGATAAAAGAATTGACTGGCCTGCAATCTATTTTGCCGAGTACGGAGAATTTATTGACGATGGAGGTAAAGGGAAACTTAATAAACCCGGTATATAAATTTGGTAATATTAACAAAGAGAGCATAGACCAACTCAAAGAGCTTATTCCACTCCCTTAGAAGCTTTAGAAACAGGGCCAAAGGTAAAATCTCTACTATAATATTTCTGGATAATTTTTTTGGCTTTTTTTAAAGCGCGGCAGCGATGGCTCATCTTGTGCTTAATGCCTGGCCCAAGCTGGGCAAAGGTTTTCTTATATTTAGGAATAACGAATAAGGGGTCATAACCAAAGCCAAAATGCCCTTGCATCTTAAATCCGATCAGGCCGTCGCATCTTCCTTCTACTACGCCCACTAAACCATCTTTATCCGCTAAAGCTACAGCACAAATATAATGTGCCTTTCTTTTATTAATGGGCGGCTCTCCTAAAAGCCTCAGTAATTTTAAATTATTCTTTAAGTCGCTCTTGTCTGGCCCGGAAAATCTTGACGAATAAATGCCTGGCCTGCCACCCAAGGCATCAACACAGAGCCCGGAATCTTCACCTAAGGTTAACTTTTCGCTAAATTGCGCGGCCTTCACTGCTTTCTTTATGGCATTATCTTTAAAAGTTCTACCGTTTTCGATAATGCGCGGCGCCTTATGGTAATCTGCCAAAGAGGTTATTTCTAAACCGAGGCCTTTTAAAATCTCTCTTATTTCTTCTAATTTTTTCCTATTCTTAGTGGCTACTAGTAATTCCATAAATACTTTAAAGGGGACACCCTTTCGATTGACTGAAAGGGTGTCCCCCGATTGGCTAAAAGGGTGTCCCTATAAAAGATCTTTTAGGAGGCTGCGCTGGAGATCGACTAATTCTGCAATGCCTTTTGCAGCCAGAGTTAATAATTTATCCGCGTGGTCCTTGTGAAAAGTTTTTCTTTCTGCCGTGCCCTGTATCTCAATAAATTCGCCTTTTCCCGTCATTACAATATTCATATCCACATCTGCCCGGGAATCCTCTTCATAGGTTAGATCTAAAAGTAAACCTCCGTGAATAATGCCCACGCTGGTAGCGGCCACAAAATCCTTTATGGGAATTTTATCTATCGGGCCGTTTTTCTTTAATTTATTTAAGGCGTCGCAAAGCGCAATAAAGCTCCCCGTGATAGAGGCAGTGCGCGTGCCGCCATCTGCCTGAATAACATCGCAATCAATCCAGATAGTGCGTTCACCTAATGGCTTCATTTCGGTAACCGCACGCAAAGAACGGCCCACCAGGCGCTGTATTTCATAGGTGCGGCCAGAATCTTTTCCACGTTGAATGCGGGTTTTGCAAGAGCGCGGAAGCATGCCATACTCGGCAGTAACCCAGCCTGTTCCTGTACCTTTTAAAAATGGCGGCACAGATTCTTCTACTGAGGCCGTACAAACCACTCTGGTATTGCCTAATTCTATCAAACACGAACCTTCTGCATATTTGTTGTAATTGCGCGTAATAACAACCTTTCTTAATTTATCTAAACCTCGGCCATCTAAACGGACCATTAAACTCCTCGCTTTCGTTTTGCGTACGGCGTATCGCGTACAGCGTAAATACTGTTTCCCCTGGAATCTATCCCGACAATCAAAGGAAAATCCTTTACCTCTAATCTATAAATTGCCTCGGGGCCTAAATCTTGATAAGCCACGGGTGTTGCCTTTAAAACATATTTCGATAGTAACGCGCCGCAACCCGCATAAGTCAAAAAATATACCGCTTTGTACTTTTTTATAGCCTGGATTACTTCTTTTGACCTGCCCCCCTTCCCAATCATGCCTTTTAATCCTGTCTTTAGCAACGTCGGAGTAAATTCATCCATGCGCGAACTCGTGGTAGGGCCGCAAGACCCGATAGTTTTTCCTCGCGGCGTTTTCGTCGGCCCGCAATAATAGATAATCACACCCTTTAAATCAATAGGCAACTTCTGCCCCTTTTTAATCGCCTCAGTTAATCTCTTATGCGCCTGATCGCGCGCAGTATAGAGAACTCCTCTAATTAAAACTTCGTCTCCGATTTTCAATCCCTCTATTTCTTTTTCTTCTAAAGGCGCTTTTATGATTTTCATTTCTTATGAGCTATGAGCTAACAGCTATGAGCTAAACGTCTATAATACGCTTGTTGCGCTTCTTAAGGCATGACAACTGATATTGACACAAACCGGAAGGCCCGCGATATGCGTCGGGTAAGTTTCGATATTGACTGCTAAAACCGTGGTTTTACCTCCCAATCCCATCGGCCCGATATTCAGCCTATTAATTTCTCTTAACAACTCTTTTTCTAATCCATGAACCATGAACCTTGAACCATGAACCTTGCGAAGTAATGCCTTCTTGGCTAAATAACACGCGTAATCAGCTGTGCCTCCAATACCCACACCCACCACATACGGCGGACAGGCATCGGGCCCGGCGGACTTTACTGTTTCAATAATAAATTTCTTAATTTCTTCTATTGGGGCAGTAGGTTTAAACATTTTCAGTTGGGTTTTATTTTCACAGCCAAAGCCTTTTGGCAAAACAGTTATCTTTAGCTTATTTCCTTTTACTATATCGATATGGATTACTGCCGGTTGATATCCGGATTTGCCTCTTAATAGCGGATCATTTATGATTGAGTTTCTTAAAAAACCTTTTTTGTATCCCAGCTCTATACCTTTGTTGACAGCGGCTTTTAAATCACCTACAATTTTTACATCCTGGCCTAGCTCTACGAAAACACAAGGCAGTCCTGTATCTTGGCAGATGGCTAATTTTTCTTTCTGAGCAATAGAGGCATTCTTAATAATTGCTTCTAAAATATCTTTAGCCCTTTTATTGGTTTCTTCCTTACAGGTAACCTTTAAGGCTAAAAAAACATCTTTTCTCAAAATCTGGTTTGCCTGAATGCACAGCTCCGCAATAACTCTTGTGATTTTATTGGCTTGAATTATTCTCATCTTCTTTTGTATTCACTTGTAACCATAGTGGTAATACCGCCGCGGGGGTTAAACTCGCCCGTAATCTTTGCCCAGCGGGGGCAACAGGCCTTGACAAAATCTTCCAATATCTTATTTATCAGGTGTTCATGGAATATACCTAAATTACGATAGAATATCATGTGCATCTTAAGGGATTTCAGTTCTATACAGTACTTGTCCGGAGAATATTCAATTTTTATCGTAGCAAAATCCGGTAGCCCTGTCTTGGGGCAAATACAGGTAAACTCAGGAATCTCTAAGTTAATAACATATTCTTTATCCGGATACTGGTTCTTCCACACTTCAATCTTAGGTGTTTTTAAATTTCTTATCTTATGTTGCAAGCCCTCATAGGATGACACGTTGTGACTTTTCATTTCATTGCACCCCCATTATATTATGCATCTGGGGTATTATACAAGTAGTTACATTCTCTTCTAAACAAATATCTTTAAAGCCCTCTATTTTTTCTTCCATCCGGCTATAATTTTCATAACTGTTGGGCTGCAAAATTAAAATTATGGCCTTATTAGTTCCCTTTATTAACGCCAGCATCTCTCTTAGGTCTTCTTCTTTTGTGGATTGGCAGACGACTACCTTTAAAAAGACCTCTTTCTCTGAAGCGATTTCTAAAAACCTGCGGTGCAAACCCCAAAGATATCCCATGCCCGCGGAACTGGGAAGCTTTAAATCCATAGCTACAATGTCCAAATAATCTATGACCTTTTTCAATTCACCCGACAATGTGCCGTTTGTCTCTAGATAGTTTTTATAACCTTCCCGGGAGGCCAGTTTCAATACTTCCCTCAGGAAATCTTCCTGCAAAAGCGGTTCTCCGCCTGTAAATGATATAGAATGAAACTCATCCTGATATAACTTTATTTCCTCAAACAATTCCTGCGGTTCATACTCTACGAAACGGTTCAATTTAGTATCGCAGAACCGGCAACTCAGATTACAACCAAAGAAACGCACGAAGATTTGTTTTTCTCCAAAGTAAAGCCCTTCGCCCTGAACGCTATCAAAAATCTCGGCAATTCTCGCCTTCATCTTAATCCTTATCTTTGAAAAAGTCCTCGAGGGGCACCTTCTCGATTAGCAACACCCCGCCATAACGGATTGGCGGGTGCGCCGCCTACTGCGGCGAGGGTGTCCCTGATATAGGGGTCTTTTATTCCTGCTTCTTTAAAACCCTTGGCGCGGAAATAACAGCTATCACATTTTCCGCACGGCTGCTTTGCCCCCCGGTAACAAGACCAGGTCAAGGCAAAAGGAACGCCCAAACGAAACCCCAAACGAATAATCTCGGCCTTAGTCTTGTCAATTAAGGGAGTTTCAATCTTAATTCGCCTTTTCTGGACGCCTACCTTTGTGCCAGAAGAGGCAACTTGGTTAAATGCACGATAAAATTCTGGACGGCAGTCAGGGTAGCCACTAAAGTCAACCGCGTTTGCACCGATAAATATTGCTTCGGCTCCTATGGCTTCGGCATAGGAAAGAGCAAAGCTTAAAAAGATAATATTACGGCCAGGAACATAAGTTGACGGAATTACGTTTGCCGGTTTGCCGGTCCCTCGACTTTGCTCGGGATGATTCGAGGGATGGTGAGCTTGTCGAACCATTTGCCGGTCTGCCGGTTGTTTAGGAATAATTATCTTCCTGTCTAAAAGGGATGAACCTTTCCACGGAAAATTAATTTTGATGACCTGCCATTTACACTTTGTAATATGCGCGATGCGCTTCGCACTCTTGACTTCTCTTACGTGACGCTGATTATAATCAAAAATAAGACAAAAACATTTAAACCCAAGTTTTTTAGCCAGATACAAAGTTGTGGCTGAATCCAATCCGCCTGACAAAAGAACCACGGCCTTTTTATTCGCCATCATAAGTAGCGCAGGAATTATCTGACTCCCAAACAGTTACCGATTCAAGCCTTGAGCCTTGAGCCTTGAGCCTATCATAAATATACTTAGCAATATTTTCTGACGTAGGATTTACTTTTTTGAAATAAGAAAGGTTATTCAAGTATTTGTGGTCTAATTTTTCTAAGACCTTATTCAATTTCATCTTTAAATATTTAAAATCCAAAACCATGCCGGCCTTATCCAATTTCTCTTTGGAAACCGCTACTTCTACCTTCCAGTTATGGCCGTGTAATTCTTCGCATTTACCTTTATAGCCTCTTAAATTATGTGCCGAGCTGAAATTTTCCTCTACTTTTATATTATACACCGTTTGTCTTCCTCACATCGCGCACGGCCTCGCCCAAGAATCTCCTGGCTAAACCGCTAAACCATTCCGGGTTATCGCTGACATAAAATCTGTGCTTACCCCGATGCCCTTTATTCAGCAGGCCTTCGGCAGCTAAAATCTTTTTTACTTCCATGGCCACTTGCTTAGCAGAGTCTATCAAGGTAACATTTTTCCCCAAGACTTCTTTAATTACCGGCCTAAGTATAGGATAATGCGTGCAACCTAAAATGACCGTATCCACATGGGCATCCTTTAATGGTTTAAGATATGCCTTGGCTACCGCTAAAACTACATTGCCCGCCAGCCACCCTTCTTCTACAAAAGGCACAAACAAAGGACAGGCCTGGGTAATAATTTTAACTGTCGGATCAAGTTGCTTTATTTCAAATTCATAAGTCCGGCTTCTGATTGTTCCGCGCGTGCCAATGACTCCGATACGTTTATTTTGCGTGGCATAAACTGCCTCTCTTACGCCCGGGGTAATCACGCCGACAATCGGCACCTTAAAATGCTCTTTAATCATAGGAAGAGCGACACTGGAGACAGTATTACAGGCAACGCAAATAAGCTTTACTTCCTGCTTCAATAAAAATAAAATATTCTCAATGGAAAAGCGAATTACCGTTTCTTTGGACTTTATCCCGTAAGGAACCCGCGCCGTATCCCCAAAATAAACTATATCCTCATGGGGCAACTGACGGATTAACTCTTTGACTACAGTAAGCCCACCTACTCCGGAATCAAATACACCTATTGGCCTCATTAGTGATTTGTCTTTGCTGATGCCAGGTCTCGAGTATAACTGACTATCCCACTGACAATGCCCTGGGCAACCTGTTGGCGATAATAGCTATTCCTTAGCATGCGTTCTTCATCGGAATTAGATAAAAAACCTGTCTCTACTAAAACCGCAGGCATGCGCACCCCTTTTAAAACATAAAAACGCGCACTTTTAATCCCTAATATCTTCGTATCAAAATTGCGGTTCATTGTCTGACATATAGAATGGGCTAATTCTATGGACTCCGCCCGGTTATAGTTATAAATCATATCCCAGAGTATCGCCTTTAAATTCAGCGAGCGGTCAGCAAAACAACTCCGGTCAAAATCTAACGCTGCTTCCTGGGCAGCTGATAACGCGCGCTTAGAGTCATCTACACCAACAGAAACATAATATACCTCAAATCCATTTAAACTCCTTACCCGGTTAGCATTAGCATGGATACTTAAGAAAAGGTCTGCCCGGGAATTATTGGCTATATCCACCCGCGATGAAAGAGAAATAAATCTATCTACAGAGCGTGTCATCACTACCTCGATGCCTTCAGACTTCAAAAGCTTACTTAGCCTTTTCGCAATGTCTAAGACAACATCCTTTTCCCTTAAACCTGTCCTGGCGATTGCGCCCGGGTCAGTTCCGCCATGCCCGGCATCAATAACTATTTTTTTAATTTTCAGTAAAGGCAGGGCCGCCTGTGAGGTGGGATAGTATTTTTTAAATAAGCTATCTAAAATCTGCTCTTTAAATTTATCCGGCACAACTACGGTGCCTTGATAAATATCCACCGGATGCTTTAGATACTGGGGCAAACCATCGACTAACACTAATGCATCGCCAACCATTAAATTTATCCTATGCGCATCTTTAGTTAAAGTAACTGCCCGGGTAAAAGTATCATATTCCCAGTTTATCCCTTTTAATTCACACAGGGTTATCAAAGGTAGATAGGTGGTGCCATTTATATTATAACTAGTTATGGCCTCTTTGGTAGGAACAGTAACACAACCCGTCAGCAAATAGCAAATGGCAAATAGTAAATGGCAATAAAAAAATATTATGAATAATTTTTTGTTAACTTTGGTTATTGTCATTTCTCTATACGATTAGTGATATGCCATTTGCCCCCAATTCTACCACAGATTACAGGCAAAGGAAACCAGAAAAACTGTAAATGGAAAATTGGGGACGTTTCTCCCCTTTATTTCACACTATCTATTTTGAGGTAAGAAGTTTTCCCTCTTTTACTTCTGAACCGGAATTAAGTCTAGCTCTATTTCTGCGTCAAGGCTTGCTGCTATTTTCTTCAACTGGCTGATTGTGTATCCCTGATAGCCCTCTCGTTCCAAGCGTGATACGTCAGCCTGCTTACAACCTATTCGAGCAGCAAGTTGTGCCTGAGTAAGCCTTCTGGCAATCCGTAGTCTTACAAGCTGATGGCTTATTTCGACAAGATTGTGGATCCGAAGCACGTTAGGTAAAGGAGACTTTTTCATCTTCTCATATTCTTCTATCTCAGCCTCCAGCTGTGCGATGTGCTCTACATATCCTTGACTAAGCAATGCTACTTTATTCTTATCAGGAGAATATTTTTTACGTATTGCCTTTAAATCTTGCTCAAACTCATGAAGTTTCTTTTTAGTATACTCATATTGACGATCATTCTTTATCATAATATCACCCCCACTAGTCCTTTTGGTTTTTGGTCCCGGTCATGTCCAAAGAAATCAATTAATCTACGGTACCGGATAGCATCTTCTTCTGTGAATGTAAAAAGATGCGCATCGAAAAACATTTTAGCAGCTCGTAACCGTTCTCTCTCAGGAGAATTAAAATCAAAATCCTTTTTTAGAATAAGTATACAATCAAAATCACTTGGGAACTCCATGGAAGCAACATAACTACCATTCAATAAGAATCTTTTTATGCTCCCCTTATGCTTACGTAATAACTGAACTAAAGATTGTAATCCTTCAAATAACTCCTTGCGTTTTGCTGAACTACTACCAAATCTCTGTTTGATTTCGTTTAATGTAGCTTTATGTATTCCTTTTGGTAAATATCCATCCTCATTAAACCTAGGTATCATATTATCTCCGATAATTAATATACCCTATTTGGTATGTAAAGTCAAGTATTTTTTCACCCCTGCCCTCTTCTGAAATTGCGACCCTTTATTACTAATTCTCCTAATTCTCTGAACAGGGCCGGAAAAGAAGAGAAGAAAAAGAGTTAACCGCTTAATCTGGAGAATACCTTGCTGTAGACGTCTTTACGGTGGCCGATTTTTAAAATGATTATTTTATCAGCTTGAATTCTATAGATAACTCTATAATCGCCCACGCGCAGTTTACGGTGGCCTTTGAGGCTCTGACGTAAAGGTTCACCGACAAGAGAAGGATGGGGAATGAGACGGGTTTCAATAGCTCGTTTGATTGCCTGCTTCATGTTTTGAGGAATACCAGGCATATCCTCTTTAGGAATATCTGGATGATAGATGATTGTACAGGCCATCAGGACCAGGCTTCTTTATGGGTGAGCGGTTTTTTCCTTGCCAGGGTTTTTTCCCTATCGCTAGCGGTTCTAGTCCAATATAGGTCTTCGCAATAATCAAGGGCGAGCCGAATTAAGTCCCTGGCCTTTAAAGAAAGGGAAACGCCATCTTTTTCTGCCAGGCGCCTTAAGGTTCGATAAATGGGCGGTTCAAGGACTACATTTAAACGTGGATTTTTAGTAGACATCTTTTTTACCTCCAAAAAGAGTGTATCACAAGTGATGAACTATGTCAAGGAAAAAAAATTTACTAAGACCGTTTCTAAATTACCTTAATACTATCAATGGGTTACAACAGAACTGTCCCCAGGTGACACTTCTATCATAAGCTAATTTATGTCAATGAGTTAGGCAGAAACGGTCTTGGTGTTATTGGTGTTATTGCATTTATTTTTCCCTTGTCGGGAAATACTTGATGGTGGCGCCGAAACACATTGTTTCGGCATCCACCAACCTTTTCATTAATGAAAAGGTTGGTGGAGGTGCCCGGAATCGGACCGGGGTCCCTAAGTAATCGCATAAAAGCCGCTACATGTTTAGTTTATCTTTTACGCTTAAGCTTGCCTGCTCCGATAAACAGGATTAGACAAGCTACAGCCTTTTTAAGTCTCGCCTGAGCCCCAAAGGCTAATTTACTCAAGCCAGCCTGTTAACGGCTCTCTTTAGGCCACAGGCAGCCTAAAGAGAGGCTCGGTCCTTTAGTGAACCGAGACTAGTCCGCAACCGGGAACCATGGTTGGCACCATTACTGGCGCTACCATTGCTCCACGGCTAATAACCATTTCTGGTCTTGCGTTTATATTTTGCCAAGATTGTTAACGCGGCAAACTTAGCCTCCGCGACATGCTACTTTTACTCGATTATCCTTAAGTCGAGCCCTTTTCACCCCCATCGCTCACTTCGTTCGCGCGCGTATAATTCCGCGTGGTTCAGCGATTTCTTCTACTCTTCATAACCCTTCTCATCTCCAAATCTATTTCGCGGCGCTTGATGTCTTCTCTTTTGTCGTAGAGTTTCTTACCTTTACAAACAGCCAGTTCGATTTTGGCATAACCGCGGTCGTTGAAATATACCTTTAAAGGAATAAGTGTAAAACCCTTCTGCGTAACCTGGCCAATTAACTTACGAATCTGATTTTTATGGAGGAGTAATTTCCTTAGCCTTGTCGGCTCAACATTTAAATAACTGGCTTCTGCATAAGGACTTATATGCGTATTGTATAAGATAACTTCATTATTCTCAAGGCGGGCAAAACTATCATTTAGGCTAATCTTTCCTTGTCTTAATGACTTTACCTCGCTACCCTTTAACTCTATGCCACATTCCATGGCCTCTAAAACTATGTAGTCCCTCAGCGCCTTGCGGTTGGTAGCAATAATTTTGTCACTCATCTTACCATAAATAAAGCAAAATATAAACTTAAAAATAGCGGCAGGCTAACCAGGCTCAAGATATGGCTAAAGAATACGCCCTGGCTAATCAGCAAATCTTCTTTTTTATAATGCCTGATAATTAACGACAGGGATGTGGCTGACGGCACACTTAACTGCATAATAATTAATAATCCCATTAACTCTGGAAGCTTAAATTTAAGAATTAACCCAAAACCCACCATGGGCAAAATAACCAGCTTTGCCAGGGTAATAAAAAATATTGCCTTCTTATCAATCTGCCTTAAATGTATCTGGGCAAGATTGCCGCCCACGACAAACATCGCCAAAGGAAGCGTGCAATCGCCCACCATTTTTAAAGGCCTAATTACCGTATCCGGCACAAATTTAGCTAAACCCAGGAATATAAATATCAGGCTAAATACCGCGGCGATTACCGGCGGGCTAAACACGCTGCCCAACTCAAACCTCTTGGCGGTTGAGAAGGTAAGCATATATACGCCCAGCGACCACACTATTAAATTGAATCCCAAAAGAAATAAAAATAAATAAATAAACAGGGGGCCTGCTTTATCCTGGGGCAATAGCGCCGCAATCAGCGCCAGCGGCAAATACCCTGAATTCTGAAAGGTAACTAAGCTTAAAAACTGCAGTTTATGCTGTTGGCCTTGGATAAACCCGCTAAATAAAAGTCCTACTGTCAAACCCGCGGCAGTTATGGCGATACTGAGCAGAGGAAAAACCCACCAATTTGGATAGAGCATAAAACTAAAGCCTTTGACTAACTGACAGAAGATTAAAAGCGGCAAGGTAATTTCCACCACCAGCCGGCTTAAGGCATTTAAGCCTTCAGCGCCTAAGATATTCTTCTTTACCAAAAAATACCCTATTGCCCCCAACAAGAAAATCTGGATAACGGCTATACCGGTAATCTTAAAAGATTCCAGAAACATCTTCTCTCCTTAAGAAATTATATTATAACAACAAATCACTCCACCCGCAATTCTTTTATAATTGACAGAGTTAAACCAGTGGGTTATACTTAGAATGGATTTTGCGGAAGTGGCGGAACTGGCATACGCGTAAGTTTCAGGAACTTATGCCGCAAGGCTTGAGGGTTCAAATCCCTCCCTCCGCACCATATAGAAAGAGGGACTTGGAGTCCCTCTTTTTTTTTGGAGAAAAGGGGACGTTTCTATTTATGCGGGTGCATTTTTTCTTCCCTAGCAAACCAATGGCGAGTCTTATTGGAAAAATTAACCAGGCTAAGCATTATGGGTACCTCTGTTAAAACCCCTACCACGGTGACCAGAGCTGCCCCGCTCTTTAATCCAAAAAGAGAAATCGCGACCGCTACTGCCAGCTCAAAAAAGTTGCTTGCGCCAATAAGCGCTGCCGGGGAAGCAATTGAATGCTCCACCCGCCATTTTCTTGCCCAGAAATAACCAACGGCAAAAATAAAATACGTCTGGAGAATCAAGGGAATAGCGATTAAAAGAATATGTAACGGGTTTTCGATTATAATCTTGCCCTGAAAAGCAAAGAGCAAAATCAAAGTCAAAAGAAGGCCTAAAATCGTCACCGGTTTCAATATCCTCAAAAACACATTCTCAAACCAGGCCGCGCCTTTATGTTTTATAAGCTGCTGCCTGGAAATATAACCACCGGCTAAAGGCACAACCACAAAAAGAATGGTTGAATATATTAAGGTATCATAAGGCACTGTTATTTGGTTTACCCCCAACAGAAATTTAACAATAGGGACAAAAGCTATCAATATTACAAGGTCATTAACCGCGACTTGGACTAACGTATGTGCGGGGTTTCCCTTGGTTAGATAACTCCAGACAAAAACCATTGCCGTGCATGGCGCGGCTCCCAAGAGAATTGCCCCGGCTATATATTCCTTAGCCAATACAGGATTTATAAACGCGGAAAATAAATATTTTAAAAAGACCACGGCAAATACAGCCATGGTAAATGGTTTTATGAGCCAATTAACCACCAAGGTTATTGCCAATCCTTTTGGTTTTTTGCCGACTCTGACAATGCTTGAAAAATCAATCTGCACCATCATAGGATAGATCATCAACCAGATAAGAATAGCTACCGGTATGTTAACTTTAGCTACCTCAATTTGATTTAAGAAATCTACTGCTTGCGGAAACACTTTACCGAAAAGAATACCGCAAATAATACATAAAATCACCCAGACAGAAAGATAGCGTTCAAAAACAGGCAACTTCGCGCTAACACTATTTGTCGACATGAAAAACTCCCTTTCGATCAAAATGAAATTAAATCCCTAAGGCACCGGCTAATTCCTGCATAATATTCTTATTCTCAAAATACTTAGATTCGGTAAATAAAGGTTGGCAATGTTTCAATTTCTGCTCTCCCTGTAAGATTTTAACCGCAAATGCAAGGCAGGTTGCTTCACCGCAGGCCTTGCAATTGGTTTTGGGAAGCCAGCCGTAAATCTGTAGAGCCGTTATTTTAACTTTCTCTTCATAATTAGGTTTTATCTTGGCTTTATCCCGGTAGGTTTTATTTACCAGTTCTTTAATTTCATTTAAGATATTCCAAGCATCAATAATGTCGTCCGCCTTGGCAATCGCTACCTTAATATTATAAAGATTAATCATCCTGCGGCCTTTGGTATAGGTCAATACAGGAAGATTCTTGTTGTAAGAAGCACCTTTTATTACTGCATTAAGATAGGGTAAGATTTCTGAGATATCATAGGAAAAATAAGCAATGAGGCGAATTTTTGTTTCATCCGCGATACAAGGAGCAACATAACAAAGGGTAATCGATTTTAAGAACTCTTCTTCTGTGGCAGGGGGTTTATAGCCTTGTGCTTCCTTAAAAAAATCTTCTTCATAATCGCGGTACAAAAATTTATAATAACCGCTGATAAGAACACCTTCGTCTATTAGAAGGCGGCAGGCTTCTTGGCGTTTTTCTTCCGGGACAACAACTGCTAAAGTAGATATGTGTTTAAAATCTACTTGTCTTGTAACCAAAATCTGTTGAGCTTTTAGCCCTACATCTTGATTAGGTAAAACTATTATTTCGTAATTTTTATCTCTACCTATTTCCAATTTTAATCCCTAAAATATCTTTAGCAAATATATCCCCGCATAATACAGGCCGACAAGTATAAATACGATACCGGTAATCTTTCGCATGTAATATTCCAGCTTCGTCAGCCGGTTAAACCAAGGCTGAAGCGATGTTACCCCAAGCGCGATGACAAAAGCAAATAATAAAACCGGTAAGCCCGTCCCGAAGCCATAAATAAAAGGTAATATTGTTCCTGCTTTAGATTTAAGCGCAAGCGGTATGAGGCTGCCGAAAAAGAGCGCCGCAGAGATTGGACAAAAAACCAGGGCAAAAATCAGGCCTAAAACAAATGCCCCCCTTGCCCCTGATCCGGCAAGCCTATTTTGATGTTTTTCAGAAAGCGAAAAACTAGGGATATTTAGCTTGAGTACATCTATTAAAAATAATCCTGTAATAATCAAAATTGGCCCAAAGATTTTATTCATGTATTTCTGCAAAAAGTTTGCCAAGGCCGGAATAGTAAGTAGTGAGTTAATAATGATAAAGCCTAAAAGCGCATAACCAAGCATCCTGCCTATTGTATACGCAAGGCCTGAAAAGAAAACGATATGCGGATGAATTATTCTTTTGGAAAGAAAAGAAATCGCGGCGACGTTAGTAGCCAACGGGCAAGGGCTAATAGAAGTCAATATCCCAAGCCAAAACGCCGATACGAATCCCACAAAAACGCTATCCATTATGAGTCCTTTAGAAAATCCTGCACTTCGCTCGTTACATACTCAAAAAACCTTTGCTTGTTACCAACATACTCCCAAATCTTGATAAGGTTTTTAGACTTTATTTCTTTGCCGTCTTTTACAAGCGATAACACCAGGGACTTTGTGTAAAGCTGATAATCATTAACAAAGTGCTCATTGCCCTTATCTTCGGCATTAACAACCTTAAACTCTAATTTGCCAGACGTAAGCGCGTCTTTAAAGTTAGTTTCTATCGCTTCCTTTGAATATTGCTCTAACTTATAGCATGTGGGGCAACGGAAGTCTCCATGAAAGTAATATGCAACAACTTTACTCTTAGGTGCCTCTTGGCCAAAAGCAGGCAGTATTGAAACCAACAAGAGGATCAACGGAACGATTTTTTTCATCTTAATCTCCGAATTATTTTGTAAAATCTCCGAGTATGGTTAAGGGCGGAAATGAAATGGCTCCTTCCGGGCACATCCCTGCGCAGGTACTGCAACCTACAACACACTGAAATGGTTCGGCTACCTTTGTTTTGTTGTTCTTTTCATCCCACGCATATACTTTATGGCTGCAGAAGTTAAAACATTCTTTGCAACCCACGCATTTATCTAAATCAACGGTCGGATACCAGGGGATCTCTTCTCGAGAAGTACCCTTCCATGTTCCATGCCTGCCCATCTTAGCCTCCTTGCTGGATAAATTGTTTTATCTGTTCCACCGAAGGAATCTTGCCCTGCATCACTATCTTACCGTCAATTATCAATGCGGGAGTCTGAATCACCCCTTTTTCTATCATAGCATTGATATCGGTTACTTTAACTACCTCAGCCGTTTTATTTAACTCAAGCAGGGCCTTTTTAACATTTACCTCTGTGTTGGCGCACCTTGGGCAGCCAGGGCCTAAAACTTCAATCTTCATCATTTCGCTCCTTTGCTAACTAACGACTTTACCGCTTGAATCTTTATACTTATTATCGCATCCCCGATTTCTTTTAGATTTGTTTCTGTTACGCTTGGATTATTTTTTACTACTTGGGCGGTGACATCATTCGCCATAGCCTCAAAGGAATAGTTGGTCTGTTCAATAATCTTTACCTCTTTAAAACCAGCTTTTTTGATATAGCCAATATATTCATCTTCCATAATCGCTCCGGCAAGACAGCCCACATAAGCCTCAACAGATTCCTTTATAATATCTGGCAAGTCTTTGATTAAAACTAAATCCGAAACCATCAGCCTTCCGCCCGGTCTTAAAACTCTAAAGGCTTCCTTAAAAACACTTTCTTTATCCGGCGATAAGTTAATCACGCAATTTGAGATAATTACATCAATAGAATTATCCTCGACCGGCAATTTTTCAATCTCGCCAAGCCTAAATTCAACGTTTTTGTAGTTTCCCTTTTTAGCATTTGCGCCAGCCTTTTCGAGCATCTCGGGGGTCATATCCACGCCGATAACCCGCCCGCTCTTTCCAACCCTCGGTGAAGCGAGAAAAGCGTCGAATCCCGCACCACTGCCCAGGTCAAGAACAACTTCCCCCTCCTTAAGCGATGCGATAGCTACGGGATTTCCACAGCCAAGTCCAAGGTTAGCGCCTTCGGGAACAATATTTATTTCTTCATCGCTATAACCTACGCTTTTACTTATATTCTTGGCTAAACCGGTATTTCCACAGCAAGAGCTACTCAAACAACAGGAAACACCTTGCGCCGCAATTTTAGCATAGCCGTCTTTAACAATTTTCTTTATCTGGCCTGATTTATTTTTCATAGGCTACCTTAATAATTATTTAACGATAAAACCGAAAAACATTCCGCTTATCGTGGCCATAATGACCACCAGGCTTACATATATAACGGTTTTCTTGGTTCCCATGATACTTCGTAGAACAAGCATGCTCGGCAAACTTAAAGCCGGGCCTGCCAAAAGTAACGCCAAAGCCGGTCCCTTGCCCATACCGGCATTCATCAAACCTTGCAGTATCGGTACCTCTGTAAGCGTAGCAAAATACATAAATGCCGCGACGATTGATGAGAAAAAGTTCGCCCAAAGGGAATTCCCGCCAACGAGTGCGGTTATATAACGCGAGGGGATAACGCCTTCGTGGCCAACCCGCCCAAGCAGAAAACCGGAAATAAGCACCCCGCCTAATAATAAAGGAAGGATTTGTAAAGCAAAACCCCACGTCACGCCAGTCCATTCTTTTAATTCTTCTTTTTTGAACCATTTAATAAGCATAACGGCTAAGCTAACAAGAGAAAAACCAGCAATCCACCATTTATATTGGTAAATCAAAGGCCATATCCCATGATCTCCCTCAAGCGGCTTTCCCCAATTGGCAAAAACAAGAAATATAACCATTGAAGCAAAATATAGAACCGTTTTACCTAAAAAACGGGCTTCTTTTATTTCACCTGCATTAAAATCGCCATTTGTATGACGCGTTCTTTCTTCTTTCAAGAATATGAAGTGCATCAACAAGCCGATTACTACGCTAAAAACTACTGCCCCTATTGCTCTGGCTAATCCTAATTGCCAACCAAGGATGCGCGCTGTGAGTATAATCGCAAGGACATTGATTGCAGGGCCTGAATACAAAAAAGCAATCGCCGGGCCAAGGCCAGCGCCTCTTTTATAAATACCGGCAAAAAGCGGCAAAACTGTACAGGAGCATACCGCAAGGATTGTTCCTGAAGTTGAGGCAACGCTGTAAGAAAGGAATTTATTTGCCTTTGCACCGAAATATTTCATCACAGAGGCTTGACTGACAAAAACAGAAATTGCGCCAGCTATAAAAAAAGCAGGCACAAGGCAGGAAAACACATGCTCCCGGGCATACCATTTAACAAGCGCAAGCGCCTCAAAAATGGCGTTGTTAAATCTAATACTTTCAATAGGCAAATAGAAGCATGCTAAAAAAGCAGCTAGAATATAAAGAAATTTTTTCCACTCTTTCATTTCTTGCTCCTTCCAATAACTTTACAGCAACCGCCCTCAATGCGGATTGCCTTGATATTAACCAAGGCATCAGCAATTTTTTTATGTGCTGAAGTTTCAATTCGGGAAAACGTAGGCCTCGACACCTTCATCAGCTTCGCAGCATCTTCCTGTTTTAAACCCTCGAGGCAGGAAAGCCGGATCGCCTCAAACTCATCAAGGGTTAAATATACGCCTTCTAATTTACTCAGCGGTTTGCATAACGGCTTAAAACAACGCTCACCCGGAACGCATCTTACCCATCTAGTTTTTTTTGGTCTCATATTACCTATCCTATTATGAACAAATGTTCATAACAATTTTAACATACTGCTTCTGATTGTCAAGAATATTTTTTCCTAACATTGCGGTTAAGCCCAAATTTTATTTCGATTTTTTCCAGTTCTGAAAACACTCTTGATAGGATTTAAGGGAGGGTTTTTTAGAAAAGTCCCAGCGCACCAGGCCAAAATAGTCTACCCCATTGTCCCAGTGCCCCTTGCAGTCACGGAAAAATGCCCAGAATATCTTCTCTGCAGATGAAATCTTTAATAACTGACTATATACCTCTTTTACCCATTGTGCCTGCTGGTCTTCGGTAGGATTCTTGCCCATCCACCAGTTATTCACCTTTTGCCCCCTTTTTACTCCCGGGCAACCTATCTCGGTAACCCAAATTTTTTTATGGCTGTCGCCATTTCTGGACATTACCTTATAAGCCAACTGGGGATAAGCAATAACCCTTTTTATGGAGCCGGGATTTAAAGGAGATTCAAAAATATGTATATTTAGAATATCAAAATAATTCTTGGCGCCGTTATCGTAAAGCTTATTCACGCTGGCCAGGCCATTGGCTAAACCGCCATTTAAGATTTTACAGTCAGGATCCGCCTTTTTGGCGGCGATATACACCTCTTTTAAAAGCGCGCAATAACTCTTTAGTCCGTCCTGGCTGGTCCAATAGGTGCCAGAATCCGGTTCATTCCAAATCTCCCAGTATTTAATTTTATCTTTATAATGCTCGATTACCCGCACCGCGTAATTCACAAATAACTGATTCTCTTTAGGCGGGCAATTCCATTCCGGGCAAGATTTGGCCCAGTCAGCGCTATAATCAAGGATGGCCAAGATATTAATATTATTCCGGCTTAACAAATTTACGAGCTCATCGTATTTATCAAATTTAAATTTTCCGTTTTCTGATTCTATCTCCTCCCATAAAAAATCCATTCTTACCCAACTAACACCTGCCTCTTTCATTAAAGCCACAACCTTCTCTAAATCCTTTTTAGAGGAATATTTATAGTTATTCCAGGGGTGATTCCAATGCAAAAACTCCAATACGCCAAAAGGACTCTCCATATTTAGGTTTTTGCCTTTTAAATCTTGCGCCTGGCTCCAAGAATTAAAAATAAGCGCAAAGAAAAACAGAAAAACAGATAGCTTATTGCCCTTTAGTTTCTTCAATGTTGATATAATCGTCAAAATTAATCTTCTCGCCTAATTCCTGCTTCACCACCCGAATCCTATCTGGCACATAAGGATGGGTTTTAAAATAAGATTTTGGTCTAAGAGGTTTTCTGCGGTTTATCTCTTGTAATTTCTCTAAGAAATCAATCATGCCTCGAGGATTGTATCCTGCCAATTTTGCGTAACGGCTGGCTAACTGGTCAGCTAAAAGCTCGTCATCCCGGCCATAACCCAGTAATATTTCCGTAAAGGCGATATCCGCGGCATTTCCTGCTTGGCTGGCTTGCGGCACAACGGCAACTAATACCCTTAATATAGAATAACCCATAATTGCCTGGAGCTTTTTGATACTGTGCCGCGCCACAATATGGGCAACCTCGTGGCCTAAAACACAAGCCAGCTCATCGTCATTGTCTACTTTGTCAATTAACCCCTTATTTACGTAGACAAAGCCTCCGGGCAAAGAAAAGGCATTCACTTCTTCATCGTTCAAAACCTTAAACGAATAATCTATCTCTTTTCTATCGCAGACACTGGCTATCTTTTGCCCGATATCCTGTACGCGTTTCTGGATTAAAGGGTCATCCACCAGTTTATATTCTTCTTCTACCTGTTTAATGATAGACCGGCCAATTTGTATTTCTTTATCCGTGCTATAATATAAAGCCTCCTGTTGTCCGGTAACCACGTTATACGCGGTTGAACAACCAGATAATAAAGCGCAAAGCGAAAAGTGTAAAGCGCAAAACGGAATTATAAATACTTTAATGTCTAACTCTTTTAACATACGATATAGCTTCCCTAAAGGCAGGCCCACGACATTATAGAAACACCCCTCAATGCGCCGGATAAAAAAGGCACCCCTTCCCTGTATATCGAAACTACCGGCTTTATCCAAGGGGGAAACTTTGGCAAAATAATTATTTATTTCTTTATCGCTTAGTTTATCCATATAGACCTTGGTCTTCTCATAAGAAACTAATGTCTTAGGTTTATCCTTATCAATTATTGCTATCCCCGTATAAACCCATTGCGGTCTTCTTGATAATCGCTTTAGCATTATGCGCGCATCTTTTAAATTTTTGGGCTTACCAAATATGCGCCTACCGTCTACCACAATGGTATCGGCTGCAATTATAATCCCGTGCTTAACTCTTTTGGCAGCCTCTTTTGCCTTAGCCAAGGCATTCTTTTTGACTAATGCCGCGTAAGATAAACTTCCCGGCCTTCTTTTTTCCTTAATCCCGCTGGATAAAACCTTAAATTTTAAGCCGAATAGCTTAAAGAGTTTTTTTCTTGCCTTTGAATTAGTGGCCAAATAAATGTTTTTCATCTTAATCGAAACTTTAATGTCAAAGCACAAATACCAAATGACAAAACCTTAGTTTTGTAATTTGACATTTGAATTTTGGATTTATTTTGTGCTTTGAATTTTGTCATTTGTCATTAATCAATGCCGCGCTTTCTCCGGCAAGATAACCCATAGAAAATGCTGCTTGTAAGTTAAAGCCGCCAGTATCCGCATCTACATCAATCATCTCGCCTGAAAAATACAGGCCTTTAACCAGGCGCGATTCCATTGTGCGAGGGTCTATATCTCTTAAGGAAACTCCTCCGCGCGTAATCATTGCCTCATCAATTGGCCTTGCTCTTGTAATATCTAATCGCCACCCCTTTAACAAAGAAGCCAAACCTTCACGCTCTACCCTGCTAATCTGACTTGGCTTTTTGTCAGGATTAATTTTAGCAATCTCGATAAAGACAGCGGCCAACCGCTGCGGTAATAAATCTTTAAGTGTATTTTTAATCGCCTTTTTTGCATTTAATTTAAATTCTCTTAAAAGCCTTGCTTTAATTTGCTCTTTTGATAATGCTGGTTTTAAGTCTATCTCTACGTAAACATGCTGGCCTTCATTTAACCAATCTACAATTTTTCCGCTTAAGGATAAAACTAAAGGGCCGGAAATACCAAAACTGGTAAATAATAATTCTCCGACCTCAGAGATAATTTTCCTTTTGCCATCCGTAAACATTAAACGGATATTCTTCAGAGTCAGGCCTTCTAGAATCTTGGGATAATGCTGCCTAGCCTCCAAAGGAACAAGGCCTGCCCTTAACGAGACAATACGATGGCCTAATTTTCTGGCTAAATCTATTCCCTCTCCGGTTGAGCCGGTAAAACCATAGGATACTCCGCCAGTAGCTAAAATAAGTTTATCTAAAGGAACGCATTTGCCATCCTTTAACAATAATGCTTTGACTTTATGCTCTTGCATAACAATATCTCTTATCGCGCAGTTATAAATAACCCTTACTTTATTCTTACGTAATTCTTCTTTTAATACCTTAATAATGCTATCTGATTTATCAGTCACTGGAAAAGCCCGCTGCTGCCTTTCTATTTTCAACTTCAGCCCTCTTTTCTCAAAAAAATTTATTAAATCCAGATTAAAAAATTTCTTAAAGGCATCTCTTAAGAATTGGCCATTCTGAGGAAAACGCTTGAGAAATGAATCTAAATCGCAGGCATTGGTAAGATTACCGCGGCCTTTACCGCTTAAGAGAAGTTTCTTACCTAGGGTAGGATTTTTCTCGATTAAGGTTACATCGCAGTCAAGCTGGCTAGCCCTTATTGCCGCCATTATACCGGCAGGGCCGCCGCCTACAACCACAACTTTTTTTACATCCACGTATTTTTAAAATTAAATTTCTAGGTCTTCTATGGTGAATATCGATTCTAAATTTAAGCCCTGTTGAGCTAAATTCTCTTTTGCGCCTTCACATCTATCCACAATCACTATTGCCTTTTCCACTATAACGCCAATTTTATCTAATGCCTCCTTTGCTTCAATTAATGATTTGCCCGTGGTCGCCACATCATCAACCAAAATTACCCGGTCTCCTTCTTTTAACGCTGGCCCCTCAATTTGACGCTGGGTGCCGTGAACTTTCGCCGCTTTTCTCACAATAAAAGTCTTCAGCGCAATCTTATTTATATGGCTTAACGCGGCGACTGCCCCTACAATTGGGTCCGCGCCCAGGGTAGGGCCGCCAACGGCATCAATATCCTTGTCTTTGATAAGTTCCAAAATGATACTGGCTACTGAATAGGCGCCTTCGGGAGTTAAAGTGATAATCCGGCCATCAAGATAATAATTGCTGGCCTTGCCGCTGGATAAAACAAATTTTCCCTTTTTCAAGGCTTTCTTCTTTAATAGTGCCAGCAATCTCGTTTTTAACTCGTTTACTTCCTGCCTTGCCATAGTGAACTTATTTTACTATCTTAAATAACCCGTGTCAATCATAACCTCATTTGACAAACCTTAATTTAGTTGTTATGATATGGGCGTGCTGGGCGATATTATAAATGGTTTGTTGGATATTATCTATCCTAAGGCCTGCGCGGTCTGCAAAAGAAGCCTTAAGGGTATCTTAAGCATAGATAATGTGGTATGCGCTGAATGCTGGGGAAAAATTAAAAGAAATTTACCGCCCTTCTGCTATCGCTGTGGCAGGCACTTAGGGGAGAACAATTTCACTAAGCATATTTGTCCAGGTTGTATTAAGAGGCCTTTGCACTTTGACCGCGCCTTCAGCCCTTGCGTATATGAAGGAGCGATTAAGGAATTAATCCGCGAATTTAAATATAAAGGTAAAGACTATTTCGGCCTGACCTTAAGCAAACCGATGATTGAATTTATTAAAGAATACAATGTGCCGATTAACTACGTCGATTTTATTATTCCTATACCTTTACATAAAACAAGATTGCGCGAGCGGGAATTTAATCAGGCGGAAGTCTTAAGTAACCATATTGCCAAGGAGTTCAAGAAAAAGGTGTTAAACGGATATCTTCTGCGCCATCGCCCAACACGAACACAAACAGAATTAGAAGAGAAAGAGCGAATTTTAAATGTTTTGGGCAGCTTCTCAGTAAAAGAAAAAGAATCCGTAAAAGAAAAAAACATATTGTTAGTGGATGACGTATTAACCACCGCGGCAACTTCCTCTGAAGCAGCTTATGCCTTAAAAAATGCCGGAGCAAATATCGTTTTTGTCTTGACCTTAGCCAATTAAAACCATGAAAATTTTAAGAAATTATTTCCTCAAAGAATTCATCGGACCTCTATTCCTGTCATTGGGTGTACTCACCTTCGTCATGATGCTGGGCAATCTGGTGAAAATAGCAGACCTGGTAATCAACAAAGGCGTGGATATCTATAGTGTCTTAAAATTATTCCTCCTGATGATGCCTTATTTACTCACCTATACTGTGCCCATTGCCGCGCTTACTGCTGCGCTTATGTCCCTAGGCAGGATGTCTTCAGATAATGAAATTGTGGCCATAAAGGCAAGCGGAATAAATCTCTTCAGCCTAATACTACCGCTGCTTATTGTCGGAATAATTTTAAGCCTCATTTTAGTGGTATTTAATGACCGCGTTATACCTTACGCACATTTTGCCGCAAGAAAAACTTTAGTGGAAGTGGGCATAAAAAACCCCACGGCCGCGCTTGAGCCGGGCGTATTCATTAATTCTTTTGAAAAATACGTTTTATTTATCTATCGCATAGACCAAAATAAGCTGAGTAACATACGTATATATGAACCACTGGGTGAAGATAAGCCTACGCGCACGATTGTGGCCAAACAGGGAGAGTTTATCGCCGTCCCAGAAAAAAAGATGGTAAAACTCAAACTCATTGATGGAACATCTGATGAGCCTGACCTAGAAAAACCGGGTAATTTCTATAAATTAAACTTTAAGACTTATTTTATGAGCCTAAACTTAGCGCAAACCCAAGATAAAGACCAAATTCAAAAAAAACCCAGGGATATGACTATACTGGAACTGAAGAATGAAATTAATAAATTAAAAAAAGAAAACATCGACCCCGCGCCCCTGGTCACCCAAATACAAGAAAAAATCTCCCTGGCCTTTTCCTGTTTTGTCTTTATACTTTTAGGCTCGTCCCTGGCCATAATTACGCGGCGCCGGGAAAAATCCATTAATTTCGGTATTGCCTTTATGATTATAGGCGTATATTACCTAATGCTTATGGGTTCTGAGGCTTTAAGTCTACAGGGTAATGTCTCGCCTTTAATTGCGATGTGGCTGCCGAATATTATTTTAGGGGTTATCGGCTTAATTTTAACTTATAGGCTATGCGCATATTAGACCGCTATATATTTAAATCTGCCTTAGGAATTTTCCTAGGGTGCCTGTTGGTTTTTTTCTTTCTATACATCATCATTGATATATTCTCGCACTTAGAAGAAATATTAAGGCAGCGGGTCAATATCAGCATTCTATTACAGTACTACCTCTCTTTTTTACCTCTTATATTTGTCCAGGTAACGCCGATCGCCTGTCTTTTAGCCACGCTGTATACATTCGGTACGCTTAACCACAATAATGAAATTATCGCTATGCGCGCATCAGGCCTAAGCATATTCCAAATAAGCAAAACGGTAATCATATTCGCGCTCATCGTCTCTATATTTGTATTCTGGGTTAATGATAGATTCCTACCGCAGTCTTTGTCTTTGACTGAGAAGATTAAAGAACAGATGGAAACCGGTGTAAAAAAATATAAAGAGAAAAAAGACGAAATTTTCACTAATCTTTCAATGTATGGTTTAAAAAATAGGCTCTACTTTGTGAGTAAGTTTTCTCTGGCTGCAAACACCTTAGAAGGTATAGTAATATTAGAGCATGACGAGCGTCAAAATATAACTAAAAAAATTGTGGCAAGCAAAGGAGTGTATCAGGACGGCCTTTGGAGATTTTATCAAAGCATGACTTATAATTTCGATGAAAATGGCCAGATAATAGATGAGCCTAAATATTCGGAAGAAGAAATAATGGCGATCCCCGAGACGCCGCGTGAATTCCTAAACCAGAGACAACGAGTAGATTTTATGACCATCGCTCAGCTTGATGAATATCTCTGGAAATTATCTAAGAGCGGCGCTACCACCGTGATCAGGAATCTAAAGGTAGACCTTTATCAAAGATTTACCACGCCCCTAACAGCTATAATCATTACTCTCCTGGGAATACCTTTTTCAATGAAGGTGAGAAAACGCGCCACCGCACTCTCCTCTATAGGGTTATCCATGATGGTGGGCTTTTTATACTATGTATTAAATGCGGTGGGAATTGCTTTAGGCAAAACAGGAATTCTTATGCCTGTTCTTTCGGCATCTCTCAGCCATATCGTTGCTTTTATAACTGCCTTATATCTGATTGATACCCTGCCCTAAGTGAAGCCACAACTTATGGAGTTCGCCAGAACGACATAAGTTGTTTGGGTTAAATTCGCCCCGCCAAAGGCGGGGCTCATTTAACGTATACCCGGGGAATACGGCTACCTAAACCACAGACAATTTCATAGGGGATAGTTCCGGAAAGCCGGGCTAATTCTTCGGTAGTAATTTTATTTTTACCCTGCGCACCAATAAGCACAACCTCATCGCCAACCTTAACTGCTTTGCCTCCTACATCAATCATTATCTGGTCCATACAGACCCTTCCGCTGATCGTGAAATACTTACCCCTAATTAAAACCGGCGCCTGATTAGACAGATTACGCGCGTAACCATCACCATAACCAATAGGCAAAGTTACAATCGTAGTATCGTTCTTAGTAACATAATCGTGGCCGTAGCTTATACCATAACCTTTGGGCACCTTCTTAATATACACGACTTTCGTTTTCAAACTCAATACGGGTTTCAATTTCATATCTTCCCTCATGTTGCGGGATCCCGCTTTTCCCGCCCGTTGCGGGATTCCGCTCAGACGGAAAGCGGGAAAATTTTCTTTAGGATAAAGGCCATAGATTACCAGGCCCGGCCTGACCATATTAAAATGGCTGTTTTTATAACCGGCGATACCCATGCTATTTGCTGCATGAACCAAGGGAATATTTATACCCAGTTTATTTAATTTTTTAATTAAATGATTAAACAAATTTATTTGGTATAAAGTAAAGCTTTTATTTGTATCGGCTAAGGGAAAATGCGTAAAGAGCCCTTCGATATTTATGAATCTTAAATGCCGCACTTTTTTTATGAACCCTAAAGCATCGCCGCATAAAACACCAAGCCTACCCATACCGGTATCAACCTTGATATGCACATTTATTTGTTTGCCTAAAGAGCGCCCCTTATTGTTTAAGGCAGCGGCTAACTCTTCGGTACACAAGGTTAAGGCAAGGTTGTATCTAAATAAAGGCCCAATATCATTTTTAAGCACAGCGCCCAAAACTAAGATAGGCAACTTTATTTTCTCTTGTCTCAATCTTATACCCTCATCAATAGAAGCCACGCCTAAATAATCTACGCCACAAGATATCAATCTTTTAGCTACGGGAATTAGTCCATGGCCATAGGCATCAGCCTTAACTGTTACCATAACCTTAGTCTGCGGCGCCAATAATTTTTTCACCTGCTTAAAGTTATATTCCAAGTTACCTAAATTAATTTCCGCCCACGTTGGCCTGTACCCTATATGTTTATTTCTATCCATGGCAATATTACAATTAAATTCAAATATCAAAGCACAAAATTCCTGCCTGCCGGCAGGCAGGCAAAATAAATCCAAATGACAAAATCTAAATGACAAAACGTATCTTTTGTAATTTTGGCATTTTAATTTTAGATTTATTTTGTACTTTGAATTTTGACATTTGTCATTTTTCTAATTTGGCATTCCTTGGGATAAAGATAAATCGGTTTAAGATTAAAGGCATTACTAAACTTTTTTTCTCTAATTCCCTCTAAAGCCAACTCAATAATATTGCGCGCTTTAGGATACCAATAATCTCTATCTAGAATTTTTACGCCTTTTATATTCCTTAAAATATTTTCTTTATATAAACTTACCGCATCCCCAAGTACCGTGGCACTGCTGGGAATTTTCTTAAGGAACT
>Ga0315286_10000228_pt1 | contig 44044 bp, 39 predicted proteins | sample YL17G10_0_MG_FD_205038 | JGI IMG/M metagenome (GOLD analysis project Ga0315286, IMG submission 205038) | Sediment microbial communities from Yellowstone Lake, YNP, Wyoming, USA - YL17G10_0 | ecosystem: Environmental > Aquatic > Freshwater > Lake > Sediment | place: USA: Wyoming | collected...
CCAGCAGAAACACCCAGAACATGATCGAGCCGTCGAGGCCGCCCCAGTACGACGTGATCTTGTAGAACAGCGGCTGCACGCGGTCCGAGTAGCGCTGGACGTACTTGATGTTGTAGTCGTTGGTGACAAACGCGTGCGTGATGACGGCGGAGGCGACCGTCATGGTCGCCGCGGCCAGATAGAACGCTCCCACGCCGCTTTCAACGAGCCGGCGGGACCCGCGACGCGCGCCAGACAGTGATGCCGCGACGGCGTACGCGCAGATGACAAACGTGGCGAACAACAGAAAGGATCCCAGGGATGCCATAACTTGCTCTCACCTACCAGGGGGCCGGCAGCAGGACTCCCACCGGGGGCCTGCCGACCGGTAGGTTGTTACAGAGGACCGTTCGGGGGAACGCAAGACGAGCGCGAGGCGCGAACGTTACATGCCCGGGCTGCCCAACCCCTTCTTCGGCTCGTACTTCGAAGGACACTTGGCCATGACGCCGTTCGGGGACACGCGGAAGCCGTCCGCCTCCAGGCGACCTTTGAGGACCACTTCCGAGTCGTCCTTGAACGTATCCGGCACGATTCCGATATAGGTGGCGTCGACGACGGCGCCTTTACTTTGAACCTTGAACTTGTACTCAAGGGAGTCGCGTTTGCGCAGGATGGAGTCCTTGACCACGAACCCGTGGAGCTGCAGGTTCTTCCCGTGCCATAAGCCGGGGTTCACCATCACTTCCTCCACGTGCTTGTAGTATTCGGTGCCCTCACTCAACGTCGAATAGAGGAGGCCGGCCAGGGCAAGAGCCAGGACCACGCTCGTTATTCCGATTCTGACGGCTTTCTGTTTCATAAGCAGCGGCTGAATACGACACTCCTGTCCCATCAGAATACCGCCCCGAGCAACGCCCGGTCAAACGACAGAACCCGAGGGCGCGCCCCCGGTCAGGCCCAGCTCGCGCAAGAGGCCGTACAGCGTCGCTACCGGCAGGCCCACGACATTGCTGTAGGACCCCTCCACCGCCATGACGAACCTCGAGGCCACACCCTGAATGGCATACGCACCGGCCTTGTCCCGAGGCTCGCCACTGGCCACGTAGGACAGGATCTCGTCGTCTTCGATCGTCGCAAACCTCACCGTGGAACGCTCGACTGCCTGCCGCACACGCGAGGCGTGGCACACACAGAGGCCGGTGAGCACCTCGTGGCTCCGGCCCGACAATCGGCGCAACATGGCGGCGGCCGCTTCGTCGGTCTCCGGCTTGCCGAGAATCAACTCTTCGATGACGACGACGGTATCCGCCGCGACTACGGCGCGGTGAGGGTACAGATGGGCGACCGCCAACGCCTTGCCCAGTGCCAACCGCCGAACGTGGTCCTCGGGGCGTTCGCCGGGCAGCACGCGCTCGTCGATGTCCGCCGGGACGGCATCAAACGCGAACCCCGCGGCCCTGAGCAGGTCGGCGCGGCGGGGGGAGGCGGAAGCCAGTACAAGTCGCACAAGCGGATGTTACACTAGGCGGCGATCGTGCTTCGACTCGCGAGCCCATTCGCCTGGCGTCCGAAGCGCGGCACGGTCGCAGCTGCTCGCTCGGCACTACGTCCTGAGTGGGGATGCTCGTCGTCGAGTTGATGAATCGAGAGACTCAGGCATCGACGTCATGGAACCTGTTCAGCACCTTGTCGCGTCTGCCATCGCCCGCATCGTGCGTCCTGCCCCGCTCTCGATTGAGAAGGTCATGTTCGCCTGGCGCGTGTCTGTGGGCGCGGCCCTGGCGCGCCTCACGCGCGTGACGCTCGGCCATGACGGCGTGATGAACGTGGTCGTCGAAGACGGGCGGTGGGTGAAAGAGCTGGAACGCTCCTCTCCCGCGATCCTGGAACGGCTGCGCGACCTCCTCGGACAAGACGAGGTGTGTCGGATCGAGATCAGCTGTCCAGCCAGCGCCCGATCGGATCGTCGCCGCCCGCGGAGCACACGCGGCTAGATCAGGAGACCGCTGGCGTCGATGGCGCCCGTGAGCATTTCTTGACGGAGCCCGGGATCTTTCCGGGCAGGGCGTTTTGAGCTGGAGGCCGGGTCTGTAGACCCGGTGATCAGGCCCCGGATTGCTCGCCGGGGCTCGAGTGCAGGAAAGCCGGCCCTCACGAACATCATCATCATTCTTCAGGGGGAATCGCCATGATCAGCACGGTAGGAATCGTCGGTGCCGGCACGATGGGTAACGGGATCGCACAGACATTTGCGCAGTGCGGGTTCCAGGTCATCCTCCAGGACGTGGTGGAGCCGGCGCTTCAGAAGGCGCGAGCCACCATTGAGAAGAGCCTCGCGAAGTTCGTGGAGAAAGGCAAGCTCTCGGCCGGCGATCGAGACGCCACGCTTGCGCGTCTGACCACGACCACCGACCTGAACGCCATGGGGCAGGCGGATTTTGTGGTCGAGGCGGCAACCGAGCGCGTTGATCTCAAGCTGAAGCTGTTTGGCGAGCTTGACCGCATCAGCCGCGCCGGAGTCATCCTCGGGTCGAATACGTCCTCGATTTCGATCACGATGCTGGGAGCCGCCACCAGGCGTCCGGAGCTGGTGCTGGGCATGCACTTCATGAACCCGGTCCCGCTGATGACGCTCGTTGAGTTGATCAGAGGCCAGGCGACGTCCGCCGACGCGATGGCCGCCGCGACCGCGTTGTGTCAGCGGCTGGGCAAGACCCCGGTGGAAGCGGCCGACTACCCCGGCTTCATCGCGAACCGAATCCTGATGCCCATGATCAACGAGGCCATCTTCGCGTTGATGGAGGGCGTGGGCACACCCGAGGCAATCGACACCGTGATGAAGCTGGGCATGAATCATCCGATGGGCCCGCTGACACTCGCGGACTTCATCGGTCTCGATGTGTGCCTGGCCATCATGGAGGTGTTGCACGGCGGGCTGGGCGACCCCAAGTACCGGCCGTGCCCGCTGCTCCGCCGGATGGTGATGGCGGGACACCTCGGCCGGAAGAGCGGGAAGGGATTTTACAGCTACTAGAGACCGTTTCATGACCTGCGTACGGCGGCCTGATCTCGCCGCAGGAACCCGTGATGAACCAGTTGTCGCGCTGCCTGCGCCCCGGGAACGGCGACGGCAGGAACTGCAATCGGCAGCCGGTCGGAAGTACGCAGATTCTGCGCCATGCGACGGCGCAGGCGAAAGTCTCAATGGCTGTAACTGGTTGATTATCAAGGTCTCCGCGCGATCACATGTACTATCTTCGCTTGACATAGCGGTGGCACGTTTCTAGAATAGGATCCTTCTGGTGGGTGGCCACCAAGTCCTTCGATTCATAAGTTCGGCGGCGAACTTATTCCCTCAGGACTTAGTGCTGAGCGAGCATCTTGACCGGACCGCTTCGGGGGAATTCGCAACAGCAAGTGCGAGTCGAAGCACCAAGGAGTGTTCATGCCTGTCGACGAACGCAGCGAGAGAATCAAAGCCCTGGATGTCGCCGTCACACAGATTGAGAAGCAGTTCGGCAAAGGCTCGATCATGCGGCTTGGCCAGAAGGGCGCCATTCTGCCCATTGACTCGATTCCCACCGGGGCGGTCAGCCTCGATTTCGCGCTCGGCGTCGGCGGCGTACCCCGCGGCCGCGTGGTTGAAATCTTCGGACCGGAGTCGTCGGGAAAGACGACGCTCGCGCTGCAGGTGATCGCGCAGGCGCAGAAGCTCGGGGGGATGGCGGCCTTTGTCGATGCCGAGCACGCTCTCGACGCCGCGTACGCGCAGAAGCTCGGCGTCGTACTCGACAACCTCCTGGTATCCCAGCCGGACCACGGCGAGCAGGCGCTCGAAATCGTCGAGGTGCTGGTGCGCTCGGGTGGCGTGGATGTCGTCGTGGTCGACTCGGTGGCCGCGCTGGTGCCGCGCGCCGAAATCGAGGGCGAGATGGGCGAGGCGCAGATGGGCCTGCAGGCGCGACTGATGTCGCAGGCGCTGCGCAAGCTCACCGGCGTTGTCTCCAAGTCGGGGACGTGTCTGATTTTCATCAACCAGTTGCGCGAGAAGATCGGCGTCATGTTCGGCAATCCCGAAACCACCACCGGCGGGCGCGCGCTCAAGTTCTATGCCTCCGTGCGCCTCGACATCCGGCGCATCGCCAGCATCAAGGAAGGCGAAGCCGTCATCGGTGGGCGCGTGCGTGTCAAGGTGGTCAAGAACAAGGTGGCGCCGCCGTTCCGCGAGGCGGAATTCGACATTCTGTACGGCGAGGGCATTTCGCGCGAAGGCGACCTGCTCGACCTCGCCGTCGACCGCAAGGTTGTCGAGAAGAGCGGCACCTGGTTCTCCTACGGCAACGAACGACTCGGCCAGGGCCGCGAAAACGCGAAGCAGTTCCTCCGCGAGAATCCGGACCTCTGCAAGAAGCTCGAGGATCGGGTGCGCAAGGAACTCGGCCTGGTGACAGACACCCCGGCGCCGGCCGAACCCGTGGCTGAGAAGGAGAAACCGCCGGCGCCGCGCAAATAGGGAAACGGGTCGGCGTTGTCGTCGCAGGATCCGCGTGCTATATTCAAAAGTCCGCGAACGACAGACCTCACGTGCCGAGGTAGCTCAGTTGGTAGAGCACTGCACTGAAAATGCAGGGGTCCCCAGTTCAAGTCTGGGCCTCGGCACCAGAAGACATCAAGAAAGTCAGACTCAAACAGCACACGCCCGGCCGAGTGGTCGGGCGTTGTTGTTTCCGATGGTGCTCTGGGTGGTGCCCGGTGAAATGGTGCGCGTCGTGCCCTACTCGAGCCGAATCGGGCCGAGATAGAGGTGTGTCGGGCGTTCGAGCCGGTCGGCGAACAACACGATGCCCCGCACGCGACGCAGGTCCATCTCGCGGCGGTCGGGCGCGCGGCGCGTAGAGGGCGCCCGTGGCGACCAGGCCGGTCCCCGCGTCGCCGAACGCAAGCAACAGCAGGAGAGCAGCGGCAGGCGTGCCGGCAGGAGCCAACGGCGGGCGCCGGACATGTCAGCTCTAATTCCCGTACTTGTCCGTCTTTCTCAGTGCCGCGTACCTGTCCAGCAGTATTTCTTCGTGCGCCTGCTCTGCGACCAGAAGTGATTCGATGATTTCTTTCAGTTCCGGATCTTCGCAATTCAGCAGCATCTCCGAATACATTTTCTGGGCATCCTGTTCTTTTTCGATCGCTTCCTTGAACAGGATCAGTATTCGTGCCTGCTTTTCGGTCAATGGGCTGCTCATATGCGCTCCTTGCCATATCGGGCGATGGCATGACATGCGTATTGCGTAGGCGCCTGTAACTCTGTCATGCGCTGCTGTGGCTCTTCCCTCCCGGTCAAACCTGCGCCATGGATAGCGTCTCGATTGGCGGTCGGCCCGCACCGCGCATCCACTCGTTCCTGGGAACCATCAACCACTCGGGGACATTGTGGCCGCGATTGAGTCCGGGGGCAAGTTCATCCGGATCGCCGCACCTGGGGGAGGATTCGGGCACCGTGCGCGTGACCGCGCGGCGACGCAGTCCGGTTGCGCGTCCTGGAGAAGCAGCACAGGCCGGAACCTCGCGGGCGTCGATACGCCTTCTGCCTCGGGTCGGGATTCGAATCTGTTCGATGGCTGCGAGATTCGGCATCCAGCGCCAGTGGGCATGTCCGAGGCACCTGCCGAATCCGGATTCGACTCCGCGACGGTATCCGGCCGGAGGCGCCTATTCGTCGCCCGGTTCGTCCGCCACCTTGTCGTGCTCGGCCGCTGTCTCGTTGTCAGGAAGGCTCGTGGCGAAGTCATCGAACTGAGCAGGCGGCACGGCATCGACTGCCGGGTCGTCCACGTCGAACACTCGGTTGCCGCCACGTACCTTGATCGGTCCCTTTGGCGCGTTCTCGGGCCGCCCCTTCGATTGGGACGTTCTCTTGCCTTTGGGCGGCGCGGGCGGACCGAAGTTGCGCTCTCGCCGGGCCCCGAATTCGCTCCCGCCAGGCCCGGCCGAGGCACCGGGTCTCGGGCCGAAGCCAGAGCCCCCCCCCATCGAAGGGTGCATTCCCCGTTCTTCCCTGGGCCGGGCTTCGCTGACCGACAAGGTACGCCCCAGGAACGGCTGCCCGTTCAGTTGGCGAATGACCTCGGTTGCCGCAGCCAGGTCCGCGTAGTCAACAAACGCGAACCCGCGGGGGCGACCTGTTTCGCGGTCCATCGGCAGAACGACGGACAGCGGTGGCGCGACGCTGGTGACGTGGGTCCGAACATCGGACTCCGTCGCGCTGTAAGGGAGATTTCCAAGAAACAACCGGACTGCCACGCTGTTATTTCACCTCGTGATGACGCGGCGACATGCCGCTGTTTGGCGCGATAAGTAACTGCTCTGGCGGAAAGGAAAGATAGGGAGTCAAGGCTTTGGTGCGTGCACCGGCCTTGACTGTAGCAAACCTCTCACCTCGGCGCAACAGCGAAACGCAAGACGCCCCTTCCGTGCCTTGCGTATCGGCAGACTGTCTGGTACCTTGGGGGTCGTCCTTGCCTTTCCGGGAGTCACTGTGAAGAGAAGCCTGGCCGTGCTCGCCGTCGTTATCCTGTGTGCCACTGCCGCGTGCGGAAAGAAGGAGGCGGCCAAGCCGCCAGCCGCTCCGGTCGGATCCGCCGCCGCCACCGCGCCCGAAGGCGCCGCCAAGCCCGTTCCCGCACAATTGCCGGACGTAGTCGCCAGGGTCAACGGCGAGGACGTGACCCGGGCTGAACTCGAAATGGCGGTGCGCAGCCTCGAACAGCGCGCGCAAAGCCCCGTGCCGCCCGACCAGCGGGACGCCGTGTACCGCCAGGTGCTCGATCGCATCATCGGCTTCCACCTCCTCTCCCAGGAAGCCCGCTCCCGAAAAGTGGTCGCCGCGCCATGGGACGTGGACCAGCAGCTCGGCGAGCTCAAGAAGCAGTTCCCCAACGAAGCGGCATTCAATCAGATGCTCCAGGCGCGCGGCGTGAGCGTCGATCAGCTGCGCAAGGAGACCGAAGACACGCTCGCGGTCAATCAGATGCTGCGGACGGAAATCGAGCCGCAGGTCAAGGTGCTGGACGCGGACATCAAGACGTTCTTCGACCAGAACAAGCCCCGCTTTCACCAGCAGGAATCGGTGCGCGCCAGCCATATCCTGATCCGCGCCGAACAGACGGCCGACCTCGCCACCAAGACCAAGGCCAAGGCGCAGGCCGACGATCTCCTGAACCAGCTCCGGAAAGGCGCCAACTTCGCCGATCTCGCCAGGAAGTTTTCGCAGGACCCGGGCTCCGCGCAAAACGGCGGGGATCTCGGCTTCTTCAACCGCGGCCAGATGGTGCCGCCGTTCGACCAGGCAGCCTTCGCGCTGAAGCCTGGCCAGATGAGCGGTGTGGTCGAGACGCCGTTCGGTTATCACATCATTCAGGCGCACGAGGCCAAGCCCGGCCGCGACGTCGGCTTCGACGAGGCGAAAGATCAGATTCGCACGTACCTCGCCACGCAGCAGCGGGAGCAGAAGAGCCAGGTTCTCGTGGATCAGCTGAAAGCCAAGGGCAAGATCTCGATCGTGCTCTAGACGCCGTGTCGGATAGGCGCCCCCACATGACCAGACCTTCTTTCGCCCTCCTGATGGTGTCGGTCGCGCTGTCGGCGGTCCTGGCCGCCGCGCCCGCGCCTTCCGACTGGCTGGCTCCATACCGCGACGCCGCGTCGCGCCTTATCGGTGAGGCTCTCTCCACCACACAGGCGTGGCAACGCCTGGCCGAGTTGACCGACACGTTCGGTCATCGACTCGCCGGCTCGAAGGCGCTCGACGACGCGATCGCGTGGGCCGTGACTGAGATGAAGAAGGACGGCCTCGACAACGTCCGCGCCGAGAAGGTGATGGTCCCGCACTGGGTTCGCGGGCGTGAGAGCGCGGAGCTGGTCGAACCGGGCCCGCACCAACTCGTCATGCTCGGGCTGGGCAACAGCGTCGGGACGCCGCCGGAGGGCATCAAGGCCGAGGCGGTCGTCGTCTCCAGCTTCGATGAACTCGACGCGCTCGGCAAGCGCGTCGCCGGCCGCATTGTCGTCTACAACGTGCCCTTCACCAACTACGGCGAAACGGTTCGCTATCGCGCGACGGGCGCCTCGCGTGCAGCTGCCCTCGGCGCGGTGGCTATGCTGCTGAGATCGGTGGGCCAGCCCGGCCTCCGGACGCCGCACACCGGGGCGCTCACATACGCGGACAATGCCCCCAGGATTCCAGCAGCCGCCATCACCAACGAGGATGCGGATCGCCTCCAGCGGCTCCAGAATCGCGGCGTGAAGCTGATCGTTCGCCTGTCCATGGAAGCGCGCATGCTGCCGGACGCCGAATCGGCGAACGTCGTCGCAGAGATTGTCGGACGGGAACATCCCGAGGAGGTCATCGTCGTTGGCGGTCACCTCGACTCGTGGGATGTCGGCACTGGCGCGACCGACGACGGGGGCGGCAGCATCGCGGCGTGGGAAGCGATTCGCCTGATGAAGAAGCTGGGCCTTCGGCCGCGGCGCACGGTTCGCGCGGTGCTCTTCACCAACGAAGAAAACGGCCTGCGCGGGGGCGCCGGCTATCGCGACCAGCACAAGGCCGAACTCCCTGACCATCTCCTGATGATTGAGATCGACGGCGGCGTGTTCAGACCACGGGGATTCGGCTTCTCTGGCAGCGCGGCGGCACGCGCCCTCGTCAAGGACATCTCGTCGCTGCTCGCCGGTATTGATGCAGCAGCCATCGGCTCAGCGGGTGGCGGTGCCGACATCGGTCCCAGCGTCGAGTCGGGTAAGATCGCCTCGATGTCGCTCGATGTTGATTCGAGCCTTTACTTCACGATCCACCACACGATGGCCGACACGATCGAACGGATTGAGCCAGCCGACCTCGCGAAGTGCGTCGCAGCGATAGCGGTGATGAGTTACGTGGTCGCCGACATGCCTCAGCGACTTCCCCGATGACCGATCACGCATGTCACGTGCACTCGTCATTCCGGCCAACGCCGGACTCCAAGGCGGGCGCAATCAATTGCGCCCCTGCCTGGCAGCACCAGGAATCTGTCGCAGAGGCGCGATTTGTCGCGTCCGAAATACGCCGGCTGGGGTCGGCATTGGCATGAAGTTTGGCGAGTTTTCGACGACAAGACGCCGGGAAACCGGCGTTCTCGGAAACATTGAGAAATTGTGGTGGGAAAACGCCGTCGTCAGAGCGGATCGAAGTTTGCTATTCTGTAGGTGAAACGTCGTCTTGTGCCCATGGTGGCACTGATTTGGAGGAAACCGGTCATGGCAATGTTCATCAAGGAAGCCGAGTGCATCAGCTGCGGCGCCTGCGAGCCTGAGTGCCCGAACGAGGCAATCACTCAGGCGGAATCCGTGTACGTCGTCGCAGTCGACAAGTGCACCGAGTGCGTGGGCGCCTTCGATGCCGCCAAGTGCGTCGAAGTGTGCCCCGTGGACGACTGCGTCGTCACGGACCCCAAAAATGTTGAGTCGCGTGAGGATCTCGAAGCCAAGTACGCACGGCTGCACGCCTAGGCTTTCGGCGCAATCTGCATCGTGGGAGCGTTAGTGGGGGACCGGCGTGGTCCCCCGTCTCATGTACGCTTATGTCGACAACGAAGCAGCCGTCCTGATATAGGATGGCCGGACCATGGCCACCACCACAGAGGACACAGAGGCAGGAGCGACGGGCGACCGACCTTCGTCCTGGAGCAATCCGTGGCCCTGGGCGGCCGTCGGATACGTGGCCATTGCGGTGGCCATCACGTGGCCGCTTGCCGGGCGGCTCGCCTCCGTTATGCCCCACGACGCGGGCGATCCAGTCCTGGTGAGCTGGCTGCTCTGGTGGAACGCCCATCATCTTCCCTTCAGCGTCGCGTGGTGGAATCCACCGGCGTTTTTTCCGACAGCTGGCGTCCTGGCGTTTTCCGAGCACTTTCTCGGCTTTGCGCCGCTGACCTCCCCCCTTCAGTGGCTCGGCGCGTCTCCAATCACGGCGTACAACGTCGCCTTCCTGCTGTCGTTTCCCGCCTGCGGCATCGCGATGCACGCGCTGGTTCGGCGCCTCACGGGCCGCCACGACGCGGCCTGGCTGGCGGGACTCGTGTTTGCGTTCGGCCCCACTCGCGCCGCACATCTGGCCCATCTGCACGTCCTCTGGTCGTTCGGAATGCCACTCGCGCTTCTCGGTCTGCACCAGTTTCTCGACGGACGGCGCGCTGGGCTCCTGCTGTTTGGCGTCGCGTGGCTCTTCCAGGGATTGTCGAACGGCTATTTTCTCGTCTACTTCTCCGTCCTTGTGCTGTTCTGGGCGCTGTGGTTTGCGTCCGGCTCGCAACGGTGGCGGCTGGCGGCCGGAGTCGCCGGAACCTGGGCGCTCGCAGTCCTTCCGGTGCTGCCCATTCTGATCGGGTATCGCACCCGGCTCGAGAGCTTCGGCTTCCGTCGTTCCATCACGGAGATTGAATCGCTGAGCGGCGACGTGCTGTCAGTGCTCTCAGGAACGCCGGACCTGGTGTTCTGGCGCGGCCGGCTTCTGGAGATCGGGGCCGAACGTGACTTCTTCCCCGGGCTGACCGCTGCCCTGCTGGTCTGCGTAATCGCCATCATCAGTTGGCGCCGGCGGAGCCCTTCGCCGGGATCGCCGCGGTGGCGCATCACGTTGCTTGCCGCCAGCCTGCTGTTCGGTCTCACGGCTCTCTCGGTGCCGCTCGTTGGAGGATGGGACATCCATCTGGGTCCCGTCTCGCTGTCGGTGGGCCGCATTCACAAGCCGCTGTCACTGGCCGTACTGGCGCTGACTGTGTACGGACTCACCGGATCGCGGATCGTGGCGCTCATGCGGACACGGTCCGTGCTCGCCTTCTACACGATGGCGGGCATCCTGATGTGGGTGCTCAGCCTGGGGCCGACACCGAAACTCGATGGCGCCCCCCTGCTCTATAAAGCGCCGTACGCGTGGATGATGCTCGTGCCGGCCATCGGGAACCTCCGGGTGCCCGCGAGGCTGATCACCGTGGCCACCGTGTGTCTTGCCGTCGCGATTGGCGTTGGCTTCTCGCGCGCGGTGGGGTGGACGGGAGGCTGGCGACGGGCATTGGTGGCTGCGTGCACGATAGGCATCCTCGTCGACGGCTGGTTCGGACCGATGACCATCGTCTCGGCTCCGGTTCCCTGGACGCTCAACGTGACTGCCACGGCAGCCGATGCGGTCCTTGAGTTGCCGACCGGCGGTTCCGAACAGGAAGTCGCGGCGGTGTTTCGGATGACGTATCACAATCGGCCAACGGTCACGGGATACAGCGGCTACTCGCCCGGCCACTACCTCATGATCTCGCGTGCCGCTGAGGCCGGCGACCCGGCAGTTCTCGACACATTGCCTCGCCTCGGGCGCATTCAGATCATGGTCGATCGCCGATCCGACCAGTCACCCCGATGGATGACGCTGCTCAGAGCGGATTCGCACGCGACGTTGCTTGGCGAGGACGCGAACTGGAGCGCGTGGCTGCTCGACGGGCGACCGCCCGATGCGGTCGCCGGTGCGACTGGCACGGAGGTTATTCCCATTCGCGTGACGGCGCCGCCCGGCACCGGGGATATTCCCGGGCTTCACGACCGGCGGCTTGAGACGGGCTGGCTGCACAGCGCGACAGCAAGAGGTGGCGAACAACTGGTAGCCGATCTCGGCTCTGTTCAGGCCATCGACAGCGTCGTGATGACGCTTGGACCGTACGCCGGCTCGCTGCCCCGCGCACTGCGCGTCGAGGGCGCGGCGGACGCTGGCCAGTGGAGACAGCTGTGGGAAGGGAGCGTGCTCGATCGCGCTGTCGCGGCCGCGCTGGCTCACCCGCGCGAGGTGCCTGTCCGAATTCCCGTGTCCGCGCGCGCTCGCATGATCCGCCTGACGGCGATTGGACTCGATCTCAGATATGGATGGGGTGCGGTCGACCTCTCCGTGATCACAGCCGCAGCCTCACCGCCTGCCGGCGCGGGGGGCAAGTGAGTCTCGGAACCCGCGACGGTCTCAGGACGTGGCCCACGGCTGTCCCGGCGCAGCATTCTGACGTCGCGGAATGGTCAGACGCCACTTTCTGACAGTCGTGGCAGGAACAGCTGTCACCCCGCCAGCCCCGGCCGCCAGCGGAGCCCGAGACCCAGAATGCGCTGGAGCAGTGATTCGTACGTGATGCCGGCGTGCTCCGCCGCCTCGGCAAAATCCTCCCCGTGCGCGAGTTGCGGGTTGGGGTTGGCTTCGAGTACGTGGATCCGGCCCTCGGCGTCGAGCCTCAGGTCGATCCGTGCGTAGCCGCTCAGATCGAGCGTCCGGAAGACCCGCTTGCAGAGGTGCTGGACCTGCTGGATCAGGTGGGCCGGCAGATCGGCCGGGCCGGTCGTGATGCCGTGCTTCTCGCGGTAAGCTTCGTTCCACTTCACCCGCTCGCTGGCGATTCGGCGGGCGCGGTCGGGCATCTGGGCAAAGTTCATCTCCCACACCGGAAGCACTCCCAGCCGGAAGTTTCCCAGCACGCCAACGTACAGCTCGCGGCCCTCGATGTAGCGCTCAGCGATGGCGTCGGTGCCGATGCTCTGGTGGATGAATCTGACGCGCTCCCGCAACGCCGTCTCGTCTTCGACGATCGACGCCTGCGAGATGCCGATCGAGGCCTCCTGCGTGAGCGATTTGACGATGAGAGGGAAGGGCAGCTTCTTCTGGATCCGGGGCACCTGGCCCATCCGGACGACGGCGAACTCGGGGGCCGGGATGCGGTGATAGGCCAGCAGCGTTTTAGCCAGGGCCTTGTCGCGCGACAGCATCAGTCCGCGCGGGTTGCACCCGGTGTACGGCGTCTTCATCAGCTCCAGGTAGCTGACCACGTGCTGATCGAAGACGCCGATCTCGCGGAAGCTCTCCGTCAGGTTGAAGACGATCTGGGGTGTGAAGTCGAGAATGGCCTGCCGGACGACGCCGAGGTCGTCCTTGACGCCGACCTTGCGCACCTGATGCCCCATGCGCTCGAGGTGCGAGACGACGTCAAACTCCATCTTCCAGGCGGCCTGGGCCACGTCGACACCGGCGGTGTCGTCGGGCGGCACAAGGTAGTCGTGCATCAGCGCGAGAATCCTGAGCGCATTCATAGGGCCAGCCTGTGCCTGCCGCTGTACAGATCGTTCACCGTCTGCGCCGTCAGCAGGGCCGTGAAGTCCATCTGCGCCCGGTCTTCCGGGCCCGCGAGCCGCAGACCGAGCTCGTGGCAGCGCCTGATGATGTTTTCGATCAGCTGATCGATCGCGTACTGCTTCTCGCCGGTGAAGAGGGCGACGCGCCGCCGGACCTGCTTGCGGATCCGTGACAGAAAAGCGGCCGCCGTGATGTTCGATGCGAACTCGGGCTGGTCCGAGAACAGTCGTCTCAGGTCCCGATCGTAGAAGGTCGGGTAGTCGACGCCGTACTTGGTCCGCTTGCGCTGGTAGTGCGTACGCAGCGTCCGGCGGATGCGCGGGAGCGCGTCTACGGGCTTGCCCCCGCCAACAGCCGGATCGCGCTGGCCGATCTCGCGCATCAGTCCGTCCATGTACTCGAGCTTTCGGAGAGCCGGCCAGCCCGCGTAGCGAGTCCGCCATTGCAAGTTGGGCGTCAGCCACATGGCGAAGGTCTCGGCGAAATCCTCGGAGGGGTGGCTCTGCGCGTACCAGGACTCGAGGTGCACCACGAAACTGCGGCTGTAGGGACGAGGCGTGTAGTGTTCGGGGTACGGCTCGAACGAATTGCCGAACAGCTCCTGGCGTCGGCGCCGCCGCTGCAGGCGGTACGCGTTGTCGATCGCGTGGCCGGTTTCGTGACGCAGGATTCGCAGGCACCACTCCGGAGTACCGCCCTCGACCTCGAGCATCTGGCTTTCCTCGAGCCGGGCCAGCCGCGGGTGGGCGAGGTAGAAGGGAATCGCGACCCCCGGTGTGCCGTCCGGCGTGAACCACTCGTCGGAGAGCCAGAAGTGCGGCCGGAACCGGAGCTGGAGCGCGTCCAGATTCCTCGCGAGTTCGTCGAGCCGCTCACACAGCCACGGCGATGACTCGATGCTCAGGCCCAGATCGCACATTCGAAGGCCCAGCAGTTGCTCATCGGGCAGCGAGGCCCACTCGGCCGTCGTCGAGGGGACGGGCTCGGAGGTGAGCGGACGGGCCTCGTCTTTGGTGAGGGCAGACATGGGTTCCTCGAACGGCAGTGTTCAACGCGAAGCGTGCCACAAGGTCCCCCGGGAACGCAATGACTCTCCTATCTTGCCCGCCCCCAGTTTCCGTTAGGCCCTGTTTGACCTCCGGATGGCACGGCTGCGCCGCCGCCGACGAGCCACTGACGGGACGGGATCTGTGACAACTGAACAGCGTCGTACACCACGAGGGCCACCGCGATGGTGGCCCTCGCCTACACGCCTGCGCGATGGCTACTTGACGCCGCCCGAGGTCACCGACGCCACAAGGGCTTCCAGCCGCGCGAGCCGGGCCTGCAAGTCCGCGTTCGCGCGCTGCAAGTCCGCGTTCGCGCGCTGCAGCGTGGTAATCGTAGCCTGCTGGTCCTGCACGACCTTGGTGATGACCGCCACGATGTCCATCGGGCTGAGGCCCTTGCGATCCGAGGTGGCCACCAAGTCCGGCACGTCTTCGGCAATGAACCCGACGTGCCGCTCCCCGGGGTTCGCCGTGTACGCGTAGGTCACCGGCGCCAGCTGGGCGACGACGGCCCGCGCCCCGTCCAGCGTCAGGTCCGCGATGTCCTGCTTCACGGTGCGACTCGACGCGTTGGTCCACACGCCCCCAGCCGAGACATACGCGCCGCTGCCCAGGTGCAGCGGGTAGGCGGGCGCGCTGAGCCCGATGCCGACGTTGCCGCCCGCCGGGTTGAGCAGCGTGGCGAACCACGGCCCGCTCTGGATCGTCAAATGGCCGGTCGCCTGATCGTAGAACTTGATGAAGCCGGACTGGGCGCAGTACGGGCAGCCGAACAGGGCTCCCGAGCCCACCATGCTGTTGACGCCCACACCGATGTTGCCGCCCGCCGGGTTGAGCAGCATGCGGTAGTGCGGCGCGCTCTGGATGGTCATGTCGCCAGTGGAGGGATTGTAGATCTCGATCTTCCCGGCCTCCCCGCAGCCCACACAGCCGTAGCCGGCGCCGGCCGCCAGTACCCCGCTGGTACTCACGCCCAACTGCCCGTTCGCGTCGATGACCACCGGCGCCGCGCCCCCCGCGAGCGGCGTGCCCCGAATCCCCGCAATGAAGGTCCGATTCTGGCCGCCCGCTGGACTCATCGCTCCGTCATAGGCCTCGCCGATCCGAATCGTGTTCGTGTCGGACGCCGTCCCATAGACCTGAGCCCCGAGAAACAGGTTGTAGTGGCCGCTCGTGGCGAGATAGCCGGCATACGAGCCCAACGCCGTGTTGTTCCTGCCCGTCGTGCTGGCGTACAGCGCATAGGTTCCGCTGGCCGTGTTGTTCGTGCCCGTGGTGTTGGTACTGAGCGCCGCGTACCCGCTGGCCGTGTTGGCGAAGCCCGTCGTGTTGAAATAGAGGACGCTGGAGCCGCTCGCCGTGTTGTACCCACCCGTGGTGTTCGCCGTGAGCGCATAGGCCCCGCTAGCCGTGTTGTCGATTCCCGCGGTGTTCGCGGAGAGCGCATAGGCCCCGCTGGACGTGTTGTAGGTGCCCGTGCTGTTGAGACGTAGAGCATTGAAGCCGCTCGCCGTGTTGAAGTTGCCAGTCGTGTTGTAGCCGAGCGCCCAGGATCCGCTGGCCGTGTTGTGGATGCCCGTGGTGTTGGTACCAAGCGTCTGGTACCCGGTGGCCGTGTTGTAGACGCCCGTGGTGTTGTCCTGTAGCGCATAGAAGCCGCTGGCTGTGTTGTAGCTGCCCGTGGTGTTGTAACCAAGTGCCCAAGAGCCGCTGGCCGTGTTGGAGATGCCCGTCGTGTTGTCAACAAGCGCCTGGTATCCACTGGCCGTGTTGTAGCTGCCCGTGGTGTTGCTATAGAGCGCATAGGTCCCACTTGCCGTGTTGTAGTTGCCCGTGGTGTTGTTACGGAGCGCCTGGTACCCACTGGCCGTGTTGAAGACGCCCGACGTGTTGGCAACGAGCGCCTGGTAGCCAATGGCGGTCCGAAACGGGGCCCCGATGTCTTCGATCAGGTCCGCGCCGATCCCCGCGCCCGCGCCGCCACCGAGGACCACCGTCCCCCCGCTCGTGCCTGCCGCAGCGGCCGTCCCGGCCGTCCCACCCGCCCCGGCGGCACCCACTGACCCCGGCAGGCTCGCCACCACGAACGCATCGCCGAGTTGCCGCGCCGGGTCCGCCACCGTCAGCCGGTACGTCCCCGGCGTCGTCAGCACGATCGGCGGCGTCAGCACCGTCAGCCGCGTGGCCGAGCCGCCCGCCAAGACCGGCACCGGCTGCCCGTCCACCGTGACCGCCGGCGCCTCGCCGAAGCCGACGCCCGTGATGACGAGGACCACCTCCCCGGTCGCCAACAGCTCACTGGTCACGTTGTGAATGGTCAGCCGCACCACCTCCTGCGTCCAGCCGATCCGGGCGAGGCCCAGCAGCATCAGCACGACGAGTCCACCGCTACACAATCTGCGTCTCATGATGTGCTCCTCATCGAAGTACGCGCGACACCGGGTGTGCCCTCCGGGGGCACGGCGGGGGCCGCGTGAGTCCGCCCCGCCTGCCGGAGCGTCGCGTCGCGCCAGTGAAAGATGAATGCGTCGTCACCGCGCCGCGAGCGGGCGCGACCGGCGGGGTGCGCGCAACGGGGAAAGCGCGGCATGGCAGAAGCCTTTCCGAGCGCACCGGGTTGCCGAACCGAAGGGGCTGTAGGCTACACCTGCGCTCGCGGGCTGTCAAACACCAAGGCGGGCGCACGCGAACAACCGCCCCCCACACCCGCGCGGCGTTCAAGAAAGCCCCGAAGGCAAAAAGCACGACCGGCACCGAACAGAAGCTCCCGCTGACCGACGACAGCAGCGACTGATCACAGGAACGTACAGCCCTCAACGGCCGATATGCCGGGCGATCACGGTGTCATCGTCCTGCCGGCCGAGAAGACCAAGACGCACGAAAGCCGCGTGACCCCGATCACGGCCCGACTCAACGCGATTCTCAAGATGCGACAGACGGAACCGGACGGCGAGGACTTCCCGCCGACGACGGAGCAGACCTCGACGTATCCCGCCACGACCGTCTCGAAGCTCCGCGCGACGGCCCGGCGCTTCGAGATCGCGCGCCGAGCTTGCACACACCTTGCACAAAACGACAAAGGCGCTCCGGAGCCTCGCTCCGAAACGCCTTCAGAAACGCCCGCTAATGCGTTGCACTAACAGGCTTGAAAACTGGTCGGGATGACTGGATTCGAACCAGCGACCCCCTGAACCCCATTCAGGTGCGCTACCAAACTGCGCTACATCCCGACGTCAACGCTCATCACCGGGCATCATGTCTTGCGACGCGGTGCCCTGCTCTCCCCTCGGCCAGCGCCGTCCGGCGTCGTGTCCGCCCTCGCCACCCGCTCACCGGCAACCTCAGCACCGATATCGAGCAGTGTCGGTTGTCCAGAACCGGCTGCCTTCCGGGGCTTCGCGGCGTGAACCGGCGGGTCGCCCAGCATCTCGAGCAACGACCGCAAGCCGCCCTTGATGCCGTCCAGCTTCCGCCGGGCGTCAGGTGCCACAGCCGCCGGCATCCCATCATCAGCCGCCAGCCCATCGCCGTCAAGCCTGCGCCGCGCACCGGCCAGCGTCAGCCCTTCGCCGTACACGAGCTGCTTAATCCGGAGCACCCGCTCGACGTCGCGCCGCCGATAGACGCGCGGTGTGCCGGGAGTTCTCGCAAAGCCCAGCGTCGGAAACTCCGATTCCCAGGACCTCAGCACATACGGCTGCACGCTCGCGATCTCGCACACTTCGCCTGCCTTGAACAGCTCCCGATCCGGAATCTCTGCGATGGTATCAGCCACAGTTCCTATCGAAAAAGTATACCACGCCCTCCGCCCGGCAGCCTGCCTCAGCGCGGACGCCTCAGCGCTTCCGCGATCGCGCCCGCACTTGAATGCGAACCGGCGTTCCCACGTAGCCAAACGACTCGCGCAGCTTGTTGACCAGGTACCGCTGATACGAGAAGTGAAACGTCGTCGCCACGTTGGTGAAGAACACGAATGTCGGCGGGGCGATGCCCACCTGTGTCGCGTAGAGGATGCGCACCGCGCGACGCCCCTTCACAACCGGGGGATTGGCGGCCGATATCATCTCGACGAACCGGTTCAATTCGCCAGTCGGCACCCGCCGGCGCCGCGCGTCCGCCACCCGGTCAATGGTCTCGAGCAGCTTGGGCAGACGCTCACCGGTCACCGCCGAAATGTGCAGCAGCGGCGCGTACTCCAGGAATTTCAGTTTCCGTTTGAGTTCGTCGTCGAACACCGCGCCTGCATCGGCCCCCTTGTCCTTCATCAGGTCCCATTTGTTGGCGGCGACGATCAACCCGCGTCCGGCCTTGTCGGCCTCGCCCGCGATCGTGCCGTCCTGGTCGGTGGGCCCTTCCACCGCGTCGAGCAACAGCACGACGACGTCGGCGCTCGCGATGGCGCGCCGCGACTGAAGCACGCTCACGGCCTCGACGGCGCCCGCACCCGCCACTTTTCCTGAACGCCTGATTCCCGCCGTATCGACAATGCGGAAACGCCGCTTGTGCCAGCTCAGCACAACATCCACGGCGTCGCGGGTTGTCCCTGGCAGTTCGCTGACGAGCATGCGTTCCTCGCGCAGCAACCGGTTGACCAGCGACGACTTGCCGACGTTCGGCCGCCCGACGATCGCGACCGCCGTTTCGATCCCCTCATCGGCCAGGTCACGCTCCACATCCTGAGCCTCTGGATCGCCTGCCGTCTGCACTGCGGGTCGCCGCGTTTCGCCGCCCGGGTGACACGCGTGCCCGACAATCTGATCGAGCAGATCGCCTATGCCGTGCCCGTGCTCGGCGGAGACCTCGACCACCGGCTCGAATCCGAGGGCGTAGAACTCCAGGCCGCCGGCTCGAGATCGGTTGTCGTCGCATTTGTTCATCACCAGGACGACCGGCTTCCCGGAGGATCTGAGCGTCGCCGCGATCTCCTGGTCGGCCAACATCTTGCCGTCGGTCGCGTCCACGACGAACAGGACCAGATCGGCTCCTGCGATAGCCCGATGACCGCCGCCAACGACCAGGTCGCGGAGCGGATCCGCGCTGGCACCGAACATCCCGCCGGTATCGCAGAGTTGGAAGGTGGCGCCCTGCCACGAGACAGGCATCGCGATCACATCCCGCGTGGTGCCGGCGATTGGCGCAACGATGGCGCGCCGGCGCCCCGCCATGCGATTGAACAGGGTCGACTTCCCGACGTTCGGGCGGCCGACGAGAACGACGGAGGGGAGAGGCCGTGGCACCTGCTGTGAGGTCCTTTCGCGCTGTGGATCGATGATAGCGCGAAAGCGGCAGGAGTCGAACCATTTCCTTGACAGGCTAAGTCTATGTTTTTATGATAGTTAGCAACTGTCCAGAGAGGGAGCACGGTCTGGCATGATTAAGGTCGACATCGTCGACGAGGTGGCCCGCGCGGCAAACATCACCAAGGTCAAGGCCGAAATGGCCGTTGACGCGGTGTTTGACACGATGCGGATCTCCATGCAGCGGGGGGAACGCATCGAGCTTCGCGGCTTCGGTGTCTTCCAGGTCAAGCCCCGCAAGCGCGGCATCGGCCGTAACCCACGGACCGGCAAGGAAGTCAGGATTCCCCCAGGCCGCACCATCCGATTCAAACCCGGGAAGGACCTTCAGGCGCTCGGCTAGCCGGGGCGCCGCCCCACACCCTCGAGCCATTCGTGTCCGATTTGCAGCCCAGAACTGATCGCAAGTGGTTGAACGCGTTGCTGCTGGCGGCTACGCTGGCGACAACGACCCTGACCGGTGCGTGTCACTGGATCTCATTTGAAGCGGACTTTCAGGCGGGCAATCCCCATCTCACGCTGTGGGCAATCGCAAACGGCCTGTGGTACTCGCTGACGATCCTGGCGATTCTTGGCGCGCACGAACTGGGGCACTACCTGGCCTGCCGCTACTACGGCATCAACGCATCACTCCCCTATTTCCTGCCCATTCCATTCCCGCTGACCGGAACGGCCGGGGCCTTCATCCGGATTCGTCAGCCCATCACCACGAAACGCGCGCTGTTTGATATCGGGATTGCCGGTCCACTCGCCGGGTTTGCGGTCGCCGTCCCCGCGCTGGTCATCGGCATGGCGATGTCCCGTGTCGTGGAAGTGCCGCCGAATTTTACGGGTTTCTCGCTCGGAGAACCGCTGCTGTTCAAAGCGGTCAGTTGGCTGATGTGGGGATCGCCTCCAGAGACCGCGTCGATCAACCTGCACCCGATGGCGTTCGCCGCGTGGTTTGGCCTTCTGGCGACCGCCCTCAACCTGATACCGATTGGTCAGTTCGACGGCGGACACATCGCGTACGCCACGCTCGGACGGCATGCGCACAAAGTCACCATCGCGGCGGTGCTCGTCACCCTCGGGCTGAGTGTCTACTCGTCGTCGTGGGTCGTGTGGACCTTGCTCGCCGTGGGACTTCTGTTCGCGTTTGGCTGGCGGCATCCCGCTGTCTTGGATGAGGCGGAACCGCTCGATCCCTCCAGGCGCTCTCTTGCGATCCTGGCGCTTGTCATCCTGGTGCTCTGCTTTACGCTGGCTCCTATCGAGCCGCTCGACCTGCTCCAGCCGAAGTAGCCGCGTCGACGGGTCTGAAGACCCGGCCTGCAGCTCAAGATACCCAGCCCGAGGGCCCCACGCAGAAATGGGGTCCGACCCCAGCTCCTACATAACGCTCAGCGGGTCCACATCAATCGTGGTTTTTCGCCGGAGGTCCGGGCGCGCATCGAGCGCTCCCCGCACGGCGTCACGCATCGCCCGCCGCATCGCCGGTGTGCCTTTGACGAAGAACTGCGCCCGATGCTCGCCCTTGAGCCGGACCAGCGGCGCGGGCGCCGGCCCGAGCACCACAAACGCCGAGCCCGGCACGGCGGCGGCGCGCACGCGTGCCACCAGATCTGCAGCGTCGGCGCTGGCCTTTGCATATGACGGCCCCCGCACGACCGCGTTGATCAGGGCGACGACCGGCGGATACCGCATCGCCCGGCGGAAGTGGAGCTCTTCTTTGAAGAACGCGCCGTAGTCCTGCCGGCACGCATGACGGATGCTGTAGTGTTCTGGATAGATCGTCTGGATGACGGCGTCGCCCGGGATTTCGCCTCGTCCGGCACGGCCCACCACTTGTGTCAGTAACTGAAACGTCCGCTCCGAGGCGCGAAAATCCGCCAGGCCGAGCCCGACATCGGCCGAGATGACGCCCACCAACGTCACCCGCGGGAAGTCGTGGCCTTTCGCGATCATCTGGGTGCCGACCAGGACGTCGATCTGCCCCGCGCCAAACCGGTTCAGCAGGTCAGGAATGGCTCCGCGGTGTCTGACGCTGTCCCTGTCGAGGCGCGCCACGCGTGCTCCGGGAAACGCCGCCCGCACGTCCGCCTCAACCCGCTCCGTGCCGAATCCAAGCTGCTCGAGAAACGGTCCGCCGCACGCCGGGCATGTTCGCGGCACCCGCGTGTTGTAGTTGCAGTAGTGGCACGCAGCACCGCTCCGGCCGTGCACCACGAGCGACACGCTGCAGTTGGGACATTCGACCGTCCCGCCGCACTGCCGGCAGAACACGGAGGTGGAGTAGCCTCGTCGATTCAGCAGAAGCAACACCTGTTCTTTGCGGCTCAACCTGCCCGCAATCGCTTCGCTCAGCGCGCGACTCAGAATGACCCCGGGGCCAACCGCGGCGAATTCCTCACGCATGTTGATGGTGCGCACCGCGGCCAGCGGCCGGTCGAACACGCGTCGTTCGAGAGGAATCAGCTCGTACCGGCCGCGCGACGCATGCTGGAACGATTCCATCGACGGCGTGGCTGACCCGAGCACGACCAGCGCGCCTTCCTGCTGAGCGCGCACGATCGCCAGATCACGGCCGTTATACCGGGGTGAGTCCTGCTGCTTGTAGGAGCCGTCGTGCTCTTCATCGACGACAATCAAACCCACTGACGACAACGGGGCGAAGATGGCCGAGCGCGTACCGACGACGACGTCGATCTCGTTGCGTCGAATTCGCTGCCACTGGTCGTGACGTTCGCCATCGGACAACCCGCTGTGCTGGATGGCCACGCGGTCGCCGAATCGAATACGGAACGCCAGAGCAGCGGCCGGTGTCAGCGCAATCTCCGGAACCAGCACGAGGGTCCGTCGCCCAGCACCCCGCACGTGTTCGGCCAGACGCAAGTAGAGTTCTGTCTTCCCGCTGCCGGTCACGCCGTGCACCAGTGCGACGCGAAAGGCCGGCGGCGTGCAAAGGCCGGTGAGGCGCTCGAGCGCCGACTCCTGTTCGGCGGTCAGATCGCGGGCCGGCGCGTCGGCCATCGCCGGCGGGCCGTGGCGTCCCCACGGCCCTTCAAACGGATCGCGGTCGAGGGGAACTCGGTGAATGGTCACCAGCCCTCTGGTCGCCAGGCGTCTCAGCCCGTCTGGGGCCAGTTGCCGCTCCACCAGCGCCGAACTCGGCAGCCCGTCCGGAGCCGACGCCAGGGCGCGCAGGGCCTCCTGCTGTCTGGGGCCGAGCCCGGCCACCGGCGCACCGGATGCCAGGCCGCGCGCAACATCAAGTCCCTGCGCTGTGGCGCGTACCACGCGCGTCGTCTTGTACGCCTGCCGCTCCCCTTCCAGAACCTGGGCCGCCGAGATGAGACCCGCCCGTTCGAGCGTTCGAACCAGCGCGTTCATCGGCACCCGGACATGTCCGCCGAGATCTTTCGCCAGGCGGCTGCGCAGCGACGATACCGGAAGCCCACGGCCCCCGACCAGCACCTTCAGCGCGGCATGTTGCATGGCCGAACTGCTGTCGCCAGGCAACTCATCGAGACACCGAAGGCCGGCGTCGGTCAACGTCACGATTCGTCGGCTTTCGATCCAGGCCATCGGCGGGACGGCAGCCGCGATGGCTTCGCCTGGTCCGCACGCGTAGTACTCCGATACCCACAGCGCCAGCCTGACGACCGAACCCGGCAGAAACACGTCCTCGTCCAGCAGGTCGATGATGTCGCGGAGTGTCCCGCCGGGCACGCGGTCGTCGTCGTCCGCCACGGCGTCGACTGAAACCACGCAGCCGGTGACCGTCCTGGTGCCAAGCGGAACCAGGACGCGACTGCCGATGGCTGGCGCATCCAGTTCTGGAGGAATGCGGTACGTGAGCAAGCCGAGGGCAGGAACCGGCACGGCCACCGAGGCAAGACGCAACATCGACGGCTACGCCGGCGTATCGGCGGTGTCGCCACGCAGCACGGCGCGCACCTTCTTCATGTCGTCCCACACGTCGCGCTTCCTGTCGGGGCTGCGAAGCAGGAAGGCCGGATGAAAAGTGGCAATCAACGCCGCGTCGCCGTACGTGTAGAAGCGGCCGCGCAGTTTCGAGATCGGCTCAGTTGTTCGCAGGAGCGTGCGGGCGGCAAACGTGCCAAGCGCCACGATGACCTTCGGTCTGATGATCTGGACCTGCCGAAACAGAAACGGTTCGCACGTATCGACTTCATCGGGCTCGGGGTTTCTGTTCTCGGGAGGGCGGCACTTGATGACGTTCGCGATATAGACCTGGTCGCGCGTCAACTCGATCGCCTCAATGATCTTCGTCAGCAACTGTCCCGCCCGGCCGACAAACGGAATGCCCTGCACATCTTCGTCGTGGCCCGGAGCCTCGCCAACCAACATCAGGTCAGCATTCGGATTGCCGACGCCAAACACCACCTGGGATCGGCCCAGCCGGTGCAGTTTGCATCGTGTGCAGTCGCCGATGTCGGCGCGAAGCAGCTCCAGGGTTTCCGCCATCGCTTCACCGGCCCCGCCCGACTCGCGGTCTGGCGGCGACCCGCGATTCTCATTCCCGTGAGCGGCCGGGGACTCGACGCGCTGACGCCATGCAGGGTCGCGTGAGACACCCGCCACCCCCAACTCCCCGAACAACCTCAGATGCTCGGCGAGCTGTGTCCTGCCGTCGGTCTGGCTCATATCTGCTCGACTTCCATTCCCCTGCGGGACTACGGTTGCGTCACACCGCGATCTCCGAGCCGGGCTTCGATCCGATCGAGAATCAGGCCGGCGATGGTGACCTTCGACTGGATGGGCAGCGGCTCACTGGAGTCCGGACCAATCAGGGTGACGATGTTGGTGTCGGATTCGAAGCCGGCCCCATCCTGCAGCACGTCGTTGGCCACGATCAAATCAGCACCCTTCGCGACAAGCTTGCGCTTTGCGCGTGCCACCGCGTCTCCGGTCTCGGCCGCGAATCCCACGATGGCCGGCCGATGGCCGCCGTGCTCGGTCCGCCACCGGCCGATCTCCGCGAGAATGTCCGGCGTGCGCGTGAGCGTCACGGTCAGCGACTCGGCCGTCTTGGCGATCTTGTGAGCTTCCTGATGCACAGGCCGGTAGTCGGCGACCGCCGCCGCCATCACCACGACATCGGCCAGGGCGACGCGCGACATCACCGCGTCCCGCATCTGCACCGCGCTGCGGACCAGGATCAGTTCGGAGACGTCAGGTGGCGCAACCGATGTCGGGCCAGCCACCAGCGTGACGTCGGCGCCACGCCGTACGGCCTCGGCAGCGATCGCAAACCCCATCTTCCCGCTCGAACGATTGCCGAGGAATCGGACCGGGTCGAGATCCTCAAAGGTCGGCCCGGCCGTCACGAGGACCTTGCGGCCATCGAGCGTGCGACGCGGTTCCAGGATCCGCATCGCGGCCTCGACGATGTTCTCCGGTTCCGCGAGACGCCCCTTGCCGGTCCAACCACAGGCCAGGTACCCGGAATCCGGCTGCAGGACGTGCACGCCTCGCTCGGCCAACACCTTCAGGTTTGCTGCCGTCGCCGGATGCTCGAGCATATGGCTGTTCATCGCCGGAGCTACGAGCACGGGCGCACGCGTCGCCAGGTACAGCGTCGACAGAAAGTCGTCCGCGATGCCCGCCGCGAACTTGCCCAGGATATTGGCCGTGGCCGGCGCGACCACCAGCAGCTCGATAGACGAGGCCAGCGCGATGTGCTCGATATCCGCGTTGACGCCAGCGGCCCACTGGGTCGTCACGACACGCCGTTTCGTGATCGCCTCGAAGGTCACCGGGCCGATGAATCGCCGGGCGTTCCTCGTCATGATCGCCACGACGTCGTGGCCGCGTTTCTGAAGACCCCTCGCCACCTCGACGGCTTTGTACGCCCCGATGCCGCCTGTTACGCCGAGCGCTATCAGAGCCATGGCATGTCCCCCTCCGAGGCCAGCGGGACGACGGTTCCTCCGCGTCCCCGCTCACACAAGCCGGCAAAACGCGTCTTGCCGGGATCTCTCGCCGACCTGACGGTCGCGCTATTCGCGCCGCCGGTCTTGGCCCTCACGGCACGTTTTGCAGACGTCGCTGTCGGCTTGGTTCGAGGGGCCGCTCCGGAAGCCGCCGTCCCGCAGGCCTCAGCCCGGGGCGCTTCCCCCCGAACCCCGAGCCCCGTCTACTCTTCACCGACACTGAAGGTTGCCGCGATGCGTTCCGCCGCCGGCGTCGCGGCCGCGAGGGTCAGGCGCGCAGCCGTCACGATCGCGCGAATCCGCTCGACCGACGCGCCGATCTCATCATTGACCACCACGAAATCGTACTCATGGAAGGCTCTGACTTCCTCCCGGGCCACCTCGAGGCGGCGCTGGATCTGCGCCTCACTGTCGGTCGACCGGCCCCTCAGCCGCGACTCGAGGACGTCGAGTGATGGCGGCATGACGAACACCGAGACGACGGGAACGCCTCGACGGCGGATCTTCCGGGCGCCCTGCACGTCGATGACCAGAACCAGATCGTCCCCCTCCGACTGAATGCGCTCGGTGTCAACCTGGGATGTTCCGTACAGATCGCCGTAGATATCGGCCCACTCGAGAAATTGATCGCCCGCGATCATCGCTTCGAAGCGCTGGCGGGACACGAAGTGGTAGTCCACCCCGTCCACCTCGCCCACCCGCGCCTGCCGACTGGTGTAGGAGCGTGACATCCGGAGATGCGGCATCGACGCGACCAGCGACTCGACGAGGGTCGTCTTTCCGGTGCCGGAGGGTGCCGACACGACAAACAGTTGTCCCCGCGGCGTTGGGCTACTCGACATTCTGCACCTGTTCCCGCATCTTCTCGAGTTCGGCCTTGATCGAAATCACCAGCTCCGGAACTCCCTCCCCATCGGCTTTCGAACCTGTCGTATTGACTTCGCGGTTCATCTCCTGCAGCAGGAAATCCAGCTTGCGGCCGCACGGCTCGGGCTCATCAGAGAGCGACGTCCACTGCGTCACATGCGCACGGAAGCGCACCAGCTCCTCGCTGATGTCGGAACGCGAGACAAAGCGCACCACCTCCTGCGCGACCGAACCCCGGTCAACCGAGAGATCCGTCGTCAGTTCGGCGATCCGCGCGACCAGCCGCTCCCGGAGCGTGTGCTCCCCTGCCTGCGCCAGCGCCGCGACACGTTCCATCAGGTTGGCCACCCCCGTCTTGCGCGCGTCCAGATCGTGCTGGAGGAGAGCCCCCTCCCGCCGGCGCATGACGTCCAGCTCCTGCAGCGCCTGTTCGACGGCGCCCAGGATCCCGACCTCGATCGCCACAGCGGCATCGGCGTCCAGTTCCGCGGCCTGCTCCCGAACAACCAGGGCCTGGGGAAAACGCATGATGTCGCCTGGCTGCAACGCGCCTTCGACCAGCCCGACGGCTCTCGCCCGCGCCATCGCACTGGCCAGGGCGACGGCGAACGCTTCGTTCAACTCGATTTCGAGCTTCGGCGGCTGTCTGAGCTGGAGGGAGATCGCGACTTCGACGCGCCCCCGCGCCACGCGCTGCTGGACCACGCCGCGAATCCTGGGCTCGATCGCACTCAGGGTTTGAGGAAGGCGCAGCTGCACATCCAGGTAGCGGTGATTCACGCTCCGCACGGTCACGCCGATACTCGCGCCCGCGTCCTCACGTGTGACGCTCGCGAAGCCGGTCATGCTCTTCATCATGGTTCGACGCTCCACCCCTCCGCTCACGAGGGATTGGGAACTGGGGACGAGCTAATCCCTAATCCCTAATCCCGGCGCCCCACGGTCCCTCGTGGCGCCCTTGCGGCGCGAGCCGGCAAACTGCAACTCGTATAACCCAGCGTACACCCCATCGGGCCGGGCCATCAGATCCTCGTGCCGGCCAACCTCCACCACGCGGCCGCGTTCGAGCACCACAATCAGATCGGCGCGTTGCACCGTCGACAGGCGATGCGCGATGACAAACGACGTCCGATTCCGCATCAGGTTGGCCAGCGCATCCTGCACGAGCGCTTCGGACTCGGAATCGAGCGACGAGGTCGCCTCGTCGAGAATCAGGATCGGCGAGTTCTTCAGGATCGCCCGCGCAATGGCCAGGCGCTGTCGCTGTCCGCCTGACAACCGCTGGCCGCGTTCGCCAATCCTGGTCTGGTACCGGGCGGGCATCGCCATCACGAACTCGTGTGCCCGCGCGGCCCGCGCCGCCGCCTCGATGTCCTCGGAACCCGCGCCCGGCCGTCCGTACGCGATGTTATTGGCGACCGTGTCGTCAAACAGCACGGTCTCCTGCGTCACCATCCCAATCTGTTCCCGCAGGGAACTCAGGCCGCTTCGCCTGATATCGATCCCATCGATCAAAATGGCGCCCTCGGAAGGATCGTAGAACCGGGGAAGAAGATTGACGAGGCTGGTCTTGCCCGCACCGCTCCGGCCAACCACGGCCACCGTCTGGCCGACCTTCACAGCGAACGACACGCCGCCGAGCGCAGTCCGGCCCCGCCCGTCCTCATACTCGAACGTCACGTGGCGAAACTCGATACCGTGTTGCAGAGGCGCAAGCGGCGGGGCCCCCGGTTCATCCGGCACCTCGGTGTGCGTATCCATCAGCTCGAAGATCCGCTGGGATGCGGCGATCGCCTGCTGAACATTGGCGTTGACGCGACTCAGTTTCTTGAGCGGGCCGTACATCAGGAGCAGCGCACCGACACACTGGTAAAACTGGCCCTCTGTCATCCGATGGGCCGCAATCTCCCGGGCGCCGTACCACAGCGCCGCCGCAATCGCCACGCCACCAAGCAACTCCATGATGGGGGGCATCATCGACATCGCGGCCGTCACCTTCATGTTCGCCCGGTACAGCGCCCGCGTGGCCAGGCCGAACCGGGAGCCCTCGCGGTCCTCCGCGCCGAACGCCTTGACGATCCGCAGGCCGGTGAACGCCTCGGTCGCGACGTGCGTCATCGACTCCAGGTGTTCCTGGCTCCGCCTCGTCGTCTTGCGCAGCGCCTGACCCAGCCGAACAAGGGGATACACGACCAGCGGCGCGCCCGTCAGGCACACCAGCGCCAGCCCGAGGTCGTTGTAGAGCAACACGCCCGCGAACCCGACAACGGCGAGCGACTCCCGCAGCAAGTCGGCCATCGTTTCGGACACCACCTGCTGAACCTGACCGACGTCGTTGGTCAGCCTCGACAGGAGTTGCCCCGTGCTCCGCGACTTGAAGAAGGCGGTCGACTGCCCGAGCGTATGGCGAAACAGGCCGTCGCGGATGTCGCGCACCACGTGTTGCCCGACGTCCGCCATCAAGTAGGCCGAGAAGTACGAGCCGAGGCCTTTCAGGAAATACGCGAGCAGAACCGACCATGCGACCGTGCTGACGGCTTCCTGCAGATTCAGGACCTTGTCGACGATCGGCCGGATGAGCACCACCAGCCAGGTCGACGCGCCGCCGTACACGAGCATCGCGAGCAGGGCCACGACGAACCGGCCCCGATACGGGCGTGCGTAACCGAGCAGCCGCACGAGAGGGTTCACTGGCCGGACCGGTCGCGCCGGCAGGCCGGAAACCGTGGACCGGTCACGATTCCGCGAACCTCCGGCATCAGCGTACCGCCTCCTCCTGATACCCGTGCGGATGAGCCCGTCGCCACGCCCAGGCGGTCTCTACGATCCCGTCGAGATCAACGAATTCCGGTCGCCACCCGAACTCAGTCCGAATGCGCTCGCTCGAGGCGAACAGGACGCCGGGGTCTCCCTGACGCCGGGGAACCCGTTGGGCTGGCACCCGCCTGCCGCTCACCCGCTCGACCGAACTGATCACGTCCCGCACCGAAAACGGCTTGCCGATGCCCAGATTGTACGAGCCAGAGGCGCCCTCGCTCTCGAGATGCTGCAACGCCAGCAGGTGGGCGCGCGCGAGATCGCTGACATGGACGTAGTCCCTGAGGCACGTCCCGTCCGGCGTCGGATAGTCATCGCCGAACACCTGGAGCGCGGGACCGCCGAGCGCAGCCTCAACAGCACGGGGAATCAGGTGCACCTCCACCCGGTGTTCCTCACCAAGTTCGCCATCCGGATCCGCGCCGGCCGCATTGAAGTAGCGCAGGGCGACGCTCCGGGTGCCGTAGGCGCGCTCAAAGTGAGCCAGCGCCCGCTCAACGGCAAGCTTGGTTTCGCCGTACGCGCTGATGGGGCAAGTCGGATGATTCTCGGTGACCGGCGTTTCGACGGGTTCGCCATAAACTGCCGCGGTCGACGAAAATACGAATCGACTGACCGACTCGCCGACCATCGCTTCCAGCACGGCCAGCCCCCCGCCAACGTTGTTGGCGTAATAGCCAATCGGGTCTCGTACCGATTCGGCCACCAGCAGCGACGCCGCGAAGTGCATCACCGCCGACACTTCGTGCCGGCGAATCGTCTCGCGAACCCGTGCCACATCGTGGACGTCGGCGACAACCAGCTCGCCCCAGCGAACGGACCCGCGATGCCCGTTCGACAGATTGTCCAAGACGACGACACGCCGGCCCGCGGCGGCGAGCGCCTTGGCCACGTGGCTCCCGATGTAGCCGGCCCCGCCGGTGACCAGGACCGCCCCCACGTCAGCCCTTCGATTCAGAGGTTCGGCATCGAACATATTCACTCAGGACCAAGTGCTGAGCGAGCACTCTTCACCGGATCGCCTGCAGGGAATTCGCGACCGACATCGCGAGTCGAAGCACTCAGCGGCCGATGCTGAAATACTGGAAGCCATGCGTCCGCATCATTTCGCGGGTATAGATGTTGCGGCCATCGAAGATGAGCGGTGTCTTCATCGCCTTGCGCATCTTCGCGAAGTCCGGCTCCCGGAACTCGTTCCACTCGGTCACCAGCGCCATGGCGTCGGCGCCTTCGAGCGCCTTGTAGCTGGTTGGCGCCAGCACGATCCTGGTCCCGAACAGCAGCTTCGCGACCGGCATCGCCTCGGGGTCGAACGCCTGAACCTTGGCTCCCGCCGTCAGGAGCCGCTCGATGAGCGCCACCGCCGGGGCCTCGCGCATGTCGTCGGTGCGGGGCTTGAACGACAGCCCCCAGACCGCAATCGTCTTCCCTTTCAGCGATCCAAGATGCTTCTCCATCTTGGAGGCCAGCACCGATTTCTGTGACTGATTGACGGCATCGACGGCTTTGACTATCCGGAAGTCGTAGCCCTTGTCGGCCGTGAACTTGACGATTGCCTTGACGTCCTTCGGGAAGCAGCTCCCCCCGTACCCGGTGCCCGGGAACAGGAACGACGGGCCAATCCGGCGGTCCGAACCGACGGCGCGCCGAACCTGGTCGACGTCGGCGCCGAACAACTCACAGATGTTCGCGATTTCGTTCATGAACGAAATCTTCGTGGCCAGCAGCGCATTTGCCGCGTACTTGCTGAGTTCCGCGCTGGCGCAGTCCATCACCATGATGGGCGCGCCGGTGCGCGTGAACGGGCTGTACAGGTTCCGCATGACCTCGGCGGCCTTTTCGTCCTCGGCGCCAATCACCACGCGGTCGGGCTTGAAGAAATCGTCAACCGCCGCGCCCTGCTTGAGAAACTCGGGGTTGCTGACCACGCTGAACGGATGCGTGGTCTCGCGCCGGATGATCTCGCGCACCCGGCTCGCCGTGCCAACAGGAACCGTGCTCTTGTCGACGATCACCTTGTAACCGTTCATCGCCTTCGCGATTTCGCGGGCGACGCCGAGCAGGTGCTGGAGGTCCGCCGATCCGTCCTCACCTTGCGGGGTGCCCACGGCAATGAAGATGACCGACGCCGATCGCACCGCTTTGGGTAGCTGGGTCGTAAACGTCAGCCGCTTGTCCGCGACGTTTCGCTTGACGACCTCTTCGAGCCCAGGCTCGAAAATGGGCATCTTCCCTTTCCGAAGCAGCCGGATCTTCGACTCGTCCTTGTCGACGCACACAACATCATTTCCGGTTTCCGCGAAACACGCCCCGGCGACCAGTCCGACGTAGCCAGTACCTATGACAGCCAGCTTCATGCGCCCTTCCTCCCCCGCCGGCGCCAGATTGATCGGATGCCGGAATGTGGAAACGTCTGAAAGTACTATAGGCCCTACGAGCTGTCAAGGCATTGTAAATCAATGGGTTGCAGCCGATTCGCTCCACCGCCAACGCGGACCTCCGCCTCAGGCGGCAATCGGGATACCATACACAACGGCGACGATGCGACTGCTTCTTGACTATCGACCGGCGTTGAAGGAACCGACGGGCGTGGGCGCGTGGATCCACGAGTTGGTTCGGGCCCTCTTGGCGCTCAAGGCCACGGGCGAGCCCATCGCCGAGGGCCTGGAAATCACACTGTTTTCGAGTTCTCTGCGCGATCGGCTTGCCGCGTCGGCCATCGGGGAGCTGGCTGGCGCGGCCCCGGCTGACTGTCGCCTCCCCGTCCGCGCCCTCAATATGGCCTGGTACCGGCTGGGTTGGCCCCCGGTGGAATGGCTGGCCAGGGGCCCCTTCGATATCGTCCATGCCACCACCCCGGTGCTGCTGCCAGCGAGGTCGGGTCTGCGGGTGTCGACCATCTGCGACCTTGATTTTCTTCATCATCCCGACCGCGCGTGGGGCGAAATGCAGCGGGAGTTTCCGCGCCTGGTTGGCGACCACTCCCGCCGGGCGGATCTGGTGGTGACCATCTCGAATCACTCCGCGCGCGGCATCAGTCGGGAACTGGGAGTCTCCGACGCCAGGATCGCTGTCTGCCGGCCGGGCGTTCCCCGGTGGATCACATCTCAGGCCACCGCCCGGCCGCCGCGATCGGGGGGATACATCCTCTTTGTTGGCACCCTCGAGCCGAGAAAGAACGTGGCCGGTCTGCTCGACGCCTACGAGCGGCTGCTGTCGCGCTGGCCTGACGCTCCTCGCCTGGTTCTGGCCGGGCGCCATACGCCGGCTGCCCAGCCATGGATCGAGCGTGCGACGGGTCCCGCCTTCAAGGGACAGGTCGACATTCGTGGATACATCCCGGACGGCGACCGGGCCTCCACGTACCTCGGAGCCGCGGTGGTTGTGCTGCCCTCGTTTGACGAAGGATTCGGACTTCCAGCGCTTGAGGCGATGGCCCTCGGCATCCCGGTTGTCGTGTCGAATCGTGGGGCCCTCCCGGAGGTGGTCGGCCACGCCGGCCTCCAGATTGATCCGGAGGATGCCGACGGCATCGCTGACGCACTCTCCCGTCTGCTCCGGGAGCCGGGACTCCACCGAGCGTGCCGAGACGCGGGCATGGCGAGGGCCAGCGAGTTCAGCTGGAGCGACTCGGCGCTGCTTCTGCTGCAGCACTATCTGGCGGCGATGGCTCGGCAACCGCAGGCGGCGGGCCAGGGGACCCGGTCGTGATGCGGATTGGCGTCGACGCTCGCGAACTGCTGGGTCGCCCGACAGGCGTGGGCCGGTACGTCCTGCACCTGCTGGGCGAATGGGCAACCGCGGCCCGGGAGGGCGTGTTTCCGCATCAGATTGTGCTGTATTCTCCAGCGGAGTGCCCGCCCGAAGTCGCGGCCGCATTCGACGCCTTGGCCCCGGAGAGTCGGATTGTGCCTGGGTCACCAGGCACGTGGTGGGAACAGGTCCAGCTCCCGCGCGTCGCATCGCGGGACCGCCTCGACGTCTTCTTCGCGCCGGCGTACACCGCACCGTTGAGGATGACCTGCCCCCTCGTCCAGACCATTCACGACCTGTCGTTTCTCGCGCATCCCGAGTGGTTCTCTCTCCGCGAACGGCTCCGGCGGGCGTGGCTCACCAGGTCCTCAGCCCGGCGCGCTCGGATTGTGCTGACAGATTCACGTTTTTCCGCCGGCGAGATCCGCGGCCGGCTCGGCATTCCTGATGACAGGATTCGCGTGATTCCGCTCGGTCTGACGACGCCAGGCGCCGATCGATGGTCCGGCGGCGACCAGCATCCGGCGTCCGCATGGCCGACATTCGGCGAGCGCCGGCCTGTCGTGTTGTATGTGGGGTCGGTATTCAACCGGCGGCGCGTACCTGACTTGATCCGCGCCTTTGCGCAAGTCGCGGCCGCCGTCACGGAGGCGCGTCTCGAAATCGTCGGCGAGAACCGCACATACCCGATGCAAGACCTCGCCGCGCTCTGTCGCACGCTGAATATCGCGGATCGCGTCGTCGTCCGGGCCTATGTCAGCGATGGCGAGCTGCTGGGACTGTACCGCTCGGCCCGCGTGTTCGCGTTCCTCTCCGAATACGAGGGGTTCGGGCTGACGCCCCTCGAGGCTCTCGGTTGCGGGATTCCCGTCATCGTGCTCGATACGCCGGTCGCGCGTGAGACGTGCGGACCCGCCGCCTGCTACGTCGGATTGGGCGACACGCGAGGGGTGGCGGCACATCTGACGAGGCTCCTGTCCGACGAGCGAGCGCACCGGGAGGCGCTCGCACCGGCGGCCGCCGTGCTCGCGCGATACCGCTGGCCCGATGCGGCGCGTGCCACTCTCGAGGCGATCGAGGCCGCAGCGCGCTAATTCCCATGGCAGACCTCACCATCATCATCGTGTCGTTCAACACCCGGGCCGAACTTGAGGCGTGCCTCGGGTCGCTCGTCGAGCACCAGTCGCGAACCTCCCACGAGATTGTCGTGGTCGACAACGCGTCGAGCGACCACACGCCCGCCGCCCTGCGTGAACGCTGGCCTGGAGTCCGCCTGATCGAGTGCGGCCGCAACATCGGATTCGCAGCCGCCAACAACCTCGGCATCCGCTCCTCCAGTGGCGAGTTCGTCCTGCTGCTCAACAGCGACACGCTTGTGCGCCCCGGCGCCATCGACACGCTTGTCGAGCAGTTGCGGCGCTCACCCGAGGTGGCCGCCGCCGGCCCGCGCATTGTCGACGCCAACGGCAGAGCCGAACTGTCGTTTGGCCGCATGATTTCCCCGCTGGCGGAGGCTCGCCAGAAGCTGCTGATCCGGCTGCACGAGCGGGGCGTCAGGTTGGCGAACCGCCGCGTCGAGCGTCTCACGCGGACGCGGCACTATCCCGACTGGGTGAGCGGCGCGTGCCTCATGGTTCGCCGGGACGACGCTGTGGCGGCGGGCCTGCTGGACGAGCGGTATTTCCTCTACGCCGAGGACGTCGACTTCTGTGCCGCCCTGCGCGCGCGAGGCCGTCGAGTTCTCTTCGTTCCTGGAGCGGAAATCGTTCACCTCCGGGGCCGCGCCCGGGGCACCATCCCGATCGCATCAGAACAGGCGTATCGCAGAGCCCATCTGGCGTTCTACGCAAAGCACTATCCGTTGTGGCTTCCGTGGCTCAGCCTCTACTTGCGCGTCCGCGGCAAACTTCCGCCCGAGGGGGCATGATGGGGAAATGGGGTCGGATCTGATTTCGATTTCTGCACCCCGTGTGCCGCCGGGCAACACCCGAAATTAGGTCCGACCCCATTTCCTCTGGTATCGTGACAATCCGGAACGAGGCCTGATACGTGCGCATTGCCATCGACGCCCGGAAGTTACACGACTTCGGGATCGGCACCTACATCCGCAATCTGCTGAAGCACCTCGGGGCGTTTGACCACGACTCCGAGTATGTGGTCCTGTGCCGTCCCCAGGACGGCGAGACGGTCCGGCAGATGGCGCCAAACTTCACGCCGGTCGCTGAGAAGGCCAGGCCATATTCGATACGCGAACAGATCGCGCTGCCGGTCCGGCTCCTGACGGCACGCGTCGACCTGTTTCATGCGCCGCACTACGTGCTGCCCCCGCTGGTGCCGTGCCGGTCGATCGTGACGATCCACGACTGCATCCACTTGATGTTCCCGCAGTACCTGCCCAACCGCCTGGCCTATGTCTATGCGCGGGCCAGCCTCTCGGCGGCGGCGGCCCGGGCCGCCCGGATCCTGACCGTCTCCGAGACGTCGAAATCGGACATCCTCCGGTACTGCAACGTGCCGGCCGATAGGATCATTGTCATCCCTAACGCCATTGATGATCGGCTCGCGACGCCGCCCAGGGAGGAGGACATTCAGCGCACCCGGGAGCGATATCAGCTGGACGGCCCGTTCGCGCTGTACGTGGGCAGCATCAAGCCGCACAAGAACCTGGAACGGCTGATCGAGGCGTTTCATCTGGTTCGCGGGGAGGGATTCGATCAGCTGAAACTGCTCATCATCGGGGATCAAATCATCAAGTTCCCCAGGCTCCGCCGCGCGGTCGACCGCTACAAACTGCACAAACACGTCCGCTTTCTCGGGTTTGTCGGTGACGACACGCTCGCGGCGTTGTACAGGCTGGCGACAGTGTTCGTGTTCCCGTCGTTGTACGAGGGCTTCGGGTTGCCTCCTCTGGAGGCGATGGCGAGCGGCACGCCCGTGGTCACCTCAAACGTGTCGTCGCTGCCCGAGGTGGTCGGCGATGCCGCGGTCCTGGTCGATCCCTACAGCGCCAGGTCGATTGCCGACGGCATTCAGCGGGTGCTCGTGGATCCGGACTTGAGAGAGACGCTCAGAGTCCGCGGGCTTGAGCGCGCCCGGGCCTTCTCCTGGGAGGCGTCGGTCCGGCGAACCCTGGACGTCTACAGGGAAGTGGCCGGGTGAGCCCGGAGCGGTCATGAGAATCGCGCTGGTTCACGACTGGCTCACCGGCATGCGCGGGGGGGAAAAGGTCCTCGCCGAACTGTGCGGACTCTATCCCACCGCGGATATCCTGACCCTCGTCCACTGCAGAGGGTCGGTTTCGCCGGGCATCGAACGGCACCGCATTCACACGTCCTTCGTTCAGCGGCTTCCGCGCAGCGGGACGGGATACCGGCGGTATCTTCCCCTCTTCCCTTTCGCGATCGAGCAGTTCAATCTGGATCAGTACGACCTGGTGATCAGTTCCAGCCACTGCGCCGCGAAAGCGGTGGTCGTGCCGGGACGGGCGCGCCATATCTGCTACTGCCATTCACCCATGCGCTACGCCTGGGATCAGTTCGATGCCTACTTCGGCCCGGCCCGCGCGGGCCGGATGCGCAGCCGCTGGATCTATCGGCCGATGCTGGCATGGCTCGCCAGATGGGATGCCGCCACCGCGCCGCGTGTCCACCGCTTTGTCGCTAACTCTCGATTCGTCGCATCACGTATTCGGCGCTACTACGGCCGCGACGCTTCCATCGTGTATCCACCGGTCGACACGGACTTCTTCCGGCTGGCGTCGGTGTCGCCCGAGGGCCATTTCCTGGTGGTCTCTGCCCTTGTGCCCTACAAGCGCGTCGATCTCGCCATAGCGGCTTGCCAGCGCGCGGGCGCGTCGCTGCGCATTGTGGGCGATGGCCCCGAGCGCGATCGGCTCGAGCGACAGGCGGGACCCGACGTCACATTTCTCGGACAGGTGTCGGACGAGCAGATCAGACACGAGTACCAACGGGCGCGGGCGGTAATTCTTGCGGGGGAGGAGGATTTCGGCATCGTGCCGGTCGAAGCCCAGGCGTGCGGCTGCCCGGTTGTGGCCCTGGGCCGAGGCGGGGCGCTCGAAACCGTCATCGACGGCGACACCGGTGCGTTCTTCCGCGAGCCCAGTGTGAATGCGCTTGTCGAAGCACTCGACCGCATCGCCGCAATGCGTGTTGTGCCGCCGCGCATTCGCGAACACGCGACACAGTTCTCCCGCGCACGCCACGCGCGGCAGATGAAAGAGCTGGTTGACGATACCCTCGCTCGCCCGGCAGGGACCCGGTGGTGATCCATGTCGCGACCGCAACGCGTCCCCCTCGATCTCTCAGCAGGTGGCGGTGCGCGTCGCCCAATACTATAATCGTTGCGCGTCAGTCGCGGTCCACCCGCTCGAGATCGAGTGGCACCGGCAAGGCGGCCGGGGACATCGGGCGGGAGGTTTCAGCGATCTGGCCGCCCGTCCTGCTCGTGTGAGCCGATGCGGAGTTCGGATCGTGCTTGAGTCGAACAAGCAGGCCGCAAGGCCGTCGTGAGGATATGGTCAAACGGTACAAGCGAACGCTCGCCGCCTTCTACGTGACGACCGACGCGGTACTCGGCGCGGTGGCGTTTGTCGGAGCCTACCTGGTCCGGTTCGAGACCCAGTTCGATACTCAGCTGTTCCCGGTCACCAAGGGCTATCCTCCCTTCTGGCAGTATGCGGCCGTGCTGCCGTTTGTGGCGCTGATCGTGCCGGTCGCGTTCTACTTCCAGGGTCTCTACAGCGTCCGCCGCAACCGGTCGCGGGTCGACGACTTCTTCGCGGTCTTCATCGGCAGTGTCGTGGCGGTCGTGCTCGGCGTGCTCACGACCCTCTACGTGGGGGCGTACTACACGCCGGTCGAGTTCAGGGAACACGGCACACTCCAGGTCTCCCAGCTGGTCTGGGGACTGTTCCTGCTGTTCAACGTGACGCTCACCTTTGCGTCGCGCGAAGGCGTCAGGCAGACCTTCGAGCGCCGCTGGCGGGCGGGCATCGGCCTCAAACGCATTCTGATCGTCGGCGCGGGCGATCTCGGGAAACTGGTGGCCGACAAGATCATCCAGCACCAGGAACTCGGCTACCAGGTCGTGGGGTTTCTCGACGACCGGGCCGAGCGCGATCACCTCGGCTACCGCGGACTGCCGCTGCTCGGCACGACGGGCGAGACGGCCGAGATTTGCGCCCGCGAGCGCATTGATCACATCTATGTCGCGCTTCCGCTGGAGGCCCACCGCCTGATGATGGAAGTCATCGAAGCGGCCGCCAAGGACTTGATCGACGTCAAGATCGTCCCCGACCTGCTGCAGTTCATCGCGCTCCGGGCACGGATCGAAGACCTTGATGGCGTGCCCATCATCAATCTGAACGAGGTGCCGCTGCAGGGGCTGAACGTATTCGTGAAGCGCGCGGTCGATCTGGTCGTGGCGGTCGTCTCCCTGATCATCCTGGTGATTCCCCTGGCCATCGTCACGGCCCTCATCCGGCTGACCTCTCCAGGTCCCGTGCTGTACCGCCAGGAGCGGATGAGCCTCGACGGGTCATCCTTCTCGGTCTACAAGTTCCGGTCGATGCACCGCGGAGCCGAGGAAGACACTGGCCCTGTCTGGGCGCGAGACGAGGACCCCCGCTGCACGCCGCTCGGGCGCTTTCTGCGCCGCTACGATATCGACGAGCTGCCCCAGCTCGTCAACGTGCTGCGAGGCGAGATGTCGCTGGTCGGGCCGCGGCCGGAGCGTCCGTACTTCGTCGAGCAGTTCAAGCACCGGTATCCGCAGTACATGCTGCGCCACAAGGTCAAGTCGGGCATCACCGGGTGGGCGCAGGTCAACGGATGGCGGGGCAACACCTCGATCGAGAAACGTATCGAATTCGATCTGTATTACATCGAGAACTGGTCGCTGAGTCTCGACGTCAAGATCATGTGGCTCACCCTGATCAGGGGGCTGGGGCTGTTTCACGGAACCACGGCGGAGTAGTCACCATGTCAAAGCCTCGCGTTGTCATTACCGGAGCCGCCGGGTTCATTGGATCGCACCTGTCGGAGACGCTGCTCGACCGCGGCTTCAGCGTGATTGGCATCGACAATCTGCTGACCGGCGCCATGAGCAATCTGACGCACCTCCAGAACAGGGACTTCCTGTTCATCAAGCACGACATCACCAACTACATTCACGTCGATGGGCCCGTGGACTTCGTGTTGCACTGGGCCAGTCCGGCCAGCCCGATCGATTATCTCGAGCTGCCCATCCAGACCCTGAAGGTCGGGGCGCTTGGCACCCACAAGGCACTCGGACTCGCCAAGGCGAAGGGCGCCCGGTTCGTGCTGGCATCGACCTCCGAGGTGTACGGTGATCCGCTGGAGCATCCGCAGAAGGAGACCTACTGGGGCAACGTGAATCCTATCGGCCCGCGCGGCGTGTACGACGAGGCCAAGCGGTTTGCTGAGGCGATGACGGTCGCGTACCACCGGTACCATGGCATCGACGCCAAGATCGTGCGCATCTTCAATACATACGGGCCGCGCATGCGGGTGAAGGACGGTCGCGCGGTGCCCAACTTCATTTCGCAGGCGCTCCGGGGTGAAGACGTGACGGTGTTTGGCGACGGCCGGCAGACGCGCAGCCTCTGCTATGTGACCGACCTTGTCGACGGCATCATCAAGCTGATGCACTCCTCCACCAATGACCCGGTCAACATCGGCAACCCGCACGAACTGTCGATCGAGGAGATCGCCAGGACCATCCTCCGGATGATTGGCTCATCGAGCCGGCTGGTGTACAGGTCGCTGCCGACCGACGACCCGAAGGTACGGCAGCCGGACATCTCGAAGGCGCGGGCCATTCTGGGATGGGAACCGAAGGTGCCGCTCGAGAGCGGGCTCGAACAGACGATTGCCTACTTCAGGACGAAGCTGGCGGCTGGTTGATAATCCGGCGCACGTGCACCACGTAGTGCACACCTGACACCAGCGTCATCACCAGGCTCGCGTAGATCCCCACGTCGACCAGCACCGAGGTCTGCTGGCGGTAGTTGAACAGCATCACCACGATGCTCGTGACGATGTAGGTGGCGGTTGCGGCCTTGCCGTAGATGGAGGGCGCGAAGCTCCGCGGCCCCAGCGCCAGGGTGATGACGGCCACCGTCAGCACGATCACGATGTCGCGACTGATGATGAGCACGGTCAGCCACAGCGGCAGCCTGTTGGTCAGGCCAATCCCGGGCAGCGACAAGACGACGAACGTCGTCAGCAGCAGGAGCTTGTCGGCCATCGGGTCGAGCCACGCCCCAACGGCCGTCCGCTGGTTGGTTACTCGCGCGACGAGCCCGTCGAGCCCGTCAGTAATGCCGGCGACCACGAATACGACCAGCGCCCAGCCCAGTTCCCCATACAGGGTGAGGAGCGCAAATGCCGGCACGAGCGCCAGCCTGAGCAGCGTCAGCTGATTGGCAAGATTCAGGGGGCCGAGAGCCATCACCACGCGCCTCCAACCGTGTCCGTCCTGGGCTTCTTCGCCAGCCGCGCCAGTCGGTCCACCACGTCGACCGCCTCGGCGCCGCTCAGGGCTCGCGAGGGCCTGAACATCCCGCCGTCCACCAGCCCCATGATGCCCGATGACACGGCCACCGCCACATCAGGGTAGCTCAGATGATCGGCAGGGACATCGGGAATCGTCGGACGCATGAATGACTTGCCTACCCCTGGCGCGACCATCGCCACCACCCGGGCGACCACCTGGGCCATGTCGACGCGCCGCACCGCCTCCGCCGGCTGAAACGTGTGGTTGGGGTAAACCTCCATCACGTTCGACCGCGTGACGGCCATGATCCACGTCGAAGCCCAATGGTCGCGCACGTCGGTCGCCACGACCGTCGGGCCGCTCGTGCCGGGCGCTGCCAGCACGCCCTGCAACCGAACGCCGAGCAGCGCCGCGAGGTCGCCACGCGTGACCTGCGGCAGCTGGGGAATCGATCGATACTCGGCCGGGAAGCGCGCCGTCGACGCCGGTTCCCGAAGTCGATCGAGCGTTCTGCGTGTCGCGTCGCTGCCGTCGAGCGTCACTGCCCGCTGGTATGCCTCAACCGCGCCTTCGAGGTCGCCCTGCTTCTCCAGCGCGTCCCCGAGCGCCGCGAAGGCACGAGGGTCTCCGCCATCAAGCGCCACGGATTTGCGCAGGTGCTGCACCGCGTCTCCTATGGCATTGAGTCTGGTTTCGATGCCGCCGAGGTCCCGATAGAGCACGGCGCTCTCCGGCGACGCCCGGATGGCTTCCGCGTAGCCCCGCCGGGCCTCCTCGAGCCGCCCCTCGTCGCCCGCCCGTTTGGCTGCGGCGACCAGTCCCCGCACCTGGGCGAACTTGATCATCTCGATCCGCCGCCCGAGATCGGACAGTGTGGGATCGATCTTCAGCGCGGATTCAAAGCTGGCCAGCGCCAGTTCACGTTGCCCCGCGGCGAGGTGCGCTTCTGCCCGACCGGCGTACGCGGGCGCATAGGCCGGGGCCACCCGAATGGCGTGGTCGAACCGCGCCATGGCGTCTTTGGCCTTGTGCTGGGCCAGCAACACGTATCCGAGTCCGACCTCGGCAGGCACGTATCCCGGCGCACGCTGCACGAGCGCACTGTACTCGTTGCTGGCGCCCATCAGATCGCCGCTCTGGAGAAGCTCCCACGCCTTTCGATGCTGGGCGGCGAGTCGCTGGTCGGCACCCTTCTGCGGCGGTTGAGGAAAGATGTAGTCCGCGTACGCCGGCGCCGACGGCGTGGCCGGAGGCGTGATCGACGCCGCGCACGCCAGCGACGCGGCGACCCACACGATGCCGGCAGCCGACACCCATCGGCGGCGGCACGACCACGCTCGACCGCGCCTCAGGTTCGCCCGCCGCTCAGGTCCGATGGTCACGCCGCGCCCTCGGTGTCGGCAGGAATCGTCGTCAGCGCGCTCGCCGGGAAGTGCGCCAGCCCTCGTCTGGGCACGTCCGCGTCGATGACCATCCGCGCCCCGATCGTCTCATGTCGCAGCACGCGGGAGTGACGATAGAGCCACGCGACTCTTCGTCGTCCCGTCGCACTTCTGGCATCGAGGCTGATGCGGACGCGACGCGTATCGAGTTCCAGGATGGCCATGATGCGCTCGAGCAACGCGTCGCGTCCCTGCCCCATGCTGGCCGACATGACCACCGGGTCGTTCAGCGCGGCCACCCCCCGATCGATCTCCGGATCGGTCAGCAGATCGGCCTTGTTCAGCACGTCTACGCGGGGCAGGCCCGCAGCGCCAATCTCCTCGAGCACCGCCTCAACGGCGGCCATCCGATCGTCGCGACCAGGCGCGGCCGCGTCGATCACGTGAATCAGGAGATCGGCCTCCCGCGCCTCCTCGAGGCTCGCCCGGAAGGCGGCGACCAGAGTGTGTGGCAGCCGATCGATGAAGCCCACCGTGTCCGACACCAGCAACTCCCGGTTGTCGCCGAGCTTCGCCTGCCTCACGAGCGGATCGAGCGTGACAAACAGCGCGTCCGAGGTCTCTGCGCCGCCACCGGTCAGCAGATTGAACAGCGTGGTCTTGCCCGCGTTGGTGTAGCCGACCAGCGCAACGGTTGGGACGTCGGACTTGTGCCGCCGGTCGCGAAGCCGCGCGCGCCTCTGTCGGACGCCCTCGATGTTGTCCGCGATGGCGGCAATCCGCTGGCGGATGCGGCGGCGGTCTGTTTCGAGCTTGGTTTCGCCAGGTCCCCTGGTGCCGATGCCGCCGCCGAGCCGCGACAGCTCGATGCCCGATCCAACCAGGCGCGGCAGCAGGTACCGCAACTGCGCCAGTTCGACCTGCGACTGGCCTTCCCTCGTCCTGGCGCGGAGCGCAAAGATGTCCAGGATGAGTTGGGTGCGATCGATCACCCGGCGACCGACGGCCGGCTCAATCTGCCGAAGCTGGGTGGGAGTCAGCTCGTTGTCGAAGACCACCAGCGAGACGTCCTGCTCGTCGCACGCGAGCGCCAGCATCTCCAGTTTGCCTTTGCCTACGAAGGTCGCCGCGTCCGGCCGCGACCGCTCCTGCAGCGAGCGCAGCACGGAGAGCCCGCCGGCCGCGCTCACCAGGCCCGCCAGTTCATCGAGCGAGCGCTCCGCGTCGATCCGCCGTCGCTTCCCGGTGACCAGTCCGACCAGGGCCGCCCTGTCGCGGATCTTCCGCGTGTCATGCTGCATGGTGTGAGACTACTCGAGACATTCTAGCACCTGCTCCCAGGCGATCGCGCCCGGGCGAACCAGACGCGGGACACCGCTGACCACGTCGACAATGGTTGATGGCGGGCCACCTGGTGCCCGGCCGCCATCGAGCAGCATCGCAAGGGAAGAGGCCAGTGATGCCGCGACCGCATCGGCGTCGGCCGGTGGCGTGCCACCCGAGAGGTTCGCGCTGGTTGACGTGATGGGATGCCCGAATACCTCACAAAGCGATCGGGCGACGAGATGACCTGGAACCCGCACCGCCACGGTCCGCAGCCCGCCGTGGACCGCGATCGAGAGCCCGTTCCAGGCGGGAATCACCAGTGTGAGCGGGCCGGGCCAGAACCGCTCAGCCAGGCCTCGGGCCAGGGCCGGAAGTCCACCGGCCACCCCGACCAACTGATCGAGGCTTCCCGCGATCAACGGAATCGGAACAGTCAGCGGCCGAGCCTTCGCGCGATACAACCGGTCAACTGCCAGATCGCTGCGCGGATCGGCAGCGATGCCGTAGAACGTCTCGGTCGGATATGCGACGAGGCCGCCGTCGCGCAGCAGATCAGCGGCCCGCGCGAGCACGCCCGCGTCGGGACTTGCCTCGATGACTTTCACACGCTCCATCAGATGAACGACTCCTGGGACTGCCTCGCTATGACGCGGCGCCTCGTTATCGGCCTGGTTCGAGAAGCCACTTCGCGCATCGCCGCGTCGTGACGCGGCGTTCGCTCCGCGGCCCCGCTCACACAAGCCGGCAAAACGCGCCTTACCGGGACGGGTCGCCGGTCTGACGTTTACGCTATTCGCGCCGCCCGTCCTGGCCCTCGCGGCGGGTTTTGCAGACTATCGCTGTCGGCTTGGTTCGAGGGGCCGCTTCGCGAATCGCCGCGTCACTTGTGCGGCTTGATCCTTCAGCGCACTCCTGC
>Ga0315286_10000229_pt1 | contig 43935 bp, 38 predicted proteins | sample YL17G10_0_MG_FD_205038 | JGI IMG/M metagenome (GOLD analysis project Ga0315286, IMG submission 205038) | Sediment microbial communities from Yellowstone Lake, YNP, Wyoming, USA - YL17G10_0 | ecosystem: Environmental > Aquatic > Freshwater > Lake > Sediment | place: USA: Wyoming | collected...
CCCCCACCGAAACTGTGACTCCCACGGAAACCCCGACTGAGACCCCCACCGAAACTGTGACTCCCACCGAGACACCGACCGAGACCGTGACTCCCACCGAGACTCCAACCGAAACAGTGACCCCCACAGAGACTCCGACTGAGACCCCCACCGAAACTGTGACTCCCACGGAAACCCCGACTGAGACCCCCACCGAAACTGTGACTCCCACCGAGACACCGACCGAGACCGTGACTCCCACCGAGACTCCAACCGAAACAGTGACCCCCACTGAGACTCCGACTGAGACAGTGACTCCTACCGAGACTCCAACGGAAACAGTGACCCCCACTGAGACTCCGACTGAGACAGTGACTCCTACCGAGACACCAACCGAGACCGAGCCACCCACGGAAGCCCCGACGCAGGTAGTCCTCATCCCGGTCACCGGTATGGACACTGGCATGCCCTCCCATACCTCCTCCCGCATGCTGTTCTTCGCCAGCATCTCCTTCCTGGGCATGGGTCTGGTATTGAACGGCTACGACCGCAAGAACAAGAAATAAAGTTAGATCTGAAAACGATAAAGAATTAGAATAAAACAAACACCAGGTGCATCCGATATGATTGCACCTGGTGTTCATTACATAAATAATGAAAATGAAAAAGATTAGCAAGGTTTTCACCGCGACGAATTTGATGTTAATAGCCGGATTGGGACTTGTCCTCTTTGGGATCGGCAGCATCGTTTATCAATATATTCAGGACAATTCGGTTGTTGTACTGAGTGATGCGGGTGGAAGTGGTGGAGATCCGAACGCCTTCAGACCCCCCCTGCAGGCAATGGCGACCAAGGTCCCCGGGCAGGTGACAGCAATCACCACAGGGGTTGCCCAAACCTCACAGCCAACACCACAAAAACTGGGCAAGATTCCAGACCGCCTGGTGATCCCCGCCATCGACCTGGATGCTCCAGTGTTGGCAGAACATTATAAGGAGATCACCCTCAATGGGGAAGTATTCGTTCAATGGCGGGTGCCATTCCGGCGGGCTTCAGGCTGGCAGGATAGCACCGCGCTGCTTGGCGATGTTGGGAATACGGTCCTGAATGGGCATCACAATGAATTTGGTGAGGTGTTTAAAGACCTTATCAACCTCAAGGAGGGAGATCTGGTCGAAGTCTATTCTGGTGAGACAATCTTCACTTACAAAGTTAACCTGATCTTGCTCTTGCCCGAGAAATATCAATCCCTGGAAGAGCGTATAAAAAATGCCAGTTGGATCCTGCCGTCCACCGATGAGAGATTGACGATGGTGACCTGCTGGCCGCCTGAAAATAACACCCACCGCCTCATTGTCGTGGCTTTTCCCGTTAAGGGTGGAGTGAATGGAAATTAGAAGTGAGGTCAAGCGTACGCTTGACCTCACTTCTAATAATTCCACACAGGGTTTGATAATTTAGTTTTATTTACCCGGCCGGAGTTGCGATAACGAACAGCCTTCCCCATGAGCCAATCCCATTTGAGCTGATGCAGGTTTGTAGAACCATCTGTCCGGAAACCCCGTAGGTTTGGTAGAACAGGTCGGTGGCAGAGAGTTTTCCACCTGTTGCAAGGTCGATGAAGTCTGAATATGGGCTTTCCGGGCTGAGTGCCTGGAATTTTCGTACCTGGGAAACACGATAGTTTCTGGAATGTCCATCCCCGTACACTACAGTGATGACAGCACCACCATACAGCGAGAAGAAATCAGAACCAGCCAGGTAATTGTGAGCCAGGAAACCTAGCGCAGAAGCCATGCTGAACTGGGTGGCGGTATTACCTGCGGTGGAAACATAAGCGGCATTGCCACCTTGTTGCACAACGGATAAAGTAAATATATTCTCTGCATAAAGTCCTGTGATCTGACCGCCGTTTCCATTTGAAACACTGCTGGCAAAATTGGAAAGGCTGACAAACGATGGTGCAGTGGTCTCTGCAACGACAGGAGCTGCATCGACGACCGGTTCAGCCACCACGGGTTCAACTTGTACTGGCTCCGGTGAATATTCAGTGTAAACATCGGAAATGAAAAGAGCTTCCGGCAGGGCGATCGTATTATTTGCTGAATTCAACATTGGTCGGTTTTTTTCAACGACCAGGTTATTCGACCCGCCAAAACCCATCATTCCGGTTGGCGCAATGGGGGATGCAGATCCAGTAAATGTATAGGTTGAAGCCGTCAACACTGCAATTAGAAGCGCGGAGACCCAGGTGATCAGATTGGTTGTTCGGGAGCTAAGTCTTTTATTCATCTTTTCCATAACCTTTTATGCACATATAAATAACTAAATAATCACTAATACGTTATCATTATATAACCGTTGTGGTTTCAGTCAATATGGTTCGGATGCTTGTAAAGAAAATGTAAGTATGGTGATTATTTTGACTAACCAGGTTATCTTGGTTATTCAGATTGGTTATTTTGGAAAAAACGAACAAATTTTCGTTTTACAACCAATTATGACGAAATTGATTTATTTACTCTTAAAACAAAAATCCCCGGGAAGGCTGACACTCCCGGGATTGGTTTGTATTATGCTGGATCACTTATAGTCTTAAAAGTTGATCTCTTAAAGAACGAGCTTCATGGATAAGATCTACTTCCTCCGGCAATTGAAAGGTTTCACTCACTTGCAAGATCAGATAGTCAGCATACTGCATGGCGATTGGCGGTATCTGTGGTTGATTTACAAATAAGAGCAGAAGTTGGTAGGCACTCAAACCTTCCACAGATACTTCCTTTCTCGAAAAATAATTTCTTAATGCCGCCCCAGCCGCGCGCCTGGCACAGACCCGGGCTCGTCCTTCATTACCATTTCCTCGCGCTTTTAGTGCTTCTTCTATCTCGTGTTCAAAGTCAATTCCTGGATCCATCCAATTGATTCCTTTACATAGATCAGATGACCTTCTATATGAAGGATTATAATGAATTTTCTTTATTGATAAGGAGAACACATGACCAGATCACCGAAACTTGTTGCTGTATGGATCATCTTCTGTTTTTTACTGTCTTCATGTGGACTGAAGTCATCGCTTGTCTCTGATCCATTGAATTCTTCAGTTTCCCGATCTGGGGATGAACCGTACAAATTGACCGGAAACTTTTCTGTCACCAATGGTTTCGTATTCAAATCCTATTTCGTTGAAAACGCGGTCGCCCTGGTGGACATGCATGGTTTCGTGGTGAGGGACGATTACTGGGAGCTGCCAGTTGATTCCCAAGTATTGGGTTACTTGAAGATGGATATCCCCAACTTGACCGGAGTCTGGACCATTTCTCTTCCATTAAAACCTGAAGGAATCTTGAATGATGTCGATAATAATGGGAGATCTGATAAGGGTGTACAGATATTTGCAGCTTCTTATTTTCCGAATTTTTCAGGTGGTCCGTTCGCCGAAGGGGATGACCGATCCTTTGGTTGGCCGAGCTACCTGGCGTCTATCCGGACTGATGCGACCCGTGATTACGAAGTGACCGGTGGGAAATTGGTGGTCTGGGCTCCAGACAGCAATCAGTCTTTTTCATCGGGTTTTGGCAAGGATGGATTGCTTTTTACGAAGGATGACCCGGTGACACCCATTCCGGCTGGTTACAGTATCGTTGATCTTGATCAAAAACCCTTTCGCGTGACCAAAGAAGGCGAACCTTCTCTGAAATTATATGAACCCGCCGATTTTGCAGTAAAGGACTTCTCCACCCTTTCTTACACGAATGCGTTCGAATCCATGTTTAAATTTGTCAGCAAACATTACGCTTTCAATGGGTATCCCGAGATCCAACCTGACTGGCAAAAATTGTACAATGAATTACATCCTCGCATCGTAAAAGCCGAATCGATCAGGGATGCAAATGCCTTTTGGCTGGCATTGCGTGACTTCACCTGGGCATTCAAGGATGGTCATGTTGGCTTGAGTTCGACGGATTACTCCAATCAAATATTCAGCACTGAAATTGGCGGTGGTTATGGATTTTCAATTCGTGAATTGGATGACGGTCGCCTGGTTGTCATGTATGTTCTTGATGGGGGTCCTGCCGCCCAGGCTGGCATTCAATTGGGTGCGAATGTGACAGCCTTCAATGGCACTCCCATTAATGCTGCCATCAGTGCTGTCTTGCCCTGGACTTTACCGATGTCTTCAGCCTGGGATTTGCGCTATCAACAGGCACGTTACCTTTTAAGAGCTCCTGTGGGTACAGAAGCCTCGGTCACATTCAAGAATCCAGGACGAATTTCTCAAATTGTTCAAATAAAGGCGATCGATGAACGGGATTCTTATTCCCGCACTTCCCGTTATTTCGGTGTGGATACCAACCCGCTATTACCAGTCGAATTTAAAATATTGGATTCTGGTGTGGGTTATGTGAAGATCAACTCTTATTATGATGATCTGAATTTACTCAATCGCCTTTTCATGCGAGCCCTGGAGGCATTTAAAACAAATTCGGTAAAAGGTATCATTATTGATCTACGCAATAACAGCGGTGGAAATCCGATCGGCCTGGCCGCCTATTTGACCGACCAGGAGATCACCATGCCGCAGGGTTACTCTTACAGCGAAACCACCGGTAAATTTGAAAAGAAGGGTATTCCCGCCAGGATCCTACCAAACGTTGAACAATACCGCTTTGACAAAATGGTATTGCTGGTGGGTCCCAACTGCGCCAGTGCCTGTGAAGACGAAGCCTATAGTTTCAGCCAGGTTCCTGGAATGACCGTTGTCGGGATGTATCCCACCAGTGGGACCATGGCGGATGTGGGAGATGGACAGATCACCCTTCCGGATGGTATTTCCATGCAGATCCCAACCGAGCGCTTGATCATGGCGGATGGCAGTTTGTTCCTGCAGGGAAAAGGTGTCCAGCCCGAATTGCATGTCCCTGTTACTCTGGAGACTGTAACCTCCATATATGATGTTATCTTGAATTATGGTGAAAAGGTCGTTTTGCAACCTTTGGGATCAGGATTGATCCCCGCTGCTCCTCCAAAATTGGAGACTAGCAATGCCACGGCTGAATCAAAACTATTGGGCGGCATAAGCCTGCTGGATAACAAGGCAATTGAGAAATACCAGCAGAATGATTATGCCATTCCGGGCGCTTTTACATACACGATCGAACTCAACACGTCTGAAGACCTGATCTGGACTTATGGATGGTGTGCTACACCAGCTCAGTTTGATCAAAATTGGGAACATATTAAATTTCAATTTTACCTGGAGACACAGACCATCCCGGTGGGCAGTTTATTCAAGTATGAATATGCACCCGACAGCAGTCAAAAATGTCTTTACTATTACAATGTTCTGTATGACTGGCAACCCGGTGAGAATCATCTATCCATAAGATCCACATTTGATTCACCCATTAATGATGGTTCAGCGACATATCCTGCCGGTGATTGGATCTATGATTATGTGGTCTATGTAAAACCTTAAAGGGGGTTTCATTGTGAATTAAGGAGGATTCGAAAATGAATACTCTTTCAATTCATGACAGCAGGCAGCCAAATACTGATCTGCAGACCTTTCTGCTGCTGGTTGGCAGCAGCAACTTTACCTCCCTGGGCTTCGATCAGCTGCTTTACAATTGCCAACCCTAGACCCGCTCCACCAGACAGGCGTGTGCGGGATTTATCACTGCGCCAGAAACGATTAAAGATCAAAGGAAGTTCATCTTCTGATAATCCAGAGCCAGTATCTGCCACCGCGATCCGCACGTTCTTTTCTTCCTGGTGGAGGCTAATATCGACCTGGCTCCCTTCCGTCGAATAGCGCAAGGCGTTATCCAATAAATTTCCTATTACCTGTTCCAGCCGTTGCGGATCTGCCATGACGCTTGGAATACCAGTTTCAGCATTCACAGAAATGGTGATCTTCTGCTCATCTGCCTGAGCTTTGAAAATATCCACCACACGTTCGATCAATACTAGTGGATCAACCGGTTTCAGGTCAATGTGAAGCTTTCTGGCTTCCGCCAGGGTTAAAGTATGCAAGTCCTCTACCAACCGTTCCAGCAGATACGTTTCTTCCAATGCCGGGGCTATAAATTTATTGGAGAGTGGGTAGACCCCATCCATTACTCCTTCCAGTCGCCCACGCAGGACACTCAGAGGAGTGCGCAATTCATGTGCAATATCTGCTAATTGTTCCCTTCGTTCCCTGTCATTGCGTTCCAACGTTTCTGTCATGTGGTTGAAGTGATCGGAAAGGGCATGCAAATCATCATTGCGCCCACGCACCGGGACCCGTACAGCCAGATTCCCATCCGCCACTGACTGGGAAGCTGCGATCACCTCCGCCAGGGGATTGACAATACGATTTACCAAAAGGATGCCAAGGATGAGCGTGAACAGTCCAGCAATGAAGGAGACTATGGCAATGGAAGGAATAATCGGAAAAACAAGATACCAGGAATGTGGTATGGGACTGGCTTCTAGATAAAGAGTTCCCACACTAATCCCATTGACGATGATGGATGCCGCGTTCGCATTTGAGGGCGGTACATAAAAGCTACCGACCCGCGGGGTATCAATCCGTCCATTATCGAGGATGATCTCTCCGGATCCATTTACAAGAATAGTCTGTTGCCAGCCCGGGCGCAAAGCACGCACGTTTGGATTGTTATTTTCCCCCAGCACGGCCTGGATGCCATCCCAGGAACCATGTCCCAGGTAAAAAGATTCTAGGATGGTAGCCGCGGGAGAGCGGTAGAAAGGATTTCGGTCGGATTCCTGGCTGATCCTCAAGGCTGTGGTTATTAAAGTCAATCCCACGGTCAATAACACCACAATGCCAAAAGCCCTGACCAGGATCAGAACCAGGCGGCGCCGGATGGAATTGATGGAAGCCTTCAGATCAGCCATCAGGATTGCTCGACCAATTTGTAACCCACTCCATGGACTGTAATGATATAACGAGGATTCCCTTCCATGGGTTCGATTTTGTGACGAAGGTTACGGATGTGAGAGTCGATCGCCCGTTCATAACTCTCAAAAGCAACACCGCGGACGGAAGTTAATAGTTGGGCGCGGGAAAAGATCCGTCCGGGGTGGGCGACCAGGGTTGCCAGCAGGTCGAACTCGGTCGGTGTGAGCGTAATTTCCCTGTCCTCAACATGAACGCTATAGCGACTTCGGTCCAGTGTCAGGTTTCCAGCGCGCAGGATATCCGTTTGCATTCCACCGGTAACTCTCCTCAGCAGAGTGCGGACGCGCACCACAAGTTCCCGCGGGCTGAAAGGTTTGGTCAGGTAATCGTCAGCACCCAGTTCGAGACCGATGAGTTTGTCCGCTTCTTCCACCCGGGCAGTCAGCATGATGATCGGCACGTCACTTTCCCGCCGTAATGTACGGCATACATCCAGTCCATCCATTCCTGGCAGCATTAGATCCAATACGATCAGATCCGGCAGTTCAGAACGTGCTTTGGAAAGACCTGCCAAGCCGTCGCCTGCGCGTATGACATCAAAACCGCCTGCCTGGAGGTAATCCTGGCATATATCGACAATCTTGGGTTCGTCATCGATCACTAGAATTTTCTTCGCCATTTCAACTCAATTATCACACACAACCCGTCTGACGGATCTGTCCTTCAAGACATGCTTCAGGTGATTATTGGACACGTTGATCCCGATCATAAGCCCATTTGAAAGATCTCAAATTTGGGTTAGATGTCATCATCCAGATCCAGGGCTGGAGAGGGGGAATAAGCCTTCCGTGAAGCCGGTAGCAGCAACAGGATGATCACTACCAGGGACAGCAGTATCTTTAACAACGTTTCACTAAAAATTAACCAGGAGAAGATCCTTAAAAAACCTGGAATGCTCGCCAGGAGTATCAAAGCAGAGAGGATGATCGCCAGGATGGCTGCCCATTTTTTCTGCTTCCAAAGACCGAATGCAGCCAAAAGACCCAGTGCCAGAACTGTACAATAAAGACCAATTGTGCCTATTCGGATGAAGCGGAACAGGGTATTGAAACCTCCTGTCCGCCCCTGGAAATTTTGATAATTCGGATTGGTTTGAGAGGTTCCACCATTTGCTCCCGAATTATCGAGTGACTGACCGTTTCCGAAATCAGGTCTCGTCCCTGGCTGCAGGTTGTTAAAACCATATGCTGAACCCAGCAATCCAAAATTACTCGCCAGGCTCAAACCTGAGCTGAACAATACAAGCACGATTAAAACTATGGTCGCAATTGTTAATGTTACAGGTCGTTTTGAATTCATTTTCTTCCTTCTAATATTGTTGACAGTTTCTAAATAAGCGGATATGAATGGATCCACTCTTATTCATAACGTAATGCTTCAATAGGGCGCAGCCCGGCAGCCTGGTAAGCTGGATAGATTCCAAAGAACAAACCTATGATCGCCGCTGATCCGAAAGCCAGCAGGATGTTACTGAAAGTCACCTGGGCTGTGATCAACCCGGAAGCAGATACTATTAGCGCGATCAACCAGCCAAGTAGTATACCGATCAATCCGCCAAATACGCTTAACGTCAGGGTCTCAACCATAAACTGCATTAATATGATGTTCCGCCTGGCTCCGACTGCCTTCCGAAGACCAATTTCACGCGTTCGTTCACGCACCGATACCAGCATGATATTCATGATGCCAATTCCGCCAACTAACAATGAGATCGCGGCAATGGCTCCCAATAGGGCAGTCAGGGTAGTCGATATGGTGCTTAATGTGCTTAACATCTGGTTCTGACTTAGAACAATAAATCCCAGGTTATCCGTCAGGGTTAGATTATGTTGTTTTCGCAGGGTGTACTCAACCTTGGTTACCAGGAAATCGATCTGACTGGATTGAATGGCAGAGAGGGCGATCCCGGATAACAATTGCTTGCCTCCACTCACTGCCCGTCCGCCAAACAGCCGGTTGTAACCGGTCTTAATTGGGATCAATACCAGGTCGTCAGCGCTTCCAAAGCCCGTACTGCCTTTTGATTCCAGCACACCGATCACAGAAAATGAAATTCCATCGACCTGTATTTGTTTTCCGACCGGGTTCAATCCTCCAAAAAGATCGATGGCGGACTGTGATCCAAGTACCACCACTCTTGCTTCAGACGAATTATCACTTTCGCTGATGCTTCGACCCTTGGCGATCGTATAAGCCCGAACGACCAAAAACTGTGGATCGACACCTGTGATTTCATAAGTTGCTGAAACACTCCCATTGATCACATTAGCTTGGGTCTGGAAATAAGGAGCTGAGATCGCTGCATTCCCAACTGCCTTCTGGATTGCCAGGTAATCCGCATAATATAATACCTGGCTCTGTGCCCCGCCATTTTGAAATGAACGTCCGGAGGAGACAGAGATCAGGTTTGTACCGAGATCCTGCACCCGGCTGGTGATGCCGGAAGTTGCTCCCTGCCCGATAGCCATTAATGCCACAACGGCTCCAACTCCGATAATAATTCCCAGCATGGTCAAGCCCGATCGGAGCTTGTTGGCAGCCAGGGCGCGCAGTGCGATGCGAATATTTTCAAAAAGGTTCATGCCCGAGCTCCTTCTTCAATTTGGTTGCCGACAGTCGATAGAATATCATCCGTCCGTGGTGTTCCTGCTTCAAGAGGTTTTTCGACGCGAATGTCACCGACGATCTTTCCGTCCTCCAGATGGATGATGCGATTGGTATGGCGGGCGATAAATGGATCATGGGTCACATACAGGATCGTAAGACCTTTTTCCCGGTTAAGCCTCTGGAACAACCCGACGATCTCGGCTCCGGTATGGGTATCTAGGTTTCCGGTGGGCTCATCTGCCAATAGAATACTTGGATTGTTTACCAGGGCTCTGGCAATGGCAACCCTCTGTTGTTCTCCGCCGGATAGTTGGTTGGATTTATGTTTCATCCGTTCAGCCAGACCAACTATCTGCAAGGCGGTTTGTGCCCTCTCCTGCCGGGCTTTCCCTTTTACTCCATCGTATAACAAGGGTAAAACGACATTTTCCATGGCAGTTGTGCGGGGCAGCAGGTTGAACTGCTGAAAAACGAAACCGATCTTATGACTGCGAATGTGAGCCAACTGGTTGTCATTCAATTTCTCGATCTGCTCACCATCCATCAAGTACGTACCACGTGTTGGACTGTCCAGGCAGCCAAGAATAGCCATGAGTGTGCTTTTCCCTGATCCGGATGGTCCTACGATCGCCACCATTTCTCCATCCTGGATCTTAAGACTGACATCATCCAATGCCCGCACCTTGGTTTCGCCAACTCGATATACTTTAATCAGGTGCTCTACTTCGATCATATCTCTATCCTTTTGTTTGACTTACGGTCCAAAGATGCCACCACCACTTTGTCCATTTGCGCCATTAATTATTGACGTACTGGTGGATTCCACCAACATAACCTGGTCACCAGCCTTTAAATTTCCGGTCACGACAACCGTATCATCTGCCTGGATCTGTCCGCTGACAACATCGACACGTGTGGTACTGCCATCCGCAGCATAGACCATCACAAATTCGCCTACACTGTCACTCTGCACTGCTGAAACCGGCACGGCCAAGGCTTGTTTTGCATCCCCGGCAGTGATGGTTATATCCGCAGTTGAAGAAAGAGGGATCTGTTCGTCAGCCTGTTCGAGTTGTACTTTCACGTTGTAATACACAACACCCTGGTTAGCTACTCCAATCGGGTCTATGGAGATTACAGATCCTGTCAATGTTAAACTTGGCAAAGCTTCCACAATTACAGAAGCTTTGTCTCCTAAAGCCAGCTGGACGACCTTGGATTCCTCCACCTGAACGGTCACGAAGAGTTTGGAGCGATCCATGACCACTGAACCGACATTATTGCCCGCCACTACATCGCCTGGCAGGTTGTAAAGAGCGCCAACAATTCCTGAGAATGGAGCCCTCAAGTTCAAGGCATCCACAGTTCGCTTCGTCTGATTGAGCTGCAACAGAGCCGAACCGGTGGCATTGTCAGGCACACTTCCTCCGGTCAAAGCCGTCAGGTAATTCCTTGCTTCATCCAGTTTGGCTTCTGCGATAGCCAGGTTGACACTGGCAGTATCAAACTGGGTTTGGTCCGGTTTTTGTGAGTACAGGTTGACATAGTAATGGGCGTTACTTAAAGCTGTTTTTGCATCATAGAGATTTTGATAAGCCATTGCACGGCGTGTATCGTTTTCAGGCAGACCTGCCACCTGGTCATACGCGGTTTGAGCCTTATCTAGTCTTGATTGTGCCAGTACAAGCGCGGCAAGTTTGTCCTGGTAGGCTTGTTCATCGTACCAATAGGTCAGATCGTTACTCGCTGTTTGTGCATCTTTAACAGCTTGCTCCGCAGTGAGAACTGCCTGTTGAGCAGATGCGATGGAAGCGGGGGAGGTCATTTCAGCCAGGTTTTGCAGCGAGGAGATCAGGTTGTCTGGAACGGTAGCCGGGTCAAGATTCATTAAAATATCATTGGTTGAAACAGTCTGTCCAACTTTCACTTTAGTACTTGCAACCGTCCCGCTGGTCTTCCAGCTGACGGATGCCAATCGCAAGGGTTCGATGCTGCCTGTTGCGTTTACGGTTGTGACAACCGTGATCTCTTTGACCTTCCCGGTCCCGATATTACTGGTTGATGTATTGGCAGCTGCGGCTCCACATGCGGATAGAAATAAAACAACTGCCATCATCACGGAAATACCCATAATGAATTTTTGGTGTTTGATCATGATCTTCTGCCTCCTGGAATAAATGTTCTGGGATAAGCATAACTGCGAATTGTGGAGAAATTGTGTAGAAGACGCGGAGAACTGTGCAGGTCGAGTAATAGTGATCTCATGAATCATGCACTAATTTCATATTTCAAAGAATTGAAAGATCTCACTCATTTGAAGACACATAAAAATAAAGATGAATTTCCCCCGTGCGATGTGGCAGATCGTTCAAAATCCTGTTATGGGGAAAAAGCCTCAGGCTAGTCTATAAGCCGCATTCTGTCCGGAAATGGAGGAACTCCATCCCTGGGCGATCATCTCTCTGGATGGCGTGTCACCACGCCATTCTTGCAGCCTACCCGGGACTATGCGGAGACGGGCAGCCTCCTGCCATCCGGAGATGGACTTGTCCCTGCTTGGCCTTGCTCCCAACGGGGGTTACCTGGCCGTTCTTATTACTAGGAACGCCGGTGGTCTCTTACACCACCTTTTCACCTTCACCTGGCTCAAAGAACCAGGCAGTCTGTTTCTGTGGTCCTCATCCGGCAGGTTGATTCCTTGCGGAAGTTCCCCGCCCCGGTAATTAGCCGACGTTGTACCCTGTGGAGTGCGGACTTTCCTCGACCTGTAAAACAGGCCGCGATCGCCCGACCAGCCTGAGGTATTTTCATCATACCTGTTCTTAAACCAACCGTCAACAGCAGACAGAATATATATCGTCCTCGTCACCTCAAGATTATTTGGCGAAATAATGAGATTTGTCACCCCGTGAATATTACCAAAAAATTATAGAATGGCAGACAAGTGTGCTTTAATATGGATATAAAATAGAGTCTTTGATCAAAAGGAGTCGAAATGCCAAAAACAATGGATGACCTGAAAGTTGCTTTTGCCGGGGAATCTCAAGCCAATCGAAGATACCTGGCATTCGCAAAGAAAGCAGACGATGAAGGATTCGCGCAGATAGCAAAATTATTTCGGGCTGTTGCCGCGGCTGAAACTGTCCATGCCCTCAGCCATTTTCGTGCTCTTGGTGAAGTAAAGGCCACGAATGAGAATCTGCAAGCTGCCATCGCTGGAGAGCATTATGAAGTGAACAGCATGTACCCTGAATTCGTTGCCGACGCTGAAAAAGAAGAAATGAAAAAGGCTCTAACCAGCTTCAAGTGGGCAATGGAAGTTGAGAAGGTACATGAAGTGCTTTACACCAAAGCGCTTTCGAACTTGGGACGTTCCACTCCTGAGGTCGAATATTATGTCTGTCCGACTTGCGGGTACACCCACGAAGGTCCATACATCGGCATATGTCCTGTCTGCAATTCGCCCGGGGAACGCTTTCAAAAAATTGACTGATCAGTTCTTCGATCGTTTATTTCACTGATCAACTTTGATTATTTGTGAGATTTGCGGCTAGTACCTGGTCGTTGATTGAAAGTTTGGTCTGGACAGAATCACAGACATCATGTAAACTTACCGCTCGTAGAATTGGTCTAATTTTGGAGGAAGTGGATTTGGCAAACATTAAGTCTCAGATCAAGCGCAACAGGCAGAATGAAAAAAAACGCCTACGCAACCGTATTGTGCGGGGGACGACCCGTTCAGTTGTAAAGAATGCTCATAAGGCTATCGAGACCGGCGAAGTAGAAACTTCCCAGGGCGCGGTTCTTTCTGCCATCAGCGCTTTGGATGAAGCCGCTCAAAAAGGTGTGCTGCATAAGAACAATGTTGCCCGTCGAAAAAGCCGTCTGATGAAACGCCTGGCTGCGTTGACCACTAAATAACCATCCCTATTTCGCATTTGATCATGGCGGGGACCCCCGGTGAACCAGTCGGGTCCCCGTTTTTTTTGCGTACAACCAAAATTACTGGTGAGTGTTCATTGTTTATGATTCCCATTTAAGTTCTCGGGATTATCTTTTTAAATTTCAAATGAAGTGGAATGATATAATCATCCGGTGACTTTTGAGGCAAGGAATTGGGCATGTTCTCATTAGAACAAGAAAAAATTGAAGCTGAAATAAAAGCCATTTGTAAAATAAAAGACATTCCTCTGTCTGAGTTGAAATGGTCTTCTATTCCATTCAAAGGCGAATGGGGCATCTCCACCTCTTTTTTCCAGACAGCTGCTGATGAAGTCCGTTCAGGTAAGGGTGATGGATCCCCTGTTCCCCAACGGGCACAGGAGATCGCTTTGCTGATACGGGCGGCTTTGAGTGGCATGGATGGCATCAATCATATCGAGGCAATTAAAGGGTATCTGAACTTATATTTTTCAACTTCCGCATATGCCCGGCGTGTGGTGGATACAGTCCTGGAGCAGGGACCAAAATTTGGGCGTGGATTGCCCAGAGGCGAACGCGTCATGGTTGAATATGCCCAACCCAATACGCACCACTCTTTTCATATCGGTCATTACCGCAACACCATCCTGGGAGAAGCGCTGGCGCGTCTGGTCGAATTTGCCGGTTTCGAAACCATCCGGGCATCCTATCCTGGTGATATCGGTCTAAGTGTCATCACCGTGGTCTGGGCTTATTACCGGTTCTATCTTGGTCAGGAACCGGAGGGCGTTCACGAACGCGGTCAATGGTTGGGAAAATTGTACACGGAGGCAATCAACCGCCTGGAACCCAGGGAAGGGGAGAGTGATTCCCAAAGGATGGAACGCGAAGGTTATGAGGCTGAACGCCATGACATCTATCGTCGCTGGGATGCCGGAGATACTGAGATCCGTGCCCTCTGGTTGAAAACACGTGAATGGAGCCTGGCAGAATTGCGTGATATTCTGAAGATGTTGGATGTACACATGGATGTCTGGTTTTTTGAAAGCGAGGTGGATGCTCCGTCAAAAATAATTGTGGATGAATTGATCCGCAAAGGCATTGCAGATGATGAACGTCCCCAGGGTGGAGCAGTGATTGTCCGGATCGATGAGAAACTTGGTCTTACAAAAGAAAAATATCGATCCAACGTAATCCTGCGTTCGGATGGAACGACCCTCTACCTGACCAAGGATCTTGCCCTCGCCAAAGTTAAATTTGAAAAATACCATGTTGACCGGTCCATTTATGTTGTCGATGTTCGTCAATCCTTGCATCTTCAGCAGACTTTTGCCATCCTTAAACTTTGGGGCTTCCCCCAAGCGGACCGATGTCACCATCTCGGCTATGGATTTGTGAGCCTGCCAGAAGGCGCCATGTCTTCCCGAAAAGGTCGGGTGGTACTATTCAAGGATGTCTATGATGAAGCTGAACGACGGGCATTGTCTGCCATGGGTGAACGCACCCCGGATATGCCTGAAGAACAACGGCGCCTGATCGCCCAACAGGTTGGTTTGGGTTCCCTTGCCTATGCCATGCTATCTGTCGACAATAATAAGGATATTGTCTTCGATATTAATGAAGCCCTCAATTTCGATGGACGCACCGGTCCGTATATCCAAAATGCTTATGTGCGCGCCAACAGCATTTTAAAGAAAGCTGGCAGTTTGCCAGTCTCAGTGAACTTTAATTATTCACTTGGCGACCATGAAGTACAATTGATCGAATTGATCTCCCGCTTCCCGGCTGTTGTGAAGCAGGCAGCCGAAGAGTATAGACCATTGGTCATGGCAACCTATGCATACGACCTGGCAAATACCTTCCATAGTTTTTATCACGCTGTCCAGGTGCTTCAAACAGATACGAACGAGATCAGGTCCGCCCGACTGCGATTGGTGGCAACTGCAAAACAAACCATAAGCAACGCTTTGTGGTTATTGGGCATCACAGCCCCAGAAGTGATGTGACGCATAAAATGCGAATCTCAACTTTAAGGAGTAATTGAATGTCCCCTAAACGAACGATCATCATGGGTGCCGCCGGTCGCGATTTCCACAACTTTAACACCTGTTTCCGTGGGAATAAGGATTATGAAATCGTGGCATTCACGGCTACACAGATCCCGGACATCGAAGGTCGAACCTACCCCAAGGAACTGGCAGGCGATCTTTATCCCAAGGGTATCCCGATCTTTGCCGAAGAAGACCTTCCTCACCTCATTAAAGACCTTAAAGCAGATGAAGTCGTTTTCGCTTATTCGGATGTTCCGCATGAAGTGGTCATGCACAAAGCCTCCCTGGTTCTTGCTCTTGGTCCGGATTTTCGCTTGATGGGAGAAAAATCCACCCAGGTCAGATCCACCAAACCGGTCGTTTCGATCTGTGCCGTCCGCACCGGCTCAGGAAAATCCCAAACGACCCGCCGGGTGTCCCTGCTGTTGCGGGGTATGGGATTTAAAGTGGCAGCCATTCGCCATCCCATGCCTTATGGTGACCTGGTAAAACAGGCAGTCCAGCGCTTTACGAATTATGCCGACCTCGATAAACAGGAATGTACCATCGAGGAGCGGGAGGAATACGAGCCGCATCTCGATAATGGCGTTCTTGTTTTCGCAGGCGTGGATTACGAAGCCATCTTGCGACAGGCAGAAAAGGAAGTGGATATCATCCTGTGGGATGGCGGCAATAATGATTTCTCGTTTTATGTGTCTGACTTGAAGATCGTTGTGGCTGACCCGCATCGTTCCGGTCATGAAAGCACCTATTATCCCGGTGAGACCAACGTTCGGGATGCGGATGTATTCGTAATTAATAAAGTCGATACCGCCGATCCGGAAAAAGTCATCGCTGTCAGGGATAACCTGCGAAAATTGAACCCCAATGCAACCATAATTGAAGCTGCCTCTCCATTGTTCGTTGACGATCCCTCTGCCATCAGGGGTAAGCGCGTCCTGGTGATCGAGGATGGTCCAACCCTGACTCATGGTGAGATGGCGTATGGTGCAGGTTATGTTGCAGCCCGCCGTTTTGGCGCGAAAGAAATAGTCGATCCGCGACCCTTTGCCGTCCGGTCCATTGCCGCCACCTATCAAAAATACCCCAAGACTGGCCCGATCCTGCCTGCCATGGGTTATGGTGAAGCCCAGACCCGCGACCTGGAAGAGACCATCAACAGCTCGGACGTGGATATGGTCATTGTCGGTACACCGATCGATCTGACCCGAGTTCTTAAGATCAACAAACCTTTCCAGCGGGTTCGCTATGAGTTACAGGAGATTGGTCAACCGACTCTTGAAGATATCTTAAACGAAAAATTTGGCAAGAAGAAGTAGAGTTGAAGAAGGTCGGGGACGGGATGACCGTCCCCGATTTGATTGGGAAAAATCATGTTCATTGATACAGTAGAAATAGAAGTCCGATCAGGCAACGGTGGTAATGGGGCGGTCCATTTTCGCCATGAAAAATATGTGCCGCGTGGTGGTCCTGATGGAGGAGATGGTGGCAAGGGTGGCGATGTTATCCTTGAAGTCCGACCGACCTTGAATACTTTATATAGTTTTCGCCACACCACCAGGTTTTTCGCAAAAGATGGCAAACCAGGTGCAAAACAAAAGATGTACGGTCGCGGTGCAGACGACCTGGTCGTACATATTCCACCTGGAACAATTGTCATCGACGCAGCTAACGGGGAGATCCTTGGCGATCTCACAAAACCCGCACAACGACTGACCGTGGTCAAAGGTGGCAGGGGAGGTCGGGGGAATGTCCATTTTAAAAGCTCCACCAACCAGGCACCACGTGCCGCAGAAAAAGGCGAACCCGGTGTGGAAAAACGATTACGGTTGGAATTGAAATTGATCGCTGATGTAGGCATTGTGGGTATCCCAAATGCGGGGAAATCGACTCTCCTGGCGGCATTGACCAATGCTTCTCCCAAGATCGCTGCTTACCCCTTTACGACCCTTGAACCGAACCTCGGTGTGGCAGTTTTCGATGTTGATACATCAATAGTGTTGGCAGACATCCCGGGTTTGATCGAAGGTGCCTCTCGCGGCGTGGGTCTTGGGCATGAGTTTTTGCGGCATGTCCAGCGTACGCGTGTCCTGATCCATTTGCTGGATGGTCTGTCTCCAGATCCGGTCGCGGATTATAACCAGATCAATGCCGAGCTATCCATTTTTGACCCTGCACTTGCAGATAAACCACAACTGGTTGTACTCAACAAAATGGACCAGCCCGAAGTGAAGGAAAGCCGGGTTTCGGTCAAGAGGAAATTTAAAAAACTGGGGGTGGACGTGATCGGAATTTCTGCCCTGGCACGCACCGACCTGCACGAGTTGCTCATTCGTGTAGCTAAACTCATTGCTGAAGCACCTGAACCTGAAGCAATCATTTCGTTGCCAGTCTACCGTCAACCCGAAGATCCCCGCGATTTCCAGGTAATTCGCGATCCCGATGGAAGTTGGCGGATCACAGGGGCAGGGATTGAACGTGCCGCCGCCATGACCTATTGGGAACATGATGGTGCCGTGCGCAGGTTCCAGAGGATCATGGAGTCCCTCGGTGTCGATGATTCCTTGCAAAAAGCCGGTGCACGGGAGGGGGATATCGTCCATATTGGAGAATACGAACTCGAGTATTTCGAGTAATTATGCCCCCACGATCAGGTTGATGATGACTGCTAATAAGAGGATGGAACCTTCCAACCGAAGGGATTTTATTAAATTGTTGCTTGCGTCTTCAGCGACATTGATCCTCGCACCCCTGCTTAAAGCCTGCCAGATCTTTGAGACCCAAAAACCGGCAGGCAACTCGGCAACAGCCCTGCCACAGACTCTTGGTAAAAAACAGACCCTTACTGCCGAACCAACTGATACGACCATTCCTGCGCAAACCAGGGAAGCGGATGTCTCAACCATCGCACTGGTGGGAACCAGTGACCGGGAAGCGGGAGTATCACACGTGTTGTCATTGTTCGGAACCAACCCTGTCCATGGCAAAACAGTCTTGTTGAAACCGAATTTTAACAGTGCGGATCCGACACCTGCCTCTTCCCACCCGTTGACCATCCGCTCTTTGGTGGTGAACCTTCAAGCAATGGGGGCATCCGGAATAACATTGGCAGACCGCAGCGGAATGAGTCATTCCTGGGAAGTTATGCAAAAAATGGGGATATTTTCCCTGGCAAGTGAACTTGGATTTGATACCCTTTCTTTTGAAGATTTGAAAGAGCAGACTGATTGGGAATTGATCATCCTCCCGGACAGTCATTGGAAGAATGGATTTCCTTTTGCCCGTCCCGCTTTGGACGCAGGCGCTGTCATTCAGACCTGCTGTTTAAAACCACACCGATACGGAGGTCAATTTACTCTCTCCTTAAAGAACACCATTGGCATGGTTGGAAAATATTATGGCGCTGGCGGTCACAATTATATGAGCGAACTGCATGGTTCGAGCTATCAAAGGTTAATGATCGCGGAAACGAACGTGGCATACTCACCGGCACTTGTGGTCCTGGATGGCGTGGAAGCATTCATTGATAATGGACCGGATATTGGGACAAAAGTCCAGGGTAACCTCATGCTGGCAGGAACAGACCGCATTGCCATGGATGCCTGCGGCTTGGCGGCATTACGGTTGCTTGGGCTTTCAGGAGAAGCCTCCCAGGGTAAAATATTCGACCAGGAACAGATCTCGCGTGCTGTCGAACTCAAGCTGGGAATTGACCGAGCGGAAAAGATCAGGATCATTACAGACGATGACGAAAGTAAAGCATACGCTGATCAAATTCAGGAAGTGCTCACGCGGGAAGGGTGACCCCCGTAATCATGGCTCAAATTGAATTGAATACCCTGGCTCCTGATTTTGAACTTCCAGATTACTTGGGAAATTTGGTTCAGCTCTCCAAATTGATCGGAAATTCTAGCGTTTTACTGGTTTTTAACCGGGGTTTCTTCTGACCATTCTGCCGTCGGCATATGGCGCAGTTGCACCAGGATTTTGAGCAATTTACACAGAAAAATACAATAATCCTTGTTGTGGGTCCGGAGGATGCGGCTGCGTTCCAAAATTATTGGGCAGAGCACCATCTTCCATTCATGGGATTGCCCGATCCGCAACAGAAAGTCCTGAAATTGTACGGGCAGCAGATAAAATTATTAAAATGGGGACGCATGCCAGCCCAACTCCTGATCGATAAAAAGGGTATTGTGCGTTTTGTGTATTACGGGGATTCGATGAGCGATATCCCCTCAAATTCGGAGATGCTTGACTTGATCGATCGAATGAATGCTGAATAGTATTATCCAATCCTTTTTGTAGAAAGAACGCAAAATGGACCGGCTCTCCAGTTCCAGTCCATTTTGCATATAGTTCGCCTGAATTTTCAGGCGGGTTGGAATTCAGGTTAATCCCGATGGTATTTAATATTTATTTTCGATTCCGAAGAAATGTCGGGATATCCAGATCGTCGCTATTCGAGAACGGCATTTTGAATTCATTACTTGTATGGGCATTGGCGCTCACGTTTACCATGCCATGATCTGCATTGCTTGAGGTTCGTTCATCCAAAGTATTCCCGGCGCGGACATTTGTGATCCGGCGTGGCATGGCTGACCGCTCGAAGCCAGTGGCGATCACCGTGATGCGTATCTCATCAGTCATATTCTGGTCGATGACTGCCCCAAATATCAGATTGACATCTGGATGTGAGGTTTCACGGATGATTGCGGCTGCCTGATTGACTTCGTAAAGTGTCAGACCTGGACCACCTGTAACATTGAATAGAACTCCCCGAGCGCCATCGATGGTTATATCCAGAAGTTTACTGGAGATGGCTTGTTCAGCCGCAACGCGGGCACGATCTTCACCGCTGGCTGAGCCGACTGCCATCAGGGCAGCTCCACCTTCCGACATGATCGTTCGGACATCCGCAAAATCAAGGTTGATCAATCCGGGCACAGTGATCAATTCAGAAATCCCTTGGATACCCTGGCGAAGGACGTCGTCCGCCATTTTAAAGGAGTCCTGTAAACTGGATTTCTTCTCAACGATCTGCAACAGACGGTCATTGGGGATCACGATCAGTGTATCGGCATGTTCCTTTAATTTTGCTATCCCTTCTTCTGCGGAAGTCATGCGTTTGCCGCCTTCGAAGGTAAATGGACGGGTGACGACCCCGATCGTGAGTGCTCCGACGTCCCTGGCGACTTGGGCAACGATCGGTGCGGCTCCGGTTCCGGTTCCACCGCCCAGTCCGGCAGTGATGAAGACCATGTCCGATCCTTTTAAAACGTTGTACAGGTCTTCGACTGATTCCTCGGCGGCTTTTCGTCCAATTTCCGGATTGCCTCCAGCTCCAAGGCCGCGCGTCAATTTGTCACCAATACGGACGCGAGTTTGTGCTTTTGAAAGAAGCAATGCTTGTGCGTCAGTATTTACCGCGATGAATTCCACGCCCTGGATGCCCTCTTCGATCATGCGGTTAACCGCATTGGTGCCACCTCCTCCTACACCGATGACCTTGATCAGGGCAAATGCTTCACTTTGTATCTTTTTCGCGTCCATGTTGTTCCTCCAATTAGTTTTCTATACGGATTTCCGTTTGATCATGCCAAAATAAAAATCGTTCTGAAATTAATGAAATGATTCATCGATTCAATAAGGTAAAAGGCGCTTGAGCCATTCTTTTATCTTCGCCATCGTAATGTTGTTCTCTCCTTCCCCGAATGGGAAAAATGGGATCCTTGGTCTTGGTGGGACGAAATCATCCTGCAGGTCTGCCGCCCAATGTAACAAACCAACACTGGTCGAAAAGGCGGGTGATGATAACCTGTCAACCAGTCCGATCAGGTTTTCAGGTTTGGCAAGCCGGACGGGCATTCCGAGTACATTGGATGCCAGTTGGCGGATGCCGGGCAGCATGCTGGTTCCACCAGTCAGGACCAGACCGGCAGGCAGCAGACCGTCGTAACCGGAGCGTTTTATCTCTTGCAGAGCCAGGTTGAATATCTCCTCGACCCGAGCCTCGATGATTAGTGCCAGGTCCTTGCGGCTGATTTCGATCGGTTTTTCCTCGCCAAATGGACGGATGGAAAATTTTTCTTCGATTCCCACTTCGGAACGAAGTGCGTGACCGAATTCGATCTTGGCTTGTTCAGCCTGCGCTAGTGGCAGGTGAAGCCCCTGTGCAATATCTGATGTAATATGGTTTCCCCCGAGCGCAAGAACCATGGTATGCCACACGTTTCCATCCACATAGAGTGCCAGATCGGTCGTGCCTCCACCAATATCAAAAATTGCCACACCCATCTGGCGATCGGTCTCTGTCAGTACCACATCAGCCGATGCAAGCGGATTCAACACGAATTGCAGTGTTTCCACACCGGTCGCACCGACACATTTTCGCAGATTATCCACCGTGGCGGTCGCAGCTGTTATGATGTGGGCTTCAACTTCCAGCCTGTAACCATGCATGCCGATCGGCATGTGGATTCCATCCTGCCCATCCACCACAAACCCGCGTTGGATGATATGGATGATCTCACGATTATGGGGGATGGCGATCGCACGCGCCGCATCCAGAGCCCGGGCGATGTCGTAATCCTCCACCGTTTCACCGGAGACTGCCACAACCCCCCGGCTGTTCATGGAAGCAACGTGTGCCCCTGCCAGGCTGACAAGTGCGGCTGTGATCTCTACTCCAGAAGTTTGTTCAGCCTTTTCGATTGAGCGGGAGATCACCTGGGAAGCAGCCGCAATATCAGTGATCACCCCGCGGCGGATCCCTTCGGATGGCTCTATGCCTACACCCAGGATCCGGATGGAATCCTCTCCTTCCACCCGACCGACCAGAGTACAGATCTTGGTGGTACCTACATCAATTCCTACGACAATTTCATCCATGGTTATTGTGTCCGATAGAATGGGGCATCCAGATATTCCACGCTGATCAATGTGGGCTGAACACCTTCCTGGGAGAGTTTATCGATGATGGCTTGATAAATGGTCATTTTCATGCTCACATCCTCTGTATTTTCTCCTAAGTACACCAGCCAACCGCGCGGATCACTCCAGCCAAATCCATAACTGGGGTCAAAACTGATGGCTGAACCTGCCGGGGCGATGGCTGCCAAATCGGTGATCAGTTTGATCATGGAAGGATCAATAAAAGCAGAGGTTGTTCCATCAAGAGGATCACCCGTCACCGCAATACCTGCTGGAGGCGTGTGCGGTTCTCCGAATGCCAGAACACGAACCAGGCTGTCAACCTGTCCTCGGGCAGGGAATTTAAATCCCTGGGAATCGATCCAATATGATGTTCCATCCGCCAATTGCCAGAGGATCATGGGTGTTCGTTCGGTAATTTGGATCGTCACCCGGTCTGGCAGGGAGATACTTACCTTCATCGCAGAAATATCAGGATAAACACTCAGTAAATCTATTTTGATCTGGTCAGGCTTTGCTGAAAATATCGGTTTACCGATGACCTGCAGAGCAGCATTGATCTCGGTCTCAGAAAGCCGTTGGTTTCCAATCAGCCGGGCACCCTCGATCTTGAACAATGAAGAATTGTAAAAAGAAAACAGGATCAAACCCATTACCAGGACCGTGATACCCGATGCCAGGCGTGGTCCTGGCACTGGCAGGGTAATGCCAGGCGTTCGCACGCTCGTTCTTGAAGTGTTAAATGCAATCTCGAGATGACGGGATTTGGATTTTTGAACCCCAGGGTGATATGCACTGTTCCTTTTTGTCACCTGTGGTCTTAATGAAACCTGCGCCGATTCAGGACGGTAGCTCCTCTTGACCTTTTGAGGCTGGCTCTGGGGAACGCTTTGCGTTCGTCTCCTGCGAACCATCTCTGAACGTGTCGCAGCTTGATTGGTTGTCATGAGTTGCTCCTGAAATTTCTCACTGTCTGATCTCGGTCTTTCTTGCGTTCGAGAGCGAGCTCTATCAATTCATCGACCAGCTGATCATAAGGGAGATCGGTTGCCTGCCAGAGTTTTGGATACATGCTGATGCTTGTAAATCCGGGAATGGAATTGAGTTCGTTCAGGTAAATTTTGTCATTCTTTTTGTCAATGAAGAAATCCACCCGTGCCATTCCGGCACAGTCAATTGATGTAAAAGCCTTTATTGCCATTGAACGGATCTGGTCGGATATTGAATTAGGAATTTGCGCAGGAATGATCAACCCGGATGTCCCGTCGAGGTACTTGGATTCATAGGAATAGAAATCCCGGCTGGGTAATACTTCACCGGCTACGGAAGCCCTGGGATGATCGTTTCCTAATACACTGACTTCGATCTCACGTGCATTCACTCCCCGCTCAATAAGAATGCGGCGGTCAAACTTAGCAGCTTCTAATAATCCTTCACCAAGATCAGAACGGTTGGTACATTTGCTGATACCCACCGAAGACCCCAAATTGGCAGGTTTAACAAAAATCGGGTAATCAAACTTTTCCTCAGCCTTGTTAATAACCAGGTCGATATCCTTGAAAATATCTCCTCGAAGGGCAATTATCGATTCCACCACAGGGATCCCGTTGGCAATCATCACATCCTTGAAAACACCTTTATCCATTCCAACTGACGACCCCAGCACACCTCCACCAACATAGGCAATATCTGCCATTTCGAGCAGTCCCTGGAGGGTGCCGTCTTCTCCAAATGTTCCATGAAGGACCGGAAAAACGACATCCAATCTTGTAAATAATTCAAGGCTCCCATGATGGATGCTATACAAGCCGGGTGTTTCCGGATCGGGCAGGATGGTGACATTCTCGAGGTTCTCGGTCTTTCCAGTGCTCATATCATCGAGTACAGTTTGACCATGGACCCATTTACCAGCGTGTGTGATCCCAATAGGAAAAATATCGTACTTCTTGGCATCCAGCACAGAAAGTACTGAGCGGGCTGAAGCCAGTGATACTTCATGTTCACCGGAGCGACCTCCGAACAACACTGCCAAACGTAATTTTTGCCCAGAATTATTCATCATCTGTTACCACTCACCAGCCAGCTCGATCTCCAACTCAAGAGCTATACCAAATTTCCTTTCAACTTCAGATTGAATGATCTTGATCAATGCAAGGACATCCCCAGCCAGGGTCTGCCCGTGATTCACAATAAAATTTGCATGTACAGGGCTGACTTCCGCATTTCCCACGCGCTTGCCTTTCAAACCCGAATTCTCGATCAATCTTCCAGCAAAATCACCGGGAGGGTTCCTGAAGATGGACCCCATGCTGGCTCCGGGTGGTTGGCTGCTGCGGCGGCGGGCAGAATTCGATTCCATTTTTTGTTTTACTGCTTCTGGCGAGGATTTAACCAACGCCAGGCTTGCCGCCAGGATTACGACCGGCTCGTGATCTTTTTTTAGAATGCTCGAGCGATACGCGTACTCCAATTTTTCTACCTGCCAGGTCTCACGCCCGGCAATCTGAGAAATGATATCCACCGAGACCAGGTTACCTGCCATGTTTCCGCCAAATGCACCTGCATTTCCATAGACTGCCCCTCCCAGGCTGCCGGGGATGGTTCCCGCCCATTCCAGACCACCGAGTCCAAACCGGGAGGCTTTCTGGGCTAGGTCATTCATGCTGGTTCCAGATTCTGCGATCAAGCGAACTTGCTTACCTGAGTCATCAAAATGACTTTCCCTGGCACGATTAATGATCAAAAGCTCGCGCATGCCTTTATCACTCATCAGAAGATTGCTGCCTCCGCCGATGATCACGAATTTAATATCCTTCTCCCACATATGCAAGACAATTTCTGCCAGATCTGTACTGGAGCGGGAAATGATCGAAGCATCCGCAGGTCCGCCAATTCTGGCAGATGTATATCTCGCCAGGGAAGTATTTACCTGCAAGCGGCTGCCGTATGTCTTTCGGAGGTAATCAAGTTCTGCCAGTTTCATAATTTTCTGCCAACAGGTTGTTCAGCTTTTCAACCCGAAAGGATTAAATATTTGGTTAATAATTTTCCTTAAGATGAGTGATCAACTTGTAAATGATTTTTTCCATTTCTTCACTGATTTGTGTTCTTTTATCTAATGGGAAGTGAGGATCTCCTTTCATGGAGATTAACCGGGTCATTTCTGAAACCATTGGATGACCTGGCATGAAATTCATATTCATTTGAGCTTCATCTTTAATTTCAGACATCGTTGACCTCGTTATTCCTGAAATAATCCATGACCCATTGGGTGATCTGGTTGGCATCTCCTGCGGAAAGAACCAGCAGGACATCTCCTGCCCGCATATGACTGATCAGATAATTGCTTGCCTCTCCCAATTGTGGAATAAATTTAACAGCCGGGTGTGCCATGATCTCAACGATCTTTCTGGCTGAAAAATCCTGTTTGGATTCCCGCGCGGCATATATTTCCGTGACAATGACGCGATCTGCATCATTAAATGCATAACTGAATTGGGATTGCAGCAACTGTGTTCGTGAATAAGTATGTGGCTGCCATACCACCCACAATCGGCGACCGGGATATCGTGACCGGGCTGCCGCCAGGGTGGCACGGATCTCAGTAGGGTGGTGGGCATAATCATCAATAAAGGTCATGCCCTCCAGTTCGCCTCGAATTTCAAACCTGCGCTCGACACCTTGGAAATCACTCAATGCACGGGCTGCCTTGTCCAGGGGCAATTTCAAAATTGCGATGGTGGTCATGCATGCCATTCCATTGAGAACATTGTGCCTTCCCGGCACCTGCAGATCCACATGGCTGGACTGATCTTTTATTTCAGCATCAAAACTGAAACCGCCTTTGTTATTGGAGACCAGGTTGCTTGCTTTTGAGTGAATTTCCATATCACCCTCTTGTCCAGTAAAATTTTCAATGGCATAAGTTTCAATATTCTTATTCATGGTTTGCGCATGGGCGATCACTTTTTTGGCACCCGCATCCTGTGCGCAGGCTATCAAAGTTCCATTCGGGGGAAGCAGGTCAGTAAATTGCTCAAAAGCTGATTGAAATTGATCGGCGGTCGGGTAACAATCCGGATGATCATGTTCAACGTTGGTTATTACTTCGAGTGATGGTTTTAACCCAAGGAACATGCCGTCATACTCGTCTGCCTCAATTACAAAACAATCTCCTTTACCTGAGTGAGCATTTACGCCAAGATTGCTTACCACTCCACCAACAATATAGGATGGATCCTGCTCGAGGGCAGTCAGCACCCATGCAAGCATGGAGGTGGTGGTCGTCTTGCCATGCGTGCCTGCCACAGCAATTCCGGTCTTACCCGTCATCAACTTTCCGAGAAATTCAGCCCGTTTAAGTACCGGGACACCAAATTTAACTGCAGCGGTGACCTCTGGGTTCTCATCCGGTATCGCAGAGGAACGTACTACCACATCAACTCCGGCAACATTTTTAGCATCATGCCCGATTATGATATCGGCACCCATGCTGCGGAGATCACTAAGGATTAATGAATCAGCGCGGTCAGACCCGCTCACCAGATAACCCCTCTCCAGGAGAAGCCGGGCGATGGCTGAAAGACCACTTCCACCAATTCCGATCAAATGAACCTTTTCCATTTCAAATGAACACCACGATCACGAAAGCAAATGCTAGAACGACAGTAAAATAAATGGTTGGGACACCCAGCAAAGCGGGTGGAAGATAAGTAAGGATGATCTTGGCTGAATCTGCATATTGTTGAATTCCAGATTTTAACGGGTCAGTGATCATGGCGAAGGGATAGTTGGCTTCAGTCAAGAAGAACCATAATGAACCGGCGACCAGGTACCCGTTAATTGCACCCAGAAAAATTCCCAACAGGGCATCTTGAAGCCGCTCTCTGGTGAATTTATCAGCCAGTTTGGGAATATTGGGGGTTTGATATCCAAAGAATACCAGGAGCAGGAGTATGGAGGCGCGTGCCCAGAACATGGATACCGGATCGTTGACCAGGATGTCTCTGAAATAGGGAACGTAGTTTTGCAGGAGGGTGATAAAGGTCAGGGACAGGATGACGCTGAAACTGACCAGTAATTCCTTAGCCCAGCCGCGCATCGCGCCGATGACACTGAAAAGGCATACCATCATCCAGAAGACGAAGGATAAACTGACCATTATCTCAACTCCTTTCCCCGGCAAGAGAATGGAGCCGCTGACCGATCAATTGCGCGGCTTGAGGGCGGGAAAGGTTTTTCATGGCAACGCGCATATTATTTAATCTGGCAGGATCCTCCAGCAATTGTTTGATCGTTGAGAAGAGCTTTTCACCCAATTGGGAATCCTCTAGGATCAACGCTGCATCCTGGTTAGCAAGGTAATGGGCATTAACACTTTGATAGCGCCATGCATAAGGATATGGCACCAGCACGGCTGCCAGACCGTGAGTTGGATATTCGCCAAGGGTGGAGGCTCCCGATCGTGAGACAACCAGGTCTGCGCATGCGAGCGCGGCACCCATCTGATCATACAAGTAAGGATACGCATGATAACGGGCTTTCTCTTCAGTGGTTAACTTTTCCTTGCTCATTTCAACAGCTGCCCAATCCAATTCACCACTGATATGAATGACCTGACTGATCTTCAGTAATTCCGGAATGGATTTGAGCACCGCCTGGTTGATCGAGCGCGCCCCCTTGCTGCCTCCAAAGATCAACACGACCGGTAAGGTATGTACAAGATTGAACTCTTTGGAACCAGACTCCCTGTCCCATCTGGTGATTTCTGGTCGGGTTGGATAACCGCTAACGAATACTTTCTTCTTGTTGTGAAAGTATTTCTGTGAATCCGCGGTTGGGACAGCGATCAGACTGACAAAACTGGAAACTGCCTTGATCGCCAGCCCTGGTTCTATGTCAGGCAGGATCAAAAGAATCGGGATTCCCCGGGCTGCCAGAGCCACAGGAAATGCGATAAATCCGCCGGTAAGCAAAATGACATCCGGTCTGAAACTGGAGATAATGCGTCTGGATGCGATTATTCCTCGCACAATGAGACTCAAATTGCGAGGTACGCGCTTGATCCCGACCCCGTGGATTCCAGCGGCAGGTATCTCTTTGAAGTCGATGCCTGCGCGTTGAACCAGGGTGGATTCGATCCCACCCTGAGCGCCGACCCATAGGACATCGGGATTACCGCTCATGGCTTGCAGTACGGCGAGGGCTGGATACACGCCTCCGCCGGTCCCGCCCGCGCCAATCAACAGACGCACTATAAGACCTCCGTTCTTCAACATGAACTGTTTGCCCTGATTGCCGGGAAATGTTCATCAAGATACCCATGGCTGCCATAAATGACAATAGGTTGGAACCTCCCGCGCTGATGAAGGGGAGCGCTGTCCCTGCCAGGGGAAAGATGCCGACGATCACACCCATATTTATCACTGCTTCGATCATCAACCAGAAGGTCAGACCGGCAGCCATGATCGATCCCAGCATATCCGGTGCCTTGTTTGCGATGCGAATGCCGCGCCAAAGAATGACCACATATAGACCAATAAGGATCATTGCACCCATCAACCCTGTTTCTTCGACCAACACGGCAAAAATACTGTCTGTTGGGGCTACTTCAAGACCGGTCAGCTTGGCATTGGATCTTCCCAGCCCGACCCCGAAAAATTTGCCATTTACCACGGCTCCCAGGGATCGCCGTAATTGACCTTGTGCCTGGGTCGGGTCATGCAGGAATTGAAGGTAGGTGGATAAGCGGGACTGACCGGTGGGTATGATCAGCGTAATCAATCCGATGCAAAGAGTTGCGATCAATATCATCAGGCCGATCTGTTTCAAATCACCATCCGCCAGGAAGAACAACATCACTCCGAGCACGATGATGGTTATCGCCGCGCTGATATCCGGCTGCATGATGATCAATCCGCTGATCACACCGACGATGACAGCCAGGGGGATCAGACCCAGCCCAAGTACATGCAGAGATTCCTTTTTGATCGAAAGCCATACAGATAAATAAATGATGGTCGCGACCTTGGCAAACTCGGATGGTTGGATCGAGCCGTTCATAAAGGTGCGCACCGCCCCATTTATCAGATCGTTGCTGATAAAAACAAAAATCAGACCGAGGATTGTTACTGCGATCAATGGAACTGCCAGTTTTCGCCAGAGGTGATAATCCATGAAAGCCAGTACCAGTACAACTCCTGCACCAAGTAACAACCATGCCACCTGCCGGATGAACATATAGGTTGGATATTCACCAAGCACTACCACGGAATAATCTGTGCTTGCTGAATACACCATCAAAAGACCAAAAATTGCCAGCGCAACCACTGCTGCAAATAAGATCAGGTCGATCCCAGCCAGGTTTTTATGCTGGTCTTTCAGAAATACCGGGCGGGAGGATTGCTTTACGAAAGCGCCAGAACCCATTGACGGAACCTTTCTCCGCGCTCTTCAAAGTCACGGAATTCATCAAAACTGGTGCCACCCGGTGAGAACAGGACAACATCTCCCGTTCTGACCAGGCGGGCGGCGGTGAAAACAGCGTCTTGTAATCCATTACAGTGCAGGATCGAGTCATGCTGAAATTTGTGAGGAGTTTCCAGGAGAGCCCTTTCAATTAATTCCGCTGCCTCGCCGAACAACACGACCAGTCGCACCCTTTCCGAGATCACCTCAGCCAGGTTTTCCCACGGCAGGTCCTTGTCTCTGCCCCCTAGCAGCAGAACTATGGGCTGCTCGAACGAACGAATTGCAGCCAGACTCCGATCGGGAGCAGTGGCGATCGAATCGTTGTACCAGGTGGCTCCTTTCCAGGAGCGAACAAATTCAAGCCGGTGGGCGACTCCCTGGAATTCATTTACTCCAGCGATTATGGATTCGATGGGAAGGTTGGCGGCATATCCTGTCAAGCAGGCAGCCATGATATTTAATTGGTTATGTTTTCCCCATAGATGGACAATGGTTTGATCGAACAGCTCCTTTTCACCGGAGGCATCCTTCAGGATATACTTTTGTCCGGAAATGGTTACCCCTGTCGAATTGTCTTCCATAGCAGAAAAACCGAACGAGTTTAATTGACCATGGATTTTGGTTTTGAGACTCCATGATCCCGGGTCATCCCGGTTGAGGATGGCTTTGGAATTGGGTCCTTGAAATTCGATCAATCGGGCTTTTGCTGCCGAATAAGCTTGCATGGTCTTGTGACGATCGAGGTGGTTGGGAGTGATATTCAAAACAACTGCAATGTCGGTCGATCGGGTCATTTGTTCAAGTTGGAAACTGGAGATCTCCAGGATCGCAAGGTCTTCTGCTGCCATTTCATCAACGTGATTGATCAACGGGTCTCCAATATTTCCGCCCACCCAGGCATGTCTATTAGATCCCGCAAAGGCTTTCTCGGCGATATTGCCAACCAGAGCGGTGGTGGTTGTCTTCCCGGCAGACCCGGTGATCCCGATCGTCCGGCAGGGGACAACCTGCAGGAAGACCTGGGTATCATTGATCAAGGGAATGCCTCTCTTTATCGCCTCCAGGACAATTGGAAGGGTCAACGGAACCCCTCCAGACAGACAGATCATGTCGTTGGTTTCCAATAGATCGATTGGATGGCTTCCCAGTACCCATCGGACAGGTAGGTCCTGCAATGCCAACTGGGCATCCTTTATTTCGTTATCAAGGCGTTGATCAGTAATGGTTACACTCGCACCTTTGCGGGAAAGAAAACGTGCAGCAGCCTGACCCTGCCGGGCGGCACCCATTATAACGATCCGTTTTCCTTCCCAGATATTTTCCATGATCACACCAGTGCAATCCCGATGCCGAGCATTGCACCAAGAAGACCGATCAACCAGAAACGTTGAACGATCTGGGTTTCACTCCAGCCGAGTAATTCAAAATGCAGGTGCAGGGGAGCCATTTTAAAGAAACGACGACCTTTGGTCAACTTGAAGTAAAGTATTTGAATGATGTCACTGAATAATTCACTGACCGGGATGATGGCAATGAGCGGGATCAAGATCCAATGACCGGTCATCAATGCCACGACAGCCAGTGCTGCGCCCAGGGGAAGGGAACCTGTATCTCCCATGAAGAGCTCAGCCGGGTGGACATTGAACCACAGAAAACCAAAAAGTGCTCCGACCATGGTAAAACAAAAACGAGCCAGGAATGTCTGTCCTTGCATCAACGCCAGACCACCGAATGCCGCAAAAGCCGTGGCAGAGATCAACCCTGCCAGACCATCCAGACCATCAGTAAAATTCATGGCATTTGACATGCCGGCAATAATGAGTGCTGCGATCGGGATATACCATATTCCCAGGTCGATGTCCCCTGGAATACCGGGGATATATAGCTGTGGGGCATCCAGTGAATATCGGATCACCATTGCCAGGCCGAGGGAAAGCAGGATCTGCACAAGGAATTTGGTGCGTGCCCGCATGCCTTCCCCTTTTCGCTTCCCAAATAAACCCTGCCAATCATCCACAGCCCCTAGAAATCCAAAAGCCAGCATGGCGAATAATGGAACCATCAAGGAGCGCCCGAAAATGTTCAGACCAAGCAATGAGACTGCATTAAGCAGGATGGTCAGTAATGCAACCGGTGCAATGATCATCATTCCGCCCATTGTGGGTGTGCCCATTTTGGTAAAGTGCTTGCCTGGTTCTTCCACACGGATCTGTTTTCCGATCTTGAAATGCCTCAAGATCCGCAAAAGCGGTCCACCCCATATGACCGTCATCATAAAACTCAGTCCTGCCAGTGCCAGCGCCAGTGAGGAGGATTTCATTCAGGTACCTCCAGCGCGCTGACGATCTGATCCATGTGAATGCCGCGCGAGCCTTTTATCAACACAACATCCTTCGGGGTCAGAAAACCTTTTAAGAAAGCAATGACTTCACCGGGTTTTTCATATTCGTAGATATGGTTTGTTTTCATGCCAGCCCGTCGAGCAGCTTCAGCAGTGATGTGACTGCGTTCGCCAACCGTTATGAGATATTCAGACACCTGGGCGGCTCGTAAACCCACCATTTCATGTCCCTGTCTTTCGTATTGCCCCAGTTCCAACATATCTCCCAGAACAGCCAGCCTACGCCCATCCAGATCTGCCAGCAGGTTCAGGGCAGATAGGGAAGACTCTGGTGATGCATTGTATGTATCATCCAGCAGCAATGCCCCACTTTCACTTCGAACAGCCACCAGGCGTAATTGGGCATGTCCGGAAGTCAGTCCCGTGATAATATCCTGCCAGGAAAGGTTTTCCACCAAACCGACTGCCGCGGCTCGCAGGACTGTGTGTACGGAATGCTGTCCGATCAAAGGAACCTTTACATACAATGTTTCATGCTGATAGTGAAGACGTAATTGGATTCCCTCCAGCCCCAGGCTTTCAATCTCATCTGCCCAGATATCTGCCAACGGGTTTAAGCCATAAAAGAAAATTCTAGCTTTTGTTTTTTGAGCCATTGCCTTAACAAGCGGGTCATCATAATTAAGTATGGCGACCCCATCCGGGGAGGGAGGTAATGCCTGGACAAGTTCCGATTTTCCTTCAGCTATGACTTCCTGTGAACCTGCCCGTTCTGCATGGACGGTGCCGATATTGGTCACCACTCCAATGTGTGGTTTGGCGATCCCGCAAAGGAAGGCGATCTCTCCCGGAACGTAAAAACCCATTTCCAGGACAGCCCGCTCTATGCTGGTGCCAAGTTTCAAAACGGTGAGTGGCAATCCGATCTCATTATTTAAATTGCCGGGGTTCTTTAAAATACGGTAGCGGGTGGAAAGTACTTCAGCGATCAATTCCTTTGTGGTGGATTTGCCAACGCTTCCAGTAACACTCACCACCCGCAGGTCCAATTTGCTTCTCCAGAACCGGGCAATTTCCTGCAAAGCCTTAATGCTATTATCGACAATCAGGCAAACCGGTAATGAAGGTACATCGGCTAGATCCAGATCACTAATATTTCTCAGATCGATGCGGAAAAATGTCCCTTCGATATCGTGGTCTATTAATGCAAAAGAAGCCCCTCTAGTGAATGCGTCCTGAACGTAAGCATGTCCATCCACATGTTCACCCTGGCAGGCGATGAATAGGCTCCCGGGGATCGCCTGGCGCGAATCGATCACCGCATCCGTGATGACCGGCATGGTTATTCCCGGGCGGTGACCGGTTAATGCTTCAAGAACATCTGCCAGCGTTAACACATCATCCTCATTGACCTGCCAGTTGATGGCGGATATGATCAGGTGCAATTCCCATCAGGACGACCAACTTTTCAGCCACTTCCTTGAATACCGGGGCGGTAACTTCGGAGCTCCAGGTAGAACTCTTTGGTTTTTCCAGCCAGATATAGACCATGAATTTGGGATCATCGACCGGTCCCCATCCGATGAAGGAAGCATTGGTCAATGAAGGGTCATATCTCCCGAAAATGGGGATCTGCGCTGTGCCGGTTTTTCCAGCAACACGATAATTGGGTAAAGTTGCCAGGGAGGCTTCTTTTTCCAGGGAGGTCGCCAGCATTTCATTCATCGTTTGTGCGGTTTGGGAAGAGATCGGATTCCCGACCACTGCATAATGCCTGTTTTGTTGGACGCCTTCTTCGACGGTTGCATATAAAAGGTGCGGCTGGACCATCTTCCCATTATTGGCGATGGCAGATGCTGCCATGATCATTTGAATGGGCGTGACCGACAGACCCTGTCCAAATGCGTTGGTTCCAAGATCCACAGGATACCAATCTGAATCTCCTGGGAGTTTTAACCGGCCAGTCCCTTCGCCAGCCAGGTCTATCCCGGTGGTGTGACCAAGCCCAAATTTCTTCATGTATCCATAAAAATTATCCGCGCCGATCTGGGTGGCGATCCAGGCAAAACAAACATTCAAGGAATGCTGAACGCATCCCAGCATGTCCTGTTGACCCCAGGCACCCCTGTCCCAGTTGTTTAGCGCCACCCCTCCAACAACGATTACCCCCGTGTCCATAAAACCGGTTGAGGGTGTGACTGCGCCGGTATCCAGCGCCGTGGATAAGGTCAGGACTTTCAGGACAGAGCCCGGTTCGTAAGCCTGGCTGATGGCACGGTTGTAAGGAGTGCTATCTGGAAACACCTGGGAATAAGACGAATAATCATTGAGATTCAATCGAGGAGTCGAAGTCATGGCCAGGATCTCGCCATTTTTGGGATCCATCACGATGATCGTTCCCGATTCGGACCCGGATTCTTTCAATGTCTTATCCAGGATCGTCTCCATGGCAGATTGGATCTCACGGTCAAGGGTGAGGATCAGGGTTGTTCCAGGCTTGACTTGAGGTATTTCTTCAACACGTGTGGGATTGACCGGGATCCATATGATCGAAGGGATCCCTGCCAGAATATTGTTGTATTCCTGTTCTATCCCGAAATATCCATTGTTATCCAGGGTCACAAATCCGATGACATTCGAAGCCAGCGAGTTTTCGGGGTAAAAGCGTTGGTAATGCGCTTTGAATGAAAGACCTTCAAGTTTGGTGGAAGCAGACGCCTCAGACTTTTTTGCCAATTCAAGTTTGTATGCCTTGATCTTGTCTACCGCAGCAGCCTGGACGTTATCTGCCAGGACCACATAGTTTTGATCTGCGCCTGCCATGGTGATGGAACTGTAAACTTTCGCAAAATCCAGACCAGCATTGACACTGAGAGCCAGGGAGAGCGCTTCAGCATTATTATCAAGGCGGACAGTATTCAGGTCCACACCCACTTCATAAACAGTTTTGTTTCCTGCAAGCAGGTTTCCATTTCGATCGTAGATCTCCCCCCGGGAAGGATAAAGTGTGGTCAGGTTGAGATCACCACCCTCCCTGAAGGCTTCTGCTTCCGGGCTCGTCTGGTAAAAAAAGATCTTGCCAATGATGAGAATACAAATGGCACCTAAAAAATATTGAATGACCTGATAACGCCACCGGGATGAGTTGATCATGGTCGGCCTCGGTTGGCAAACCAATCAAAAAGAGATTCTGTGTACTCAGGTAGAATGATCGGTTTCAGATCACGAACCAGTTTCGGAGCCAGGTTTATCGCAGTTTTGGGTGAGTAACCCGGAACAACAACATACATGAATTCGTCTGCAGTGGCGGGAATAAAACCCATGGCGACTGCACGTTCCTGGATGTTCTGCGTGGATGTCAGGGAAGCAATCTGGGATTCGAGATCTGAGATCTTGTGTTGCATTGTAATGAGGTCATCTTGGGCATAGGCAATCTCGCGGCCTGCCAGGGCGGTCCGGGTTGTAATATTCACATAAAAACCAAGGACAATTGCAACCGCGACAAGCATTGCCAGGAAAAGACCGATCCATTGGATCTGTGTCCTCCAGGCTGCCTGCCTGTAATTTTGAAATAATTGACTCAAGGTTTTCATAATTTTTCTATTGATTATTCCAATGATCAGATCTTTTCGACATATCTCAACTTTGCACTACGTGCCCGGGGATTTTCATGAACTTCCCCATCGGATGGAATGATCGGTTTTCGATGCAACTGCCGGATACTCGCTTTGTGTCCACAGGTGCAGTCGGGTTGGCGGGGAGGGCAGATGCAGTCACGACTTTCCATTCGGAAATAGTGTTTTATTATTCGATCCTCCAAGGAGTGGAAGGAAATCACTGCCAACCGGCCTCCACTGCCCAGTGCTTGAACAGCCTGGGGAAGAACTTTTCCGATCGACTTTAATTCATCATTCACCGCGATCCTTAGCGCCTGAAATGTGCGGGTGGCAGGGTGTATCCTGCCATGAGATGCTGTCACCTTGCTAATGATCTTCGCCAGGTGGATGGTGCTCGATAACGGCCTTGCTGATACGATCGCCCTGGCAATTTGCCGGGACCTGGGTTCCTCGCCATATTGGAAAAGGAGGTCGGCGAGCTCAACTTCCGCTGTCTCATTCACCAGGTATCTTGCAGTGAGTGGATTGTTGGGATCGAAGCGCATATCCAGCTCACCTTCCTCCAAGAAAGAAAAACCTCGTCCCGGTGTTTTAAACTGCATGGAAGACGCGCCCAGATCCAAAACCATCCCATCTATCTCCGTCCAACCGATTCTTGCCATCTGTTCAGAAAGGGTCGTATATGAACCCTGGACGATGATGGCACGATCACCAAAAGAAGCGAGATGAGTCCGAGCCAGATCAATGGCTTGAGGATCTACATCTAGCCCAAGCAAGACTCCTTTTGGGCTGCTTGATTCCAGGATCCCGAAAGCATGACCACCGGCTCCAAGTGTCCCATCCACGTAGAACCCACCGGATTTCGGTTTCAAAGCGAGTATAATGTCATGGTAAAGTACAGGTTTATGTGCGGAAATTTCCATCATTAACGAGTTGAAAGGTTAAGCGTTTTAAATCGTTCGGCGTCGAAGGATTGCTCCTGACTTTCCATCGCCTGCCATAGTTCAGGTTTCCAAACTTCAAAATAGTTTCCCTGACCAACGATGATCACTTCTGTTTCCAGCTCAGCCCAGGCGCGCAGATCCTGTGAGATTAAAATGCGTCCTGATCCATCCAACTCAACCTGGTTCCCTTTCCCGATGATATGCCGGCGTAAGGTTCGGGCTTGTGGGTCCAGGATATTCATACTCATAACATGTTGATAAATGGCGTCGAAAGCGGGAGCGGTCAGCACCATCAGGTTGCGATCGAATCCCTGGATGACAAAAACGCCTTCGGAGAAATCATCCCGAAAGCGGGAAGGGACCGTCAGCCGGCTTTTTTCATCAAAGGAATGGTGGAACTGACCTAGAAACATATGTTCTATTATCTCCTATAACGAAGGAGCGCCGGGTAAACCGGCGTCCCACTTCGACCCACTGCGTCCCACAGCTAAGTCTATTCTAGCATATAAACCCACTAATATACAAGTAGCATTTTTGACCAATTCAATTACAGTTTTGTATGATAATCACGGATATGAATAACTATTCCTTTCTCATTTCCAAATTGAACGGGGGAGAATGACAACCGCAATCTCTATTCTTACTTCAGATAATTGGCTGGATTACGAATTGGTGGATAGCGGGGATGGACAGAAATTGGAAAGGTTTGGAGAATACCTGTTTGTTAGACCCGAAGTGCAGTCCATCTGGAAAAAGAGCCTTGCGCCAGAGCAGTGGCAGACAGCCCAGGCTTACTTCCAGCCGAGTGGAGAGGAAAGCGGTGGACATTGGGTGTTCACCTGCAAGATCCCTGAACGATGGAAGATGAATTATGGAAAGTTGACATTCTGGGCTCAAACCACTCCGGGCAGGCACCTGGGTGTGTTCCCGGAAAGTGCTGCCCATTGGGATTGGATGAGTGGATTGATCAAATCGGCTCCAGGACCGGTAAATGTCCTCAATTTATTTGGATACACCGGGCTTGCGACCCTGGCAGCTGCTGCTGCTGGTGCCCATGTTACTCATGTGGACGCGTCCAAAAGATCCGTCACGTGGGCTCGCGAAAACCAGGAGCTCTCCGGGCTCCAGGATCAACCCATCCGCTGGATCGTGGATGATGCATTAAAATTTGTCCAACGCGAGGCTCGACGGGGTGTCAAATATCATGGATTTATCATCGATCCGCCAAAATTTGGACGCGGTCCAAAGGGGGAGGTGTGGGAAGTGTACAGATCACTGCCAATTCTGCTGGATTCATGCCGTCAGCTCCTCGATCAAAATCCCCTGTTCGCAGTTCTGACGGTCTACGCGGTCAAAGCCTCCTCCGTGCACATCCGCACGGTTTTACAGGAAATGCTTGAAGGTCACGCAGGAAATTTCGAATCAGGTGAACTTGTAACACGCGAGCGAAGCGCAGGTCGTCTGCTCTCAAGCGCAGTCTTTGCGCGTTGGTGGGATCAACGGTCTGAGTGATCCCATCACGATCAGTAATAATATTGGATCAGACGACCTTTCTCTTACGGTGTTGGTAATGCGGTCGGGAATAGTCCCGGGGGAATCCACGGCCAGTACTCTTTACAGGAATCTTGCACCCCGCCATAATAAGTCCCGTTCACCCAGCAAGTGACAGCATAACAACCCACACCGCCAATATGGTGCAAGACTTCGGTCCATAAAGGTTCGATCTCACAATACATTCCCATCGGTGTGGGAGGTGGACCGCTAAACCGAAATGCAGTATTGAATACAGGATCAGGTAGGGTGGTTAAATAGAGAGAGAAATTCACTTTTTGTTGGTAAGCGACAGTTGGTCCAAAACAGTTCAGCTGAGTGGGGTAATCTTTGCTATATTGACATGGATACCTCTCCCCGTTTCCCATTCCATAAAATACACCGGCTGAAGATCCCATCTCCAGGATGACCAGTGTGAACGATCCATAAGATTCCCGGACATCCTGGACTCCGTATAAGGAGATCTTTGAAAAATCAGGTGTTGGAGTTGCAGTATTCGCGACTTGGGTGGATGTCTGACTCGGTAGGGGTGTTTGAGAAGGCAAAGAGGTCGGTGTGTAGGTGGGGAGTGCGCTCGTGCCTAAGGGCATGGTCGGATTTTCCGTTGATACAGTACTTTCTGGCGAACACGATGCGAGCAATAGCAAACAAAGAAGGAAGAACAATCCTACCTTTGAATTTTTCATGGCAGACTCCTTGGTTCAATAATTCGAACGAGCGGATTATATCACCGGGTATATTTCCAATTGCCAGTTATTTAACCATTTTCCTCCTATCGGAAATAAAAAGGAATTCGTGTTTGGCAAGTATGGCAGGTAGTGATAGAATTTTTATTATGACCCTCGAAACCAACCTCCCTCCTGTTGTGCCTGTTGAAGAAAAGAACAACTTACTGGATATCCAAATTAATAAACACGGCTTCCTGAACCTCGAAACATTGTTGGTGATTCTCGTCATCGGCATGGCAATTTTTTCAAGGTTTTATGACCTGGGAGCACGCGTATTGAGCCACGACGAGGTCAATCACGTCATCCCTTCCTATGATTTTTTCAAGGGTCTTGGATATCGTTATGATCCATTAAGTCACGGACCACTTCAATACCATTTGATCGCTTTTTCATATTTCCTGTTCGGAGATACTGAGTTTGCCAACAGAGTTCCAGCTGCATTCTTCAGCGTGATCACGATTGTCATTGCCCTGTTCGCTTTTAGAAGATACCTTGGCAGGGTGGGAGCCCTGGTCGCCGGGGTGATGTTCCTCATCTCTCCATACATGTTATTTTATGGACGCTACCAGAGAAATGAAGCATTTATTGTAGTTTGGGGGATGGTCACGATCTATGCCATCCTGCGATACCTCGAGCGTGGTGAGACCTGGGTGCTTTTTCTGTTCACCGCCATCAACGCTTTTCATTTTATCGATAAAGCCACCTCATTTATCTTTGCTGCCCAGCAGTTGATATTCCTGCTCGTATTTTTTCTGGATAGACTGATGCGCAGGGAGTGGTTATCCAGACTCCACAGGCAAAAGTTCTTTCTGGCTTTGGCTGCCATGATCCTAATGGTCACCCTGGCAGGTGGGCTGTATATGAATTTAAAACCTGCCACCACCACTGTGTTGATTTTGTTGTCATTGTTGGCAGGTTTGGGTTTACTCTCCGGCATCTCTGCAATTGTCCTGGTGGTAAAGGGAGTCGGCTGGGCAGGGATTCGCAACGAGCGCGCCTTCGACCTCTTGATGCTATTGGGAACTTTAATTCTGCCATTGATGGGTGCCCTGCCAATTAAACTGGCAAAATACGATCCTTTGGATTATTCACAACAAGGGATCACTCGGTCTGCAATTGTCATCGGTATTTTATTGTTGATCTCTGTCGTTTTCGGTCTGTGGTGGGGGAAAAAGCGCTGGTTATTGCATATGGCGTTGTTTTATTCCATATTTATCATTTTCTATTCGACCTTCTTCACGAATTTTGTCGAGGGAGTTGCCGCGGGTTTTATGGGGGCATTGGGATATTGGATGGCACAACAGGCGGTCAATCGAGGCGGACAACCTGCCTATTATTACGCGTTATTGCAGATCCCCATCTATGAATTTCTACCTGCGGTGGGAGTTGCCATAGCGATCGGCATTGCCTGGATAAAAGGATTATGGCGTAATGTATCTGATCAGCCTTTCACTCCTTCCAGGGAAGGTCCTCCCGACCTCCCATCAGTCCCGACGGTGGCGTTATTGATCTTTTGGGCATTCAGCAGTCTGTTTGCTTTTACGATGGCAGGTGAAAAAATGCCCTGGTTGACGATCCATATCGCCATGCCGATGATCCTGGTCTCTGCCTGGGCGATCGGGTGGTTGGTGCATTGGGGGAGTAAATTTCCATCTCCACGCTTGGGATGGCGGAATATAGTGCGTGTTACAACCCTGTTATTTCTTGGAATTCTGGCAGTATTGACTGCCCGTACTGCTTTTCGGGCAGCTTTCATTAACTACGATTATCCTTTGGAATACCTGGTCTATGCACATGCTGCAGATGGTCCAAAGATCCTTTTAAAAGAGATCGAGGACATCTCTCAACGGACAACAGGCGGTCTCGACATTGTTGTTGCTTACGATAATAATGCCCGTTATCCATACTGGTGGTATATGCGCCACTTCCCGAACCGGATCGACTACGGCACAGAACCCACCAAAGACCTGCAAAGGGCGGCGGTGATTGTTGTCAGCGAAGAGAACTATGGCAAGATCGCCGCAGTCGTCCGGGACAATTATGTCCAGTTCGATTTCAATCGCATGTGGTGGCCCAATCAGGATTACTGGAGCTTGAAGTGGGATAACATTGCTGCTGAACACAGAGCTGAACTTGGGCAGAATGCACCACCCATGTTAATCACTGAATACTTGGCACGCGTCTGGCGTCATATTTCACCCTTCTTCACGAATGCGCAGGTGCGCAGTGCCATATGGCAGATCTGGTTCAATCGCGATTATTCTGAATACGCCGCGCTGAAGAACAGCAAGTCATTTACCCTTGAAAATTGGATTCCCGGCAGCCGGATGCGAGCATATTTTCGGAAAGATGTTGCTTCCCTGGTCTGGGGTTATGCTACCAACACCACAGTTCCGGTGAACGTGACCGATCCCTATGAATCCATCACAGGTCAACTGAAACCAGATCTTGTCATCGGGCAAACTGGTTCTGAGACTGGCCAATTTCAAGCTCCTCGGTCGATCGCTGTTGCATCTGATGGGACAATTTACGTGGCGGATTCCCGCAACAACCGCATTCAGCATTTAACCAGCACAGGGACATATATTGGATCCTGGGGTCGCTACGCTGACCTGTCCAAGGGTGAAGCTCCGGGTGGTACTTTCAATGAACCCTGGGGGATCGCGGTCGCACCCAATGGGAATGTGTATGTCGTGGATACCTGGAATTACCGGGTTCAAAAATTTACCTCCGAAGGCAAGTTCCTGTCCATGTGGGGAACCAATGGTTTCGGAAATACACCACAGGAATTCTATGGACCTCGCGGTATAGCCATCGATAAAACCGGGCGGGTGTTTGTTGTGGATACCGGGAATAAACGGGTCGTCGTCTTTGATGCCAAAGATAATTTCGTGACCGAGTTTGGAACAGCCGGCATGGGAGTCGGGGAGTTGGAAGAGCCGGTTGGAATAGCACTGGATAAAACTGGCTTGGTCTATATAACCGATACTTGGAATCAGCGTATTCAGGTGTTTTCACCCGACTCCTCCGGTCTGACATATACATCCTTACGATCCTGGGATGTCAGCGCTTGGTTCGGGCAGTCATTGGAAAACAAGCCATTCATTGCGGTGGATAAGGATCAGAACGTGTTTATCAGTGATCCGGAAGGTTGCCGCGTGATTGAATTTTCCAGCACGGGTACACCGTTAAGGACCTGGGGTGATTGTGGATTTGGAGAGAACCAGTTCAGTCTACCGGAGGGAATGGCATTTGATCTTTCAGGTGGATTGTGGGTGAGTGACGCCGGAGAGAACAACCGCTTGCTTCATTTCCCTGCTTCTGAATTGACCGGTTCCGGAAATTAGCTTTCGCTTTTCGGAAGACTAAGTATGAGTCGTATTCGTTATCTGGAAACGGCTCAATTTATCACTACTCCTTGGTCAAGGTTTCATATTGGCTGTTGATATATTTCAGGGTTGACACAATGGGGAATTATTTTCCCCTGTACCCCTGCGATCAAATTTTCAGCTGCCATGACCGACATTCTCTCGCGGGTGGACTGACTGGCACTGGCAATGTGTGGGCTAAGGATCAAGTTATCCAGATCCAGCAAGGGACTGTCCGGGGGGATTGGTTCGGGCTCTGTGACATCCAGTGCAGCTGCCCTGATCCTGTGATTTCGCAGAGCTTGATAAAGAGCTTCGGGATCAACGATGGCACCTCTGGCAGTATTGATGAGGATGGCATTACTTCGCATCTTTTCAAAAGCTGCCTTATCAATTAAATGGTACGTTTCTTGTGTCAGCGGAGTGTGGATGGAAATAAAATCTGAATTGCCCAGCAGGAAATCCATTTTCACTGGACGGGCATTCAGATCGGATCGAAGCTGAACTTGGTTTGGATCGTGGAACAGGATGTTCATATTAAAACCTCCTGCACGCTTTGCAACAGCCTGACCAATTCTTCCAAATCCAATGATCCCCAGGGTGGCACCATTCAAGTCAGAACCTAGCATGAGTGCAGGCGACCAGGTTCTCCAATTCCCAGAACGGACGAAACTGTCCGCTTCTGTGATTCGCCTTGCAGCGCTGAGCAGCAGTGCAAAGGTAAAATCTGCAGTGGCATCCGTCAGGATGCCGGGTGTGTTGCCCACCGCTATCCCGCGCCGTGTGGCAGCCCGGACATCGATGTTGTCAGTCCCCACCGCGTGGTTGCTGATGACCCTTAAATTCGCTCCGCATGCATCCATGACCTCTGCATCAATGAAGTCGGTCAGTAAGGGTAACAGACCAATGACCCCCCGCACGCGCTCGAGCAATTCCGGGCGGGATGGAGGCATTTCGTCCTGCCAGACATCTGCATCACAGGATTGCAGGATCAACTGCATGCCTTGGTCGAGTATCTTTCTGGCGATGAATACCTTTGGTTTGGACATCCATGACTCCGTTAAAAATAGATTTATTAATACAGACCTGCTAATAAGATCAATTATTAATTTATGGGCGGATTATGCCATATTGTAGGAAATTTCATCCAATGCTATGATGCTTGAGATGATCGCGCCAGAATTGTTCTCCGCATTTTCATTACGCGATTCGCCTCATGGGGAGGGGATCATGCGCATCCTGGCTGCCGCCATCCAGGCGGTTGAACCTGCAGCGGCGGTCCATAGGCACGTTAACCTCCAGGGAAATATACTTCGCATAGGCAAAAAAACATATGATCTTGAAGTTTATGGTCGGATCTTCCTCATCGGGATGGGAAAAGCTGCACCAGCCATGGCTCAGGCACTGGACGATCTATTGGGAGATCGGATTTCAACCGGTTTGATCGTGACCAAAGA
>Ga0315286_10000231_pt1 | contig 43797 bp, 31 predicted proteins | sample YL17G10_0_MG_FD_205038 | JGI IMG/M metagenome (GOLD analysis project Ga0315286, IMG submission 205038) | Sediment microbial communities from Yellowstone Lake, YNP, Wyoming, USA - YL17G10_0 | ecosystem: Environmental > Aquatic > Freshwater > Lake > Sediment | place: USA: Wyoming | collected...
GACCGCATCTTCATCGACGGGCTCAAAAGGTGGCGGTTGTACGACGAAGTGTGGCAGGCGGGCGCCATACTTCTGCCCGTGCGAAGTGTCGGGGTGATGGGGGACGCGCGGACCTACGAATACGTGGTCGTGCTCCGCGCCGTCACCAGCACCGACGGGATGACCGCCGACTGGGCCAAGCTCGACACCGGGTTTTTGCAGGAGATCTCGAACCGAATCATCAATTCGGTAAACGGCGTCAACCGGGTCGTCTACGATATCAGTTCGAAACCGCCCAGCACGATCGAGTGGGAGTAGCGCGCTCGCCCGGCCGGTTGACACGGTCGCTCAGTCGCCAGGGGCGGGAGAAAGGGCCGCATCTCGACCGATTCCTCGGCATGAACCGCACCGCCGCAGCTCTTAGCGTCGCGATCGTGGTCCTCGTGGAAACGGGGTGCGTGTCGAGCGCTCGCTCCGAGACGCTCGCCGACCGGTTCGTCGTCTCCTCGCCGGAGAGTCCCCGGGGATCTGCCATTGATATCGACGACCCTTCGAGCATCGCCCGACTCCTCGCTTACTATGGTGAACCCGCACGGGCTTACGAGATTCTCCGGGCGCAATCCGGCCGGGAGTCTCATGACCCGCGGACCGACAGGTTTCGCTCGAGGCTTCTCTCCGAGCTCGGGCGTTATGAAGGAGCGGACAGCCTGCTCGCGCTCCAGCCTCACACCCGCGACCGGCGCGAGTACTATCTTCACTATCTTCGCCGGGCGCGGCTCAACGCGCTCTCCGGACACGACGACCGGGTGCTCGACTTTGTGGGCCGGCTCGACGGGATGCCGTACGAGGAATTCGATCCGTACAAGGATTTTCTCGCGGTCGAAGCTCTCCTTCGATCCGGCCGGCCCCAAGAGGCCGTCGATCTTGCCCAAAAAAGGCTCTCCGCGGGGATCCCGCGCTCGCTGACACCGAGCTTCGAGAGGGCGACCCTCAAGAGCTTTCTCGGCGCGGGACGGCCCGGCGAGGCCCTGGCGTTTCTCGACACTCTCAAATCGAGGGTCTCGCGGAAGACCCTGCTGGCACCGGTGATCTCGGACGAGGCGGAGGTCCGTTTCGCGGTGGGAGACACGCTGGGAGCGATCCGCGCCGCAACCGAATTCATCCGAACATACGGGGCGGCGAAAGCGGCGGAACCCGTCCAGGCCGTCATCGCCCGCGTCGACCCCGCGATTCTCGAAAACGCCGCGATCCTCGAGTTTGTCGGGGTGTTTGTGACTCACAACCGTCCGTCCGACGCGGAGAAACTTCTTGCGGTTCTCGACGAGCGAGCGCTCCAGGGATCCGAGAAGGAGAAAAGTCGCATCCTGCGCTCGGAGACTTGTTATCAGGCCGGCCGTTATGCGGCGGCGCTCGGCGTAGCCGAGCCCCTTTTTACCGATCCCACGCTCGAACGACGGGCGAAGCTGCTACGAGCCCGGGCGTACAGGGGCACCGGAGAGAAAAAGCGTTCGGCTGCCGCTTACGAAGCATTCGCGGCGGCTTATCCCTACGACACAAAGGCTCCAGAGGCGTTGTTCGTCGCTTGGGACATGTATCGCGAGGAGGGTGACGCGAAAGCCGGGGGGCTTCTCGATCGCATTGTCAAGACGTACCCGAACCACAAGTACGCGCACCTCGCCACGCGGCGGATCGCTCTCGATCACGTCGAGCGGAGGGAGTATTCGACAGCCGCGCGCGTGCTCGGGGATGCGTTGGACCGGTGGGGGAGGGAAGACGAGGCGCTTCTCTACTATCTTGCGGTCGCCCACGGAAAACTCGGCCGGGAGGAACAACAAAAGAAGCTCTTGGGGGAAATCGCGGCGGTCGATCCGTTCTCGTTCTACATGGATCCGCGCGTGTCGGATGACTTCGTTCTCCCCGTCGTGACCGCCGCGGAAATGGACACGGCCGCCGGGAGCGCGGGACTGCGCGGTTTTCTCGAGTGCGTCTTCGCACGGCGAGAGTGGGCGCGGGACCGGGTCAGACACGAGCTCCCTCCCTGGAGGTCCGAAGACGTCTTCGACGAGGCGGCTGCGTATCTTACTCGCGGCAGGGTGTTTCTCGAAATGGGGTTTCGAGACTGGGCCGAGGCGGAGCTTCGCGTGTTCGAATCGTGGGAGGGCCTCCCCGCGCGCGCGCAGCTCGAGCTCGCCGCCGTCTACGAGGATTTCGCGTTGCCGGGTAGGGGCGCGAGGGCGGTCCAGCGCGTGCGCGACTCTCTCGATGAGAGCGGTCGCCGCCGGCTCGACGGACACTTCAAACTCTTGACCTACCCAACGCCTTTCCCGTTTATGGTGACCGCCAATTGCATTCGTTTCCGAATGTCCCCGCACTTGGTCTACGCGATGATCCGGGAGGAGAGCCGATTCGACGAGGGGGCCGTCTCTGGGGCCGGGGCTCGCGGGCTCATGCAAGTGATGCCTCGGACCGGAGAACAAATCGCCGGGGAACTCGGGCTCCCGAGGGATCCGGCGCGGAGTCTCTTCTCCCCGGAGTTCAATCTGACCGTGGGTGTATCGTATGCGTCGGACCTGCTGGGAGAATCGAAAGGCGATCCGTTGATGATGCTCGCCGCCTACAACGCCGGATTTTCCAACGCGAAGCGGTGGTTCGCCGGTGCCCGATCGAGTTCGTCGCCGATCGAGCGGGTCGACGACATCGACTACTGGGAAACCTGCGACTACGTAAAGAAAATCGTCGAGTCCGCCCACATCTACCACGAGTTGTATTTTTCTCCCCGGTCCGCTGCAAATTGCGAGTGAACCGGGGTTGCTGGGCGGCCACGCCCGCCTGACCCGGCGGCTCCACCGGACGTCGGAGCGTCCAGACGAAGACCGGACAGCTACCGGACGAAAACGGCTCGCGAGGATGTTTTCGATCCAGTCTCCCCAGGGGGCGCGGCCGACATGGAACTCCCTCTCCCGCGCGCGGACGGGCAACTGTTTATTAGATAATGCGTTGAGATGACGCTGCGGCCTCGTCCGGCGCTGGTGCGCGCGCCGGTCTTGGCCTTGATTTTGCTAGTTCACCCCGCGAAGCGAAGAAAGCCGTTGGGGCAATTCGGAATGCGCCGCGCCTGGGGTCCGGGATCGGTCACCGGGGCGCCCTCTGGCGGGCCGACGGCACGGCCGTTGCAGGCATTCGATCGTTCGAGGCTGCTTCGCGATAACCTACTTTCGTTCCGGACTCTCGCTATCGACGTGGGGGCAGACCATGTTTCTCAAGAGATTCTTCAACTTCGTGCCCAAGAACGATTATTCGCGGGCGCTGGACCTTTTCAACGACGGGCACTACCGCAAGGCGCTGAAGATCTTCGAGGACCTTCTTGCGCGCCAAAACTACGAAGAGGACACGGACCTGGCAACCGTCGAACTCTTCGCCTGCGAGTCGCACGTCGCTTTGAGCAAACAGAAACTCAATAACGGGAAACTCGACGAGGCGATCGAAGAGATGGAGACGGCCGTCGCGCTCAAGCCCGAGTTCGCCGACCTACGCTTCAGTCTCGGCAGCCTTCTGATGGACGCGGAGAGATACGACAAGGCGAAAGCGCATTTCATCTACGCGCTCAAGATCAACCCGAAGTTCTTTAAGGCGAAGATGGTCTTCGCGCGGGCGCTGTACGTTTCCGGCGAACGCATCCGCGCCGCGGAAACGCTCGACGGTGTCCAGGCCGAGTGCCCGACTTTCTACAGAGAACTCCTCGAGCACCTGTTGCAGACGGTCCGCGCCGGTGACGACGACTCTGCGGTCAAGCAGGCCTTCCGCGAAATCCTGGAAGACCGTCCGAGCTCGGCCCAGGTCCGGCGGGAGATCGCCGTCCAGGCGATTCAAAACGGCGAGTATCCGGAAGCGATACGGGAACTCAAGAAAGCGATTTCCGTCAACCCGGATTACCCGGACCTCCACAATTATCTGGGTATCGCGTACGGGAACAGCGGTCTGGCCGACGACGCGATCGAAGAATTCGAAACGGCGCTCAAGATCAATCCGTTCTATCTGAAAGCGAGATTGAACCTCGCGCTCGCGCTCTACGATCAAGGACGTTTTGAGGACGCGCAAGACCACATCGAGCGCGTGCTGAGCGTTCAGCCGGAGAACCAACTGGCGAAAAACCTACTCGCAGAGATCAAGCAAGTCTCCGTGAAAAGGTAGTCCGGTATGACCATGCAGAAATTCGTCGACTACTACGAGGTGCTGCGGATCTGGCCGACCGCGTCGGAAGACGCAATCAAGAAGGCCTACTTCAACCTCGCCAAGCTATTCCACCCGGATGTGGTGGGGAGGGGCAACGCCGCGAGTTCGGGGACGAAGTCCGACGTCGACTTCAAGCTCGTCAACGAAGCTTACGCGATCCTCAGCGATCCGGTGAAACGCTGCGAGTACGACGAGATTCTCAAACAGCACGGCCCGCGTGAGAGGCGATCGTCGGACAAGGAGGCGGACAAGCGGTCCGCGCAGCTCGCTTTCGAACATGCGCGCACGGCGATGAAACACAACCGGTACGATAAGGCGGTCGTTCTGCTCAAGAGCGCGATAAAGTACGATCCGACGAACGCGGCCTATCATAGTTGGTACGGCTTCTCCCTGGGCGCGCTCAACACCCGCCTGCACGAGGCGCGGGATGCCTGCAGGAAGGCCGTGGAAATGGAGTTCTACAACGCCGATTTCCACGCGAACCTCGGTTTTGTCCACTACCAGGCCGGGCTGATCAGCACCGCCCGCGAGAGTTTTATCGAGGCGTTGAAGTGGGACTCCGAACACCCGCTGGCCCTGAAGTACCTCAAGGCCGGAGGTAGAAGCGCGGGTATTTTCAAGGGGCTCATTTCCGCTTTAGGTGGCAAAGGCCGGGGCCAGGCCCGGAAGGCATGACGACCACCGATATCGCCCCCTCTTTTCCTTTTCCGATCGAAAACTGCGGTTGACAGCCTCGATCTCCCTCCGTAGACTCTTACCCCGTTGGGGCTAACCGCTATGGATAGAGAGCTCACGTTCCATCCCGAAACCGAACGTACCCGCGATCTCCTTTATTCCGAATATTCGAGCTGCGACCGCAGCGTCCATCTTCTCATACAGGAAAGCCCGTCCGTGCCCTACGACCTCTTGTTGAAAGTCTACCGGGAGACGGTCTCCGCCTACCTCTCTTCGGAGGAAATCCGTCCGCCCGAAGACTTCATCGAGAACCTGCTCGCCCGATTCGACGAGCTTGCCAAAGAGAGCGGGCTCCCCATGGAAAACTGGCGGACGATCGGGATTCATCTGGTGCTTCGAACCGTTAACGCGCTCTACCTCGTCACTTCGCGCGAGTGGGAAGTCGGCTTGCGTGTCGGCGACGGGTTTTCGCCGATCGCCGAGTCGTGCGAGCCGGAGAGGTTGCGCTTCGGCCGCGGGGACGTCCAACGGGAACTCTTTCCGTCGAGACTCGGCGATTTTCTCTCGGTGCTCAGGATCGACCCGGGTCGCGTGAGCGACCGGGACCTCGTTCTGGGGTGTCCGGAAGACGACAAGAGGGCCGTGCTCGACGGGTTGTCGAACCCGATCTGGCTCGATCCGGAGACGGGCGCCGACACGCGGGCCTCGCGGCGCTCGATGGTGTCCGGGTTCGTCTCACGACGGATACTCGTTCTCCGTTTCGGAGGGCCGGCACGAGATAGCGTTCGCTCGCCAGAGACTCGGGAACGGCCCAGGATTCGCCTGCCGCGAGTGGATCTTCGACGGGGTCTCGTAGTCGTTGGAGCGGTTGTCGTGGTCGCCTTGTTGATTGGTGTCCTTTGGCGAAACGAGAGGAACGGAGACGGCCGGATACGTTCCGAGCGGGGCTCGCCGTCGCGTGAGACCGTCGCCAACCGAAGCGACGGGGCTACGAGGGCGGACAGGGCGCCGAGCCGCGCGGAGCAACCGCTGGAGGTGCGGCTCAGCGAGGTCTGGCGGCGGAGCTACCCCGATCAGGTGACGTCCTCTCCCGTCATCGTCGGGGAATCAGTCGTCTTTGGGTGCAGGGATGGGGGGGTGTACGCTCTCGATCGCGTGTCGGGCGCGCCTCTGTGGAGATTCGCCGCGTCGTCCGGCGTGGGAGCCTCACCGGCGGTCCACGGCGATCGGATAATCGTCGCCGACTACAACGGCTACGCGTATGCGGTCGGCGCCGCCGACGGGAAGGAAGTCTGGAGGGAAAAGCTCCCGACAAAGGTGGTAAGTTCTCCCGCCGTATCCGGCGACCGGGTTCTTTTCTGCGGTGTCGATGGGTACGCGTATTGTCTCTCGGCGGCGGACGGCAAACTGTTGTGGAAGAGGAGCACAAAAGGACGGATCAGAGGATCGCCCGTGTCCGGGGGCGCCGGTTTTTTCGTCCCCTCGTACGACGGGTACCTCTATGCGCTTTCAGCGGGGTCGGGGGAAGTCGTCTGGCGGGTCGCTCTAGGGGGGCCGGTATCCGCCACACCGGCCGCGCGCGAGGGATGTGTCGTAGTCGGTGGTTCGGACGGAGGGGTTCGGTGTCTGGACGCGGCCACCGGCACGGCGAAGTGGAACTATGCGACGGGCGACGCGGTAAAATCCTCGTTGGCGATATCGGGTGATAAGGCACTGTTCGGATCGAACGACGGCTGTGTCTATTGTATGAACGTCGCCGACGGGACCACGGCGTGGAAGTACCAAACCGGTGGCATCGTTCTCGCCCGCCCGGCGGTGAGGGACGGGGTCGTCTACGCAGGTTCCTACGACGGGCGCTTGTACGCGCTGGACGCCGTGAACGGAAGGCCGCTCGCGGTGTTCGAGGCGGGGGGAGAGATCTTTTCGTCGCCCGCCGTTGACGAGGAGAGGGTGTATTTTGGCACGAATCGGGGCGATGTTGTCTCTCTTGCTCACCACCGGGGAGAATCCTCGTGAGAAAGGGTGAGCACGCGAAGGGAATGTGAGGGGTGATCCTGGAACGGTCGAAAAACCCGAGGCGCGGGAGTTTCTGCTCCCGCGTGCGTTGAGCGAAGGAGGACTACGGAGATGCTGAGGGGCATCATCAAGTTTTTCAACGATCTCAAAGGATACGGTTTCATCGAGAGCGACGGGAAAGATTCGATTTACGTCCATCATTCCTCGATACGAAAAGGCGGCTACAAGTCCCTGAAGGAAGGTGAGGAGGTCTGGTTCGACCTGGTAGAGGGGCAGAAGGGAATCGAAGCCGTCAACGTCCACAAGATCTAGTCACCGCTCCGTGTCCGCGTCCGACGGGCCCGGCAGCCGGAGGCGGTTGTCCCGAGCGCCGCCCGGGCCGGTCCACCCGGCGAACTACGTTGCGCGGGCCCCTTGCCAAACAGCGGCGTCTTTGTTAGCTTGCAAGAGATTACACAGGGCGGAAGACAATGAAGCAGCAATTACTCGTCAAATTATTCGGGTCCAAATCGGGCCGCGACTACAAAAAGAACCTTCCGGTGATCGAAGAGGTCAACCGGATCGCGGAGACGTTTCAGGGGTTCGCTGAACCCGAGTTCGCCGCCAAGACCGAGGAGTTCAAGAAACGGATCCGGGATGGGGAGACGGTCGACCTGCTGCTCCCGGAGGCATTCGCTCTGGCCAAGGCCGCTTGCAAGCATCTGGTGGGCCAGTCGTGGGACGTCTGCGGTATAGACACCAGGTGGGAAATGGTCCCGTACGACGTGCAGATCGCCGGCGCGGTCACCCTCCATCAGGGGTCCATCGCCGAGATGGCGACCGGCGAGGGGAAAACACTGGTCGCGACGATGCCGCTATACCTGAATGCCCTTGCGGGGCGTGGAGCCCATCTCGTAACGGTCAACGATTACCTCGCGCGCCGCGACGCTCAGTGGATGGGGAAAGTCTACGAAGTGCTGGGGCTCAAAGTCGGGTGTATACAGGCGGATATGTCGAACGAGGAGCGAAAGCTCGTGTACCACGCGGACGTCACGTACGGCACAAACAACGAGTTCGGCTTCGACTATCTCCGCGACAACATGAAGACCCGGATCGAGGATAAGGTCCAGAGGAAGCACTACTACGCAATCGTCGACGAGGTGGATAGCGTTCTCGTCGACGAGGCGCGGACCCCGTTGATCATCTCCGGCCCCGTCGTGGCGAGCCAGTCTTCGGACCTCTTCGCAAGGCTTCGTCCGAACGTCGAACACGTCGTCGCGCTTCAGGACCGCCTGGTGAATGGGCTTCTTACCTCCGTGGAGGAGAACCTCGAAGACAAGGACAAGGAGTTCGAGGTGGCCGAGGCTTTGCTCAAGGCGAGCAGGGGAGACCCGAAGAACAAACGATTCCTCAAGATCAAGAAGGAGACCGGGGTCGACAGGATGATCTCCCGCGTCGAGGCGGACTTCATGCGGGAGAAGAGGCTCCACGAACTCGACGAACAGCTCTTCTACGTGATCGACGAGAAGGGCAACATGATCAACCTCACCGAGAAGGGGAGAGAAGCGCTCTCTCCCGAGGACAGAGACCAGTTCGTTCTTCCCGACGTCAGCGAGGAAGTCAAGCGGATCGACGACGACGCTTCGCTCACCCCGCAAGAGAAGATCAAGAAAAAGGACGATCTGTACCGCCACTACGCGTCGCGGTCCGACGCGATCCACAATTTCAACCAGCTGCTCAAGGCATACACGCTCTTCGAGAAGGACGTGGAATACGTCGTCCAGGACGACCGGGTCATTATCGTGGACGAGTTCACCGGCCGTTTGATGCCGGGGCGGAGATTCTCGGACGGTCTTCACCAGGCGTTGGAAGCGAAGGAGAAGGTGAAGATCGAGGGAGAGACGCAAACGCTCGCCACGATCACCCTTCAGAATTACTTCCGTATGTACGAGAAGCTCGCCGGGATGACGGGGACCGCGGCAACCGAGGCGGGCGAGTTACACAAGATCTACAAGCTCGAAGTCGTCGAGGTCCCGACCAACGAGCTGGTGCGCCGGATCGATTTCGACGACCATATCTACCGGACGAAGCGGGAGAAGTACAACGCGATCGTCGAAGAAATTGTGCGGCTGAACGGGAAGAACCTCCCGGTTCTCGTTGGAACGGTGACGGTGGAAGTCTCCGAGCTGATCAGCCGGCTCCTCAAGAGAAGAGGGGTCAAACACAACGTCCTCAACGCGAAGTACCACCAGAGGGAAGCGGAGATCGTCGCTCAGGCGGGCAGGTCGGGGGCCGTCACCATAGCGACGAACATGGCGGGGCGCGGAACGGACATCAAGCTCGAGCAGAGCGTCGTCCAGTGCGCGAAGTGCGGGATCGGGTCGGGGAAGCAAGATTGGCCGACCAAGGCGGCGGGGCGGGTCAACCCGGCCGAATGCGAAAAGGATCTGCCTTGCGGTCTGCACATCATCGGGACGGAACGTCACGAAGCCCGCCGGATCGACCGGCAGCTCCGCGGCCGCGCGGGCCGGCAGGGAGATCCCGGATGTTCGTTGTTCTTTCTCTCGCTCGAGGACGATCTCATGCGTCTTTTCGGCTCGGGGCGCATCGCGGGAGTGATGGATCGGCTTGGGGTGCAGGAGGGGGAAGTCATCACCCACGGGCTGGTGACGCGGGCCATCGAGAAAGCGCAACAACGGGTTGAGAACTACAACTTCGACATACGAAAGAGGCTCATCGACTACGACGACGTGATGAACAAGCAGCGCGAGGTGATCTACGGCCGGCGGGACGAGATCATGGAGGCGGAGGACCTGAGGGACATCATCAAGGCGATGATCGACGGGGTCCTCGAAGGCAAGGCGGCCGAGTACATCGACCCGAAGGAGCTTCCGGAGAACTGGCGCCTCGCGGAGCTTCTCGCCGACCTCGAGAATACGTTCCTCTTTTCCTTCCCCCCGCTGGACGAAGACAGCCGCCGGCCGAAAGAGGAAACCGTTCTCGAGTATCTTCGTGTCCGCGCCTACGAGGCTCTCGACGCCCGTGAAAGGTACCTCGCCGAAGAGCTGGGTAACGAGGAGGTGGTGAGGCAGTTCGAGAAGTACGTCCTCCTCCAAACGATCGACGAAAAATGGATGGATCACCTCCACGAACTCGATTATCTGAAAGAGGGGATCCACTTCCGGGCCTACGCGCAGAAGGACCCCTTGATCGAGTACAAGAAAGAGGCATTCGGTCTTTTCGCCGATCTCAACGAGACGATCGACAAGGATGCTCTCCACGCCTTCTTCCACGCGAGGATCGCCGCCCGGCCGAGGGCGCGTCGTGATTTGAGCGCGGCTCAGGCCGTCCACCGGGAGGCGGGGGTGTACGCCATGGAAAATCGGGGGATGGGCGCGTCGCCGGCCACCGACGCCGCTCTGAGCCAGCCCTCACCGGATGCGGTCGCTCGACCCAAGGTTCGCGCCGCCGAGAAGGTGGGCCGAAACGACCCCTGCCCCTGCGGAAGTGGCAAGAAACACAAGAGATGCTGCGGTTCGTGACGCCACGGCCCGCCACGGGCCCACCCCCGGCTCCCGCCGAGCCGCCCACTTTTTCCCCGAGAAAATAGAGATTGCCAACCATCCCGGGGAGGGTTTATCTTTCTATGCCCAATTCGTCTAGCACGGTGTTTGCTTGCCTCCGGCTAGAAGGGCACGAACATGGTAAACCGTTTGATCGATCTGGTGGTTTTAGTCGCCGAACTCAGCGAGCACAAGGGGAAGTCCCTGAAGGAGCTCGACGAGGAGCTTCTGGGCCGCGGCTACTCGGCGGAGGAAATCGAGCACGCGATGTTCTGGCTCTCTTCGCAGCGTCGATTCGCGCTGTCATGCCTGCGGGCATCGGCCAAACCGGCTCACCGCGTGTTGAGTCCGTGGGAAGCGATGTGTCTCGACAGCGACGCGTACGGATATCTTCTCCACCTTCAGAACCTCGGAATCATCGATCAGGAACAGTTTGAGCAAATCGTTACGCGAATTCTGCCGATCGGCGGCGAGAAGCTCCCCCTCGGCGAGCTCAAGACACTGGCCGGCGCAATTATTTTCAACCTGGGCGCGGAGGAACACGAGGACGAAGCCATCGAGGGCTTCCCCGATTCAAGCCGCATAAACTAGCATAGGATATTTAGTTAAGTACTTGACCCCGCGACCCGCAAGTTCCGTGACTTGCGCGTTGCTTTTCTTGTAGGAATGGCAAAACAGTCACTCGTCATAGTCGAATCGCCGGCCAAGGCGAGCACGATCAAGAAGTTCCTCGGGAAGGACTACAAGGTGCTGGCCTCGGTGGGCCACGTCATGGACCTTCCCAAGAACGAGCTCGGTGTGGACATTGACAACGGGTTCTCGCCGAAGTATGTCGTCTCTCGCGGCAAGCAGAAGGTGCTCACGCAAATCAAGAAGGACGCCAAGGTGGCGGACGAGGTGCTGCTCGCGCTCGACATGGACCGGGAGGGTGAAGCGATCGCGTGGCATCTCCAGACCTACCTCGAGAAAACGCAACGGAACATCAAGCGAATCATTTTCAACGAAATTACCCGGACGGCGATCCTCGAGGCCGTCGAAAACCCCACAACGGTGGACCAGCGGAAGGTCGACGCCCAACAGGCCCGGCGCGTCCTCGACCGGCTGGTCGGATATCAGATCAGTCCCGTTCTCTGGAAGATCTTTTATTACGGATTGAGCGCGGGAAGGGTGCAGACCGTGGGGCTCCGTCTGGTTTGCGAGAGAGAGGCGGAGGTCGAGGCCTTTGTCCCCGAGGAGTACTGGACCGTGGACGCCTTTCTCCGGACGCCGGTAGGCGGCGTGATCCCCGCCAAGCTCACTCACGTCGGAGGACACAAGGCCGATCTGAAAAAAAAAGAGGACGTCGATCCCATCGTCGACGAGCTGAGAAAGAGCAGTTTCACCGTCACCGAGGTCGTGCGAAAGGAAAAACAGAGAAACCCGCAGCCGCCATACATAACCAGCACTCTCCAGCGCGACGCGGCCCGACAGCTTCGTTACTCGCCGAAAAAGATCATGATGATCGCGCAGCAGCTCTACGAGGGGATCGATCTCGGGGACAACGAGCGAGTGGGGCTCGTGACGTACATGAGGACCGATTCGGTGAGAATCTCCTCGCAGGCGCTGGACTCGGCACGGCAATACATCGTGGGGGCCTACGGGAAGGAGTTTATCCCCGAGACGTCGCGGACCTTTCGCAAGCGAAAGGAGGCGCAGGACGCCCACGAAGCCATCCGTCCTTCCGACGTCCACCGCACGCCGGAATCGGTCAAGAAATTCCTCAAGAAGGATCAATACGCGGTGTACGACCTCATCTGGCGGCGTTTCGTCGCCTCGCAGATGGCCAGCGCCCGCTACGAGACGACCGAAGTCATGATCGGCGCCGGGAGGCTCCGGCTAAAGGCGAACGGGCGGGTGCTCGTCTTTCCCGGTTTTCTCAACGTGTATGACGAGCAGATCCCCAACGGCGAGCAGGAACTCCCCCCGGTAAAGCAGGGGGACGCGCTCACGCTGGATTCGGTGGAGGGAAATCAGCACTTTACCGAACCGCCCCCACGATTGACCGAGGCGACGCTCATCAAGGAACTGGAGGACAAGGGGATCGGGAGACCGAGTACGTACGCGAGCATCGTCTCGATCATCCAAGAACGCGAGTACGTGGTCAAGGAAGAGGGGCGGCTCCGGCCGACGACGCTTGGCAAGCAGGTGTGGTTGACGCTCCAAACGTTTTTCCCCGATGTGTTCGAGACGTCGTTCACCGCCCTCATGGAAGAGGAACTCGACCGGGTCGAAGCGGGAGAGAACTCGTGGCAGAAGGTGGTCCAGGATTTCTACAAGCCATTCCGCCAAGCCCTCGACCAAATCGACGACAAAAAGGGTCTGATCAAGAGCGACCTCCAGGAAGAAACCGACGTCAAGTGCGAGAAGTGCGGGCAAAAACTCATCAAGAAATGGGGGAGGAACGGTCAGTTTCTAGCTTGTCCGGCATACCCCACCTGCAAGTTCTCGCGGCCTCTCGAAGAAGAAGTCGAAACCGCCCAGGTCAACGGTCAGTGCCCCAAGTGCGGGGGCAAGCTCGTCGCGAAGGTCGGGCGCTACGGCCGTTTTGCCGCCTGCGAGCGGTATCCCGAGTGCAAACACACACAGGCCTACGCCGTGGGGCTCGACTGCCCGAACAAGGACTGCGGCGGCCAGGTGGTCGAGAAAGTGACCCGCAGCAGGAAGCGTTTCTACGGGTGCAGCAACTACCCCAAGTGTACGTTCGCGACCTGGGACAAACCGGTCGCGACGGCGTGCCCCTCGTGCAACAACCCCTTCATGGTTGAAAAAAACTCCGCAAAACGGGGTGATTATCTCAAGTGCCCCAAGTGCAAAGAGGAATCCTCCGTCGAGTAAAAGATGAGCGTAGTGACGATCGTTGGGGGCGGGCTGGCGGGGTGTGAAGCGGCGCTGCAGCTTGCCGACCGAGGCGTCCACGTCCGCCTCATCGAGATGCGGCCGGGTGACTCGACCCAGGCCCACCGGTCCGGCAAGCTTGCCGAGATCGTCTGCTCCAATTCGTTCAAATCGACCCTCCCAGACACCGCTTCCGGCGTTCTCAAGATCGAGCTCGATATTCTCGGATCGCGGCTGCTCCGCTCGGCGAGAGAGACGGCCGTCCCCGCCGGACACGCGCTCGCCGTGGACCGGGAGGAGTTCTCTGGGGCGGTGACCGCGGCGATCGATGAACATCCCCTCATCGATGTCGAGAGGACGAGACAGGATGACCTCGACCTTCCTAAACCGGCGATTGTGGCCACCGGGCCGCTGACCGCCGCGGCTCTTTCGCGGGCCCTCGAAGAACACATCTCCGGGGCTCACCTCTATTTCTACGATGCGATCGCCCCGTCGATCGAGGCCGATAGCATCGACGCGAGCGTGGCCTTCCGCGCAAGCCGATACAACAAGGGGGGCGCCGACTATCTGAACATCCCTTTTGCGGAAAGCGAATACAAGCACCTCGTCGAGCGTATCCGAGAGGCGGACCTCGTAACGGCGCACGCATTCGAGAACGGGAGGTACTTCGAGGCGTGTCTCCCGATCGAGGTGATGATCTCGCGGGGTGAAGACACCCCGAGATTCGGGCCGATGCGCCCCCGCGGGTTGGTCGATCCGAGAACGGAGAAGGAGCCGTACGCGGTGGTCCAGCTCCGGCAAGAAAGCGCCTCGGGCAACCTTCTCGGGCTCGTCGGGTTTCAGACGCGGATGACTTACGAGGCGCAAAAACGGGTGATCCGCTCGATGCCGGGTCTGGGAGAGGCGAAAATCCTCCGTTTCGGTTCCATCCACCGGAACATGTTTCTCAACCTGCCCGCCGTTTGCCTTCCCTATCAGAAGGACAGAAGGATCCCGGGTCTTCATTACGCCGGGCAAATCTGCGGCGTCGAGGGGTACGTCGAGTGCATCGCCAGCGGGCTGGTCGCCGCGCTCACCGTTTTTGCCGACCTGCGAAGCGCTCCGTTCCCGCTCTTTCCTTCCGAGACGATGACGGGATCGTTGATGACCCACATTCATACTCCGGCCGATAATTTCCAACCGATGAACGCGAACATGGGGATTCTTCCATCCCCGGCGCGCCGGATCAGGGGAAGAAAAGCGCGGTACCTGGAGGCTTCCCGGCGCGCCGGGGATGGGATGCGGGGGTACAGGGAGACGCACGGTTGGATGTTTGAATTTTGAGAGGGCGCCCTCGATCGACGCTCCCGCGGAGATTCTTGTTAATCCGCTTCGCCCTTTTCATTTATATTAGACTTGTTTCGTAGCCGAACTGTTTTGCGCTCATGAACTTGAACGAGGGCATCGAGAAGTTCGAATCGTATCTTGCCGCGGAGCGGGGACTCTCTCCGAACACGGTCCGCGCGTATATGACCGACCTCGCCCAGTTTTCGGCATTCCTCGAAGCGAGAAAGGGACCGACCGCGGAGCCAGGGGCCGTCGAGCTCGCCGAGGTGAGGGGGTTTCTGAGGGACCAGGTGAAGCGCGGACTGATCGAGACCTCGATGCTCAGAAAGATATCGGCTCTGAGGGCGTTTTTCGGTTTTCTTCTTCGCGCCGGCGAGATCGGCGCGGATCCGACGCTGCTTCTCTTACGCCCACGAAAACGGCGGCGGATCCCGCCGGTGATTACCGAGGAGAGCATTGGCCGCATGATGGAGATTCCGGAAACGGAGAATCTGCGCGGTTACCGCGATCGAGCGGTTCTCGAGTTTCTGTACGGGACCGGGACGCGGCTGGGCGAAATGGTTTCTTTGAACGTATCGGACATGGTCGAGGCGGACGAGACGCTCCGGGTGGTGGGGAAGGGGAACAAAGAGCGGTTGATCCCGTGGGGTGGAAAGGCGAAGACGGCGTTCTACGATTACCAGGCGTTTCGATTCGGGATCGAGGGGCCCATGGACGGCAAGACGCTCGGTGCGTTCGCGGGCTACCCCGCTTTTTCCGCCCGGGTGCGCGATCGGATAAGTCCCCGGACGGTTCAACGGATCGTCGGGCGGTATTTGAGACGCGTTTCGATGACGACCCATCAGAGCCCTCACAGCCTTCGCCACGCCTTCGCCACGCACCTGCTCAACAACGGGGCGGATCTCAGGGCCGTACAGGAGCTCCTGGGGCACGAGAGTCTGTCGACCACACAGATCTATACCCACGTTTCCACGTCGCGTTTGAAAGAAGTCTACAACAAGACCCATCCGCGGTCCTGAGGGAGGAACATGATCTCAAAAATCACCGGGACGACGATTCTCGGGGTGCGAATCGGGATGCGGGTGGCGATCGGCGGGGACGGTCAGGTGACGCTCGGGCAGACGATCATTAAACACAACGCCTCGAAAATCCGGACTCTTGCCGGCGGCAAGGTGCTCGCCGGGTTCGCGGGGAGCACGGCCGATTGCTTGACGCTTTTCGAGCGGTTCGAGGGCAAGCTCGAGAAGTACAGCGGGAACCTCCGCCGGGCGGCCGTCGAGCTCGCGAAAGATTGGAGAAGCGACAGGATCCTCAGGCGGCTCGAAGCCATGCTCGCCGTGTCGGACGTCACTTCGTCGTTCATGATCTCGGGTACCGGCGATGTCGTCGAGCCGGAAGACGGGATCGTCGCCCTCGGATCGGGAGGACCGTACGCGCTCGCCGCGGCGCGCGCGTTCCTCGTGGCGGGGTACGACGACCCCGAGCGGATCGTTCGGGAATCGCTCGAGATCGCCGGGGGGATTTGTCTCTATACCAACACGAACATCACGGTCGAGACGTTGAAAGGGTGAGCGCCGCGCGCTGACGCGCGGCACACCGGAGGGTGCGCATGAAGAACTTGACGCCGCGTCAAATCGTGAGCGAGCTCGACAGATATATCGTCGGGCAAGGGGATGCGAAAAAAGCCGTGGCCATCGCGCTCCGCAACCGGTGGAGACGCCAGCGGGCCCCCGATGATTTGAGGGAGGAAATCATACCCAACAACATCATCATGATCGGTCCTACGGGGGTCGGCAAGACCGAGATCGCACGACGCCTGGCGCGGTTGGTAAGCGCTCCTTTCGTCAAGGTGGAGGCGAGCAAGTACACCGAGGTCGGGTACGTCGGGCGCGACGTGGAAAGCATCATCAGGGACCTGGTGGAAATCTCGATAGGAATGGTGAAGGCGGAACAGAGAGAGGGGGTCCAGAGCCGGGCGGAGGAACTTGTCGAGAATCGTCTGCTCGACCTGCTCGTCCCGTCTCCCGCGCCCACCGCTCCGGGTGAAGACGAAGTGGAAGCCCAGGAGAGGCGCGCGCGGACCAGGGAGAAGCTCCGTGCCAAGCTCCGGGCGGGGGAGCTCGACGAGCGGACGGTGACGATCAAGACGCCCCCGGCGGCTTCGCCGATGATCGAGATCTTTACCCGCGGGGGTGTGGACGAGATGGGTATCCAACTGCCGGGGAATTTCAACCCGTTCGGTCCTCAGAAGCTCAAGGAACGCGAGATGACAATCCGCGGGGCGCGCGAGTTCCTTCGCGACGAAGAGGTCAACAAGCTGCTCGACATGGAAAAGATCGTCGATGAGGCGAGAAAGAGGGTGGAGTCGAGCGGGATCGTTTTCATCGACGAAATCGACAAGATCGCGGGCGCGTCGGCCCGCGGCGGAGGGCCGGACGTCTCCCGGGAGGGCGTTCAGAGAGACTTGCTCCCGATCGTCGAGGGGTGCGCGGTGAACACGAGGTACGGCGTGGTGCGAACGGACCACGTGCTGTTCATTGCCGCGGGGGCGTTCAACGTCGCCAAACCATCGGAGCTCATCCCCGAATTCCAGGGACGCTTTCCGATTCGCGTCGAGCTCTCCTCGCTCGGGGAGGCGGACTTCGTCCGCATACTCACCGAACCCGACAACTCGCTCGTCAAACAGTACAAAGCTCTTCTTGCCTCCGAGGGTTGCGATCTCGAGTTCTCCGATGACGCCGTCCGCGAGATCGCCCGGGTTGCCGCCACGGCGAACGACCGTTCGGAAAACATCGGAGCGAGAAGGCTCCAGACGGTGCTCTCCGCCCTCCTCGAGGACCTGCTCTTCGGACTCCCCGAGTCGGGAGAGGAACACGTTCGTTTCGACGGCGAGGACGTAAAACGGAAGCTCGACAGGATTCTCGCCGACGAGGACCTGACGAGGTACATTCTTTAGCCACGCGTCGACGGTGACATCCCCGATAGGAGTGTTGGATTGAGAACGCAGATCGCTTGGATTCTCCTTAGTATCTTGAGTATCTTGGCGGCGTCGTGTGCGATCCCGGAGCCTCCGCCCGGGGGGCCGGAGGACAAAACGGCGCCGCAAGCGGTGGCGACCTACCCGGCCGACGGCGAGTCCGGCGTGAGTCCGGATGCCGACGTCGAAATCGAATTCAGCGAGCGGCTCAGCGGGGCGAGATTCGACCGGTTCGTTGAGTTTTCACCCGACGTGACGATCGCCAAGACGCGTTGGGAAAAAAACAGACTGATCGTCGAGCTGAGCGACACGCTTCACGCGGACACGACCTACGTGGTGAGGATCCGACCGGGCTACACCGACGCCCACAACGTGCGAAGTGACCGGACCTACGAGTTCGGTTTCGCCACTTCGTCCGCCGTCGACACGGGTTCCATCGCGGGGCGGGTTTATTTCCGGAGGAAGCCGAGCGGAAAGGCCGTGGTGAGGCTGTTCGTGCTCCCGAAGGATTCGTCCTTCACCCCGGAAGCCGCACGACCGGATCGGGAGGTCGCGACGGCCGGAGACGGAGCGTATGAGCTGAAGTATCTTCCCCCTCGGGGAGTTCGGTTTCTGCTGTGGGCGTTCGAGGACGACAACACCAACTCGCTCTTCGAGCCCGAGCGCGAGGCGGGGGCGGCCCTTGCCGACACGCTTGTCCTCGGCGAACACGTGACGCGTCTCGAACTCCAGGACATCTCGATCATCGATCCGAGGGAGCCGGGTCTCGTGGTGGGCCGGGTGTTGAACGCGACTCCCTTGGATTCCATCCCGGTTACGGTCACCCTCCACGAGGTCCGCGACACGATTCCGCCGACGTACTGCGTCCGGGCGGATAAACAAGGCCGGTACAAGTTCGAGAACGTCATCCGTGGAACGTACGCCCTCCTCGCGTTTCTCGATCTCAAGAGCGACAGCCTTTGCGGTACATATGCTTGTCCTGGAGACTCGAGCGCGGCGTGCCGGGAGTTTTGCGCCGAGTACCCCGAGAGCGTCATCGTCTCGCCGGGTGAGGAGAGACGGCTAAAGGACCTGCGGATCGAAGCGACCGCTACGAAGGAGGAATGACGGGATGAGAATCTCGTTTACCAAAATGAACGGCGCCGGCAACGACTTCATCATGATCGACAACCTGGACCGCTCGGTCGGGCCGAAAGCGGAATGGGTCCGCGAGCTGTGCGACCGCAGGCGGGGGATCGGCGCGGACGGCGTGATTCTCGTCGAACCGGGGGATGACGTCGATTTCCGGATGGTCTACTACAACAGCGATGGCGGAGAGGCGGAGATGTGCGGGAACGGGGCCCGTTGCGCGTCGTTGTTCGCGCTCTCTCTGGGGCTGGGGCGCCGTGAAGGGGAGCGCGTGCGGCTCTCGTTCATCGCCCGGCCGGGACGGATGGAGGCGATGGTTCACGGCGGCAGGGCGGCCATTTCGATGACGGATGCCAACGGGCTCGAGAAGGCGGTGTCGCTCGCCGTCCCGGGTGGCGCCGAGATCGTCCATTTGATCAACACGGGTGTGCCGCACGCCGTTTGCGTCGTGGGCGATTGGGAAAGACTCGCGGACCGCGACATCGTCATGAGGGGGCGGGCGATCCGGTACCACGAGAAGTTCGCTCCGTCCGGGGTCAACGCCGACTTCGTTTCGGTGGGTGAAAACGGCAAGGTGGCGATCCGTACGTACGAACGCGGGGTCGAGGCCGAGACTTTGGCGTGCGGGACGGGGTCCGTCGCCGGGGCGGTGGTCCTTTCGCATTTGGGTCTCGTCGCGAGCCCCGTCGATCTCTTGACTCTCGGGCGCGAGGTCTTGACGGTATCGTTCAGCAACGCGCCGGGGGGCGCGACGGATGTCGTGCTGGAGGGTCCGGCCGCGGTGAATTTCGAAGGCACGGTGGACGTCCAAACGTAAGGAGTGAGCCATGGAGTTCCGCGGGACATACACGGCCTTGGTCACGCCGTTCAATCGCGGCAAGGTCGACTACGCGGCGTTCAGAAAATTGCTCGAGCGTCAGAAAGCGGCGAGAGTTACGGGGGTGGTGCCGTGCGGGTGCACGGGTGAGGCGGCCACGCTAAGCCTGGATGAGCGTAGGGAGCTGATCCGTGTCTCGCTCGATACGGTGGGCGGCGATCTTTGCGTGGTTCCGGGTACGGGGACGAACTCGACTGAAACGACCGTCGCGTTGACAAAGGAAGCGGAGAGAGCGGGGGCCCACGCGGCGATGCTCATCACGCCTTACTACAACAAACCCTCGCAGCGGGGGCTTATCGAACACTACTTGCGGGTCGCGGAAGCGACGACGCTTCCGTTGGTTCTCTATAACGTGCCCGGTCGCACCGGTGTGACGCTTACTTCGGACACGGTGGCGGAACTCTGCGCCTCGGGGCGTTTCGCGGCGATCAAGGAAGCCGGGGGAAGCGTCGACGCGGTATCCGATCTGCGGTTCAAGTGCTCCATCACGGTTCTCTCCGGAGACGACTCTCTTTCTCTCCCGATGATGGCCGTGGGGGCGCGCGGCGTCGTCTCGGTCGTGTCGAACCTCGTTCCGGCCATGGTCCGCGAGATGATCGATAGCGCGCTCTCGGGGGATTTCCGGACGGCGGGGGAGATGCACTTCCGGCTTCTTCCCGTCGTTCGCGCGGCGTTCGTCGAATCGAACCCGTCGCCGATAAAAGCGATGCTCTCGCTCGAGGGCCTCATCGAAAACGAGCTGCGAGCGCCGCTGGTGCCGGTGGGCGAGAAGAGCTACTCGGTCATCCGGCGGGCTCTGGAGGGTCTTGTTCCAAAACAAGGAGGAGGTGACCGACCGTGACTGAGACGGCTCCTGCGATGATTGATCTCCTCATCCACGGGGGGACCGGGCGGATGGGTCGCGCGGTGACCGCCCTGGCGGCTAAGACCGCGGGGATCCGGGTTCTGGGTCTCCTCGATCCGCGCGGCTCGAGACCGGATCCGCTGGAAGGGCGGCGCGTTTTTGACCATATTCCAGTTGGGGAAGGCGGCAAACGGGTGGTGGTCGATTTCACGCGGCCCGAGGCGATGGGCCCCCTGCTCGCCGTCCTCCGTGGGACCGGCGCAAAGCTCGTTTCGGGAACTACCGGGCTTGGGGGCATGGAACGGGGCTTGCTTGAGACTTACTCTCAGGAAGCGACCGTAGTATACGATGAAAACATGAGTTACGGTATATCTGTCGTGAAGAGGTTGCTTCGCTCCGCCGCAGGGCTTTTCGAGGGGGTAGCCGATATCGAGATCGTCGAGTTTCACCACCGCGCGAAGAGAGACCACCCCAGCGGGACCACGTTCGGGCTAGCCCGGGCGATCGATCCCGATGCCGCGGTCGTTGCCGGGAGAACCCGCGCCGCGCAGTCTGCCGGGCGGGTCATACGCGTGCATTCCGCGCGACTGGGCGAAGTCCCCGGAGAGCATCACGTGTATTTCGCGACGGACGACGAGGTCGTGACCGTGTCCCACCGCGCGCTTTCGCGCGATGCGTTTGCCCGGGGTGCCGTGCGCGCGGTTTGTTTTGTCGCTCAAAAGGACCGCGGTCTCTACTCGATGGAGGACCTCACTCCTGTGTAGACGGAGCGCACGATGAGCCCGCTCAAATGGTTTGTGGTTTGCGCCGTCGGCGTCGTTTTCTTTCTGACGCCGGGGTTGAGCGCCGCACAGTACCCCTACGGCAAGAACAAGGTCGTTTACTCGAACCAGAAGTGGAAGGTGCTCAAGACCGAAAACGTCGAAGTCTATTATTATCCGAGCGAGGAGAACCTGGTTGCGTACGCCGCCCAGATCGTCGAAGAGACGTTTCTCGAGCTGAGCGAGTATTTCGAACTCGAATTCGACCGCCCGCTTCCCCTCGTGTTCTACAGCTCGCACTACGATTTCCAACAGACGAACATCATTCCCTACCTCATTTCGGACTACACCGCCGGTTTCACCGATCTCGCGAAGGGGCGGATCGCGATTCCGTTCTCCGGTTCGCTCTGGGAGTTCCGTCATGTGATACGCCACGAGATGGTCCACGCGTTCATGCTCGAGAAGCTCGGGGACGTCCTCTCCAAACGGGGGAAGTTCGCCACGAGCTATCCGCCGCTCTGGTTTATCGAAGGTCTTGCCGAGTACGTGGCCAACCCAAAGGGGGATACGCAAAGCCATATGTTCGTTCGAGACGCACTGATCCACGGCAATCTTCCCGACCTCGAGAACATCTGGCGCATCGAGGGATCCTTTCTGATGTACAAGCAGGGCGAGGCGGTGGTGAGGTTCATCGCGGACAACTTTGGCGAAGAGGCCGTGGGCCAGATTCTCGAGAACTGGTGGCTCGCGGATAACTTCTCTCTGGTGTTGAAGAGCACGATCAATATGGATCTGCGCGAGCTCAACGACGCGTTCTTCCGGGTGATGAAACGCCGGTATTATCCCGCGGTGCTCTACGGAGCGTTCACTCCAGACGTGTCCGAGCAGATTACGGAACCCGGGACGTTTCATACGCGGCCCCTCGCAGCGAGGACCGCGGACGGCGACATCGCCCTCTACGCCCTGGGTGCCGAGGACGGCGTCATCAGCATCATCGAGTTCGAGAGGTTGAACGATGGAAGTCTCCGGCGAAGGGTTCTCGTTGAGGGGAGCCTGTCGACCGATTTCGAATCGATCCCCGCTTTCAGGAGCAAAATGGAGGCGCGGGGGGACACGTTGGTGTTCGTGTCCAAGCGCCACGACCGCGACGCGATCTATCTGTGGAACGTTGATAGCAAGAAACCGATGGCCGCCCTGACCTTCGAAGGTCTGAGCGTGATTTCGTCGCCGACGCTCTCGCCCGAAGGAAAACGCGTCGTTTTCAGCGCGATCGACCGGACGGGCAAACCCGATCTATTCCTCTACGAGATCCCCACCGACAGCCTCGAACGGCTTACCGACGACCTCTTCGCCGAGCAGGATCCTGATTTCCACCCCTTCGAGGACGAGGTGGTATTCAGTTCCGATCGGTGCCGGGGCGCGAACGGCGAATACCTGGGGATCTACACGATGGACCTTGCGACAAGGCGGATCGAACCGCTGACCTGCGGCGCCGGAAGAGACGCCCATCCCGATTGGGCTCCCGACGGCCAATCGCTTCTCTTCTCATCCGACCGTGACGGTACCTACGACATCTACTGCTTCCACGTGGCCACACGCACGATCACGCGTCAAACGCAGGTGATTGGCGGGATCACGATGCCTTCATACCTACCGGATGGTTCGGGGTTCGTCGCGAGCGGATACGCCGAAGGGGAGTACCACCTGTACGAGTTCCCGCTAAAGAACGGAGGAGGGTTTCGCGAGAACTTTTCGGCGGCGCCGGACACGGTGGCGTCGCCCGGCTGGCAGAGGCGGTCCCCAGAGGACCTTGGTTACGCGACGCAGAACTACAAACAGAAACTGGGGATCGATTTTGCCGGCGTCGGCGTGGCGATCGACCCCAACTTCGGGACCATCGGAAACGGGGGCCAGATCGTTCTCACGGACATCCTGGGGAACCACCAATACTACCTGTTTTTCGGAAATTCCTCCGAAGGCGTCGACGATTTTTTCAAACGGCTGAACTTCGGTATCGAGTACGTGAATCTCAGCCGGCGGCTCCACTATTCTCTCGGCGTGTTTCATCTCAACAGTTATGTGAGGGATCGCGTTCTTGGGTACCGTTCGGAGAAGCGGGTCGGCGTGTCGACGGGTCTCAGCTACCCGTTCAGCCGGTTTTCACGGCTGGACGGGTCGATTGTCGGCCGGTTCATCGAAAGGGAGACCGGTTTCGAGGAGATCGGTTTGGAGCGGAGCTTTGTCGGGACGGTTTTTCTCTCCCACGTGGTCGACAAAACCCTGTGGACGATCGGCGGGCCGCTCAAGGGGTGGAGGTACTACATCACCGGCGGGCACACCTTCGATTTTCTCAACCGAGGGTTCGAGAACACGGTCCTTTACTTCGATGTCCGCAGGTACGTCAAGATCACCGAGCGGATCGTTTTCGCCGGGAGGTTTCTCACGCGAAACAGCTGGGGGAGCGACTTCGAGCTCTTGTATCTTGGGGGGCCCTGGGATCTGAGGGGGTACGACTTCAGGGAGTTCATCGGTAAGTCAACCTATCTCGTCAATAGCGAGATTCGCTTTCCCCTCATCGACCATCTCGCTCTGAGCTTTCCCTTCGGGACGCTGGAGACGCCGCGGATGCGCGGCGCCCTCTTCTTCGACGTCGGCAAGACCGATCGTTTTATCGCCGACACGGAATGGCTCGGCTCGATGGGAGCCGGGGTCGAGCTCAACCTCGGGTACGCCCCGGTTCTCAGGGTCAACTTTACACGAGCGACGAATTTCAGTACTATATCGCGGAAGACCGAGTTCGAGTTCTTTATCGGCTACAACTACTGATCGCCAAGACCCCAAACCCAGCGGAGCGCGGAGAAACACATGCGGTGGAGCAAACTGTACCTGCCGACGTACAAAGAGAGCCCCAGCGAGGCGGAGATCCCCAGCCACAAGTTGATGATCCGGGCGGGTCTCATCCGAAAACTCACCGGCGGAGTCTACACTTTTCTGCCGCTGGGCTTCCGGGTGCTGAAGAAGATCGAGAACATCGTCCGCGAGGAGATGAACCGGATCGGATGCCAGGAGATCCTGATGCCGATCCTCCATCCAGCGGAGCTTTACGAGCAAACGGGGCGGCTCCAACACTTCGGCCCCGAGCTTTTCAAACTCACCGACAGGAAGAACCGCCCGTTCGCGCTGGGTCCGACGCACGAAGAGGTGGTGACCGATCTCGCGCGGGGCGAGCTCAAAAGCTACCGGCAATTGCCCCAGTGTCTCTACCAGATTCTCACCAAGTTCCGCGACGAGATCCGTCCGCGGTTCGGCGTAATGCGGGCCCGGGAATTCATCATGAAAGACGCGTACAGCTTTCACGACTCGTACGAGTCCCTCGAGGAAACGTACACGCGTATGGCCGATGCCTACGGCCGGATTCTTCTGCGGTGCGGGCTCGAGAACGTGATGGTCGAGGCGGACGCGGGGAAGATCGGCGGCGACGTGAACCACGAGTTCATCGTTTTTGCCGAGCAGGGCGAGAGCGAGATCTTTACCTGTTCGTGCGGATACACGGCGAATTCCGAAAAGGCGGAAGGGCTTGGGAGACCGCTTGCGGCCCGCGAAGAGACGCTGGACACTCCTTTGCTCGTCGAAACGCCCGGGCAAACAACCATCGAAGAAGTGGGCTCGTTTCTCGGGGTGGATGCCGCGCAGCTCGTGAAGACCCTGCTCTACAAGTCACAAGGAGGTGTCGTCGCGGCGCTCATACCGGGAGATCGCTCTCTCAACGAGACGAAGCTGATAAAGCTCCTCGAGGATCCCATGATCGAGCCGCTCGACGAGGGCTCGATCCGGAAACTCACCGGCGCGGATGTGGGCTACTCGGGCCCGGTGGGGCTGCCGAAAGACACGCGGATCATCGCCGATTCGCTGCTAGATGCTTACGACGGGATGGTCGTCGGCGCGAACAAAACCGACGCGCATCTGCGGGGTGTCAAGATGGGGAGAGACTTCGCTTCGACCGATAGGGCGCTCATCAGCCAGGTTCAGCCTGGCGACACGTGCGGCCGGTGCGCCAAGGGAAAGCTGGTCGTGAGACGCGGGGTTGAGTTGGGCCACATCTTCAAACTCGGCAAGAAGTACAGCAAGAGCATGGGCGCCACCTTTCTCGATCAGGAAGGGAAGCAACGGGAGTTCATCATGGGGTGTTACGGCTTCGGTGTCTCGCGGGCCGTGGCCGCGGCGGTCGAGGCAAACCACGACGACGCGGGGATCCTCTGGCCTCCGTCGATCACGCCCTTTCATGCGATCATCCTCCCGGTAAACGTCGGCGACGCCGCGACGATGGAGGTCGCGGAGAAGCTCTACGCCGATCTCACGAAACGAGGGTGGGATGTCCTTCTCGACGACAGAGACCTCCGGGCGGGGTTCAAGTTCAAAGACGCCGATCTCGTTGGAATCCCGCTGCGTATAACCCTGGGCGAACGCAACCTCAAAGAGGGCAAGATCGAGATACACTATCGTAAGGACGGGCGGTCGGACCTCGTTGATCCTGCGGAGGTCGCGTCCGTGCTCGAGCGATTCTACGAAGCGGTGGCCTGAACCGGGAGTGGACCGGTGGAAACGGGAACGGAATCGCCCAACGGGAGAACAAGAAAAAGACCGGCCTCCGGGGTGAACCGCAGGGTCGCCGCGGGGGCCGGCCCATTAATCGGCTGGCCTATCCCTTACTCTTGGCTTTGCGAGTGGAACGCGATTTGAGACGAGCCGCCTTGTTGCGATGGACGATTCGGGCGGAAACGGCCTGGTCGAGGACCGACTGGATTTGGCGGACCTGCTCTTCCTTCTGATCCTGCGGCATGGCCCTGAGTGTTTTGAGCGTCGACTTCAGGGCGCTTTTGGCGGCCCGGTTGCGTGCCTGGCGCTTGAGATTCGTCTTGACGCGCTTCTTGGCGGATTTATGTTTTGGCATCTTTCCTTCCTCCTCAATATAATCTGGAAAAACCGATTGGTAACGTACCACGATCCCGCAGGGGAGTCAAGGGGAAGCTGTGACCACCAGGGTGGATAACGCTCTAGACCAGTTTCTGGATTACCTCGTCAGCGAGAGGGGCTGTCTCGAAAACTCCATACTCGCCTACGGGCGGGACCTCAGGGGGTACCTCGACACGCTCGACGAGATGGGTATTCACGCCACGGACGCGATGACGAGCGATGCCGTCGAGCTACACATGGTCAAGCTCTCGAAACGGGGTCTTTCCCCTTCATCACGATCGCGCGCCCTTTCGGCGATCCGGCACTTTCACAAGTTCCTCGCGCGCGAAGGCGTCGTCCACGGCGACCTCACCGCCGGGCACCAACGGCCCAAACGTCCGAAGAGGATCCCCAAGGTTCTCACGGTCGAGCAGGTCGAACGGCTTCTCGGCGCCCCCGGGGACGACACCCTCGGTTTGCGGGACCGCGCGATGTTCGAGATCGCCTATGCGGCGGGGCTTCGGGCCTCCGAGCTGTGCGCTCTCACGTTCGATCAGATCGTCGAGAAGGAACGGGTCCTCGTCGTGGAGGGCAAGGGGAAGAAACAGCGCGTCGTTCCCTACGGGCGGCCGGCTGCGAAGGCGCTGGCCGTGTACCTCTCGCGTTCCCGGCCCCACCTGGCCGAAGGCGGGGTCACCCCGTTCGTGTTCCTCAATCACCGGGGCAAGAAGATCTCGCGGGTGGGCTTTTTCAAGAGGCTCAGGATGCAGGCGCGCCGAGCGGGGATTCAACGGGAGGTGAGCCCGCACGTTCTGCGTCATTCGTTCGCCACGCATCTCCTCCAGGGGGGGGCGGACCTTCGATACGTCCAGGAACTCTTGGGACACGCCGACATCTCGACCACCCAGATCTACACCAGCGTCGACCGCCGTCATCTGATCGAAGTCCACCGGGCGTTCCACCCCCGCGCGTGAGGGTGGCAAGACGGCCGGACGCCCGGACCGGCACCGATAGTCTTGACACCCCGCGGGTCGCCCCATAGAATCGGGCGACATTTTGGTTTTCAAAACGAAAGAACAAAAGTGCCCCAGCCGCAACACAACAGCTACAAGGCCGAGCTTGACGGGATCAAGGCGCCGCTCGGCGTTCTCCTTCATCTGATCAAACGCGACAACGTCGATATCTACGACATCCCCATCGCCAAGATCACGAAGGATTATCTCGACTATCTCGATCTGATGGAGGAGCTCCAGATCGATCTCGCCGGGGAATTTTTTGTGATGGCGGCGACACTGATGCGGATCAAAGTTCAGATGCTTCTCAGGCGCGACGACGAGATCGAAGACCCGCGGGAAGAGCTTGTCAGAAACCTGGTCGAATACCGGCGGATGGTCGAGGCGGCGCATTCGATGAAGGAAATGGAAGACCGGCGGCTCATGGTGTTCACCAGATTGGTGCCTCAGAGCGAGAAGGAGCTTCGCGCCGAGCCGGAGCTCGAGCTCAATCTCTACGAGATCATGCGCGCGTTCCGGGACATCATGTCGCAGTTCGAGACGCAGAAGATCTCGGAGGTTCAACCCGAAGAATTCAGCATCGAAGACAAAATCGACGCGGTCGTCGCCCGTATCTCGGGTGCCCCGCAGATCATGTTGCGCGAGCTTTTCTCCGGGGTCTCGTCGCGGCTCGAGATGGTGGTGACGTTCATGGCCATTTTGGAACTGATGAAGCGGGCCATGATCAGATGCGTCCAGGAGGGGGCATTCGGCGAGATCTGGATATACCGCCGGGACGACCCGCCTTTGGCGGAGGCGGAGCTTCCCGCCGTGGAGGACCCCGCAACGGGGGACGACCGCCCGGCGATGTGACCGGTCGGCGCACCAAACGGAAATCGCATGGAACAAGTTTATCTCGACAACATCGTATTGGCGCTTCTTTTTGCCTCGGACGAGCCCCTTCCGGTCAAACGGATATCCACGGTGCTCGACGAACTCTCGCTCGATGAGATACGCCAATCGATCGCGCGTCTCGAAGCCGGTTTTGGCGGCGAGGGGTCGCCGATAAGGATCGAGCAAGTCGCCGGTGGGTATCAGCTCTGCACGAGCCCAAGGTACGCGGACTTCGTGGCCCGTCTTTATCGGGGCCGGCGAAAACAAAGGCTTTCTAAAGCGTCGATGGAGACGCTTGCCATCATCGCCTACAGGCAGCCGGTGACCCGCGCCGACATCGAGAATCTTAGAGGGGTGGCGTGCGGGGGCGTGATCACCACGCTCATGGAACGGTCGCTCATCCGAATCGAGGGAAAGGCGAGAGTGCTCGGGTCGCCTTTCCTCTACGGGACGACACAGGAATTTCTCGAGTACCTCGGACTCAACAATCTCAAGGATCTGCCGAGCATGGAGGATTTGGAGGCGCTTCTCGAGAGGGAGGCCGCTTCCGAGTCGGTCGACGACTCGAGTGCGACGGGCGCCGGAGAGGATGCCCGCGCGGCGGGGACCGGGATGGAGGACGAAGGCGACACCAATGGCGATGGCTATGACGATCAAAAAGTACCGGGAGAACCGCGGGACGGAGCGGCAGGGACCAGCGAACCGGCCGAGGAAGACGCGGCGCCGCGGGGAGATGCCGCGGAGAACGCGGACCCCGGCGAAGACCCGCGAAGCTGAAGAACCGCTCCGTCTCAACCGTTTTCTCGCGATGCTCGGGGTGGGGTCGAGACGCGATTGCGACGAAGTCATCGCCGCGGGCCGCGTCAAAATCGACGGGCGGCTCGTGCGCGAGCCCGGTGTCCGAGTGATCCCCGGTGTGACGCGGGTCGATCTCGACGGCGCGCCACTGGCGAATCTTCCCCGACCGGTCGTACTCGTTTTGAACAAACCGCCGGGGTACGTCTCGACGGTATCGGATCCGATGGGCCGGCCCACGGTGCTGGATCTCTGCAAACATGTCGCGTCGAGACAGAGGCTCTTCCCCGTCGGACGGCTCGACGTCAACACGACCGGCGTCATCCTCCTCACGAACGACGGGGCGTTGTGCTATCGTTTGACGCATCCCCGTTTCCAGATTGCCAGGGTTTACATGGTCCGGGTCAGGGGGCTCGTCGACGAACAAAAGCTCCGGCGCCTGTCGCGGATGGGCGGAAGAAGGGTGGAGGGCGGCGGGGGACCGCGCCCGATCGAGCTCGTCAAGACGTTGGGCAAGGAGGCGATCCTTCGGATCACCCTTCACGAAGGCCGCCACCGCCAGGTCCGCCGGATGTGCGAGTCGGTGGGGTTGAGGGTGGTCCGTCTCAAGCGCGTTCAGTTCGGACCCATCACCGTACGGAAACTGCCGCTCGGCGCGGTGCGGCCGCTCGAGAAAAAGGAAATCGAAAGGCTCCGGCACGCGGGATGCCAAGACGAGAATACATGAAGGAGGCACGCGGATGGATCTCGACCGACTGGCGAAACCCTTTCTGAAAAACATCACGCCGTATAGACCGGGCAAGCCGATCGAACAACTCCAGCGGGAAAGGGGAATCACCTCCACGCCCGCGAAGCTCGCGTCGAACGAGAACCCCTACCCGCCGCATCGGAGAGTACGCGAGTCGCTCATCTCGGCGATCGACAACGTCAACCGGTATCCCGAGTCGGGATCTCCCGAGCTTACCGACAAGCTGTCCGAGATCCTCTCGGTGTCCCGGTCGGAAATCATCGTGGGAAACGGGACGAACGAGATCATCGACCTTCTCGTCCGCGCGTACGTGGAGACCGACGAGAACTGCGTCTTTTCCTCGCTCTCGTTCGTCATCTACAAACTGGTGAGCATGCAGTGCGGCGTGAGGGGGATCGAAGTCCCCGCGCGCGGGTACCGACACGATCTCGACGCCATGGGGCGGGCGATAAACGCGAAAACGAAGATCGTGTTCATATGCAACCCGAACAACCCCACCGGGACCTACTGCACGGCGGACGAAGTGGACGCGTTTCTCGCCGGCATCCCGGACCACGTCCTGGTCGTTTTCGACCAGGCCTACCTCGAATACGTCGAGGCAACCGACTACCCCGACACACTCGCCTTACGAAAAAAGAGGGAGAACATCGTCTCGCTACGGACGTTCTCCAAGGTGTTCTCGCTCGCCGGGCTTCGGATCGGGTACGCCGTCGCCGACGCTCGGGTGATCGACAGCCTCAACAAGATGCGGCAACCGTTCAACGTCAATCGCCTGGCGCAAGCGGCGGCGTCCGCCGCCCTCGATTGCCGCGATGATCTCAAAGACTACGTTCGAGAGACGGTCCGCGAAAGGGAGCGGATGCGTAACGCGATGCTGGATATGGGATGCGAGTGCCCGGCCTCGCAGACGAATTTTCTGTTCGTTACGCTGCGGGGGTTCTCCGGCGACATCTGCAGAGGGCTCGAGGACCTCGGGGTGATCGTTCGTCCAACCGCGCAATTTGGCGGTCCGGCGAATTCTTTCCGGGTCAACACGGGTACTCCGGAGGAAAACGACCGCTTCATCGCGGGTCTCGGGAAGGTTTTGGGGAAGGCGTAGCGATCCTCCGCCCGCTCGTTCCGTCCGGCTTGCACGGGGCCGTCGATCGCGTTGGCCAGGGGAGCGCCTTCGATGGCCGTCTCGCGCGGTCCTCAACGGTCCTCGTCCGAAAGCGATGCCATGCACCCGACGACCGATCATGGAGAGTTTTTTCGGCGGTTGATTGTCGCAATCGACGGCCCCGCGGGTTCGGGTAAGACGACAACGGCGCGGGGGGTCGCGCGAGAACTCGGTCTTCGCCACATAGACACCGGGGCGATGTACCGCGCCGTAGCGTGGAAAGTCCTCGAAACGGGGACGGATCCCGGCGACGCGTGTCGCGTCGCCGGGATCGCCGAGACCATCGAAATCGCATTTTCTCCCGGGGGCTCGGGGGCGGAAAGGATCACGGCGGACGGTGCCGACGTTTCCGAAGCGGTCCGTTCGCTCGAGGTGACGCGGCACGTTTCGCTGGTGAGTTCGTACCCGCCGGTGAGGCGAGCCATGGTGCGGCTCCAACGGCGCCTGGTGGGAAAAGGGGGTGTGGTGCTCGAGGGGCGGGACATCGGGAGCGTGGTGCTCCCGGGGGCCCACGTCAAGATCTTCCTCGGGGCGTCGGTGGAGGAGCGGGCGAATCGGCGTGTGAGGGAACTCGAAGCCAAGGGGATCTCTAGGACGTTCGAAGAAATCCGCGCCGATATCGAGCGAAGAGATCGTTTCGACTCGACCCGCGAGATGAGCCCGCTCAAGGTGGCCGTTGGGGCGCACGTCGTCGATACGACGTCGCTGACGATCGACCAAGAGGTCGATAGAATCGTCGAGATCTCCCGGCAAACCGCGACGTTTCTCTCCGCTCGTGCCGCGAAGGATGGGGGCCTAAACCCGCACACGCGGCAGCGGTTTTTCTACGCGGCGACCTGCGCCTGGGTCCGCCTGCTCGGGAAGGTTCTCTTCGGTTTGCGCGTGATCGGGCGGGAGGGGCCCGAACTCGCCGAAAACTACATCTACGCCTGCAACCACCGGTCGAGCGCCGACCCTCCCATCGTCGCGGCCAGCATCGGGCGCGAGATCCACATCATGGCGAAAGAAAGTCTTTTTCGTGCCCCGGGGTTGGGACGGTTGATCAGGTACTACAACGCGATCCCCACCCGGCGGGGCACATTCGATCGCGAGGCGTTCCGCACCGCCGTCGAAGTGCTCAACGGCGGGAGGTCGCTTCTCATCTTCCCGGAGGGCACACGGGCTCGGCGGGACAGGTTGGCCGAAGCCAAGCCGGGGGTGGGGTATCTCGCCCTTCATACGGGGGTTCCGGTGGTACCGATCTATGCCCACGGGACCGGGCGGCTCAAGTCCGCCCTGGTGCGCCGCCACGCGCTCATCGTGGCTTACGGCGACCCGGTTCGGGCCGCGAATCGCGACACCGCCGCTCCCACCGCGGAAAACTGCAGGGAATTCACCCGAATGGTAATGGCCGCGATCGAGGCGCTTCGCGACGAAGTCGAGGGAACCCGGAGCTGAAGCTCGGGGCGATTTCCGGGTCTTTGCCCCCGCGTCGATCGGCTCCTTCGGCCAGGGGCGCCCCCGGGACCTTGTTATTTTGCCGTTGCATTTGCCCGGGCAGCGGCTTATTATACAGCGGTCAAATTTTCGACAAATTTGACAAATCTAAAGTAAAGGTAAAGGGGGAATTGTTTTTATGAACGGTACCGAACTCGGGTCGCACGAGACCCCGAGAGACCAGCAAAATCCATTAACGGGAGGTGAGTTATCCTCAGATACGGCCGCCTCGAAAGAGGCCGGCGGGGGAGCGGCTGCGCCGGCGCGGCGGAGTCGTTCGCGGCGCTCGCCCGTCTACGCGGAGTTCGAATCCCTGGATTCGCCGGCCGCGGAAACCGCCGTCCAGACGGATGTGGGTGACGGGGGGCTCAATCTCGCGGTTGAATTGGAGAAACTTGTCACCTCGTTCACCGAGGGACAAATCATCAGGGGGACGGTCACGGAGATCCGTGAGAACGAGATTATCGTGGACGTCGGTTTCAAAAGCGAGGGAAGCATTCCCGTCTCCGAATTCCGGGATTTCGACAACCTCGCCCTGGGGATCCAGGTGGACGTCTTTCTCGAAAAGCTGGAGAACCAGGACGGCCTGGTCGTTCTCTCCAAGGAGAAGGCGGACTTCTTCAAGGTGTGGGACGAAATCAAGCTTGGATACGAGGTCCAGAAGGTCATGGAGGGAACGGTGTCCCGGCGGATCAAGGGAGGTCTGGTGGTCGATCTGCTTGGTGTGGACGCGTTTCTCCCGGGGAGCCAGATCGCGCTCCGGCAGGTGTCAAACCTGGACGACCTGATCGGACAAACGCTGAACTTCAAGATCATAAAGATCAACAAGCGGCGGAGAAACATCGTCGTATCGCGCCGGATCGTCCTCGAGGAACAACGCGAGCAGCAGAAGAAGTCGCTTCTTCGCGAGCTCGTCGTCGGGCAGATCCGCGAGGGTGTCGTCAAGAACATCACCGACTTCGGCGCTTTCGTGGATCTCGGGGGCGTCGACGGTCTGCTCCACCTCACCGATATGACGTGGGGCCGGATCGGACACCCGTCGGACATCGTTTCGATCGGCGACAAGATCCAGGTCAAGGTGCTCGACTTCGACATGGAGAGGGGCAAGATTTCGCTGGGCCTCAAACAGCTCACGCCTCATCCGTGGGACGGGGTCGACGAGCGCTATCTCGTCAGCGAGAGGATCAATGGCAAGGTAGTGAGCATCACCGACTACGGCGCTTTTATCGAGCTGGAGAAGGGCGTGGAGGGGCTTGTCCACATCTCTGAAATGTCGTGGACACGCCACGTCAAACACCCCTCCAAGATCCTTTCGATCGGCGAGATCATCGAAGCCGTGGTGCTCAAGGTGGATAAAGAGCACCAGAAAATTTCGCTGGGCTTGAAGCAGATCGAACCCGATCCGTGGAGCCTGATCGAGGGCAAGTACCCGATCGGCACGCGTCTGGTGGGAAAGGTGCGAAACCTTACCAATTTCGGCGCGTTTGTCGAGATCGAAGAGGGCATCGACGGGCTGCTCCACATCTCCGACATGTCCTGGGCGAGGCGGGTGCGTCACCCGAGCGAAATGCTCCACAAGGGCGATGAGCTCGAGGTTATCGTGCTCGACATCAGCCAGGAGAAGAAGCGGATCAGCCTCGGCATGAAACAGCTCCACGACAACCCATGGGATTCGCTGGCCTCCGAGTTCTCCGTTGATACCTTCACCGAAGGGAAGATCACGAGGATCCTCGACCGCGGGGCCGTGGTCGAGCTTCGGTTCGACGTCGAGGGCTTTGTCCCGGTCGGACAGATGGGGATAGGCGATCTCAGGCATCCCGAAGAGGCTTTCGATGTGGGAGACGTCTTGCCGCTCAAGGTGATCAAGGTGGATCCGAAGAACAAGCGGATCGTGTTGAGCGTCGGCGCGTATCTCAAGGGCGTGAGTGACGGAGAGTTGAACGAATTTCACCAGCGGCATCCGATCAGGGAGCGGCGGATCGAGCCCTCCGAGGATACCGGGGGTGAGGATCCGGACCGGCGCTCCGAAGCGGGAGCCGAATCGGAAACGACTCCAGATGAGGGTTCCGGCGATCCTGGGACGACGGCGGAGACGCAACGTACCGGCGAGGCCGAGGGCGATGTCCCCGCTCCGGATTCCGGGGCGGTCGCATCTTCGGACGAAGCGGTCTTCGAAGAACCCGGAGAGGATGACACGGAGGGGGAGAGGGTCTAGCCCCTTTTCTCGGACCGGTAGTTTTCTCGATTGCTGTCTCCACGGACAGACGCGCGGCGAAGGAGCCGTGCGTCATCTGTGGAGACAGTTTTGTTTTGGGGCGATGTTCGCCGCGAGCGCTTGGAATTTTGTCACTTGACGGGCATCTCGAAACGACCCATGATTTAGCCTGCTCGTTTCAAAGGAGGCAAAAGGAGTGTGGCTCCTCAGAAGCGTCATCATTCTCATCGGTATCATCGCGTTCTTGTGGATCGGTATAAACAACGCCGATCAAAGTGTGGATTTTGTCTTCTTCACTGAATCGTTCCCGTCGCTCTCGCTCGACCTGCTCATGTTGATCGTTTTCGCCGCGGGGATGATTTTCTCCTTCTGCATTTTCGTGTTCAGCGAGTTTCAGCTCCGGCACAGAATGAGCCGGCAACAAAGAGAAGTGGAGCGACTCGAGCGTGAGCTCGCGGCGCTTCGCAACCTCCCGCTGGAAGACGGAGAGACGGAACGAGCTCGGGTTTAACCGGAAGGCGCCACGGAGGACTCGAATCGGCAGGGCTCCCGGCGGACGGCGGGGGACGAGCGAGCGGGAACCGATATGTTCACACTGAAGAAAAAGGACAGGGACACTTCGTCGCAGGACGCGTACGTCGACGCGTTGCGACAGATCGTCGACGGGCACCACGAGAAAGCATTTCGAGCGCTTCAGACATCGGTCAAGACGGGAATCGCGCCGACCGACGCTTACATACGCCTGGGTAATCTCTTGCGGGAGAGGGGAGATCCGGCGAGGGCCGCGCAAATCCATCAGAGCCTCACGGTCAAAGACAATCTCACCAGGGACGAAAAGGTCGAACTCTACCTGGGTCTTGCCGACGACTACGCCGCGCTCGGAAAGTCGGAGAAGTCGGTCAAGACGCTGGAGTCGGCGGCGAAATCGCTCAACATCAGAGACCACCGGGTGTTCACCAAGATCGCGAAGCACTACCACGTGGTCGGTGAGGTGGAAAAAGCCTACGAATCCCTCAAGGAAGCAAGAAAACACGGGGCGCTGGGCGAGCGCGAGCTCGCGCTCTATCTGAATACCGTCGCCGAGCGCCTCATCGAGCAGAAGGACTTCAAAGAAGCCGGCAAAATCCTCCACCGCGCCCTGAAGCACGACCCCGACTGCGCGCCGGTGCTCCTCCACCTCGGCGACGTCGACCACGTACTGGGCGAGACGGACGAGGCGATCGACAGGTGGCGCAGAACCGCCGTGCTCTCTCCACAACTCGCCGAAGCCGCGTTGAACCGGCTCGAGAAGGTGCTCTTCGAGAAGGGACGTTTCGGTGACATCGAGGAGATCTACAGCGATGTTCGGTCGGCGCGCGGAGGGGACGAGGCGGCGAGCGTCGCCATGGCCTCTTTCATGAAGAAACAGGGAAGGGGGGAGGACGCGATACAGTTTCTGGAAGAGTATCTGACGGTGTTCCCGGGCTCGGTGCGGGCGAAGCTCTTGTTGACTTCACTGTACGCGAGGTACAGGGACACCGAGGCGCTCCAGCACTTTCTCGACGAGGCGATCGCCGAGTCCGGCCAAAGCAAGCCATACATCTGCCGCGCGTGTCAGTTCATGTCGCGGACGGTGCGGTGGCACTGCCCCAGGTGCAATTCTTTCGACTCTTTCGCGACCGATCATGAACTCTAGAGGTCTCGGGACGATTCTCCGGGTCACGGGGGTCCTCGTCTTGCTCGCCGGCGCGCCGGCGGCGGCGAGGGAGATTTCCGACGCGCGGCGCGATATCGCCGCGTTGAGATACGGAGAGGCGGAGCGCTCGCTCGCGGAAATCGCCAAGCAATCGGACGGCGAGAAAAGGGTGGAAGCGCTCTTTGTCCTCGCCGGGCTCAAGAAGTCGGCGTCGGAGGCGGAGCTGATCTATCAGGAGATCGCGAGACTCGACCCGTCGGGCCGGTGGGGGTCGGCCGCGAACGTCGAGTTGGCAAAGATCCGCTTCGCCCTTGGCGAGTACCGGGAAGCCTTCTCGATCCTGCAAAGGTCCGGGGCCTGCCGTCAATCGGACGAGGCCTGCTATTTCCAGGGTCTCGCGGCCGTGATGCTCAAACGGTACGAGGAGGCGAAGGAGCCTCTGTCGAAGGTAAAGAGCGGGAGGTTGAGACCCTGGGCGGGGATCGCGCTCGCCGACGCGGACGTGGGTCTCGACAACCGGGCCGAAGCCTGCCGGAGGTACGAGTCCATGATGCGCTCGCCGGTCGGCGCGACTGCGAAATACCGGTACGGCGAATGCATCGAGGAAGCCGGTGACATTCCGGGGGCGTTGATGCTTTACGAGGAAGTGAGAGCCGAGTACAGCCAGACGCCCGAAGCGATCCTGGCCGGCGAAAAACTGGAGGCGATACGCTCGCAGGCGGCGGAAAAGCGGCGCGGGGAGCCGGGCGCCGATGCGACTTCGGGTGGAGATGAGCCGCCTCTCGCGGCGGGTTTCACACTTCAGTTCGGTTCGTTCGCCGACCGGGCGAACGCGATCAAGCTTGCCGCGGAGCTCAAACACAAGATATCCGGGGTTCGTATCGATAGCGAGCTTCTGAATTTCAAAGAGGTTCACCGGGTTCGTTCCGGCTATTTCAAGACACGCTCCGAAGCGGAGAAAAGGGCCGAGGAGATCGCCCGGCAGACGGGCGAGAACTGCGCGATAATGCCCCTGCCTTGATTCCACCATCATGAGCGATTTCACGCCCCTAATGGCGCAGTACCGGGAGATCAAATCCCAGTATCAAGACTGCGTTTTGCTCTTTCGAGTCGGGGATTTCTACGAGACTTTTTACGAGGACGCCGTCGAAGTCTCACGGATTCTGAGCATTGCGCTGACAACCCGGGACAAGAACAAGAAGAATCCGGTTCCTCTCGCAGGGGTCCCGTTCCACGCGGTGGAGTCCTACGTCACCCGACTCCTCGCGGCGGGGAGAAAAGTGGCGATCTGCGAACAGACCGAAGACCCGGCGAAAGCCAAAGGTCTGGTCAGGCGCGATGTCGTTGAGGTTCTCACACCGGGCACCTCGATGAACCTTCAGTTTCTACAGGTGAAGGAAAACAACTATTGCCTCGCGATCGATCTCGAGTGGCCCCGCGCCGGTGTGGCCCTCATCGACGTGAGCACGGGAGATTTCCTTGTGGGTGAGGCCGAGTTCGACCACATCCAACACCTCATACAGGGAAAGAGGGTGCGAGAGGTGGTTTGCCCCCGGGCTACGGAAATAGTCCGACTCGGACCGCTTCTCGAGGTCATCGGCGACCCGGTGGTCTCCGAGACCGGGGAGGGCGGGACGGGGGCGTCTCAGGGCGAAGAATCCTTTTCGATGCAATTCGGGGAGATGGCCGCGGAGTTACGCCGAGACCTGGCACCCCTCGAACTGCGCGCGGCGGGGCTCCTGCTCGCCCATTGCCACTCGCTGAAGCACGGGTTGTTGCCCCAGGTCGTCGCCATCGAGAGACTATCGCGAATCGAATCCATGGCGCTCGACGAGGAGACGATCCGAAACCTCGAGCTCTTCGAGCCGCTCCATGGAGCCGACACCCGCGCCACTCTCATACGTCTCATCGATAAAACATTGACCCCCATGGGCGGACGAGAAATCCGGTCCTGGCTCCAGAAACCACTCTGCCACGTCGGGATGATCGAAGAGAGGCTTGACTCCGTCGCGGAGATCCACGGCGACTGCGTGCTCCACGAATCTCTCGCCCTTCCGCTGAGGGGGATCCAGGATGTCCAGCGCCTCGCGGCGAGAATAGCGGCCGGCAAAGCCATACCGCGGGAGTTTCACGCGCTCAAGGATTCTGTGCGGAGAATCCCCGAACTCAAAGACGCGCTATGCGGCTGCAAGAGCAGATTGCTTCGACGGCTCACCGATCGCCTGCGCGCTCACGAAGACCTTGCCGCGACCATCGACCGCGGGGTCGTCGACGATCCCCCGGGGCATCTGAGGGAAGGCGGCGTCATTCGGGAGGGCTATTCGGCAGAGCTCGACGCTCTCATCGGCGAGAGCAGGGCCGCGAAAAAGTGGATCGCCGGTCTCGAGAAACGCGAGCGGGAGAGAACCCGCATCCCGGGGTTGAAGGTCGGGTTCAACAAGGTCTTTGGTTACTACATCGAGGTATCCAAGCTACATCGGGCGTCTGTCCCGTCCGATTACGCGGCGAAGCAGACCCTGGTCAACGCGGAACGTTACTTTACGAAGGATCTCAAGGAGAGGGAACAACTCATCCTCGAGAATGACGAGCGGCGGGTCCTGTGCGAAAAGAGGATCTACGATGAGCTCTGCTCGCTCGTCGAGAAGGAAATCCCCGGGCTCCAGGAGACCGCTCGCGCGTTGGCGCAGGTCGACGCGATCCAGTCGCTCTCCACCGCGGCCAAACAACACCGTTTTCGCCGGCCGCTCGTCGACGATTCGCATGCGTTGGAGCTCTCGGGGAGCCGTCATCCCGTGCTCGAACAAGTGGTCAAGGAACCGTTCGTGCCGAACGACCTCGCTCTCGACACCGATTCGAAGCAGTTCGCGCTCATCACCGGTCCGAACATGTCCGGCAAGAGCACCTTTCTCCGTCAGGTCGCGCTCACTGTCGTGCTTGCCCAGACTGGGTCGTTCGTCCCGGCCGAGCGAGCGAGGGTGGGGATCGTTGACAAGGTGTTCACGCGCGTTGGGGCGACGGACCGTCTGAGCCGCGGCGAGTCGACGTTCCTCGTCGAGATGAAGGAAACGGCGAATATCCTCGATCGGATGACCGATCGGAGCCTGGTTCTTCTCGACGAGGTCGGGCGGGGAACGAGCACATACGACGGGCTGAGTATCGCGTGGGCGGTAACCGAATACATTCTCCAGGGCGTCAAGGCGCGCCCGAAGACGCTCTTTGCGACTCATTTCCACGAGCTGACGCAGCTGAGAGCCGCGTATCCAAGACTTGTGAATCTCAAGATCACGATAAAGGAGTGGGAGGGGGGAGTGGTGTTTCTCCGCAAGGTTGTGCCGGGGACGAGCGACAGGAGCTACGGGATCCACGCGGCGCGCGTCGCGGGATTGCCGCCGCTGGTGCTTCGGCGGGCGGAGGAAATCCTCAAGTCTATGGAACTCCGGCGGGACCTTCTCCGGCAGGGCGTGGCCCTCGACGAGACCTCCGGTGACCAGTTCTCGCTTTTTCGGCCCGCGGCCTCGCCGTCAGCGACCGAAGACCGCATGAAAAAGGTGAGAGAGCTCGTTGTCGGCTTCGATATCGATGCCTCCACGCCGCTTGAAGCCCTCCAGCTCGTCAAAAAGATCCAGGACGAGCTCGAGAATGCCTAGGCACGCATCGGCGTCGCCCCACCCCCGACGGTTGGTTGTCCCCCATAAGTCCCCGAAATGGTCCGCGATTTGCTATCATAGAGAAGGCTAAGTCATCGTCACGCGGCCTCAATGCTTAATGTAATTATGTAACATGGTATCGTAACCCTATGAATAGCAATACGGTACGGTGGGCTATCATCGGCGCCCAGGAACAGGACCTCCCGGTTCTCAGCGCCCTTCACAACCATAAGGGTGCGGATGTCGCCGTCGTTTACGACAGGGATCGGCGCGCCGTGGGGATCGAGATCGCGGAGATTCTGGGTCTTTCGCGGTCCCACACACCCGAGCAGCTAGCCGGTGTGGCCGATATCGACTATGCGGTAGTCTCCGAACCGCGCGAGAAGTTCGCCGCGGAGATCGAAGTCCTCATCCGGGCGGGCGCCAAGCTCCTCAACCCGTCCGAGGTATTCCAAGAGTTGTCGGGTCGCGACGAAGCCCGTCCGAGCACGAGTGAAGCGACGGCCACGGCTCCGCGATCGATCGACGACACGCTCTCGGCGATCGAGAAGCTCTTCGACCGCAGGGAACTCTTGAGATTTCTTCTCGATGTCGGCGTCGAATCGATCGGTGGGTCGGCCGGATCGGTGATGCTCTATTCGCCGGAGACGGATGAGCTCTACATCGCGTACGCCACCGGGCTCAGCGAGAGAGTCATCAAGCACACGCGCCAGAAGCTCGGGACGGGAGTGGCGGGAGCCGTCGCTCAGACGAAGCGGCCCCAACTCATCCAGAGCGCCGGCGAAGAACCGTTCTACCCGGGACCGCGGGAGAGAGTCGACATCGGATCGGCGATTTCTGTGCCGCTCATCTGGGGCGAGTCTCTCCTGGGCGTTCTCAACGTGTCGGTCGGGCGTGACGGGCGCGAGTTCGACGATCACGACCTCGAGAAGCTCAAGACACTTTCACGGCGGATATCGCGGGTTCTTCAACAATCGATTGATCTTGAGGTGGTTCACACACGGCGGCGCGAAGCGAAGTTTCATTCGACGGTGGGGGAGATCGCGGCGAAGAGCATCTCGACGGCCGAGAAGTTCTCCGTGCTGGCGCGCTATCTATCGGATCTCGTGGGCGCGGACACGGTTGAGATTTTTCTCAACACCCCTGAAGGGGACTGGTTCGTTCTGGGAGGATCGAACCGGCTGCTCACCCCGAAGGGAAGCAGGATCCGGTATCAGTCGGCGGCGTTGAGCCGCTCGTTTCTCGAGAACAGGTGTATCGTGCTCGGCGAGGGGGTCCCCGGCGGGACGGATCCGATGTCGCCCTGCTCCTCCGTGGTGTATTGTCCTATGATGGGCGGAGACGCCCAGGGTGTGGTCGTGGTGGAATTTGGCGAGCGTTTCAAGGGGGAGGAGTTTCTCCTCGTGCGGGAGGCGATCGTACGCGAGATCTCCCGTTTTCTCTCGTCGGAACTGAGGGAAAGAAAACTCACCCGCGAGCTTCGCGCGCTTCGCGCCGTCACCGACGCCGCGTCGTCCGTCCTCATCTGTAGGACCCCGCAGAGTCTCGCCGAAGTCATCGCTTCGACCGTCGGTCTCGTGCTCGAGAGCAAGCAGGTCTCGGTCCGTCTGCGGCAAGGCCTATCGGAAGACAACTACGCGGAGAGTTTCTTTGGAGTCCCCGCGGATCGGCTCATCGACTGGAGGACCGACGACCTCAATCGTTTTGTCGCTCTGGCGAAAGATCGGAAGCCGTTCTCCGCGGCTTTCCTCGACTTCGAGCTGTCCGTCGCCGGCGAGCCCCGAAGATACCGGTCTTTGCTCGGGTTCCCCGTGCAGAACGAGGACGGATTCTACGGAGGGATCGTGGGGTACGACAAGTGCCCCGACGACCCTCTCGAGGACGCCGTGTACACGGATCTCGATCGCAAGATCCTCGCGAATCTGACGAGTCTCGTTCTCCCGGTGCTTGACTCGCTCCTCCGGCGGGGGCCGGCGGGCGGGCGGGCCGAACCCGGAGCGCTCGATCTGGTTCTCTCGGAGAACCTCGAGCGGTTCAAACAGGTCTGCGCGGACGAGATCGTCCGCTCCGATAGATATCATCACGGTTTCAGCCTGCTCGTCTTCAGAATCGGCGCCTTGAAAACGCTCTTCGGGCGGGACCGGGCGCGGGCCATCGCGTTGGTCGAGGACATTTCGCAGGGTCTCAAAACAAGAACGCGAAAGACCGACGTCGGCGAATGGGTCGGTCTCGATACGTACGCCGTCCTCACGCTCGACGCGGGCAAGAGAAGCCGGTTTCTCGTCGCGCGGATGAACAGTTATCTTTCCAAGGATATCTCGACCCTCACCGAATTTGCCCCCGAACAAAGACGAGTCCTCGTCGGATCCGCCACTTATCCGGGCGGGTCGAAGACGGCGGACGAGCTCCTCAAGGAAGCGGAAAAGACCCTCAAACCGGCGTCACAAGAATAACAGCCGCATTGTCGACGCGCCAACGCGCCGCGAGTTTTCAACAGGTATTCCCCGCGCCTTCTCTCTCCTCGCCGGCCGTCCGGTTGCCAAACCGACTAGCGCGTGCTATGTTCTCAAGCGCCCGATCAACCAATTGCGGAGAAATCATGCCGATCGTCAAAACCCTCCCGGACGACGTGGCCCGTCAGATCGCGGCGGGCGAGGTCGTCGAACGACCCGCGTCCGTGGTAAAGGAACTCATCGAGAACGCGCTCGACGCGGGTACGCGGGTCCTGTCCGTGCGAACGGAGGGCGCCGGTGTCAAGCTCGTCGAAGTCCGCGACGAGGGGTGTGGAATGTCGAGGGAAGACGTTCAGCTCGCGCCGAAGAATTTCTCGACGAGTAAGCTCGCTTCCGCGGCGGACCTCTTGAAAGTGTCCACGTTCGGGTTTCGCGGCGAAGCCCTGGCGGCGATCTCGGCGGTGTCGAGGCTCGACATTACTTCGAGCGATCGCGACGGGGGTGAGGGCTGGCGAATCACCATCGAGGGCAATTCGGTCATGCGCAACGGCCCGGCGCCGCACGAAAAGGGAACCACCGTGCGCGTGGAAAACCTGTTTTTCAACACGCCGGCCCGAAAGAAATTTCTGAAAAGCGATCTCACCGAACGCCGGAGAATCCTCGACACGATTCTCGGGTTCGCGCTCGCCGCACCCGAGATTGAATTCCACTACTCCGAGGATAACCGCCCCGTCCTCGATCTCGTACCGGTCTCCTCGTGGCGCCAGAGACTCGCCGGGGTGCTGGGCGGGAGCACGATGAAACACATGGTGGAGGTAAAGACGGACTCTTCTCCGCTTCGTCTCCGGGGTTTCACCAGCCTACCCGCTTTTACGCGGGCGAACCGGAACCATCAGTTCTTTTATGTAAACGGCCGCATGGTACGCGAGAAGACGATCATCCACGCCGTGGTGGATTCTTACCGGGCGGTCATCCCCGCCAAACGTTTTCCGGCCGTGGTGCTGGCTTTGCAAGTCCCCTTCGAGGACGTCGACGTGAACGTTCATCCGACCAAACTCGAGGTGCGTTTGAGAAACGAGAGACAGGTGTTCGACATGGTGCGGCGTTCCATTAAGGAGGGTCTGAGCGCCAAGACCGAACCGACTCTCGTCGTCAGTTACCCGCGACCCGCGCGCGCGGGGAGCGACGCCCCCCTGCCCACGGACGACGCCGAACCTCGGTTACCGGAAGCGTCGCTCTTCGGCGAGGTTCGCGACAAGCCGTCGGCGGACTACGTCGAGGGTTTCAAATCGCGCGCGCGCTCCGCGGTCGATGCGTACATGGAGGGGGTAAAGGCGCGCCACGACTTCAGCCCGCATCTCTCGCTCCGGAGCCACGACGAGGGGGGCGGCGCCGAGCGGGAGACCGAAACCGCGAGAGAGCGTTTTCAAACGGACGACGCTCTTTTCTGGCAGTTCAACAACATGTACATTTTCATCCAGGTGCGGGGCGGACTCGTGGTGATCGACCAACACGCGGCCCACGAGAGAATCATCTTCGACACCAGCAGGAAACAGAT
>Ga0315286_10000232_pt1 | contig 43713 bp, 35 predicted proteins | sample YL17G10_0_MG_FD_205038 | JGI IMG/M metagenome (GOLD analysis project Ga0315286, IMG submission 205038) | Sediment microbial communities from Yellowstone Lake, YNP, Wyoming, USA - YL17G10_0 | ecosystem: Environmental > Aquatic > Freshwater > Lake > Sediment | place: USA: Wyoming | collected...
TGTTGCAAAGCAAATTCTTTCGGGATCCCCATCAACGAAGCTGAACCCAACCGAAGCTTGATTTCGGATTTCGGATTGGAGATTTCAGTCGCTCCGGTTTGGCTTAAGCTGATTGCATGTCCATCAACAATCAACGAAGCCGCTTGTGTTCCATTCTTCATTTCCCATCGAATCGTTACTGGATACTCTGTTGATGAGATTACAATTAGATATTCTTTTGTTTCCTTCTTCCCTATCTCAACTCTTCTCCCCGTTGAATATCGTACATCGAATATGCCCGTCGGTGGAAATGGCGGCAGTTCATAATGGCTTACATCTATCCGATTATTCTCTCCAAAATACAATTGCTGCTCACCTTTTCCTGCATCACAAACGGTTAATATGTTTAGCTGATCTAATTCAGGTGAATGGCTTTTTGCAAACGAGCCGCCTTCTGTTACAGTTAGTATCAACTTCCCTGCTGAGCTTGTCTTCACCCAATAAGATTGTAAGGGATAGAGTGTATCAGCCATCTGGTAACTTGTTGTGTATCCGAAGAAATCAGAAGTGATAATGTTTGTTGGAATAGATGTCACCGATGTGGACGCTATGGGATAACTAATAGATCCAATCATGTTCCACCCTTCCTTTACTGATACTGCAATGCTATCACGATCATCACCATGGATAATCACCTGCTGGGCACTTGGAAATTTTAACCAGTATCCTTCACCGAAATTGAGATTTTCCTTTTCAATGTACGTACCGTCATAAGCGAATGCACTTGATGTCGATGTTGGGAAGAGCGTATCCTTTTGAGTTGAATCGGGATTTAAAGGTAGCGAAATCATATTCCACTGACCCTGAACGCTATCGGCAAAGAATGGACCACGGAATAATTTCAAATCCAATTCCGAGGTTGATGCAGAGGATAATTCTCGTGCTGCTTTCATTATACCGGATAACTCACTTGGATCGTAACGCAAGCTTACCTGTGCGCGATAGTTATCTCCACACTCAGGTTTTATTATATACATCCGTTGAAGTGGCTCGATCTTACAGTATAAACTATCGGCACGGGAGTTCACAATCCGAGGACGTGGAAAACCAAAGGGCCAGCGCGAAAACTTCCTCGCTGTATCAATCACGATGGTGTTCTTCAATGTATCTATTCTACCACCTAACGAATCCCAATAAAAATTACCTGCCAGGGGATTTGACAATATCGTCATCGAAACAGCACATGGGTTTGTGCCTTCACCCGAAAACTTGATGTATGAGCCAGGACTTTCGAAACGGTACGTGCCTGTTTCTCCCGGTTTAATATTTCGCTTGATCGTTCCCTGTGTAACGATACCGGTATCGGAGATAGCGCTGGTATCGTTGTTCTCAACGATGATGCTGTCTTGTTCGCGTGGTGTGATTGCTTTTGGTAAGATCAATTGATTTTTGACCGTTACATTACCGATAGTGCCTGTGCTGTCGCCTGTAACTTCTAATTTGTAGAACGTGTTGGTAGCACCCTCAGAGGCAATCACCTTTGGCTGATTACCTGCAAATGTGATTATTGAATGTCCCGGATCGAGTGAACCTCTATTCACCCAATCTTTGTAGCATATTATGCCTGTTGTATCAGAGTTTTCAGGGAATTGGAGAGATGCACCATTATCTATTTGAACTGTCTGTAAAACATTCAGTTTGCTGATTTTCGAAGAAAATTGGAGAGTACCTCCACTCTCAATGCGAACGGCTCTGACGCTATCTTGAGGGAGTGAATCCACTGTAACAACAACGCCTTGGGGGATTGAAACAAATTTATCAGAACTTGGGGGAGCGCCACCTGTCCAGCTTAAACTATCCGACCAATTACCAGTAGAACCTCCTGTATATCGATATGCAAGTGTATTACCAAAATCTTTTCCGATTACTGCTTCAGTATCTGCTATTATTATGGTGTAGGTTCCAAGACCAGATGGAAAAGTTTGAACCCAACTTGTCTCTTGAAGTTCACTTACAGTATAAATTCCGGGAGCTAAGCTAATTAACTTGTATTGACCCATTGAGTTAGTTAGTTGAGAATCTATAGCTGTACCAGATGAATTTTTTAAAAGTATATTCCATCCAGTTAATGTAGAATCAGCTCCATCGAAAATACCATTTCCATCAAAATCGTGGAAGACAGAGCCGCCAATACTTGCAAGATCAATTGTATTATTGAGTTTTGCAATGAACATATCATGGTCGCCGTTGTTTACTAGCGTTGTTGTTCCCAAAGTTAGAGTGGGGCTCTCGAACATACCCGAAACATAGCAGCTACTGTCATTTACTGCAATGTCATATGCTGTTTCATTACCTGTTCCACCGTTACTTTTTGCCCAAACCACATTTCCATCCTGATCGTATTTGATAATAAAAAAATCATACCCTCCGTTATTCGTCAAAGTCGTTGAATCAAAGGTAAGAGTAGAGCCGTTAAAGGTCCCTAAAATATAAATATTATTGTTACGGTCAATAGTCATACCATTGCAAGATTCATCCCAAGTTCCTCCAGCACTTTTGGCCCATATGACATCTCCATTCCCATTATATTTCACAACAAAGAAATCAGAACTTCCGGCATTATTATTGGTCAAAGTCGTTGTACCGAAAGTGATGGAAGGACTACTAAAAGAACCGGAAACGAGACAATTGCCATTACTATCCAAGCCTATGCCACTTCCTATGTCACTGCCAGTTCCTCCTGGGTTTTTAGCCCACAGGACGTTTCCGTTTGAATCGTATTTAACAATAAACATATCATGAATCCCACCTTTATTTGTTAATGTCGTCGTCCCAAAGGATATGGTTGGACTTTGAAAATATCCAGTATAGTAACAATTACCACTAGTATCAACAACCATCGCACTTGGTTGCTCATAGTTACTCCCACCCCCTTTTTTTGCCCAATGGACATTCCCGTTTGCATCGTATCTGACAAGATACATATCATAAGCTCCAGAGTTCGACAAGGTCGTCGTACCAAAGGTAATGGTAGAACTTTCAAAGATCCCAGTCGAATAAACGCCGCCACTCTTATCTGAGGCGACCCAACACCCTTGATTGCGCCCATACGCTTGAGCTGTTCTTACCCAGAATATCTTTCCATTCGCATTATACTTGGCGACAAAAACATCCCAATAATTATTACCGGTCGTTCGTGTAATTGTGTCAAGAGTAATTGTGGACACATAAAAATTTCCCCCAACGTAATAATTTCCGTAATTATCTTCCGCTATATCGTTAGCTTCACAGGCTAATGCAACAGCACTCCTTACCCATAGCACATTTCCGCCTGAGTCGTATTTCACAAAACACATCGTTGGAGTATCCCCGTGATTTTGACTAAGAACAGTAGTTGTGTCGAAGGTAACCGCCTGACTACTAAAACTTCCAACGACATAACTGTTACCGCTGTCATCCAAAACGTTGTGCAGGAAATTGTCATGACCTGTCCCTCCAGTGCCTTTTGCCCACTGCCAACTCGGGGCTTGTGCCTGTGCGTATGCAAAGCTCAAAGCAAAAATATAAGCGAAAGTAAAAAAGTATAACTGTTTCATATTGAATTGGTATTTGATTTTAATTTTTAACAATTCTCTATTTCAAAACAGGCAGTATAGTTATCAATTCCCACTCTCATCACTCGTGTCACCGTTTAATGGATACCATGCCACCAATCCGTCTATTGATGTTTATGAAAAAGAAACGATTGTTATCGTGGACAATAAACAAATTAATACCAATATTATTTTCATTCGAATTCTCTTTCCAGAAAAAATGTTTCATTGAGACAATGAATCATTTACTCATTGTATCATTGCCTCATTGTCTTCCTTTTCAATTGAATCAATGACAAAATGGATCATTGAATCAATATTATGATGATAAGAACCGCTTTTGATTATGAAGATAAGTTACAAAAAAGAATTATTTTTATCAAGCTTGAAAGTGCATAAACAGTTTATTATATTGGGCTGTTCATAAAACCTTGAATTACATAGTATTATAGCAAATCAGGATATTACAGCGAATAACATATCACGCATCATAGAACGAAAATGATTGGCAAAACCATATCGCATTATAAGTCCCAAAATCACCCACGAGTCCCGTTCCTATGGGACGAGTGGAATGTGATTTTGAGGATCCCGCTGCAGCGAAGCGGGAGGCGTGATCTATGATTGGACAGACGATTTCTCATTACAAAATCCTAGAGAAACTAGGTGAGGGTGGAATGGGTGTAGTCTTCAAAGCCGAAGACACCAAGCTCGGCAGATGCGTTGCAATAAAGTTCCTTCCTCAACATGTCGGTGCGGATGAAGAAAAAAAATCACGTTTTATCCAAGAAGCCAGAGCTGCTTCAGTAATCGATCATCCGAACATCGGTACAATCTACGAGATCAATGAAACCCCCGATGGCTCGATGTACATTGTTATGGCATGTTATGATGTGGATTCGCTTAAGGATAAGATTGTAAAAGGACCACTCGATATAAATCAAGCAATCGATTTTTCACTACAGATAGCCAAGGGAATGGCAAAGGCACACGAGCGTGGAATCATTCATCGCGACCTTAAACCGGGAAATGTTTTAATAACCAACGATGGTACCGCTAAGATTATTGATTTTGGGCTTGCGAAACTTGCGGGTGGTATGCAGCTCACCAAAAGCGGTACAACACTTGGGACAGTTGCATATATGTCGCCCGAGCAAGCGCGTGGTGATAGTGTTGATGCACGGTCGGATATCTGGTCGTTAGGTATTATGCTTTTCGAGATGCTAACAGGTAAGCTTCCATTTCGTGGTGAGTTCGATGCTGCCATGATGTACTCGATAACAAACGAAAACCCATTGCCGGTTGAAACATTTAGAACCGCTCTCCCCTTCGATCTCAAACTGATCATCGCACGTGCATTACAAAAGGATCCCAAGGATCGATACCAGCGGATGGGTGAGATTGTTACCGACCTCAAAGCGTTACATCTAAAAACTCAATCGGGCAAAGTTGCAAGTGATGTTTTCGAGTCTGATTGGAAAACTGCGACTAAAACAATAAGATACATAGTACAGAGACATAAATTATATTTCATCTGGATACCCGGTGCAATTCTTTTAATAGCTTTTGCTGGCTTTATAATCAAGACGTTTCTGATAAAATCACCTTCAACCACACTTAGTAAATATATAGCCGTTCTGCCGTTTATCAATATCGGGGAATCAGAGCAAGTATATTTTGCCGAAGGTTTTGCAGAAGAAATAACAGAGGAACTATCTAAGCTCCCACAAATTATCGCCATCTCACGGCAGAGTTCTGCATATTTTAAAAATTCAAAACTTCAAGATAGCATAATCGCTGATCAGCTCGGTGTCAGATACTTATTGAAGGGTGAACTGCAACTCGCAGTTATGCGAGTAAAATTGAAATTGTCGCTATTCGACAGTCACTCAGAGGGTGAGATATGGAAAAAGAATTATGATTTTGCACGAGGTGAGATAATAGATATAAGACAAGATATTATCAAAGAAATTGTTATTCAACTTGATATCGAACCATCAGCAGTGCGTCCTCCACGATACAAACCTTCGGCAGATGTGTATAACACCTATCTTCAGGGATTATATCATCGTGATAAATTAACAAAAGATGAAAATCGGCTTGCAATAGCTTTTTTAAAAGAAGCAATCAGAAAAGATACTAATTTCATTCCTGCTTATGTAGCACTTGCCAATACCGAGATCGAACATTATCGACAGGGTTGGAATTTATCTCCCCAGCACTTAACCGATGCAAGAATATATTGTGAAAAAGCTTTGAAATCGGATTCAAATGACCATCAAGCATTAGCGCAAATCGGAATAATCACCGACTTGGAAGGTAATCCCAAAGCGAGTGTTGATATACTTCAAAAATCAATAACAAAAGATAAAAACAATGCTATAGCTTTAACATCTATCGCTTGGATATATCTTTTTGAGTTAGGAGAACCGGCAAAAGGTGTCATGTATCTAAAACAGCTCGAGGAAATAAATCCTTTCGACTGGTTGACATCGATGAATTTAGGAGTTGCTTATGCCCAGATGAAAAATTATCCAGAGGCAACGAAGTCGTTTCACCGGGCTTCACAATTAAATCCTACGAACGAATTACCGATATATTCGCTTGGATATACTTATGAACGGATGGCACAATACGACAGCGCAATTTATTATTACGAAGCCGCACTCAAACAAAATCCGTTGAATTCCAAAACCTATGATGCACTTATCTCAGTTTTATTAGTAAATAATAAATACACCAAAGCAGAATCGATAATGACGGTTGGGATGAGGTATCTACAGGACGATATTAACTTGTTTTACGACTTGGGTGTTACGTACCTTCTTGGAAATAAACAATCCAATGCGCGCAAAAATTTTAGTGATGGCTTAAATCTTGTTGAAGGAAAAATCAAAAAAAATCCGGGTAATGGTGACCAATATGCATTTGCCGGATTATTTAATGCAAGACTCGGGAACAAGAGTGCAGCGTTACGGGCAATCGAGCGAGCCGTTCAGCTTGATTCAACGAACGAAGAGGTAGTAATGAAAGTTACACGGGTATATGCAATCTTAGGAGTAAAAGATAGAATGTTGGATTGGTTCAAACGTGTCAAAGTAATGACCCCAGAATATGATGCTGCTTACTTAAGAACTGCAATGGATTTTGAAAAATATAGGAATGACCCTGATTTACTATCGCTTGCACGACAGTAACTATTTTATAAAACACATTTCTCTCCGTTCGGAGTGCGACTCACTCTTGAAAGACCTCCAACTTCTGGCTTTGTAATTATCTCGAAGAAGTCAGATGCCTGACTTTGCTTATTCAAGGTTGGAAGTGAGTTATCCATTATATTTTCTTGGGATAAAGAAACGCTGTCACAATTATTAATATCGCTGCGAGCAGGTCGGCAACAATACAAATTAAGAGTAGGATCGGCACGAGTTGCATTGCGGGACCGTGCCCCATGTAGGCGTCACGTGCATCGGTAAGTGCCAATGCTAACACAAGAGTTACAAATGCCAGAATGCCGAGAAGGACAGTCGACTGGCGACTACGGACCTTGGTCCTAATGGCAATGACACTGAGGGCTACTGAGATGATAAGGCTGATGTCAACGTTAACCCAAAAACCAGTAGCAGCTGACTCTGGCGTAGCGAACAGGAATGTATCGTTTTTCACTGGGGGAATCACACCGACTGCTATCACGATGGCAACTATGACGAGCAGTGCGACACCTATCAAGAGAGAATTTCTGCAAAACTTTATGCTTACTGTCATGTTTATCTCCAAATAGTTTTAACTATTAATTATTATTTAACTCATGTTACGCACATCATTTTCCCACGCTCTTTGTCTGAATTTGAATAGCCCCGAACTTTAGTTCGGGGTAACAATAAACCAAGAATAAAGTGGGTTTTAACCCTATAACAATGGGGCTGAAGCCCAATTTGGTTTTTTTAGTTTTTTATCCCCACGATAAATCGTGGGGCTATTAATGTGTATCTTGGTACCTTTGCGTAACAAAAGTTATTTCAGTACAACACTATTTCATTTTTTATTGTCGGTATAACATCCTGCTATACGTGAAAACTATTTCCTTGTTAGCTTCATCCGTGCGAAGGGTTGAAGTTTTCCCTTCACTTCGTTATCCATCAACCACTGCCAGATATCTGTACTTCTGGTGTACGAGAATGTTGTGTGGAAGATGCTGCTATCACTACCTTTGAATATGAATGCCAGCTTATCACCGCTCCGTTTTGCATGGCCGATTGCCTGAGCCGAGAGACCACCGCCGCCTGTTACGTCGAGCCAAAGACATGCGTACCTGCTCGACGGTTGGTCCCAGCCGATATAAACGATCGCTTCATACTCCGCTTCACCGTTAGCGTTCTTTTCGCGCGAAGTTTCGTGAAGTTGCAGGTACTGATGACCCAGCACCCATTCTGCGATAACATCGTGTGTCGTTTCTCAACCTGTTTTTCTAAAAAGCCAGCTTTGATTGTACACAGCGTTTCTAACCGCAATTTATCTCCTGATTTCATTGCCACTTTTAAATCTTCTGATATCTTGTCTATTAATGTCATAATCTAATTTACCTTGTGAAAGGAATATATGATTTTGATAAATGATTGTCAATAAGATATTGATAGTAATCATTATGAATAGCACGTTTTCAACATTTGCCCTTTAGAGAAGAATCGGGAAATGTAAATCAATTTATTGAGCTACTGTCCTCCACTCTTTCTTTGCTTGCACCTTTTTTACCTTTAATGCATCAAACTGTAAGGACGTACTAAATGTTTATTATATTTTGGAGAATCAAAAATGTCAGAAAATCTTAGCAAACAAACTTTTTTAACCAAAGTGTTTAATTATGAACAAAACAAAGAATGGAAATATAACGGTGAGCTGCCAGGTGTAGTCGATTTCTGGGCACCCTGGTGTGGACCTTGCAGAATTGTGGGACCCGTTCTCGACGAACTATCAAGTGAATATTCCGGTAAAGTGAATTTTTACAAAGTGAATACCGAAGAAGAGCAGGAACTCGCTTCTATCTTTGGAATCCAAAGTATTCCCAGTTTGTTATTCATACCCAAAAATCGGCAACCGATGATGTCGGTTGGAGCATTGCCAAAAGAGGCATTAAAGAAAATTATCGATAAAGAACTTCTTTCAATGAATGTCCCCGTTGAAGATAACTCTTGTTGCAACGATGGTCATTGTAATAACGACTGCGGCAATGATGACCAGCATTACCACTAAGTTTAATGAAGCGATTCTTTAGAATACTTTGGAAGAATTTGTTGACTAAGCGTTTATTGTTTTTGACGATTGGCGCAGTTTTAGGATACGCGTATTATTATTTTATTGGATGCAGAACTGGTGTTTGCCCTATCTCGAGCAATCCATTCATTAGCACATTGTACGGTGCTGTTGTGGGTTTGTTGATATCCTCAAAAAAGAAATAATAAAAATGTGCGACTCACTTTCAGATCAGATTCAATGATGAACGTAAGTAGCACTTTAATTTGGTTTATTTCATCAGCAGTAATTTCTTAACTGCAACGAAAGATTTTCCTTCCGACTCAGCCGTCAATCGGTAGAAATATACACCGCTTGCAAGATTACCAATATTCAACTCAACCGATTTGTATCCTGCATTCTGAACTTCATCAACCAATGTCTCCACTACTTGTCCAAGTATGTTGTATATTTTCAGGATTACTCTTGAATCTACAGGCAACTGATAACGGATCGTTGTCGTTGGGTTGAATGGATTCGGATAGTTCTGCATTAACTCAAACCGAGTTGGTATTGCCTTGTTTTTTTCTACCATTTCCTCACTTGGTGGTGGGGTGGGCGGCATCTCTTCCCCTTGTATGATTTGTATCCAGTTCTTAGTTGGGATATTTTCCGATGCTGAAAGAATCAACAGCCCCGGTTGATCGACTTTCACCCAGTATCCAATCCCCGGCAGAATTATATCCGTCATGATATATCCCGACTCATATGTAAAAAAGTTTGACGTTGTCATCCCTGGCGGATCACTAATTAATGCAGTGACTGGAACAGGAGTTGAAATCGATCCGATCATGTTCCATCCTTCCTTTACATTGATTGTATCGGCAAATGTGCTGTCATAAAAATATTTCATTATACCATCTGACGAAAATTTCAACCAATATCCATTTCCGCTCTTTAGAGTATCCTCCACAATATACTTTGCTGAATCCGGATCATAGTAAAATGCTTTTGAGGTTGGGGAGGTGATAAGATCGCTGGCTAAATAAATGCTATCGATTGGGATTGATATCATGTTCCAACCAGAATGTATATTGACCGAGATACTGTCATCGATTACGGTAGTATCTGGTATTATTATCGGTTTCCAGTCAGGATCTATCGCATGACCGTCAGTATTGGTTATTCTTGTCTGATTAGAGCCATCGGCATTCATCGTATATATTTCATAATGACCATCTCTCATGGAAATGAATGCTATTTTTGTACCATCCGGCGACCAGTTGGGATCTTCATCGTCTGCCAAATTATTTGTGAGTCTTAGCGGATTACTGCCGTCATTATTCATGATGTATATTTCATGATTTCCGTCCCGCTTAGACTGAAATGCAATTTTACTACCATCAGGTGAAAATTTTGGCCACCAGTCCTCAGAAGGATTATCAGTTAGTTTAATTGGATTGGTACCATCTGCATTCATTACCCAAATGTCACCACCGCCATCGATATAGTTAAAATAGACAATCTTCGATCCATCAGGTGACCAATCCGGTCCCTGTCCATCTACATCACTCACTTTATGCAAATCGGTTCCATCCGGATTTATCATCCATACTTCCGATCTCCACACCGGAGACGGATAACTTCTGGCAAAAACAATCTTGCTTCCGTCCGGCGACCAGTCTGGACTCCAGTCTAACGTGTCTGAGGCATTTGTTAATTGCTGGATGTTCCCACCATCTGCATTCATCATATAGAGCGACCATGTTTGATCGTTCAGATGGTTATAGAAAGCAATCTTCGTTGTATCTGGGGAAAAGGCAGGACCGTAAGGCTTTCCCGTTTCGTTTGTCAGCTGTGTTTTTTCGCTGCCGTCGGCATTCATGAGAAATATTTCGGCATTACCGTCTGGTGGTGTAATTGCATAGGCAAGTGTCCCTTTTGCTGGTCTTAATTTTTCAATGACCTTTGTGCTCACCCACCAAATATCCTGATTCAAACAAAAGAATAAATATTTATCATCTGGTGAAATGGTTGCTCCTCCTGCCGATGGATTAAAACCAAGTTTGGTCAGATCGATTGCTTCCCCCCATGTCCCGTCTTGCTTTTTAAAACAAATGTACATATAACTTCCACCCTGGACATCGAAAATAAGATAGCTTCCATCAGGGGCAATACATGGATGAGCTTGACTGCCGTAATGATTACTAATATTCAGTCTTTGATAATTTGTAAAGATATCATTGTTCACCGTTACTTTAGCAAGGTAAGTCTTGCCGGTACTCATGTAAGATGACAAGTCGGTTAAATATATATTTCCCATGGAATCCGATGAGACAAACATACCCTGCCCTGCATATGTTGGCGCAGACCAGTTCTCCGAAACTCGTTTGGTAACCCAAATTCCAGGTAATCCAGATCCTGTATTCCATGAGAAGTAAAGTGATAAATTATCAAAAGTAATGTGCGGTTCATATGCAGCATGACCAGAAGAAAAGCCGACTGGCTCAGGATTTGTCCATTCTTCCCCACTCATTTTACTGAAATAAATTGTCGCTGTCATCGTATTAGAAAAGCGGTAAAAATAATACTCCCTGCCATCAGGTGAAAAAGTACTTGAATATTCAGTCGATCCTGAAAGCGATACAACACCTGGAGCAAAAATAATGGGTGTCGTGTCCGGCGGTGTTTGACCTAAATAAGGGCCTGTGAGCTTTAAAAACTTGCTTTGCTGGGCTGAAACAATTGCAGCAATTATCAATAGAGCACTTAGTAAAATTACATTTTTCATTTTGAGATTTTCCTTGCTATTTTTTTACTTGAAATACTGATATAAACAGGTGTTACTTGAGTTTACCAGTAAATTAACTCTAATAAAATGTATAATCTACAAGCGGTCTATTTACCGATCAAAGGGAGTAAAACAACTATGAATTTTCATTTCACTTGAGAAGGATAGAACGAAATGACGACAATATTGACAAAGCATTAAATATACTTTTCACTGATATACATGTTTTTTTACCATTCGTAAGTATTTAAAGCCGCTCGATGAAAGATTGTATGTTTTATACCGAATATGATTATATTTATTCAAATAATATTCTATAACCGAATAATAAATGAAACTCAGTTCATATTTTAATGTTTCCTCAACAAAACGCTTGCTTCTGTTTCTGTTTTTAAATTTCCTTTTCTGGGTGTCTCCGGGAATTCAGACATTAATATACGCCCCAGAAATGCTTATTAATCCCAGGAGGCTTATGTGGTTGTTTATTGGAATTTTCGAAGCATTCCTTATAAGTTTATTCTTAAGACATGTTTTTAAGACTTTCGGCGTGCCAAGGTATTCAATGGGTAAACTTATTATTGTCACGTTAGCGAGTACAATCTTGTGTGCATTATTATGGTTTTATGTCGAAAGAACAATAAATTTGATCTGGCGGGGCGCCAATCCATTTTTCAATGTACTGTTTACAATAAAGGAAGAGATGGCTGCTTACATATCGGCTTTATGGTACCGTGCATTTTATTTTCTTACATGGTGTGCACTCTATCTAGGTTATAAGATATGGGAACAATGGAATGAGGAGAAACTCAGAGCCGAGCGCGAACGATCTTTTGCTAACCAAACACAACTTGAAATGCTTCGCTATCAGTTGAACCCTCATTTCCTTTTTAATACTCTCAGCTCACTCCGAGCTTTAATCCGACAAAAGAATAATAATACAGCAGAGGATATGGTTACAAAAATTTCAGAGTTCTTGAAATACTCCCTGCTCGAAGTAGAAAAAAATAAAGTCCCGCTTTCCAGAGAAATTAAAATTATTAAACACTATTTTGATATAGAAAAGGTACGATTCAGTGATGAGCTTCTCGTACAATATTCGATTGACCCTCTTGCGGAAGATTTTCCTATTCCTGTTTTTCTTATACACCCTCTGATTGAAAATGCTGTAAAGCATGGAATGAAAACCAGTCCATCTCCATTACGAATCTCAATAACTGCACAAGTCATAAATGACTACTTACATATTGATGTTATCAACTCCGGGCAATGGCATGAAGCTGAATCTGATACAAATCACAACAATACCGGCACAGGATTGAAGAATACCAGAAGAAGACTTGAACTCGCATATCCTGATCAACATTCATTTGAAATCATCAAGCACGAAAATACTGTTCAAGTCAAAATTAGAATCAACAATAAAATACAATAAACGATGAAAACAAAATTTAAAGCTCTTATTGTCGATGATGAAGAATTGGCACGCAGCGACCTGAGAGCGTTGATTTCAAAATTCCCGGTAATTGAAATTGTCGGCGAAGCTAACAGTGTCGCATCTGCAGCTGAAGCAATTCGACAATATAAACCGGATGTTATTTTCCTTGATATCCAGTTCCCCCGTGAGTCAGGATTTGACTTATTGGAAAAAATCGAGACAAATGCAAAAATAATTTTTGTTACAGCTTTTGATAAATATGCGATTCGTGCCTTTGAGGTAAATGCACAGGATTATTTAATCAAACCTGTCGATCCTGAAAGACTCGCCCTGACAATTGAGCGTCTTGAATCTGAAGAAAAACAAGCAGACAACACATTGCCTTCTTTTAATTATGATGATGCTGTTTTTTTAGAACACCATAATAAATATTACTTTGTTCGCATTAATACTATTATTAAAATTTCTGCGGAGGCATATTATACTGAAATCATCACGACAAAAGGATTGAAAATATTAGTAAGCAAATCGATGAAAGAGTGGGAAACCCGACTTCCCAAAAATTCATTTGTGAGAGTACATCGCTCTGTAATTGTGAACATCGAATTTGTAGAAAAAGTTGAGCAATGGTTCAATTATTCATACCGTGCTTACTTGAAAGGAATTGAGGCACCCGTTCCTATAAGCCGCCGATACATTTCGCTTATACGCAACAGGATGTCTTAATTAGAACTGATTTTTTAATCGTCCATCGTTGTACTGGCAACCTTAAAACATATGTCCCTTTTTGAATTGCCAAATGCTAATGCTCGTTATCAGGACAGCTATTCCTATTAATATTCCGATGTGCGGAAGAATATCAAATATACCGGCACCCCGCCACAGAACTTGTAATATTCCATCCATCGACCAATAGACAATTGTAAACTTACTGATCGTCTGTATGAAATCTGGCATGAACGATGTCGGGAACCATGCGCCGCCGATAGAACTCATCGCCAGAATTAAAAACATACCGTAACCGTTGGCTTGCCCTGCCGTTCTACTGATCGACGAAAGAAGCATCCCGAATGCCGTGCATGCCGTTGCAGCAGCGATGATGATAAGAACGAGATTAAAAAAGTTAGAAAAAATATCAATCCGGTAAAGCAAACAACCCGCAGTGAAGAGAATAAGAAGCTGGATGAAACCGAGCGACATATTGTAAAGATGCTTACTCCAGAGTATCTGCACGTGAAGCTTCAGTATACGTTGATGCTTTATATGGACTCTCAGTTACCCATGAAGCTCCTTCACTACCTCGAAAAATCGAGGTTAAATATATCCCTTAAGTTTTCGTTATCTGTATGCTCAAGTATCTTCATTAATTCAGATGAATTGATAAACAAAGGAATTGCTTTTGGAAGCTTTGGCATTTTAACTTTTTTCAATGGGTTTTCATTCAGATATTTCCAATCCACCGCCTTACTGAATGATGCCTTTAACGTTCGGTAATATAAACCCGCTCCTGAGTGAGTTCTTCCATAAGTCACGGTAATGAATTTCTCCAAAACTCTATTATCCAAACTTGCCAATGGTACATCACCAAGAAATTCAATAAGCATCTTGAAAGAAAACTTAACCGCTATTAGATACTTTCCTGAGTGTGTTTGGGTAAGATGCTGGATATATTCATCCCGAAATTTGGAGACAGTGGTAAATTCTACTTTTGGTTTTTCTTTTAACTTCTTTTTAAAATCCGGTAGGAAAGATAGTGCCTCACCCTTTCCCCTTGTCTTGGTAGAAACTCGTTTTAAACGGTTCGCTGCTTCATTAAAGTATGCAAGGTGGTAATAGCCGTTCCGCTTGAAAAGGTAAATAGTTGTAAATCTTTTCTTGCGAAGCTATCTGAAAAGTGTGTAGTAAAGTGTGTAGTAGTGTGTAGTGAAATTAGAAATATAGGTGGGCAAAATCGCTTAAACTGTGCGCCCACCAGGACTCGAACCTGGAACCCGCTGATTAAGAGTCAGCTGCTCTACCAATTGAGCCATGGGCGCCCTTCAAGAAAAATAAGATTATTTCAAATAATATATTATTTGCCTGATTGCGGTGGCGTAGTCGCCGGTTGGCTTACTGGGGGTAGTGGCTTCGGTGTCGCAGTGGGTGCTCCACCCCGCTGAATGATACTCTCGCCCGTAGTCTTTTTACCGGGCAGGAAGAAGATATTCGTTACCAGACTTAATATCATGAATACTGTTGCTAAAATTGTTGTTGCACGGCTGAGGAAATCTGTGGTTCGGCGTACTCCAAATACAGTTCCCATTGATGCTCCACCAAATGAACCCGCCAATCCACCACCTTTACTTGATTGCATTAAGATTACAATCACCAACAATATGCTTATTATTATCTCAATCGCTACTAATATTCCAAACATGCTAACCTCTTAAATGATTTAAATATTGAATGTTACAAAGATAAGAAATTATTTGAATAACTTCAAGATGTACTGTTAATTATTTCCAGGTGGAAACCTAAAACTTTTTTATTTAAATCAGAACCTTGCACATCATCACCATGGATGTCAAAATTATCTCCAAAACCCAACCAATTCCAATCTTTTAAAACAGCGAGACGTTCATTAAAGTCGAGTTCATTAAAATCCGAAATAGATGATTTAAATTTAGGGAAGTTATCATATTTCGCTGGATCAACGATCGAAAAAACATGGTGATGTTTAACCATTTCCTGAAAATAAACAAGTTTTGATGTATCACTTATTTGGAGGATCGCATTCCCTTTATGAAGCATTACGTTTTTTGATTTAATAAATTCCCCTTCATCATAAACCGAAATCACAGAACGTGGAGCGATTAAAGAAACTTTAAGTAAAAACTCACAAACAAGATATGCATTGAATTCATTTCCGGCAACACGTGTAAAACCGCTTGCAATGCAGAGATCAGAATAGCCACCTTTTTGGGTAATTATTAAGCCCTCAGCTTCCAGTTGTAGGATTGTTTCATTCTCAGACAGTCCATCTTCTTTTAACTCCCTTCTGCGTCGGCGAATTATCTGTTCCAGCGCATCAACATTTTTCATCGTAAGATCAGTGTTAGGAAATACAGCATACATTTTAAATCCCAAACGACCAGCAGTCCAGATGAATTCTGAATTGTACCAGTGCTGCAAGCGAAGAATTGATTCCCATTCTCCGTTGGTTATTTCATTTTTCCCATCAGCAATGATCTTATAATATAATTTCCGAGCCATAGTTTAATAACCAGCTTCTCTCAATTTGTGTTCGGATAATCTTACTTTCTGATTTAAATTTGAATCCATAATTCTTTCGATATACTTTCCTATGATATCGAATTCAATATTGACATTATCTTTAACTTTACGGAATTTAAAAATGGTATTGTTCATCGTATGAGGTATGATTGAAAGCTGAATATTATTTTCCTTCAATCCTGCAATGGTCAAGCTAACACCATCAATTGCAATCGAGCCAATTGGTATTGTGTACTTTGAAAATTGTTTCGGAAATTGGATCGAGAACATCCAACTACTCTCCCGTTTATCAATTCTCATTATTTTACCAACACAATCAATATGACCAAGCACCATGTGCCCACCAAGACGCTCGTTCAGTTTCATAGGTAATTCAAGATTAACTCTTTCACCTATTTTCAGTGAGCTAAATGTTGTCTTCTTCAATGTTTCTTCAACTGCTTCGACTTCAAATGAATCACCTTTTTTCGAAATCACTGTTTGGCAGGCACCATTGACTGCAATACTATCATTTACTTCAAGTTCCTTGATCGATTTGGGAGAGGATACATGTAAACGAATACCACCACCCTCCCTTGATAATCCAACAATTTTCCCTATTTCTTCAACGATACCGGTAAACATATTTTAAATATAATATTATTTCTTTACATACGCTTCAATGAGTAGATCATTATCTAGATTCATTATGGAGACATCTCTAAGCTGAATATATTTTTTTATGCTTTGATCTTGGATATACTCAAATGAATTTAATCCTTTACCAAATATTTTTGGAGCAATAAAGACTAACAGTTTATCAACTAATTGTTCTTGGATGAATGAACTGAATATCTGAGCACCGCCTTCCACAAGAACAGAAGCAATGCCTCGTGCTGCCAACATCTGGAGTACTTCGCTTAAAGATATGAACCCGTTTCGCTTAGGTTCAAGTTCAATTATTTCAATCCCACTCTTAGTTAATATATTTTTCTTTCTCGAATTAGTTCTGACAGCTTTTGGGGTTGTAAATAATATTGTTATTACTTCTGAAGGGGTGAAGATATTTGATTTGGGATCCACTCTGAAATCTCCATCGATCACAATTCTTAGCGGGTTTCTCCCTTCCGCATCTCGAACCGTAAGCTTAGGATTATCCTTGATGACAGTACGAGCACCAACAAGTACGGCATCATAGCGGGAACGGAAATGATGAACTAATTTTCGTGAGGTTGGATTTGTGATCCATTTTGAATTACCTGTTTTATAAGCAATTTTCCCGTCTAACGTCTGAGCAATCTTCAGCGTGACAAATGGAAGACCCTTAGTGGTATATTTTTCAAATGATTCGTTCAACTTTTTACATTCATTTTCCAGTACACCTACCTCAACCTTGATTCCAGCTTTGCGAAGCTGCTGAATCCCTTTACCTCTCACGATCGGATTCGGATCTTTGCTGCCGATTATGACTTCTGATATTCCACTTTCGATAATTAAATCGGTGCAAGGTGGAGTTTTTCCGAAATAATTACACGGCTCTAAATTCACATATAAAGTAGCTCCCCTAACAGACTGCTTCGCAGATCGTATTGCGTTCACTTCGGCGTGAGAATCACCAAACCGTTTATGATAACCTCTACCGATTACATTTTCTTTTTTCACTAAAACAGCACCAACCATCGGATTCGGGCTTACATACCCCCCCCCTTTTTCCGCGATTGCTATACACTCCATCATAAAAAGTTCATCAAGCTTTTTTACGGGTTGTTTCATTTATTCAATCTTCAAGTTGACTTTTTGATTTATTTTAGTTTTCAACAACTTGGCGGCATTTCCATTTCTCACCGAAATCTCAAGAAGTTCTGAGCTGCCGATAATCATAAATGGCTTCTTTCCAGTTCCATCTGCATATGTTTTAGAAAATTCACTAATAGTTTTCCGTCCAACGCTCAGCAGCATTTTACCTTTTGGATAAGTACTTAAAAAATAATTGGTGACAATATTACCAAAGCGATCAATGTTAATTATTTTACCTTGATATTGTTCGTGTGCGATGGACAATACTTCAACAAATCTCTCGGCATGGAAAAGGGGTGTTGTAGATGGACCAAGGTTTTTTATTGCTAATCCGTTTGTGAGATGTGCTGCAACTGGTGCAATAATATCTCGCCCTTGAAATGTTGTACTCAATTTAGAAAGAAAATACTTTGAATTTTGAACAGATACAATCTTCTGTTTCTTCAATGAACCAAGAACATACTTCAACACACCATTATCTGGTGCAAGAAATCGGTATCCCTCACTTTCTAAACAGATGATCTTTCTATCAGTCCCGACCCCCGGATCAACCACACAGATAAAGGTTGTGTTCTTTGGAAAATATCTGAACGAACTCCAGAGTAGATAGGCAGCTTGATCGATGTTCTGAGGTTCAACCAAATGTGAAATGTCGATGATTTGACAATTGGGAACTCGAGAAATGATTACTGCCTTCATTGAAGCAACATAACCATCCTTTACACCGAAATCGGTCAAAAGAGCGATGATCGTTCGAGTTTTCATTTTATAATGATCTCTTTTCCTTTTAAGGCAGATTGATAAATTGCCTCTACTACTTTCATTCGTTGAACTGCCTCATCACCAGTCGATATGACGGTATGAAGACCGCGTGCAGCACCAATAAAATGTTTCAGTTCATTCTCGTAACTTTTCCTTAATACATTAAGGGGCGGTTCCATCTTTACAGGAGTTACATTTACCAGATTTCCATGTAATTGCTTATGAATGCGGAGAGGATTAATCATTGCACTACCTTCGGAGCCAAAGAAATCGCAGTAAAAGAAATCCTGTGCGCATTGATATGACCAGCTTGTTTCAAGCATGAGCGAGATTCCATATTTCATTTCGGCAAACACAATACACGAATCTTCAACGCTCTTCGTTTTGTGCATATACATTTTTGAATTGACTCGCAGGACGGGAGGGAAACCGAGCATCCACAAAATCAAATCAAGCATAACGATACCGAGATCGAGGAAAACCCCGCCGCCCGATTTATCTTTCTGTGTCATCCATTTATTATCACCCGACAATTTTTTCAGCCATCCTGCCTTCACAAAAAATATTTTACCGACTTCACCTTTTTCAATAAAACTTTTAAGGATCATTGTATCGGGGCGGAAACGGTTGTTCATCCCAACCATTAGTTTTCGTTTCAGTTCTTTTGCTTTTTCTGCCATTTGCACAGCTTCGCTGTATTTCCGGGCGATCGGCTTTTCAACAAAAACATCTTTCCCCTGTTCCATGGCTGCAATTGTAATAGGTAAGTGTGTATCTGTGCTTGTGCATATATCCACAGCGTCAATATCTGCCTTTGAAAGCAACTGCTGATAATCAGTATAAACTTGTGTGATGTTGAAACGATCGGCTATCATCTTTGTGCGCGATTTGTCCTTATCGCATACAGCAACAACTTCAACATCTTCACATTTCGTGAGAATCGGCAAATGAAATATTTGTGATACCCACCCAAGTCCAACAACACCCAAACGGATTTTTTTCATGTGGCTATAATTCTCTCCTCTGTTCCTTTTATTTCAAATGAATTATTAAATGTTTTATTCAAGAATTCCTTAACAACATCGGCAATACCTTGAGCATCGAGTTTCAACATCGCCTTAAGCTCAGGTATCGTTCCATGCTCGATGAACTTATCAGGTATGCCGTGAATTTTAATATTGATATGTTGATACTTTTTATTTGCTATTACTTCAAGAACCGCACTCCCGAAGCCACCGGTGACTACATGATCTTCGATTGTGAGAACATGTGAAAATCTTTTACAAATATCCTCTATCAATTCAATATCGAGCGGCTTTACGAATCGCATATTTACAACTTCAGCATTGATTCCAATTTTGTTGAGTATCTCAGCAGCATTAATGGATGGATAGACCATATTTCCAATTGCAAGGATCGCAATATCTTTACCTGCTTGAATGATTTCAGCTTTGCCGATAGGCATCTTAATGAAATCCGATTTTATCGGAACACCGATTCCATTGGCTCTTGGAAAACGTATCACAATTGGACCATCTTTATATTCTACTGCGGTGAATAGCATATCGCGCAACTCACTCTCATCCTTTGGTGCCATGATTATCACACCCGGAATGCATCTCAGGTATGAAAAATCGAGAACTCCGTGATGAGTTGGACCATCGGCACCTACTATTCCACCACGGTCGAGACTTAATATTACATGAAGGTGTTGGAGCGCTACATCGTGGACAATCTGATCGAATGCGCGCTGCAGAAACGTTGAGTAAATAGCTACAATCGGAATGTATCCTTGCGTTGCAAGTCCGGCAGCAAATGTAACAGCATGTTGTTCGGCAATCCCAACATCGAAGAAGCGTTCTGGAATTTCCTGTTGAAGTTTGTCTAAACCAGTTCCATCCGGCATCGCTGCTGTGATTCCGACAATTTTGGGATTTTGCTTAGCAAGCTCAACAACTGTTCTGCCGAAAACTTCTGTGTACGATGGTGCGACATCAACTTTCGATTGAGAAAGACCTGTTACTTTATCGAAAGGCGTTACACCATGAAGGGCTTGTTCATCCTCTTCTGCCGGCTTGTAACCTTTGCCTTTCCGAGTTGTCACGTGTACTAATATCGGTCCGTGAAAATCTTTTATTTCATCAAAGATTTTTACAAGCTGCGGCACATTGTGTCCATTGATTGGACCAAAATAACGGAAACCCAATGCTTCGAAGAGTATCCCGGGCGTGATAACAACCTTGATTCCTTCCTCAACTCGTGAAGCAAGTTTTCGAATTCTGTCCCCGAGATTATCAAGCTTACCGGTTAGGTCCCAAACTGTAGATTTGAATTTGTTGTACTTCGGATTCGCGATCAATTCTGTAAAGTAATTCGAGAATGCCCAAACGTTCGGACCTATTGACATGTTGTTGTCATTAAGAACAACAGTCAGATTTTTTTTCTGAAGACCCGCATTGTTCATCGCCTCGTACGCCATACCACCGGTCATCGCACCATCGCCAACAATTGCAACAACACGATATTTATCACCTGCCAAATCTCTGGCAACTGCTATCCCGAGCGCGGCAGAGATAGAAGTGCTTGCATGTCCCGCACCAAATATATCATATTCGCTCTCAGATCGCTTTAAAAAGCCGCTGATGCCTCCAAGCTGCCTGATTGTATGAAAAACATCTTTACGTCCCGTTAAAACCTTATGAGGATATGCCTGATGTCCAACATCCCAAACAAGTTTATCCTGTGGTGTGTTAAATACGTAATGCAAAACGACCGCAAGTTCCACTGTTCCCAGGCCTGCACCAAGATGGCCACCAGTTTTTGAAATTGTATCGATGATAAACTCACGAACTTCGTCAGAGATGATTTTAAGTTCGGGTATGGTTAGTTTGCGAAGATCTTCGGGTGTGTTAATTTTGTTTAAGTATTTATAATCTACTTTTATCACTACTTTCTTACTCTTCATTTTCTTTAAACAATTCGAGGTTTCCATTCACGTCTTTACTTAACTTTTTCAGTTTTAGCTCCGCTTGTGTTAATTTCTCAAGGCACTGCTTCGAGATCTTCACACCTTCCTCATACAATTCCATGGCGTTATCGAGCGAGACGCTGCCCGATTCGAGCTTCTCGACAATTTCTTCAAGCCGCTTCATCGAGTGCTCAAAATTTGGCGGAGATTCTTTAAGTGTTAAATGTTTTTTTGTGCCCATACTTTGATCAATTCAAAATTAAAGAAGTTAAAAATCAAAAGTCATTTTTTGACTTTTTCATTCTACCTTAGCTGGCAGTTTACCATCATGGAATTTTATCTCAATCGAATCTTCCGAGTGCAACTTCTTTGCGCGGTCGGCAACTTCTGAACCTTTGTACACAATGGTATAGCCACGTTCTAATACAGAAGCCGGATTAACAGATGAAATCCGCTTCTGAAGTGAATTCAATTCTTGCCTGTTGAATGTAAAAGAGTGCATGGCAGATTGGTGAAGCTGCCGATTCAATTCGTCTACCTCTTGTGAATATTGTCTGAGTAAATCTATTGGTCTATTGAATGAATAGCTCTGCACCAAGGATGAGATCCGATCTTTCTGCGACGTAATAATATTCCTGATATCTTGTTCAGTATTATAGCAAAAATTGCGTAGATATTCAATTATTTCAGATTGATGTCTAACAACCAATTCCGCCGCAGCCGAAGGAGTTGGTGCACGAAGATCGGCGACGAAATCTGCTATCGTAAAATCAATCTCATGTCCAATGGCACTGACGATTGGAATTTTAGAATCGTATATCGCACGGACAACAACTTCTTCATTGAATGCCCATAAATCTTCAAGCGAGCCGCCTCCCCTTCCGATAATCATAACATCAATGTTACCAAGCTTATTGAAATCTTTTATCGCTTCTGCTATTTCTTTGGCTGCTCCTTCACCTTGAACCTTTACCGGATAGAGTAAAACTTCCACCGCAGGAAATCGGCGGGAGAGAATATTAAGTATATCCTGGATTGCTGCACCGGTAGGTGAGGTAACAATTCCGATTCTCTCAGGATATTCGGGTAAAGCTTTTTTATGGTCGGTATCAAACAATCCTTCATCGGCAAGTTTTTGTTTTAACCGTTCGAATGCAAGTTGCAGTTCACCTATGCCGCGCGGTTGCAGTTGAACAACATCGATTTGATACTTGCCCTGCGGTTCATAAACTGTAATTTTACCCGAAGCAACGACTTTCATTCCGTCCTGCGGTGTAAAGAAAAGGTTCGATGCTCTGCCCCGCCACATGACCGCAGAAATTTGAGCCCCCTCATCTTTCAGTGTGAAATATAGATGCCCTGATGAATGTCGTTTGAAATTGGATATCTCTCCTTCCACAGAAACATTAGTGAAGGATGTTTCCAACACGCCTTTGATACGCCGTGTAAGCTCACTGACCGTGAATGTTTTCTGAGTAATCATAATTGCTGAAGCAATATATCTAAACATGACTTTATAATCAAACGGATTGCCTTTTTTATAGGCATTATATATATTGATTCTGATTCATCAATTGGAGACACAATGAAATTAGACTTATTAGCTATTGGCGCTCACCCCGATGACGTTGAGTTAGCTTGCGGCGGAACGGTCGCAAAATGTGTTAAGCTTGGTTACAAGGTTGGCATAATTGATTTAACCGAAGGTGAGCTTGGAACACGCGGAAATAAGAAGATAAGAAGTTTGGAAGCTAAGGAAGCCGCGAAAATCTTGGGTGTGAAAGCCCGCGAGAACCTTCGCATACCAGATGGCAACATCGAGGTAAATAAAAAGAATATGTCGAAAGTAATTGAGATATACCGCAAGTATCAACCGGAAATTATTCTCATCCCTCATTGGCAAGAGCGGCATCCCGACCATGTACATGCACATTATCTTTGCCGCGAGGCGCAGTTTTATTCCGGGTTAAGAAAGATTGCAATTAAAACATACGGCAAAAAACTTCAAGCGTGGCGACCACATAAGTATTTTCACTACATGCAAAAGCATGAGTTCACACCTTCGTTTATTGTTGATATTTCCGATGTTTATGATCGTCGCATTGCTGCCATAAAGGCGCATAAATCCCAGTTTTATAATCCCGACTCTACCGACCCTGAAACATTCCTAAGTCAAAAACCGTTCCTCGATTTTATGGAGACGAGAATGAAATACTATGGACAGCAGATCGGTGCAAAGTACGGTGAGCCGTTTTTCTCCGTTGAACCGATCGGTGTTGAGGATATTTTTGGGTTAAAGTTGTTTAAGGGATAAGTGAGCTATCGCAAGGTTGTTTATCCTTATTAGGTATTGGTCAATGATTTTCGTACATTGATATGTGATTCATTCTTGTCACCAATAGAAAGGAGCTTATCATGGATGGATTAGGAAATGTTCGTATAAAAGGTAAATCAGGTAAAGAGTACAAGTTTCGAGCGTATCCGTTGGGTACAAATTTTAGTAATTTCGGAGCCGTCTATTTCATCACGAGTCGGAATCAAAATCCGGATGGTAGGATTGCGCATAGTCGAATTTATTGCGGGCGAACAAGCGACTTATCGATTCGGATTCACAATACAACATCTTTCAAAGAAAATAATGCAAATTGTATTTGCATATTACAACAAGATGATAAAGATTCCCGCATGGAGATTGAGAACGATATCAAACAAAACTATACACTCTTATGTAATAATTGATACCTTCTTCCCCGACTATTTCCGCTTCCTGATAGGTTTTGCAGGTAAGGAACCCGCATACTCATACGAGATAGTAACAAGTTTTTTCAGAACTCCTTGGTCTGAATAAACCGACTTCGGCAGTTCTAAATATTCTTTTATGACCCTGCCCTTCATCGGCTCGAAACGTTTGATTTTTTCATGAGCCGATAGTAATCTCTCCTGCGATGCGGCATCAAGAAGCAAGAAGGATGATGATCGAGTCCTGAAAAACACCAGTGAACATATGAACTATTTCCGACAACCAACATCAATCGGTACAGATTATTTTCATCAAAATTGACAAATGAGTAACTATTTGACTTGCTTCAATTCTGCGTTGTCCTTAGAAATTTATCAACTGCAATTAAGTAGAATTTATGCTTAGCACTTTCGATTCCTTCCAAATATTCCCCCTGCATTTTATCTAATAATAAAAACATCCTTTGCGTTCGGTTACATTCTTTAGGAGGCAATGCGCGGTTTTCAAAAACTATTGTTTGATGGATAATTTATTATTATATTTTCAAATTGTTTTTAGCAAAACTATACAAACCAATAATAGAATAATATGCAAAATAAAATTATCCGAATAACCCTTTTATACCTCATCGTTTGCTGTTCTTATTTTTTGATGTTCATTGAACCTACTAAATTTATTGCTCTGACCAAAGAAGATGCATTGATCGAAAACCTGGGTGCCATGTTTTACTTGCTTGCCTCAATATTTTTTATCTATATCTATGTTAAGTCAATTGGCTTCGGGAATAATTGGTGGAAATTAAAAACGAATCGTAACATATTTTTTCTATTACTCGGAATCGCGTTCTTTGGCGCTTTTGCTGAAGAAATAAGCTGGGGACAAAGAATCTTTAACTGGGGCACACCTGAGATTATAAGTGAGACAAATTACCAACATGAAACCAACATCCATAATCTGAATTTTTTCATGTACAGCGGATTTTCCTTCGAAAGGATATTTAATTTCTTCTGGATCACTTATTGCTTTATCATTCCATTTCTAAATAAGTACCTAACCTCCGCTCGAAGATTTTTCAAAACTATGAGTCTGCCGATAGTACCGATCTGGATAGGGATGCTTTTACTAACAAATTACATCCTGATTCACATCATACAACATTATCACTTCTATGAGACCCGTGAAATTCTATTAGGCGGGCTCGAAATCAAAGAAACCAATTTTGCTTTTATCTTTTGTATGCTCGCCGCTTATTGGGCATTAAAAAAGCCCTACAAATCCGAATGAGTCTTTGCTCCTGACAAAGTCTAAATCGGACCCTCTTTCTCCAAACTGCCGAGCCGATCTGCAAGGTCACTGAACACCTGCTCCATTGCGTCTGTATCTTTTACTCGCCCGCTGGTACTGCCAAGGAGCCAGCATTCTGAATTCCCGATCATGAAATCTTGTTTTCCCCGCTGATGATTAGCCGATGGATAGAGCCGCTTAAAACATTTCTCAAAAATTTCAACACTCGTTACGAATGCGACAATCTTCGGCTTGTACTTTTCTATTTTCTTCACAAACTTTTGTATATCGTCGGGTGTAGATTCTGCCGCCGGGTCATCGTCTTTGCTGACGACAAGTCGCCGGTTGAGGTCGGTTAAACCGATGCGAAGTTTTAATAATGTCGATTCCTTTTTCTCGAAGAAGAATTGCTTATACAAGTCATCGAGTATTCCGGTTTGCTTCGCGCCAACCAGCGCTTTACGGTCCGATTGGGAGATAACTATTGTTGGTGTGATGTTGGCATACTCAAGCATTTCCCAAAACCGATTCTTCGGAGTCAAATAATAGAAACCAAGCTCGTCCGATATTTCCGCTACTGTTGTTCCGACAAATACTACACGTAATTTTTGGATTAGGATTTCTTTAAGCATTCAGTACTCCTGATTAACCCGCTAAAAGTGTCTGTGTCAAATTAACCCAAAAATATATTTTGATTATGCCATTCAAGGGCTTCATCAGAAGGTGTATATTTTTGATTTGTCACAGGTTTGATCTTACAACCTTGTAATTTTAGATATCGTCGAGCAGAAAAGTCTTTTGCTTTGTCTTTCAGATAGCTTGCAGCAACTAATGATAACTCTTTCGGAATAACTGAGAGTAAACCCTCATCAAATATCCAGTGACAAGTTCCACATAAACAAATACCATTTCGTGGATCATCAGTGCCATGTTTACTTTTGGGAATTATGTGGGCAGCCTCTACCTCATAAACACCACGAGGCGCTTGTAACCGAAAGCCACAAATTGCACAATGATAATCGTACTGAGTACTAACAATAACGCGGAATGCCCTGTCCCGTACTAAAACCTGTCGTAATGAAGAGGACTTTTCAGTTGAAACATCAAAAGGTTCAAAACTTCCCAAAATTAATTCATCCACCTTTTTTTCTTGCTGTTTTATCTCATGGCGCTGAATTGCAATTCCTTCAGGAGGATACTGATATACAAACTCCCAACCACTTTTTGATAGCGAGTAATGTCCTTCATCTGTTGTAATAAAACCCATGGCACGCAACCAATTAATTCGATGGCCACACTGATTATTGATAGTTCTTTTACTCCAATCCTTCATCTTTGGAAATCTTTCTTTTACTAGATCAAACCATGTTGCTTTTAATGTTTCACCTCGAAGATTGGATTTGGTGCGAAGGACTTCAAGAATTGCAGCAACTCCAGCAAAAGATTTTTCAAACACCTCTAATAAAGTTATTGACGAAGAGGTTGCCAAAATTACTTTTCCGTCTCCCGTCAAATAACATCTTCCATTACTGGTTTTAACTAATCCACTACTTATGAATAATACCGTATAGACATCACGCGCAAAGTAATGACTCAATCTAAATTGAGCTTTTAACCACTCGTAAACTTCGTTGGATGTAGGTTTATTTGCATTTATCCATTGAAGTGTTTGAAGTAAATTTTCAAACTGTTCTGATATACTACCAGCCATTGGATAGAACGTCATTCTAACTTTGTGGACTAAAGAAGTACTTCTCATATATCACTCCAGTTTTTGAAAGACCAGTGCAACCAATTGCCTTCAACAAGATATCTCATTTCGCTCCTCGTTGGTCTGGTATCCATCCTGATATCAAACAGAACATTACCTGCCCAAAATTGATTGCTTATAATATCTAGTGACGTTCCTGTCAACAATTGAGCACGATCGTATTTAAACCACTCTCTATCTCCGCGCATTTCACTGAATGCGCTCACAAGAACAAGCCCGGGAATTTTCTTGGCGAATCTCTCAGCCAATGTATCTAATTGCCACTCAGCTATAATTTCTCCGGAAATATGTCGCACGGAAATGGTTGCCTTGTCAATATGGAGGAATAAACCTATACTGTTTGGAGTTTTTGCCATCGTAAAATACATGCCCAGCCTTCCATTACTATCAAGTGTACCATACTTCTTGATTGCTTTAAGTGGGTTCATCTTCCATGCTTTTCTGTTAAACGTAAATAGCGTGATCATCGACGATGAACCAATGCGGTGTGCTTTTAATTCAACGGTACCTAAATCAGGCAAAGCAATATTATTTTCTTGCATCCCAAGATAATATTCTAAAGTTTGTCCAATGCCTGTTGGTCCCTTTCTCTTGGATACTATCCAGCCCTTTTCCCTAACTTTTGCAAATTTTTTCTTAAATGTTGCGAGAGTCAATTGTTTATGTTTTGGCATTCATTCTCCAGTTTGCGTTCAATGTATGTTCATGGTATAACTACAACTTAAGTCAAACCTGCATCAAAATAAAAAATGCAGATGATTTTAGCAAACCATATCATTGCATCCCCGTCCTTAATTCCTCAAGCTCATGCCATCGGGCATAGAGACGCTCAAGTTGTTCTTTCGTTGCGGCAAGTTCTTTGGTCAATTTCACAGTATGCTCCCCATGCTGGTCGTAGAAATCGTGCGCAGAGAAAATTGCTTCGATGCGTTCCACATCTTCCTCGGCGCGTATAATTCCCTGCTCAATTGTCTCTAATTCTTTTGCGTCTTTCCAGCTTAATTTTTTCTTTGGCTTTTTGGTTAGCGGTTTCAACTGTATGTCGAGCTGTTTCGCTTCAGCGTACTTCGCCTCTGCCTCTGCTAACCGAGAGTTGCGTTTCTCGAGGTAATAATCGTAATCGCCTTCGCTGAAATGCACATAACCGTCTCCTTCAAAGGCAAGAATACCATTGCACACACGGTTCAGGAAATACCGATCATGGCTCACTGCTATCACACATCCATCGAATGCCGAGAGCGCTTCTTCGAGGACGCGCAGTGTAGAAAGGTCGAGATCGTTTGTCGGTTCATCAAGGAGCAGGAAGTTTCCTCCATTTTTCAATATCTTCGCCAATAAAAGCCGGCTTCGTTCCCCACCGGAGAGTTTCCCCACTTTCGTTTGCATCCTGTCATCCTCAAACAGAAATCGCCGTAAATATTTCCAAACCGTCAGACGTTCTTCGCCAAAGATAATCCACTCATTGCCTTCTCCAATTTCCTGTAATACAGTATTATCATCATTCATCATCAAACGCGATTGATCGATGTAGTTAAAGAGCGTTCTATCACCTACTTCCGTATGACCTTCAGTTGGGCGTAATTGTCCGAGTATGATTTTCAACAGCGTGGTTTTACCAAGACCATTGCGACCTATAATGCCAAGCTTTCTCTTTCTATCGAAATTGAAATCCACCTTACTAAATAGCTTTTTACCACCAAGCTCAATCCCGACATTCTTTAAGTTCAGAATTTTGGAACCAAGAACAGATGCGGGTGGGATGATTAGCTCAACTTCCGCATCCACCTCATGCCCTTTCTTTTCAACCTCTTCAAAATATTTGCTGAGCCGGCTTTTCGATTTGGTTCTGCGTGCCCGTGGTCCTTTGCGTACCCATTCAAGCTCACGGAGCAGGAAACGGTTTCTCTTATGTTCTTCAGTTGCCAGTTGTGCATCTCTCTCTGCCTTATCAAGCATGAAATCGGTGTAATTACCGATGTGTGAGAAACATATACCATTCACAAGCTCGATAATCCGAGTTGCAATTGAATCGAGAAAATACCTATCATGCGTAACAAAGAGACAAGCACCTGAATACTTCTCCAAAAACTCCTCCATCCACTCTATAGATTGGGTATCGAGATGATTTGTCGGTTCGTCAAGGATAAGGAGATCGGGGCGTGCGATGATTGCTTTGCACAACGCTACACGGCGTTTCTCCCCGCCGGAGAGCGTGGTAATATCACGATTTTTTTCAGGTGCATTCAGCGAGTGCATTGACGTTTCAATCCTATTTTCTAAATTCCATCCGTCACGATGATGAATGTGTGCCTCAAGAAGATGCCGTTTTTCTGAAGTAGGAGGAAGCGACTCATACTCTCTGAGAATATCGATGACATCGTGTGCTCCCTCCACAATATTCTCGTACACCGATAATGCAGGGTCGAGTTGAAAATCCTGTGAAAGGTATCCAATCCCGATGTCTCTCCGCCGCGTTACCGTACCAAAGTCCGGTTCCATTATACCAGCAATAATCTTTAGTAGGGTCGATTTACCTGAGCCATTGTTTCCTATCAATCCAATTCTATCGGCTTCATGAACGCTCATTGTGGCGTTATTTAAAACGACCTGCTCGCCAAATCGAATGGAAAGTTCGCGTGCGGCAATAAGAACGGGGTCTATCGCTTTGGACATAATTCTCTTTTCATGGTCAAAATATAGCTTTTCTCAACTCCATTTCAAAAACAGAATATCTATGTCTATTTTCCATTTAAGATTATTTTTTGTGTTGTGATCTGCTTATTTTGACTCTCTAAAAATTTATTGTATCTTAATAAGGAATTAAACTTACAAAAGTAGTGTTACATCTAATAACATGGTAAACTCATTTAAATATCGCTCGATTGTTATTCTCCTTGCCGGAGTATTTACAATCTTCAACATCGGGATTCCGGTTGTTCTTGCATCTTGCCCGATGATAACCGCATCGGTGCGAGGGGCATGCTGCCCGGCTCAACCCGTAAAAGGTTTGCCAATCCTTAAAACACAGCGCGACTACTCGTGCTGCAAAACAATCATCGTTGCTCAGCGGAACACAAATGAGTACGTTCAAACACAAGGGTATGCTTACAACATCGAAAAGCATATCTTCATTACTCCCCTAATTCAGTATTCCGCGCAAAACAACTTTAGAGTTACCTCACAAATACCCCTAGACAACATTCACTCTCCCCCACTCATCGAAGACATACCGATCTTCACATCTTCACTTCTGATTTAATCCTCATATAGATTGATACGTTGCATTATTGACTTTTGTCAATGATAGTGCTACGTTCTATTGTTTTACCGTCATGCTGAACTTGCACACGTATAGATTCCGGAATGACGCTACGTTTTATAATATTATGAGGAATTATGAACAAAATATTTTTATTATCGGCTACGTTTCTGCTGGCTGCACAACTTCATAGTCAGACAGCACAGCCACCAATGCAATTGAATAGCTTAATCGCAGAGGCGATGAAGAACAATCCAGAGATTCAGGCGGCTCTTGCACAGGTTGATGTAATGCGAGCTAGAGTATCTCAAGCCGGTACGCTTGATGATCCTGAGTTGAAGTTCATGCAGGAAGGAATGCCAGATTTCAAATTCAATGAGGCAATGTATTCTCGAATTGAGCTGATGCAGATGATTCCGTTCCCTACAAAACTTGGAAAACAAAAGGATTTAGCTGAAATTCAGAGACGATCATCCCATAACGACCAGCTTGAAAAAGTGAATGAGGTTTTGTCAAAATTGAAATCGACATACGTTGAGTTATGGTTCATACAGCAGAACATCGCAATTGCTCAAGAAAACTCTCGTCTCATGAAACAATTTTTGTCCATTGCACAGACGAAATACACAACAGGTCAGGTGCCGCAGCAAGATCTTCTTAAAGCGCAAGTCGAGATCGCAATGATTGGCAATGAACAGATTTCACTTCGACAAAAAGAATTAAGTATGAAGGCAATGCTGATGTCGTTGCTCAATCGGGATAGTAAAGATACGATCTCAGTAGTGATGATGCCTTCGGAAGTTTCATTTTCAATGGACCTTGATCCACTCTTGAGTTTTGCATTGCGCAACCGACCAATGAACGTAAAGGATTCATTGATGATAGATGAAAGTAAAACAATGCTTTCCATGGCAAGGCAAGAATATCTTCCAGATTTCAAATTTGGAATCGAGAGAATGACTGAACCGATGGGACCATTCACCGGCTGGAGTGTGAGTGCGGGTGTCACGCTTCCGTTTGCACCGTGGACGCTCGGCAAAGCAAGCGCTCGTATAGATGAAGCGGATGCTGCGATAATCAAATCAAACGCATCTTATACTGCAACTCGAAATATGGTCGCAAGCAACATCAAAGATCTCTATTACAAGGCAAGTGGAGCGAAGCAACAACTCGATGTTTACAATTCGGAAATTCTTCCGCAAGCAAAGCAATCAGTACAAGCAAGTCTGACGGCTTATCAAACCGGAACGACAGATTTTTTGATGTTGATCGATGCATACCGGACACTCGTCAATCTTTCAAAGGAATATTTCATGACGCGAATGCAATTCGAGCAAACAGTGGCAGCATTAGAACGTGAAGTCGGCACACAGAATTTATCAGATATAAAATAGGAAAGGATATCGATATGAAAAAGAATATTATCATCAGCATTTTAATCATTACAGTTTTTTCACTTATTCTAAATTCTTGCAGTAATGATCAAAAAGAAACACAATTAAATCAATCTAACATTTCACAGGAGAAAAAGATCGAGGAGTACTATACATGTCCGATGCACCCTTCGGTTAAGAGTGACAAACCCGGGGCATGCCCGGTATGCGGAATGAACCTGGTAAAACATACCGAGCAAGCTGAGATGTCGAAAGAAGAACATCAAGCACTTGGGCAAGTAGCATTATCGCCAACGAAACAAGTGCTTGCGAATGTTTCAACTTCGACTGCGATGAAGATGTCGTTAGAGAAAGAAATCCGCGCTGTGGGTAAAATCGCTTATGCTGAACCGAACTTCAGACAAATAAGTACACGCTTTCCTGGAAGGATCGATAAACTTTACCTCACATATGAAGGACAACAGGTAAAGAAAGATGACCCCGTTGCTGATGTTTACAGTCCAGAAGCTATATCTGCTCAGCAGGAATATTTACTCGCTAAACAATCTAATTCCTCCGAGCTTCTTCAACAATCGAAGCAAAAACTTTTATTATGGGGTTTTACCGAATCGCAGTTGAAAGATCTTGATGAATCAAATACCATCAGGAATACTTTCACGCTCCACTCCCCTATTAGCGGAACAGTGTTGAAGAAGAATGTTCAGCAACAGCAATATGTTTCCGCCGGTGAAAACCTTTTTGACGTTGCTGATCTTTCGACAGTTTGGATGTATGCAGACGTTTACGAATATGAAATTCAGGGAGTGAAAGTTGGACAAATGGTTGAAGCGACAAACGAGGCATATCCTGAAAAGAAATTCGTTGGTAGAATAACATTTGTTAGTCCAACAGTTGATCCATCCTCGAGGGCGGTGCGGATTCGTGCTGAAATGGCTAATGGAACCGCTGAACTTAAGTTGGATATATTCGTCAATGCTGCAATTAAGATAAAGCTGTCACAGAGCATTGTCGTTCCAATAACCGCAGTTCTCTCAACGGGGACGAGGCAGGTTGTATGGGTTCAGAAGGATGCCGGTATCTTTGAGCCGAGGTTAGTAAAAATCGGAGAGCGCTCTGATGAATACGTTCAAATTCTAGAAGGCATCAATGAAGGAGAAACGATTGTAACTTCAGGCGGTTATTTAATTGATTCTGAAAGTCAGTTGGAAGCAGCGACGGGTTCCAAATCGTCGGAACACGCAGACATGAAGATGGATTAAAACAATTCAAAATTAAAAAATCAAAAAATAACAACATAAGGAGTAACACAATGAAACGATTCACATTTTATTTAGCAGCATTAATGCTTGTCATATTTCTGTTAGGAACAACGAACTATGCTCAGGAAAAAACACAATCGAAGAAGCACGTAAAAGTGCAGAAACAAATCCATAAGGAAAAAGTTGTTTACACTTGCCCAATGGATCAGGAAGTCCAATCCGATAAACCGGGTAAATGCCCGAAGTGTAAAATGGATTTAGAGAAGAAGATTGTTAAGATTGACAAGCAAGCAAAAATTCAGAAAGATGTTTACACATGCCCGATGCATCCTGAAGAAAAATCTGGTAAATCCGGAAAGTGTTCGAAGTGTGGAATGAATCTCGAAAAGAAAGAATCGAAAATTGAAATAAAGTCGAAAGCGAATGCTGATATCTACACTTGCCCGATGCACCCGGATGAGAAGTCTGATAAAGAAGGGAAGTGTTCTAAGTGTGGAATGAATTTAGAGAAGGTAAAGAAATAACAAAACATTTAAACCTTTTTCCTATCCCCTCTCCTTTAAAGAGAGGGTTAGGATGAGGTCAATAATAGTTGCTAAGAGGTCATCATGATTGAAAAAATAATTGAGTACTCGGCACGAAATAAATTCGTCATCATCCTTATTTACTCCCTCCTAATCGGTTGGGGCATCTGGTCGGTGTACAACACGCCGGTAGATGCGATTCCTGATCTATCGGATAATCAGGTTATCGTGTTCACATCCTGGATGGGACGATCACCAAAGATTATGGAGGATCAAATCACTTATCCTCTCGTCAGTAATCTTCAGGGGCTTCCAAAAGTGAAAGCGGTTCGTGCGCAATCGATGTTCGGGATGTCATTCATCTACATCATCTTCGAAGATAATGTTGATATCTATTGGGCGCGAAGCCGCGTGCTCGAGAAACTCAATTATGCCTCTTCCTTCCTGCCGTCAGGCGTCATTCCAACACTTGGTCCTGATGGAACAGGTGTAGGTCATGTTTATTGGTATACAGTCGAAGGAAAGGATTACGATCTTGCCGAGCTTCGTGCAATTCAAGATTGGTATATCCGTTATCAGCTTAACTCTGTCCCCGGTGTTGCAGAAGTTGCGAGTGTCGGTGGATTCGTCAAACAATATCAAGTCGATCTCGACCCAAATAAACTTGTTGCTTACGATATAAATTTTAATTCGATTGTCGATGCAATCAAAAATACGAATCGTGATGTTGGTGGCAAGATTATTGAATCGAATTCTCTTCAGATGTTTGTGCGTGGGCAGGGATATGTCAGATCGGTGAATGAGATTGAAAAGATTCCGATAGGCACAGGTAAGGATGGTGTTCCAATTTACATCAAGAATGTTGGAACAGTCCAGCTTGGTAACGATATCCGGCTTGGGATGATGGATAAGAATGGACAAGGTGAAGCAGTTGGCGGCATCATCGTGATGCGGTATGGCGAAAATGCTAAAGATGTAATCGAGCGCGTAAAAGAAAAGATTGTTGAAATTCAGAAGGGATTGCCGAAAGGTGTTGAAATAAAAACCGCTTATGACCGCTCAGATTTAATCGAGCGATCTATCGATACACTGAAGCGAGCACTCATCGAAGAAGGACTTATTGTGAGTCTTGTGGTAATGGTTTTCATCTTCCACTTCAGAAGTGCGCTCCGAATTCTCATCGAATTGCCTGTATCGGTTTTGATGGCATTCATCTTAATGAAACAGTTTGGAATTACATCCAACATCATGAGTCTTGGTGGCTTAGCAATTGCGATTGGGGTGTTAGTGGATTCATCTATTGTGCTTGTGGAAAATGCCTATCGAAATATCGCACATGCTCAACTCGAGGGTGGAACAATAGATTACACAGAAATCTCTATACGTTCCGCTCAACAAGTTGGCAGAGCAATATTTTTCTCGCTTGCAATCATTGTAGTTTCATTCCTGCCGGTATTTTTGTTGGAAGGGCAGGAAGGCAAGCTCTTCCACCCTCTTGCTTACACAAAAACATTTGCGCTTGCCGCATCGGCGATTATTTCTATTACACTCGTTCCGATGCTAATGACAATGTTGATGCGGGGGAAATTTAAACCGGAAGAAAAAAATCCCATTTCACGGTTTGTAATGAAGATATATGAACCGATTCTCAAAAAGGCATTGAAGTTTCGGAAGACGACACTCGCACTAAACTTGCTGGCGCTTTTAATTACGATTCCGATGATTATCAGCATCGGTTCTGAATTCATGCCGCCGCTTGATGAAGGAAGTTTACTCTTCATGCCTGTGACACTGCCGAATGTTTCAATCACAGAAGCAAAACGGTTACTTCAAGTTCAGGATAAAATAATTGCAGACTTTCCTGAAGTTGCACAGGTTTTAGGAAAAGTTGGACGTGCAGAAACTTCTACAGACCCAGCACCAATCAGCATGATCGAATCAATCATTCTGCTGAAACCAAAAGCTCAATGGCGAAAAGGAATAACGAAAGATGACATCATATCTCAACTCGATCAGAAGTTACAGATCCCTGGCGTTAGAAACGGCTGGACACAGCCAATCATTAACCGCATAAATATGCTTTCGACGGGTGTGAGAACAGATTTAGGTGTGAAAGTATTTGGCGACGATCTCGATACACTGGAAAGATTAGCCATTGAAGCAGAAAGTATCCTGAAAAATGTCCCAGGTGCCGTCGATCTTTATGCTGAGAGAGTTATTGGCGGTGAATTTCTCGACATCACTGTCAAACCGGAAGCAGTTGCCCGATATGGAATTAACGTCGGTGATGTTTTAAATGTCATCGAGACTGCTATCGGTGGTGAAAATATATCGACAACTGTTGAGGGCAGACGCCGCTTCCCGATCCGCGTCCGCTTTGCGAAAGATTATCGAGAGAATATCGATGCACTGAAGCGATTGCTTGTTCCCGTTCCCCGGATGAGTGGAACATCTATGGAAAGTCCAACAAGTCAACCGACTTCGAGTATAGGTATGAGTTCTATGGGAACTACCCCATCAGCATCTGCAAATTCCAACCCGAAATCTGTAAGCGGTAATCTGAAATATACTTTTATACCTCTCGCTCAACTCGCCGATATTAAACAAACACCCGGACCGCCAATGATCAACAGCGAGAATAGTCTTCTTCGATCCATCGTGTTCCTCAACGTTCGAGGCAGAGATATGGGTGGATTCGTTAACGATGCCAAGCAAGCGCTCGATAAACATCTCAAGCTTCCACCCGGATATTACGTTTCCTGGAGCGGTCAATATGAGAATCAAATCAGAGCAAAGAAGCGATTGGAGCTGGTTCTTCCAATCGTCTTCTTCATTATCTTTGTGATGCTGTATTTCACTTTCAAGTCAGCATTAGAAGCATCGATGGTTATGCTCTCCGTACCATTCGCACTCATTGGTGGAGTATATCTGATTTATTTTTTAGGATACAACTTCAGCGTTGCTGTCTGGGTTGGATTTATTGCGCTTTATGGCGTTGCAGTAGAAACCGGAGTGGTTATGGTTATTTATCTCCACGAAGCGCTAAACAAATATCTGCAAAAAGGAACAATCACAAATGCGGATATCACGCAGGCGACTCTTGAAGGCGCAGTTCTTCGCCTTCGCCCAAAACTAATGACTGTTGCAACAAACCTCATCGGATTGATGCCGATTATGTGGAGTACGGGTACCGGCTCAGATGTAATGAAACCAATTGCTGCACCGATGATTGGCGGTATTATAACTTCGGCAATTCATGTGTTATTTGTAACTCCGGTAATTTTCTCCATGATGAAACAATCAGCACTTAAGCGAGGTAAATTAAAGTCGTCCGGAATGAGACATTAATTTATTATCAGTTATCCTGAGTGTAGTTCCGTTCTTTGAACGGGACGGAGTCGAGGGATCGATGATGAAGGAAGCCGCGTTGAAGCGCGGAACGTTGAAGGTAAGCGAGATGAAACATTAAGTAAAGAGATATTGGTTTTCTTTATAATTTTCATTATGCTGTATTTCATTACCAAAGATTTTGAGGAAGCGTCTATTGTTATGCTGTCTGTTCCTTTCGCTCTCATCGGTGATGTGTATTTGATTTATTTTTTAGGATATAACTTCTCTGCTGCCGTATGGATCGGATTTATTGCGCTATACGGACTTGCAGTAGAAACAGTTGTTGTCATGGTTGTATATCTTCACGAGGCGCTCGATAAACGTTTCAGTTCTTTTGAGTTTGGCGAGCGTGGTCCTATTACAATGTTAGACATCACCGAATCGACGATTGAAGGTTCAGTGCTGCGACTACGTCCGAAGATTATGACTGTCGGCACGAGCTTAATTGCACTTCTGCCGATAATGTGGAGCACAGGTGTAGGTTCGGATGTTATGCGTCCCATTGCTCCACCAATGATCGGCGGATTGATTACATCCACGATACATGTTTTGATAGTAACACCGGTTTTGTTCAGCTATATGAAAGAACGAGCATTGAAGAAAGGAAAATTAGAAGCTTCAAAGATGGCAATGTGGATGAAAGAGAGTTGAACAAAAGAAAATTAAAAATTTTAGATTGAATCCATAATTCATAAAAACAACAAAAAGGAGCTACAGTGAAAAAACTATTAATCATACTCGGATTATCTTTTCTGCTTTCAACCGTATTTGCACAAAGCACACATCAAATGAAAGCGCCAAAACATGAGAAGGTTATCAAACAAACAGCAGCACAATACACGTGCCCAATGCACCCGGATGTAAAATCCAATAAACCCGGTAAATGCCCAAAGTGTAAGATGGGTTTAGTGAAGAAAGAAACCAAAGCTGCAATGAAATCACAAATAAAATCAGAAATTTATATTTGCCCGATGCATCCCGACATCACATCAAAGAAACCGGGTAAATGTTCGAAGTGCGGAATGAATTTAGAGAAGAAGATGATTTCTAAAGCGGAGATGAAATCCGAAATCAAAGCAGAAATGTATACTTGTCCAATGCATCTCGAAGAAAAGTCGAATAAACCGGGTAAATGCGCAAAGTGCGGTATGAATTTAGAGAAGATCAATAAAGCTAACTAATATTAGTGCCTATAATAAAATGATGGAGCCCACCTCGCAGTGGACTCCATCTCATTCTTTGACATTTAATAAAGCGTTATGTGCAATTGCCCATTGCTCTCATCTCAGTAAGAGCAACCATCTTACTACACAAGAGTGAGCGCACAAACCGTGCGAGTGTCATCCTGACGAGTTCTGTGAATCTTCCTTCTTTTTATTTTTTCGCAGCCAGCTTATCGACTATTTTCAAGTCAAATTTGCCAGACTGTTCTATAAAGAAGATGGATTCAGAATCCTCTTTGTACCGCCAAGGATTGAAATGGCGAAAATATTCTTATTGTACAGTCCCTTATTGAAAGGTTTCCAGCTATCCCCATTATCTGTTGAACGAAAAACACCGCCGCCGACCGTGCCTGCAAAAAGATATTTACCACCACCACCGACAGCAAGTGAAGTGACCCATTTAGTTGTAAGATCGGTATTGACCGGAGACCAACTTGCACCGTTATTGGTTGAAAGATAAACTCCATCGCTTTCAGTACCTGCAAATAGATACGAACCACTAGCGACAAAAGAAGTAATTGACATTGCGAACGGTCCGTTAGTTTGAATCCATTGTGCTTGTGAGTTGATCGGAAAAATACTTGAGCCAATTAAGCATATCGAAACAATGAGAAGATAATTCTTCATGATGACCTCTTATTATTTGATGAAATGATTATCATCGTTGGCCTACTATCTGAGCAGTAATAGTTTTTTTGTCTGCACAAAATCGTTTGTCTGTTTAGCATCTGTCGGGTGCGCGTGCAAACGATAAAAGTACACACCGCTGGCAAGACCGCGTGCATTCCAGGGTACCGAGTGTTGCCCTGCCTCGCGCTTCTCGTTTATCAGTGTTGCGACTTCCTGTCCGAGTATATTGAATATTTTCAGTGTAACGTACGATGCGTTAGGTAAATCAAACTGAATTGTTGTACTCGGGTTGAACGGGTTAGGAAAATTTTGCACAAGTTTGAAATCTTTCGGCAAACTATAAATGTTTTCTTCATCCACATTTACAATTCCTCCTTCTTTAAATACTGCTAAACCACCATCGTAAGTTCCTATCCATTTATTATCATAATTATCTTTATTGATACTGATAATATAATTTTTAGGCAATCCCGAATTGTTTTTTTTATAAACTGTCCAGTTCACACCGTCGAATTTAACAAGTCCGCTGTCTACAGTTCCAATCCATTTATTATCATATTGATCAATGCATACAGAATATAATTTTACATCGGGAAGTCCTGAGTTGGAAGATAAATATGTGAACCAATTTACCCCATTGTACTTCGCCAAACCACCAACGGCTGTTGCAACCCACGGTGTATTTGAATTATCAAAAGCAATTGAGGTTATGTAGTTATTAGTTAATCCTGATGAACCGGCAGTAAAAATCGTCCAATTTGTTCCATCAAACTTGGCTAACCCGCTCCCATTAGTTCCTATCCATTTAGTATTTAAAGAATCTATACCCAGACAATATACTGCGTTACCCGGCATTCCTGAATTTGAAGTATTGTAGACAGTCCAATTCATATTATCAAATTTTGCTACTCCACCGGGACTCGTTCCAATCCATTTATTCCCAAACTTATCAATGGCAACAGCGTAAACCGAGTTAGCGGGAATACCTGAGTTGGATGTATTATAAATTACCCAGTTGGTGCCATCAAATTTTGCCAATCCACCCAAATAAGTTCCTATCCATTTATTTCCTGAATCATCGATAGCAATTGAGAAAATTAAGTTATTCGGTAGACCCGAATTATCTGTTTTATAAATTGTCCAGATAGTACCATCAAATTTTGCTAATCCTCCACCGGTACCAATCCATTTAACTCCGAACTTATCAATCGCAATTGAGTATATGGTATTATTAGGTAATCCGGAATTAAACGAATTATAGACGATCCACTCAGGACCAGCTTGAACTTCAAAGATTAATAACAGGGTGAAACAAATAAATTTAATGTTAACAAACTTTTTCCAAAACAGGAAATTATTATTGGAGGGATTAATCAAATCTATATTTTCATTAAACATAAGTTATCAAAAATGTTTTTATAATTTTAATTTATAAATCACCTAAGCAATAACATTTTCTTCGCAGTAATAAAATTCCCAGCCTGTATTCTGTAGAAGTATACTCCACTTGATAATTTGCTGGCATTAAAATTAATCTCATAACTGCCTGCTGCTTTTTCTTCGTTAACTAATATTGCTACCTCTTGCCCGAGAATATTGAATATTTTTATGGTAACAAGCATGCGTTCAGGTAGTTGATAACGAACCGTTGTAGTCGGATTGAACGGATTGGGATAGTTCTGAGATAACTGATATTGCGAAGGAATCGCAGGATCTTCTGTTACGCCGGTCAATGTCTGATATGTATACTTAACTGTAAGAGACCATGCTTCCAAAGTACCTGTGTTTCCCGAAGCTCTGTCATAAATTCTTAACCTCCATGCACCGTTAGGGTCTTGTCCACAGAATCTCGAGAGAGGCCGGTACGGCTTGAACGACCCTCTGAACGGCGCCGTTCCGCTCACGAGCGGGAAGTTGGTTGCATCGTTTAAGAATGTTCCAAGGAAGTTACTTCCGCTTCCGCCGTTCCGGTAAATCAGCGTATCGATGATACCATTATGTTCCAGATAAAATTCAAGGTCACCGTCATTTGTATGAAGCACTGTATCTATTGTAAGATATACACCGGTGACAATGTACCCATTTGATACGGCATACGCACGTGAGTTACCCGTTACATTCACATTGATGCTGTCATCCGCATTCTGGAAATCGCCAATGGGCAGATTGAGGCCGTTCCTGTTGTGAGCATTATTTGTTCCTGAAAAAACACCTGCATTTGAGGTGCGTAGTATCATTCCACCAGTTCCTGTGATTAAACCATTATTTGCATCTGCAAAAGATACTGCATAGATAGGTGTTTCGATGGTGTCTTGAAGCGTCCAGTTCAGACCTCCGTTTGTTGTGCGATAGATGAGACTTGTGCCGTCTGGCAACGGTGAAACAATAAAAGCATTATTAGAATCTATATAACTGATTTTATAGCCGCTCATCAGCGAATCTGTCTGAACCCAATTCGTCCCTCCGTCTGTAGTGCGGAGAACTGGTCCATTGTATGAAATTGCTATTCCATTGTTCACATCGATGAATTGGACTCCGCCTAAATTTAGGTTCCTTCCTCCTGTTTGTGGAAACCAAGAAAGACCGGCATTTGTCGTTCTGATTATTCTTCCCTGGGTTCCAACGGCAGTGGCAGTTGTTGAATTTATGTAATCGATATCCCACCAATAGCCCGATGTTCCGTTGGTCTGTGTTTCCCAGGTTACTCCCCCGTTGGAAGTGTGTAACAGTGTATTTGTATTGCCGCAACCTATGATACTGCAACCGCCGCAGGCGAATGCATTGTTGAGGTCGAGCATGTCAACAGCGTCAAGCGTATTTGTTGTTCCGCTGGATTGCTGAACCCAGTCTGTACCGCTGTTTGTTGTATGCAATATGACGCCCTTCCACCCCACAGCAATTCCATTGTTAACATCAGCAAAGGAAACATCGGTTAAAAAGGAAGTTGTATCATGTGATTGCTGCCTGGTCCACGTTTGGCCGCCGTTAATTGTTCTCAAGATCATCCCCTTCTCCGTAACAAAGAAGTCGAACGGCGGGTCGCCCACAGCGAATGCTACGAACGGATCGACATAATCAACTCCACGGAGATGACCCGTTGTACCGCTATTAACCTGTACCCAACCAGGGTACCTGCCGCTGTTGCCGCCCGGTTCGCCGCCAAAGTATTCGAAGGATGTGCGGAGAATCCGATCCCCGACTGCAAAACCAACGACGGTGTTGTTTTTAACGGCGAATTGTACTGCCGACATCGTGGATACTGATATCGGTGGTATTTCATCCTCGAACCAATTGCTGCCACCATTACTGGTCCTATAAATACTTGTTCCCCCAACGACATATCCAAGACTTGCATCAATGAAATAAACTGATCGTAACCATTGCGTATTGCCAGAAGAGAGCGTTTCCCAGTTAGTTCCGCCATTTGTGGTTTTAATAATTGCGCCACTATCACCAACAATATAACCTATGTTTGCATCTACAAAATAGATTGAACACAAAAACTTTGTCGTGCCTGAAGAGAGTGTGTCCCACGTTGTTCCGCTGTTTATTGTTTTGAATATTGATCCATTGAAACCAACAACATAACCTGTGTTAGTATCTGTAAAATAAACTCCCCTGAACCATTGATATTGTGCAGAGCCGGAAGAGAGTGGGTTCCAGTTTGTTCCGCCATTTGTAGTTTTCAGTATTGTATTATCTTCACCAACAGTATAACCTGTATTTGCATCTGTGAAATAAACTGAATATAACAATTTTGACGGGTCTGAAAAGAGTGTATCCAACGTTGTTCCGCCGTCAATTGTTTTTAATATTGTACCATTGGTGCCAATAACATAGCCAGTATTTGCATCTGTAAAAAAGACTGAAAATAAACCAGGGTCAAAAGTCTGAGTTAACCAGTCTGTGCCGCTATTGGTAGTTTTTGCTATATATCCATCACCATTATTTTTTCCATAGCCAACAACCCAGCCGGTATCTTGGTTAATAAATTTCATATCCTGCCAACGCATGGATGCAATCCCGATAGATAAGTAATTCCAGGCTGGAATATTTTTTAAAATTGTTCCATTGGCGCCAACTGCCCAAATGAAATTAGAAATGTCCGGATGACAACCTGAATACAGTGTTTGAGTTGTGGGGCTTTGCTCTTGTGTAAAGTTTGTTCCATGATTAATAGTTCTTGCTATGTAACCATTTGTACCAACACCAAAATATGTTGAATCGTGTTGTAAATATGTTATTGAGTTAATTGCTTCAGCAGGAAAATCTCCCAAACGCCAGGACTCTCCATCATCTGTTGAATATCTTGTGAATGTCCCTGTTGATAATATGCAAAAGTTGGGGTGGCTATAAACAACATCAAAAGTATAAAATATCTGTCCTCCTATACTTGGTCCATTTTTTATTTGCCACGAATTGCCACCGGTAGA
>Ga0315286_10000233_pt1 | contig 43670 bp, 42 predicted proteins | sample YL17G10_0_MG_FD_205038 | JGI IMG/M metagenome (GOLD analysis project Ga0315286, IMG submission 205038) | Sediment microbial communities from Yellowstone Lake, YNP, Wyoming, USA - YL17G10_0 | ecosystem: Environmental > Aquatic > Freshwater > Lake > Sediment | place: USA: Wyoming | collected...
GCCGAGCATGTCCCTCCCCGGAGGGTCATCCTACACGGCTCCGAACGACCCGGTCTCGCTTTCCCTCGACGTGAACCAAACCGTATACACCTTCGGAAAGATCAAGAACGCCGTTCGGATCGGTGAAAAAAGCCTCACGCTCGCCGAGATGGATTTGAAGGAGGAGACGAGAAAGCTCGCCGTGGATATCAGAAAAGCCTTCTACGGCTACCTCCTCGCCAAGGAGTTCGTGAGGATAAACGAAATAACGATACGCTTCAAGGAGGAGACCCTGAACGTGGCGCGGAAGAAGTACGAAGCGGGGATCGCTTCCGATTACGAAGTCCTCCAGGCCGAGTCGGACGTGACAGACTTCCAGCCCCAGCTCATCTCATCCCAAAACCAGGTGCAGTTCGCCCTGCTCGCGGTCATGGACCTCCTGAACGTCACGTCGAAGGAAGGGTTCGACGTGGAGCTCGTCGGCGCACTGGAACCGAAATTCGTCACCTTCGATAAACAGGAGATGATCAAGCTCGCCCTCGAGAACAAGTATGATATCCTGAACTTCAGGAAAACCATGGAGATCGCCGAGGTGAACAGCAGGATCGTCGCCGCGGCGAACAAGCCCACCGTCGTGGCCTTCGGGAATTACATCCTCACGAGCGGGTTCGACGCGGAATCGGGGAAGGACAAGTACTGGGGGCAGGGTTCCTGGACAGACACCTTGACGGTCGCCGCGGCCGTCCAGGTTCCCCTCTCCCCCCTCCTGCCCTGGAGCAAGGAGCGGGCCGACGTCGCGAAAGACAAGCTCGATTACGAGCAGATGAAGCTCAACCTGACCACGATCGAGAGCGGCGTGAGGCTGAACATCGAGAACCTGCTCTTGAAGATCGAGGAGGAGAAGGCGAAAATCCACTCAAGGGAGAAAAGCAAGGAGCTCCTGTCCAGGCTGTACCGCACGACGAGGGAGGGCTACACCCGCGGCCTCGTCTCGAACCTCGAGCTCAGGGACGTCGAGACGAACCTGAACAACGCGGCGCTCGGTTACAACCTGGCGGTCTACAATTACACGGTCGCGGTCATCCTGCTGTACGACGCAATCGGGGTTGACCAGCAATAACCGTCAATTCGGGAGGTCCCATGAAGAAAGCAATCCGGGTCGTCATAATCGTGATCGTCGTGCTCGCAGTCCTCGCAGGTCTCGGCTGGGTGGTGAACAAGCGCTTCAAGGACAAGTTCGCCGCGATGGGGAGGTTCGGGAAAAAGGCCGCCGTGCCCGGGGAGATCACGATTCCGGTCGTCGTTACCCGCGCGAAATCCGGGAACATCGTGGACGCCCTCTTCCTGAACGGGGGCGTGGAGTCCAAGAGCGAGGTGGGCATCTTCTCGAACGTCCCGGGAAAAGTGAAGGAAGTTCTCTTCGACGAGGGCGACAGCGTGAAGAAAGAAGCGGTGCTCGCCTACATCGACCGGAGCGTGGCGGGGCTCACCTACGCCCTCGCCCCCGTCGAGTCGACGATCGACGGCGTGGTGAACAAGGTGTTTGTCAAGATCGGCGACACGGTCAACCCCGCGATGCCCCTGTTCCAGGTCATCGACATCAACGACGTGGTGGTGAAAACCCGAATCCCGGAGCGGTACGTCTCGCGGGTCCAGGTAGGGATGGGAGCCGAGGTGAGCCTCATCGCATATCCCGGGAAGATCTTCCGCAGCGCGGTCTCCGAGCTCGCTCCCGTCGTGGACCCGCTCACACGGACGCGCGAGGCGCGTATCCGCATGAAAAACCAGGATCACCTCCTGAAGCCCGGGATGTTCGGGGAGATCAAGATCGTCATGAACGAGCGCAAAAGCGCCGTCATAATACCCGCCGCGGCGGTCGTCGACCGGGACGGTAAAAACCTCGTTTTTCTCGTCGACGGCGAGGGAAAGGCGCGGGAGACGGAAGTCTCGATCGGCATTGTCGAGGGGGAAAACCTCTCGGTCAACACGGGGATAAAGCCGGGGGACCAGGTGGTGGTCCTCGGCCAGCAGAACCTGAACGGCGGCGACAAGGTCACCGTAACGGAGGAAACCGAATGAAGATCGCGGAGTTTGCGGCGCGAAAACCGGTAACGACCACCGTCGTATACATTGCGCTTCTCGTCCTCGGGGTCTTCTCCGTCGGGAAGCTCGCAATCGACCTGATCCCCGATATCAACTTCCCGGTCATCACCGTTTACTCTGCCTGGCCGGGGGCCAACCCCGAGGAAGTCGAGCAAAACCTCACGAAAGTGCTCGAAGAAGCGGCCGCACAGGTGAGCAGAGTGAAGAAGATCACCTCGACCTCGCGGGAGGGGCAGGCCGAGGTTCGTGTCGAGTACGAATGGGGGACCGACATCGGGGAGGCATCGATCGACCTGCGGGAGAAGCTCGACCTGGTTCGCGATTTTCTCCCGGAGGACGCATCCCAGCCCGTGGCGTACAAGTTCGATCCTTCCCAGATCCCGGTCACCATACTCACCGTGGAGGGGAAGCGCGACCAGAAAAGCCTCCGCTATTTCGCGGAGAACGAGATCAAGCGCTCCTTCGAGCAGATCGACGGGGTGGCCCGGGTCATGATGTGGGGCGGGCGCGAGAGCCAGGTGCACATCGATCTCGACCGAACGCTCCTCGCCTCCTTCAACGTCACCATCGACCAGATCATCGGCGCGTTTAAGGCCGAGCACGTCAACATCGCGGGCGGCAACATCACCGAGGCGAACAAGAGCTTCAGCCTCAGGACGACCGGGAAGTTCCGGAGCATCGACGAGATCAAGAACCTCGTCATCGGCATGGGCGGCGGGACCCCCATGCATCTCAAGGACGTGGCGAGCGTCTACGAGGGGTACAAAGAGGAAAACGCCGAGGTCAAAAAGGGGTGGGACAACATCGTCCTCATGCTCATCCAGAAGCAGTCGGGCACCAACACCGTGCAGATAGCGAAAAAGGTCGAACTGAGGATCGCGCAGCTCCAGGCCTCCTTGCCGCCGGACATCAAGATCGTGAAGTTCTTCACCTCCGCCGACTTCATAAAGCGGTCGATCGGCGACGTGTGGCAGACTGCGTTGATGGGGGGCGTGCTCGCGGTCCTCGTGATCTTTATCTTCCTCCGGAACCTCCCGACGACCCTCATCATCTCGGTGTCCATCCCCCTGTCGGTCGTTATCACCTTCATCTTCATGTACTTCTTCAAGCTCACCATAAACATGATCTCCCTCGTGGGGCTCGCGATTGGGATCGGGATGCTCGTCGACAACTCAATCGTGGTGCTCGAAAACATCTTCCGCTACCGGGAGTTCGGCGTCAAGCCTCTCGAGGCGGCCAAGCTCGGGACCTCGGAGATGTTTACGGCCATCTCCGCTTCGACCCTCACCACCGTCGCCGTGTTCCTCCCGCTCGCCCTCTTCGTGAAGGGGCTCGCGAGCGAGCTCTTCAGCGACCTCGCCTTCACGGTCACCTTCTCGCTCCTCGCCTCCCTCGCCGTGGCGATGACGGTCGTCCCGATGCTCACGGCGCAGATCAAGCGGGTGAAGGTGCGCGAGGACCTCACGACCCTTCTCGACGTCGACAAGGAGCTCTCGACCCGAAAGGGGGTCACGGGCGCCCTGGACCGTTTGTATAAAAAAATCATCGCGTGGTCCCTTAAGCACCGGGCGATCGTCGTCGTGCTGATCGCCCTCCTCTTCATAGGGTCGATCCCCCTCGTCCGCGGGCTCGGGGTGGAGTTTCTTCCCCAATCGGACTCGAGCTTCATCAATGCCGAAATCACGACCTCGATCGGGTCGAGCCTCGCCGTCACGAAGGAGACAGTCTGGAAGATCAACAGGTACATCGAGCAGAATGTGCCCGAGCGGGACGTCGTTTCATACGCCATAGGGCGCGCGGGCGAAGAGCAGGGGTTCGAGGTGCCGAACAAGGCCCAGCTGTGGATGACCCTGGTCCCGATCAACAAACGCAAGAGAACCGATCTCGAGGTAGCCGACGCCTTGCGGCGTTTCGCCGCGACCCTCCCCGGGGTAAGCGCCCGCTTCCAGACCGGCGGCGGGGGCGGCGGGGACAGCGGGAACCTCGAGGTCGCGGTGAAAGGGTACGACCTCAGGGAGGGGAAGCTCCTCGCCGAGAAGATGAAATCGGTAATGGAGAAGGTCGACAACGTGAAGGACGTGCGGATCTCGCGCGAAGAAGGGAACCCCGAGTACCGGGTCGTCGTGGACAGGGAGATGGCCTCCTACTTCGGGCTCTCGGCGGCGCAGATCGGGCTGACGATCAAGCGCGCCTTCGCGGGAGAGACCGTCGCGGCCATGCAGCTGAAAGGGGAGGAGATGGACGTCTTCCTCCGCATGAAAGAGGGGGACCGGAAATCCTGGCGGGATCTCGAGCTCATCACCATCGCCACCCCGATGGGCGTGCACGTCCCCCTGTCGAACCTGGTCAGGGTCGAACGGCAGTACGGGCCCGTAAACATCCAGCGGGAGAAACAGGAGCGGGTGGTCTACCTCAACGCGCGCGTTTCCGGCGACATCAAGGGCGCGGTCGACAGGATCAAGAATGGGGCGCGGGGCATCGTGGTGCCGCCGGGGTTCAGCGTCCTCTACGGCGGCTCCTGGCAGGACCTCCAGGAGACGATCAGGGACCTGATACTCACCTTCGCGCTTTCGATCATCCTCGTCTACCTCATCATGGCGGCGCAGTTCGAGTCCTTCGTCGACCCCTTCATCATCATGTTCACCCTCCCCCTCACCTTCATCGGTGTCGTGTGGGCCCACATCCTCTGGGGGATGAACTTCAGCACCTATTCGGGGATGGGGGTAATCGTGCTCGCCGGGGTCGTGGTGAACAACGGGATCATCCTCGTCGACTACACGAACCTCCTCAGGAAGCGCGGCTTCAGCCTCATGGAGGCGACCGCCCTCGCAGGACGCTCGAGGCTCAGGCCGGTCCTCATGACGAGCCTGACGACGGTGCTCGGCCTCGTGCCGATGGCCCTCGCCTTCGGCGAAGGGGCGGAGATGCGCGCCCCCATGGCGCGCACGATCATCGGCGGGCTTCTCGTGTCGACAATTTTCACCCTCGTGTTCATCCCTGTGATCTACACCATGTTCGAGAACCGGCGGATCAAGCGGCGCGAGAAACGGCTCGTTCGAAAGTCGCGAGGCTCCACGGTCTCGGGCGCGCTGATCAAGGGAACCCCTGCCGATAGAAGGACAGCCGGCGAACAAGTTGCATTGCGGAGGTAGAGCCATGGCAAAGGTGTTGGTGCTCGTGTTCTACGACCGGGCCTTCGATGAAAACATCATGGAGGCCCTGAGCGGGCTCGGCGTCAAAGAATTTTCGAAGTGGCCTGACACCCTCGGGGCGGGGACCCATGAGCCCCACCTCGGCGACCAGGTCTGGCCGGGCCTGAACAACACCCTCGCGGTGGTGACTGAGGAGGCCGTGAAAGAGGAGATATTCCGGGCGGTCCGGCGGCTCCAGCGCGACTACCCCGTCATCGCCCTCAGGGCCTTCTCTCTCCCCGTGCTCGACATGGTGTAGAACTTTTTTCATGTAGAACTTTTTCATTGACAAGGAACAGGTTCCTGGTAGAATACTCCCAAGCCGCAATCCGCGCTCACAATTCAAAAAAGGAGAAAAGCATGAGAAAACCATTATGCATCCTCTTCATCGCGGTCATTTGTGTGATGCTCGTCGTGTCTTTCGCGCTCGCGAAAGAGACGGCGAAGAATTTCAAGGGAGTCACGCTCAGGGTGTTCGCCAACTCCCACGAGCCGATGCTCAAGGCCAACAAGTGGTCCGTCGACGTCGTGAAGGAAAAGTTCGGGATCAACATCCTCATGGACGAGGCACCCTACGGGACGCAGTATGAAAAGGCCACCTCGGCGTTCGTCGCCGGAACCGGGCAGTACGACATCATCGTGGCCGCCCACCAGTGGACGGGCGGCTGGGCGGAGGCCGGTTACCTCGAGCCGCTCGACAAGTTCATAAAGGCCGACAAGGAGTACGACCAGTCGATCTACGTCGAGAAGGCGTACGCCATCAACAGCACGTGGAAAGGAGAGCAGATCGGCCTCCCCTTCAACATGGAGGGGCGCCTCATGTTCTACCGGAAGGACATCTTCAAGAAAGAGGGGCTGAAGGTGCCGACGACCCTCGCCGAGTGGACAAAGGTCGTGCAGTACTTCGAGAAGAACAAGGCGAAGTACCCGAAGGGGTTTTACGGCGCCACCTACATGTACGGCGCCGAGCAGGGCGCGGCTTACCCCTTCGAGCAGTACTGGGGGATGTTCGACTGGAAGAAGGGGAAGACCGAGAACGGTTTCTGGGACGAGAACTTCCAGAACATCATGGACGAGAAGCTTCTCGCGAAGTCGTTCAAGTTCTGGGCCGACATCAAAAAATCGATGCCGCCGGGGATCGAGACTTACAACCTCCCCGAAGCCTACCAGGCTTTCGTCGACGGGAGCACGGCGATGACCGAGGTGTGGCCGCTCGTCCTCTACGGGATGCTTCTCGACCCGGCGAACGAGGAGGTCCGCAAGAACACCGGCGTCGCCGACATCGGGATCGGCATGCCCATGTCGGGCGGATGGGCGATCTGCATGGTCTCCACCTGCAAGAACAAGGAAGCCGCGTGGGAGTACATCAAGTACATGACCAGCGCGGAGAACGACCTCTACTTCTTCAGGGAGTTCGGGAAAGGCCCGAGCGTCAAGGCCACCTACGGAGACCCCTCCCTGAAGGACAAGTACGGCGAGTGGCTCGAGAACCAGGGCAAGGCGATCGGGAGGGCCGTCTCGTGCGGGAAGATCGCCACCATGTCCGAGTTCTACGGGGGCGATTTCTGGGTGATCGCCGGGCAGACGATGAACGGGCAGATCAGCGCCGACGAAGGCGCGAAGAGGATGAAGAAAGAGATGAGCGGCATCCTCGAGCGCGCGGGGTACAAGCAGAAGTAAACTCCGGGTGCAAAAAAGGGGGCGCGGTACTCCCGGATTTCTCCGATCCGTGACCGCGTCCCCTTTCCTTTGAGGGTACCGGCCATGAGAGAAAAGTATCTGAAGTGGGTCCTGCTCGCCCCGGCCCTGATCATCATCGCGAGCCTCGTCTTTTACCCTTTGGTCTACGCGCTGAGGGCAAGCCTGTTCCTCTTCAGGTACGGGAAACCCGTTCAGTTCGTGGGCCTCAAGAACTACGCCGAGCTCTTCGCCAACAAGCTCTTCTACAACTCCCTCAAGAACACGGGCATCTACGTTTCCGTCGCCGTCACGGTCGAGTTCGTCCTCGGGATGTTTCTCGCCCTCCTCATGAACAGGGAGCTCGGGCGGTTTCGGAAGATCGTACGGGCCGCCCTCACGATCCCGATGTTCGTCTCGCCGATCGTCGTCGGCATCATCTGGCGGATGATGTACAACCCCCAGTACGGCCTCTTCAACTGGTTCCTCGGCACGAGGGGCTTCGCTCCCACCGGGAACCAGCACCTGGCGATCTTTTTCGTCATCCTCGCCGATGTCTGGATGTGGACCCCATTCATGTATATCATCTTCCTCGCCGCTCTCCAGTCGGTTCCGCCGGAGATCCTCGAGGCCTCGCTCATCGACGGCGCGAATCCGCGTCAGCAGCTCTTCCGGGTGATCATGCCTTCGATCGCGTACGCGATGGTGATCGCCTTCACCTTGAGGTTCATGGACGCGACGAAGGCCCTCGACATCATCTACACTCTCACATTCGGGGGGCCCGGCGCCGCGACGGAGACCGCGGGGTTCATGATCTTCCGGAACGCCTTCAACGACATCAAGATCGGGACGGCAACCGCCTACTCGTGGCTCTTCACCGTCCTGATCGGGGTCATCATCTCGTTCTTCATGGGATGGTTCAACAGGAGGTTCGAGATTGTCTGAAAGAACGCTGAAAAAAAGCCCTTTCGCGAACACGATCGTCAAGATCTTCGTCGGGGCCTTCACGGTCCTCTACCTGCTCCCGATCTACTGGATCATCGTCACCTCATTCAAGCCCGAAACGAAGGCGCTCACCTGGCCGCCCCAGTTCATCCCGTCGAAGGTCGTGCTCGACAACTACAAGGTCGCCTTCGAGTTCAAGTCCGTCTTCTGGTACATGCAAAACAGTCTCATCATCTCCATCGGGTCCGTGCTCGTCTCGATTGTGGTGGGAGGGATCGCCGCCTACTCTTTGTCGCAGATGAAATGGCAGCGCAAAACGAAGAAGAATATCCTCCTCTGGATCGTGAGCCTCAAGATCATGCCCCCCATCGCCGTCGCCATCCCGCTCTTCCTCATCTTCGCCTCCTTGAAGTTGATCGACACCTACGCGGGGGTCATCTACGCCTACATCTTCTTCAACCTCCCCTTCGTCATCTGGCTGCTCTACGGCTTCTTCAAGGAGCTCCCGCGCGAGATCGTCGAGGCGGCCCTCATCGACGGGTGCAGCGTTTTCAGGATGTTCTCCAAGGTCGTCGTCCCTCTGACCGCCCCCGGGCTCATCACCGTCCTGCTCCTCACCTTCATGACCTCATGGAACGAGTTTCTCTTCGCGGTGAAGCTCACCGCCTTCAACACGCGGACTCTGCCGGTGCTGATCAGCGGGTTCATCATCGACAGGGGGCTCCTCTGGGGGCAGCTCTGCGCGGTCGGCACGATCTCGGTCATACCGGTCATCATCGTCGCCCTGTTCATCCAGAAGTACATCGTCTCCGGGCTCACCTTCGGCGCCGTCAAATAGCCGGCCTTAAAAAATCACCCGGCGGCGATTACAATCCCGCGCCGGAACCGATGCAGCACATGGAGGAGCAGCAGAGATGGACCGCTCGAAACAGATGGGAGAGAAAAGAATACCCAGGCTCTTGATCTCTTTTTCCGTCCCGGCGATCATCGGGATGGTGGTGAACGCGACCTACAACGTCGTCGACAGGATATTCATCGGAAGAGGCGTTGGCTCTCTCGGAATCGCCGGCGCGACAATCGGGTTCCCTATCATGCTCGTTTTGATGGCCTTCGGAATGCTGATCGGGATAGGCGCGAACTCCCTGGTCGCCATTCGCCTCGGGGAAAAGAAAAAGGAGGAGGCCGAGCTGGTCATGGGAAATGCGATGGTCCTCCTGATCCTCCTTTCGATCGTCCTGTCTGCCGCGGGGCTCGTCTTCTTGAAGCCCCTCCTCCTTCTCTTCGGCGCGAGCGAGGCCACCCTCCCGTACGCGCAGCAGTACGTCAGCATCATATTGATTGGCACCGTCTTCCAGTCGATCGGGTTCGGGATGAACAACTTCATCCGCGGTGAAGGGAACCCGAAGATCGCCATGTTTACCATGCTGATCGGCGCCGTTCTCAACATCATCCTCGACCCGATATTCATCTTCGTGTTCAAAATGGGCATCAGGGGCGCCGCAATCGCCACGGTCATCTCGATGGCGGTGTCAGCCGCATGGGTGCTCCGCTACTTCTTCGGGGGGAAAAGCCTCCTCAAGATAAGGGCGAAAAACCTCATGCCCGATCCAAGGATAGTGAGAATGATCCTGGTCATCGGATCGCCGCCCTTCGCGATGCAGATCGCCGCGAGCGCGATGAACGGGATATTGAACAACCAGCTCCAGCGCTACGGGGGCGATACCGCCATATCCGCCGTCGGGATCGTCTACAGCATCGCCTTCTTGATCATCATGCCGATCATCGGGCTCAACCAGGGCTCGCAGCCCATCATCGGGTACAACTACGGGGCGAGAAAGTTCGACCGGGTGAAGAAGACGCTTCAGCTCGCGATCGCCGCGGCGACCGGGTGGGTCGTCATCGGATTCTTCCTCACCCAGTTCTTCCCTCACGCCCTGATCCGTCTCTTCAACAACAAGGACGCCGCGCTTCTCGCTCTCGGCCCGCACGCCATGCGCACCTTCATGATGATGCTGCCTATCGTCGGCTTTCAGATAGTGAGCGCGAACTATTTCCAGGCGGTTGGGAAGCCCCTTCAGGCAATGATCCTGACCCTTTCGCGGCAAGTGCTTTTCCTCATCCCGCTCATCATCTTCCTGCCCCGCTTCTTCGGTCTGAACGGCATCTGGGCGGCCGCGCCCGTCGCCGACGTCCTCTCGTCCCTCTGGACGGCGGCCTGGCTCCTGTTCGAGATGAGACACCTGAACGACAAGCACGCGGAGGAGTCGGCGCGCCTCAGCCGTCGAGAACCTCGCGAACTTTCAGGGCGAGGTCATCCGGAGCGAAGGGCTTCTGCAGAAAGTGAAGATCGTCTTCGAGAACGCCGTGGTTGACGATGGCGTCGTCGGTGTAGCCGGAGACGAAGAGCACCTTGAGGTCCCGCTGGTGCTTCAACAGTTTTTCCGAAAGCTTCTTCCCGTCCATATGGGGCATGACGACGTCGGTGATAAGAAGATCGATGCGTTGGCCGTTCATCTCCTCCCGCATCCTAAGCGCGTCGATCGGATTGTCGGCCTCGTAGACATGGTACCCGCTCTTTGTCAGGCACCTGCTGATGATTTTTCTCACCGCCTCCTCATCCTCCACCAACAGGATGGTTTCGTTTCCCTTTTTCACTCCGGCGGCGCCTTCCGATCCGCTTTCTTCGGCGCATCCCCGGGGAACTTCGGGTATGTAGATGTTGAAGACCGTGCCGCTCCCCGGCGCGCTCTGGACGGTTATGTGCCCTCCGCTTTGCTTCACGATCCCGAACACCGTGGAGAGGCCGAGCCCCGTGCCTTTGCCGAGCTCCTTTGTCGTGAAGAAAGGATCGAATATCTTTTCGATCGTCTTTTCATCCATCCCGCACCCCGTGTCTCTCACCGAGAGATGCACGTAGGTGCCCGGAAACACCTCCGGGTAGTTCAAGCAGTAATCCCTTCCGAGCGCCACGGTCTGCGTCCCAACGGCTATCTCGCCTCCCCCGGGCATCGCGTCCCGCGAGTTGACGATGAGGTTCATCAGCACCTGCTCGATCTGTCCCGGATCGGCCTTCACCATGCTGAGCTTCGGATCGAGCTTCGTGCGCAGGGCGATGTCCTCGCCGATCAGCCTCCTCAGCAAGTTCTCGATGCCGAGGATCAGGCGGTTGAGGTTTATCAGCTTCGGCTGGAGCACCTGCTTGCGGCTGTACGCGAGGAGCTGCTGCGTGAGCGAGGCTGCCCGGTCGGCGGCCTTTTTTATTTCTCTCACATCCTCGGCCGTCTCCCCGTCGAGGAAAGGCCTGAGCATGATGATCTCCGAATACCCCATGATCGCCGTGAGGAGGTTGTTGAAGTCGTGGGCGATCCCCCCCGCCAGGCGCGCGACCGCCTCCATCTTCTGTACGTGACGCAGCTTCTCCTCGAGCTGTTTTCGCTCGGTGTTGTCGAAGAGGTACCCCTTGAGCTCGACGATCTCCCCTCTCCCGTCGAACTTCCCTATGGCGTTTTCGATGACGTATACCGGGTCGCCGCGGACGTTTCGCATCTCCTTTTCGTAATATTCGAGCTTGTGCTTCTCCCCGAGGAGCCGGATGAACTTTGCGTACTCGTTTGGATCGGCGTAAAAATCGGTAAGCCTGTGCCTTCGGACCTCAACGACGGTCGCAAATCCCATGATCCGCGCGAACGCGGGGTTGCATGAGATAATGGCTCCGTCCGGGGTCGCGGTGTAGTCTCCCGTGAGGTCCTCTTCGAAGAAACTGCGGTACTTCTCTTCGCTCTCCCTCAGGGCTCGTTCGACCTCCATCCTCGCCGTCACGTCCCGGACGTTCACGACGATCCCGGCCACCGCAGGGTTGTCCAGCAGATTCCTTTCAGCGACTTCCAAGGTCCTCCAGCTCTTGTTGCGATGCAAGCCTCGGCAAAAAAGTTCCACCTGTTGCGTGCCGCCGTTCAAGAGTTTCGGAATTACGTCGCATTTAATCCTGTCGAGGTCGTCGGGATGCACGAGCGCAAACAGCTCTCTGCCCTTCAATTCATCGGGCTTGTAGCCGAGCACGCGTTCCACGGAAGGGCTGATAAACTTGAACTTGCCCTTCCGGTCAATAACGGCGATGATGTCGGAAGAGCTCTCGATGAGCGACCGGAAGTGCTCCTCGCTCTCCGCAAGCTCGTCGTAGAGCGACTTAACCTTTTCGGTCATCCGGTTGAATGACTTGGCGAGCACGCCCACCTCGTCCTGGGTGAGAACGGGGGCCTTCGCTTCGAGGTTTCCCTCGGCGACCTCGAGAGCGGCCTCCTTTACCGCAAGGATCGGCCGCGCGATGCGCTTCGCGACGAGATACATCGTCCACGCGAGGAGCAGAACAAGCCCAACCCCGATGACGGCTATCGTGAGTATCCTGTTCCTCGCGGATTGGAAGATTTCCCTGGTGTGGATCTCCACTAGGAGCGCGACGTCGCGCCCCCTGATCCACTTGTACACCCCGAGCACCGGGACATCCATGTAGTTGTCGTAGATCCCCGAACCGTTCGATCCCCCGACAGCGTTTTCGATTCCCCGCGAGTGTACACCCCGGGGAAAGGTTTCGCTCCCGAACCGCTTTCCCGAGACCAGGATGTTGTACCGGTCCACGAGATACGACTCACCGCTCTTTCCGAGACCTGTACGATCGTTGATGATCTCGTCCATGCGCTCCATGTTCAGGTTCGCCGCGAGGACGCCGACCACCTCCCCTTTTTCGTCAATGACCGGCGTCGATACGGTCATGGTGGGCAGAAGCGTGAGAGGGGAGGGATATACGTTCTGCACGTAGGTCCCCTGCCTCCCTTTGATGAAAAAGGTATCCAGCACCCTGTACTGCCCCTCGCTCGATTTATCGGTCGAACCCACGATCCTTCCCCCCTTTGCGGTGAGAAGAAAGATCTCCTGGTATTCGGGGTTGTGCTCGAGCATGGCAGAGAGAACGTACTCAAAGAGGGGATACGCGGCCCGGTATGCGGGGGCGGCGTCATTCCCCTCGAGAAGCACCGTTGCGTTCGCCTTGAACTCCATCAGCTTGGAAAACTGGAGGAGTTTCCTCGTGACGTCGTCGACCCACCGGTTGAGCGCGTCTTCCTTTATGGCGGCAACGGCTTCGAGCCTTTCGAAGACCGCGCTTTTAAGGTCCTTCACGAACAGCCAATAGCTGATGAACCCCAGGAGAATGACGATCGCCGATGAGAGGATGAAGAAGTAGCCGACGATTCTCGACAGGAGACTCTTTCTGAAGAACTTCAATGCCCCTCCCCGCACCGAGGACCGCCGCAGCACTCGAGCATTACGGATCTACCTGCGTGTAATAGCGCGGTATCCCGTCCTTGACGTGGAGGACCACCGCGCTCCTCACAGGGTCCGGGGACCCGTCGAACAGCATGACCCCGGTGACACCCTCGAAGCGCCGGGGTGTGCTCAACCCCTTGCATATTTCCTTGGGTTCGACGCTCTGCCTCTCTTCGATCACGGCAAATAGGAGGGCAAAGGCGTCGTACGTCAGCGCCGCCCCGGGAAGCGGCATTTTACCGTACACGGCTTGATAGGCGTCGTTGAAGGCCTTCACCCGCGGCGAGGGCGCGTCGGGAGAAAAATGGGCGCTGTAGTACGCGTTTTCGACCTTTTTGTAGTCACCAACATCCTTGAAGGCCATAGAGTCGCTCCCGATGATCCGGACCTTCATCCCGATCCTCCTCACCTGATCCGCCTGGGCGAGTATTTCGTAATTGTAGTTCGGGAGGAAGAGGACGTCGGGGGCTTTCTCCTTTATCCGCAGCAGTTGAGAGGTGAAATCGGTCTCGCCCGTCGTGTAGGTCTCTTTCGCGACCATTTCCCCTCCCATCGCCGTAAACTTCGCTTCGAACAACTCTGCAAGCCCCCTGTTGTAAGGGCTTGCGACGTCGAAGAGAACCGATGCGCTCTTCGCTCCGAGTTCCATTCTGGCGAACTTCGCCATCAACCCACCCTGGAAGACGTCGGTGAAGCAGGTCCTGAAAACGCACTGTGTCCCCTTCGTCACGTCGGGGTGTGTGGCGATCTGGGCGATCATGGGAACACGCGCGTTGTTGGCGACCTGCGCGACGGGGACGGCGAGCCTGCTCATGGGGGGACCGATGAGCACGGAGATGTTTTCCCGGTTGATCAGCTCGTGGGCGGCCCGCACGGCGAGCTCAGGCCTGTCCTCGCTGTCCCTTACGACGATCACGACCGTGTATTGGTTTTTCCCGACCCTGATCCCCCCACCGCGGTTCTTTTCGCCAAGCGCGAGCTGCGCCCCTTCGAGGGTCGACTCCCCGAGAGCTTTCATATTGCCGCTGACCGGAGTTATAAAACCGATCTTCAGCACGTTCTTGTCCGACCGGCCGGCCTGCACTCCCCAGGCGGCGGCCTGCCAGAGAAGAGCGGCAAGAACGATCAGCCGGCACGTGAACAGCCTGGCCTTCGCGCATCCCTTCCCCATCAGCGTTCCTTCTTGTATGGTTTACGGCTCGACGATGCCGTACACCGAGGAGCGTTTGTCCTTCAGCCGCACCACGATCGCGCTCTTCAACATGAAAAACAGCGCCGCGCACGCGGGGGTGAGCTTCATGAAAAGTTTTGCGGACCTATCCACCTTGAGAAATTCTCAATTTTGAAAGAGGATAAAATCACCGCCTCGATATATATTAGTATAGGGGAAGGAAAAATTGATTTCAAAGGTTTATCGTTTCGGGCCCCGTCTGTTGTTTCGCTGCCTGCCGCTCCTCTGGCTCGCCGTGCACCCGGCGCTGACGGGCGCCGCGCCCGACACTATCAGGAAGAGCCCCACTTTTCACCAGAAAGTCGAAGGATTCAACCTCTCGCTCACCGTGGAAGAGATGGAACACCTCCTCGACAACCTTCCCTGCGCCGCACACCTCCTCACCGTCTACGGAATCCACACGCTCACGATCGAACGACGGGGCGGGTACTACCACGCAGAGGACGAGAACGGGCTCGAAGGGACCTTTCAACTCGAGGGGGAGATGGGGGGTTTTCGTGAATACAGGGGAAAGGGCGCCATCAGGAACAGCTCGATCGGCGTGATAACCGCGGACGTCGTCGCCACGATCCGCTATTCCCCCGTTCACCCTTTTCAGCTCACGAACGATCTCGAATTCTGGGTTCTCGTGAACAACGATTTCCTCGATTTCCTATGCAGGGTCTTCAGGCCGCTCCTAAAATCCGTACTACGAAACAACGTGGAGTTCCTCGTCGAGACGTCGCAAAAGCTGGCGAACACCATAAGGGAGCAGGGCGGGCCCGTCATGTGCGACGATCGGGAACCCCCTTAACGTTGATTTTTTCTCGTACATCCCGGGATATCTTGACAGAATAGCAAAACACGTCATTATATTGGTCATGGACGTTGAGATATTCTCACACGGCGCGGCCGAAGAGGTTACAGGTTCGAAGCACTTCCTCGAAATCACCGCAAAAACCGGCAAAACCACGATCATGGTGGACTGCGGCGCATTCCAGGGGCGCCGCGCCGAGGCGGACCAAAAGAACCGGGACTGGGGTTTCGACGCCTCAAAGGTCGACGCCGTTGTCCTCAGCCACGCTCATTTCGACCACTGCGGGCTTCTGCCCATTCTGAAACGAAAAGGGTACCGAGGCGAAATCTGGGCGACGCCGGCGAGCAGGGACCTCGCAAGCCTGGTCATGACCGACTCAGCCCACATCCAGGCGAAAGACCTGGAGTACCTGGGCAGGAAGGCGGCGAAAAAAGGAACCCCCTTCGACAAAGAGCCCCTCTACACCGAGCGGGACGTCGTGCAATGCATGGAGTCGTTCGCCACCGTGTCATACCATCGCCCCTTCACCCCTGCGGAAGGCGTGAGGGCGACCTTCTACGACGCGGGTCACATACTCGGGTCCGCGATCACGCTATTCGAGATCGCCGACGGGAACCGTACCTTGCGGGTCGCGTTCAGCGGCGACCTTGGACGAAAGAACCTCCCCATCATCCGCGACCCCGATCTCATCCCGCGGGTCGACTACCTCGTATTGGAGAGCACCTACGGGAACAGGGCGCATGACCCCATAGGCCGGGCGAAAGAGAGGCTGGGCGAGGCAGTGGCGCGAACCGCGGAGCGGGGGGGCAAGATCGTTATCCCCGCCTTCGCCGTCGAGCGCACGCAGGAGCTCGTCTTCTTCCTTCACCTCCTCCAGGACGAGGGGCGGATTCCCAAGCTGCCGATTTTCGTCGACAGCCCCATGGCGGTGAACGCAACTTCCATCTTCAGAGTCCACCAGGAATGCTATGACGAGGAAACGCGAAGGGCCTTCCTCGACCACCACGAAAACCCCTTCGGCTGGGGCGAGCTCCACTACGTGGTAAGCCAGGAGGAGAGCAAGGCGCTCAACCGCCTCCAGGGCCCCGCGCTCATCATCTCGAGCTCCGGGATGTGCGAGTCGGGGAGGATCCTCCACCACCTCGCGAACACGATTGAAGACTCCCGGAACACCGTCCTCATCGTCGGTTTCATGGCCCAGAACACCCTTGGCAGGAAGATCCTCGAAGGGTCACCGGAGGTGAACATATTCGGCGATTCATTCCGCCTGAAGGCGGAGGTGGTCGTCCTGAACGCATTCAGCGCCCATGCGGATTACAACGAAATCCTCGAGTACGTCGGCCGCCTCGAAGGAGGCGAACGCGAAAGTGGAAACCAGACGGGCGCCGGGCACGACGCCGGGCGGAACAACGGAGCAGGCGGTCTCCGCGGGATCTACCTGGTCCACGGCGAGCCTGATGCCCAGACGGCGTTAAAGTCGCGTCTCGAGGGCGCGGGGTTCAATACCACCATCGTCCGGTACGGGGAGAGGTATCCCCTTTCATGACGGCATCGCGGGTGCTGAAAAAAAATACTCCCTGAAAAGGAGCGCAACAATGGAGATCCCCAGGATCACCCTCGAAGGCAAATCGGTGCTCATCACCGGGGCGAGCTACGGCATGGGGCAGGCGTTCGCCCTCGCCTGCGCCGGCTACGGGGCCGAGGTGGCCGCCTTCGCCCGCGGGCCCCTCGACGAGACAGCAGAGCTGGTGAAGAAGAAAACGGGCAAGGAGGTGCTCGCGATCCGCGGCGACGTGCTGAACCTCGCCCAGGTGAAGGGCGCGGTCGATCGCGCCGTCGAGCGCTTCGGCAAGCTCGACGTGCTCGTGAACAACGCCGGAATCCTGCACATAGCGCCGATCACGGACATGACCGAGGAGGCCTTCGACAGGCTCATCGGTGTGAACCTGAAAGGCGTCTACTTCGCCTGCAAGTTCGCGGCCGCGCACATGGTCCCCCGGAGGAGCGGGGTGATCGTCAACGTCGGGTCGGAGCTCTCTTTCACCGGCGCGGCGGGGCTGTCGGCCTACGCGGCCACGAAGGGGGCGGTGTTCACCCTCTCCCAGTCCCTCGCCATCGAGCTCGGCCCGTTCAACATCAGGGTGGTGACGCTCTCCCCCGGCCCCACGAGGACCCCGATGCACAGGGAGAACCTGAAGGACCCGGCCTTCAAGCAGGCCGTGGAGAGCAAAGGGGTTCTCGGCCGGATGAACGAACCCGAGGATGTGGCGGGCGCCCTCGTGCTCATCGCCTCGGACGCCGCCCGCATGGTCACGGGGACCAACTGGTCGGTCGACGGGGGGTGCCTGGCAAAGTGAACCTTGACGATGCGGCCATCCGGCGGGCCAAACTGTCTCGGGAATCTTGGGTGGTCAAACGCAACACACCGCCGCGCAGGTGGTGTTCACGTCAGGACGCATCAGGGGATATAAAAAGGAGAATGGATCATATGGGCAACAATAAGGACCTCACCGGCAAGGTTGCTTTGGTGACAGGCGGAAGCCGAGGAATCGGGCGGCAGATTGCGCTTGCTCTTGCGCGTCAGGGTGCCGATATCGCGCTGAACTATCATAAAAGTGAAACAGAAGCAAATGCCGTTCTTTCCGAGGTGGAGAGCTGTGGTTCGCGTTGCATAACAATATGTGCCGACGTGTCAAAAAGCAGCGACGTTGTGAGTATGGTGAATATCATTAAAAATAAAATCGGCATGGTGCACATCCTAATAAATAACGCCGGCATCTCAAGACCGCAGCCGCTTCAAGAAATAAGTGAAAAAGATTGGGATGAAATAATCGAGATAAATCTCAAATCTGCGTTCCTCGTGACACAAGCGGTGCTTCCCGACATGCGCGCGAAAGGATGGGGCCGAATCGTCAACATGTCCTCGGCGGCCGCTCAGCTTGGGGGTGTTGTCGGCCCGCATTATGCGGCTTCAAAGGCAGGCTTGATCGGCTTAACGCACTCATATGCGGCGCTTCTGTCGAAAGAAGGCATCACAGTAAACGCCGTCGCTCCCGCCTTGATTGCGACAGAAATGGTCACACGCAATGCAGGTGCGCGTGCGGAATTGATTCCTGTCGGACGGTTCGGCACGACCGCCGAAGTTGCCGACGTTGTCGTAATGCTTGCGCGCAATGGCTACATCACCGGGCAGACCGTCAATGTCAATGGGGGCTGGTACATGAGTTGATCGGCTGCCGCGTGTTTTCGCGCGGGAGACTCGGTCACGCATCATTCAACACGAAAAAGAAAACCATTGGCATCGCATGGCCCAAGCCTGCATCATATTGCCTTTGAAACCCAGCGCTTATCGCACAGATGGTCATAAGAAAAATGAACCCAATCAGCGCGCGTTTTTTTTCATACCTCCTCGCGCTCATGGTCATGCCTTCAATTCTTTTTCCAAACGTTCGGCCAGAAATATCTTGATTAACGATTGGTAGGGAACGTCGCGTTTGTTCGCCAGAATCTTAAGCTCTTCGATCATGAACTTAGGCAGGCGCAGTGATATCGTCTTTAAAGAAGGCTTGAGATCGGGAAATACCGCCTTCCTTGCCTTGGCTCAATCGATGTACTCGGTGGAATCCGCATTAGCCCAAAATTCCCGTTCCTCGGCTTCGGATTTGAACTTCGGTATCTTTTTCATGGTGTCTCGTATGCCTTCCTTTCTTTTCGATTCATATCCCTGACGGATATCCGGTAATGCCAGAGGTCGAATGAAACAAAAGCAGGCAGCACTATTTGCGCTGTCCCTGTACACCTATTCAAGTCAAGGGGCCTTTTTCACCCCGCCTTTCTCCCAGCCCCGGCCGCCAGTGAAGAGGCGCGTCACGTTCGCGTCGCGGTTCATGTGGGAGGCCACCACCCTGCCCGCGAAGATGACGTGGTCACCCGCCAACAGCACGAGCTACCGCTCCAACCAGCTTGCGCTCAAGGCTGCCTCCCTGGGGATCGCGCTCATTCACATCAAGCCCTATATAACCGAAGGCAGGGGTAAAATTGAACGTTGGCTGAAAACCGAGCGCATGAGCTTTCTCGCCGCCCTCCCCGAAGGACTTACACTTGCGAAGTCGAACGAACAGCTGTGGGAGTGGATCGAAAAACGATAGCGCCTTGCCGTGCATACGGCAACAAAGCAGAACCCCCACGGAGCGCTACCTCAAAAGTGTCAATTGGATCACTTAGAGAATCGGCGTTATTGCGCTTGACATGCGCAGAATTTGATAATATGGTGAGCAGGAACCGTGACACCTCAAGATTTTTCGACAATTGCTCGCGGTAAAGGCAGCCCGGACTTCCCGTACAGACCGGTCTCGTTTCCCGGGCCTGTCGGCAATTCTTGATGCAAGGCGGCGAATTGGCCAAGACGTTGCGCATGCAGGACATCTCTATGGAGTTCCCCGGCGTGAGGGCGCTCGACCGGGTGAGCTTCACGGTTGAGAGTGGCAAGGTCGTTTCGCTGCTGGGGGAGAATGGCGCCGGAAAGTCCACGCTCCTGAAGATTCTCTACGGGGATTACCACCCGACCTCAGGAAAGATGCTCATCGACGAGCAGGAGACTGCCTTCCACTCACCGCACGAGGCGCTCCAGAGCGGGGTCAGCGTCATCTACCAGGAGCGGCAGCTGGTGCAGAATCTGACGGTGGCGGACAATGTCTTCCTGGGTCACCCGCCCCAGACGCTGAGTTTCATCAAAACTCGCGATCTCTACCGGGCGACGCAGTTGATTATCGACGAGTTCGGCTTGCCGTTCAAGGCGGACGACAAGGTGTGGAAGCTCAGCGTTGCACACCAGCAGATGGTCGAGATCATGAAGGCCTACAACCGGAAAATCGACATCATCGCCTTCGATGAACCGACAGCCAGCCTAACCGAAACCGAGATCCAAAAACTCTTCGAGATCATCCGCAAGCTTAAGACCGACGGCAAGATCGTTCTTTATGTCTCCCACCGGTTGAAGGAGATCTTCGAGATCTGCGACGAGGTTGTGGTCCTGAAGGACGGCCAGCTGGTGAACAAGCTCCCGCTGGACGGTACCAGCGAGGACGCGCTGGTGCGGATGATGGTGGGCCGCGACCTGAAGGACATCTTCCAGCAGCTGGAGCACGCCCCCGCGTTCGGTGAAGTGATCCTCGAGGTTCGCAACCTGAGCAACGACCGAGTCTCGAATGTCTCCTTCGCATTAAGGGAGGGGGAGATCCTGGGCTTCTCCGGTCTTGTCGGATCGGGTCGCACCGAGTTGATGCAGTCGATCTTCGGCGCCGACCGCTACTCGGGTGGAGAAATCCTTCTCGAGGGGAAACCCGTGCGCATCAACTTCCCCTCAGACGCCATCCGGCTGGGCATCGGCCTCTGCCCTGAGGACCGTAAGTTACAGGGGATCATCCCAATCCGGTCGCTGCGGGACAACATCGTCGTGACCATGCAGAGGCAACTGGCCTGGCTGGGTATCTTCATCCACAGGACGAAGGAGAGGGCCGTAGCGCTGGAACAAGTCAAGAACCTGGACATCCGCGCTTCCGGGGTGGAGCAGCCCATCATGTACCTGAGCGGCGGCAACCAGCAGAAGTCGATCGTCGCCCGCTGGCTGGCCCGCAAGCCGCGCGTTCTGATCCTCGACGAGCCGACCAAGGGGATCGACGTCGGTGCGAAGGCGGAGATCTACAAGCTGGTCTGCGGGCTGGCCCGCCAGGGGATAGGGATCATCGTGGTTTCCTCGGAGCTCCCCGAGATCATCGGGCTCTGCGACCGGATCCTGGTCATGAAGGACGGGCGGATCTGCGGGGAGCTGTTAAAAGGAGAGGCCACCGAGGAGAAGGCCCTTTCCTACGCGCTGCTTAAATAGAACGAGGGGAGCGTACGGTGGAACTGGCAAGGCAGAACAAGACAGAGAATGTTATTGCCCGGTTCTTCGCAAACCCGATGGCGGGAATGGCTATCGCGATCGTGGCAATGCTGGTGGGATTCGCCTTCACGGCGCCCAATTTCTTCCTGCCCGCGAACTTCCTCAACATCTTGATCGCCAGTTCGGTCATGGGGCTCGTCGCAGTGGGAGAATCGTATTTGATCATCGCTGGGCAGATCGACCTCTCGCCGGGCGCCGTGTCGGCCTTCTCGGGGATGATGGTGGCTGTGCTGCTGAAGAACAGCATCGCTCCGCTGCTCTCCGTGCCCCTGTCGCTGCTGGTTGGCGCTGGGATCGGTTATGTCAACGCCACCCTCGTCAACCGGCTGAAGCTGCAGCCCTTCATCGCCACTCTGGCCAGCTCGTCGTTCTTCCGGGGCATGGCTTTCATCATCAACGACGGAAAGACCGAGCAGATTTTCGACAAGCGCTTCCTCGTCCTAGGCCTCGAGCGGTTTCTGGGAATGCCGATATCCGTATGGGTGCTCATCATCGTGCTAGTGGTCTTTACAGTCATGCTGCGGTACACGACTTTCGGACGCAATGTCTACATCGTCGGCGGCAACCCGAACGCCGCACGCCTGGCGGGGATCAACGCCCAGAAACTCGTCACCAGGCTCTACGTCATGTGCGCTGCGTTGACCAGTCTCGGCGGGGTGATGCTGGCCGCACGCATGAATGCCGGGCAGCCTACCGCCAGCAGCGGCCTCGAGTTTGACGCCATCACGGCTGTGGTGTTGGGGGGAGTGGCCTTCAGCGGCGGATCCGGCTCCATGCCGGGCACCATCCTCGGCATCTTCATACTCGTGGGATTCAACAACGGCCTTCTGCTGATGAACGTGCCCAGTTTCTGGCAGTATGTCGCCCGGGGAGGGTTGTTGGTGGTGGCCCTTTCCTTCGATACGATCCGCCACCTGATCAAGAAGCGATAGCCGGGAAAGCGGCGGGCCTCAGCGGATCTCGTCGCGGATCTGCGTGCCGTTCCCGGTCTGCAGCATCTGCCGTGTGTCGATCCCCCCCCAGAAGACAAGGTCCTTCCCAAACTCCCTATTCGGCAGCTTCGGCTGCATGTTGCGGGCGGTTGTATGAATCGGGTTGAAGATGTCCACCCCGACCTCGATCAGGCTGGGGATAAGCTCGTGGATGGTGCCGCACGTGTGGGAGAAGATAGCCCGGTCCTGCATGTCGTCGCCATGGCACACCACGTCGACCAGGTCGGAAAACCCGTGCATCCAAGCGGACCCAGCCACGGCAGGCCACGGACTTACTCCTCACCGATGTCACCGTACCACGACCCATCCACCGGATCGAAATACATCTCTGATTATTTCCAGGTGATCCCGAAATAGACGATGTACGAACCGTCCTCCAGGCACGTAGTGTCGGGCGTCACCGAGTTCACGTTCCGCATCGGTGCGGGCAGCAGCCCCGTTGCGCTCTTCACTTTCAGTCGGCGTCCTTGCCCATCACCTGCCGGTAGTTTTCCTTGGTAACGACGATCGAGGGCAGGAAGAACACGCCGTAGTCCATCCCGGCCTTCTTGTATTGGCCGTAGATCTCCTTGCCGTGCAGGATGAAGTCCATCATTGCCTGGGCGTTGGTTTCGCCGTCGATCTGGGGGCTAATGTAGCTGGAGGCCACCAGGCAGGTGACGTCCTTCTTGAACTCGTTCTTGGCCAGGTACCCGCCCAGCCCGACGACGTAGGAAGTCTTGTCCAGTCTAGCCTGCTCGAGGGCACGCACGGCCCCGGTGGCGACCTCATCGTTGACGGTGGTCACGAACCAGGTCTTCACCTCGGGGTGGGCTACGATGGTGGCCGCCATGGACTGGTAACCTGCCTCTGGATCGGCGGTGTCCGTATCGGCGGTGATCATCCGGTCCTTCGGGTAAACCGGCACCATCTTCAACCAACCGGCGTTGGCACCGTTGGTCCTTTCCACGAAGCTGGAGATCTGCAGGGCGGCCAGGTTCACGTACATGGTGACATTGATGTTGCCGACTAGCTTGTTCTTCTTAACGTAGTTGCCGAGAAATTCGCCCATCACATAGCCGGCATCGTAGGAATTGAGCTCGAACGAAGGCGCGATGCGCTTCCCGTTTTCGATCAAGGGGTCGTCGGTGCCGATGACGGGGATGTTGGCCGCCTTGCACTTGTCCACCACGGCGCGGCTCAGCTTCTGATCCGGCAGGTTGATCACCAGCCCGTCGATCTTCTGGGCGATTACGGTTTCCACTTGCGACATGGACAGCTCGGGATCCATCTTGGAGTCGATCAGCAGCACCTCGGACGCTCCCAGCTCCAGCGCCTTCTTCTGAAACGCGGCCGTGGTCGCCTGGAACCAGGGGTTGTCCAGGATCTTGCAGACGTACGCCAGGACGATCTTCTTCGGGGCCGCTGCCTTCTGAGCGGGGTCCTCCTTGGGTCTGGCTGCGTAACCGAATGTGCCGACCGTAACAAGCATGAGCAAAATCAGAAACAGCTTTTTCATTCGAGTTCTCCTTCCTGAGATGGGGGGTTAATGCCCCTTCTGTTTAGGGTTTCCGCTCAACATATTCTCGAATTCCGCGCATGTCAAGTACGTAATGATAATTGCGTGCGTTGATTACTGGAATAGTCCATGCATTCGACATAGAACCGGCGATGATCGAAAGGGCGGGAACCAACGTTCGAGCGAAAGACCTCTTATCCTCAGAGAGGCTTCCGGGATACTGAAAAAGTCGTGGATCGCCGCCACCATCCACCGATACAAGAAGCACACGGGGAAGCCACGCATCTCGTATAACGATGCGGTGGAGGAAGCGCTCTGCTTCGGCTGGATCGACAGCACGGTTAGAACCATCGACGAGGACAGGTACGCTCAGAGGTTTTCCGTCAGAAAGCCGGGAAGCCGCTACTCCCAGGCGAGCCTGGAGAGGATACGGGCTCGGACCGGCAAAGGCAGAGTCATGGCTGACATCCTCAAAACGATCCCGAAACCCCCCGAGGGCGGCGTCGAAGTGCCTCCCGACATCCTGAAAGCGATCCAGGCCGACAGGCAGGCTTGGAAGAACTTCCGTCGATTCTCCCTGCCCTACATCCGCATCCGCATCGCGTTCATCGACGGCGCGCGCAGACGGCCGGCCGAATTCGAAAAGCGGCTCGCGCATTTCATCAAGATGACCGCCGAGAACAGGCTGTTTGGGTTCGGGGGCATCGACAAGTACTACTGACAATCTTCACGGTCCCGGCTGGGCTGTCGGACGACTGGATCATCACCCCGCTTTGACCGAGCGCTTGCCCGAGGCAAGGTTTTTAACCCATATTTTGTGTACATAGCACAACAGAGGTGATATAATGAAGAGCACATTTACAGCTGTGACCCGTGTGACCATCGAGGCGGGGGTGGAAAAAGTCTGGGACGCGCTTACCAATCCGAAAATCATCAAGCAGTACCTGTTCGGCACCGAGGCAAGCTCCGATTGGAAGGTCGGCAGCTCCATTACCTACAAAGGAGTCTGGGAAGGCAAGCCTTACGAGGACAAAGGCAGGATCCTGGAGCTTGTACTGAACAAGCTCCTGAGGTCCACGTACTTGAGCTCGTTTTCGGGGCTTGCCGACAAGCCGGAGAACTACAACACCGTAACATATGCGCTTTCGAATGCCGGCGGAGGAACCGAGCTCATCGTGACACAGGACAACATTCAAACCAAGGAAGCAGCCGACCATTCCGAAGGAAATTGGGCGTTGGTGCTCCAGGCGATGAAAAAACTTCTGGAGAAGTAGCCGGGGATTTTCGATTTGTAGCAACTCGGGTATTTCTCCATCCCGTTCAATCCAAAGTGCCCCATCCGCCGGCTGCGCGAGACTTTCTTATGCATCCCGGCATTTATCACCATAGCGGGTGAGTCGTTCGATTGGGTTCACGCCGACGAAAAACATTCGTGCGGGCATGTGAAATATGGGCATTCTCACTCCCGGTCTGCTGAACCGGGTCATCGAAACTTACGTCCTGCCCTCCCAGGGGATCCACGGTCTCTCTCACTGGGCCCGCGTCCTCGAAAACGGAAGAAGGCTCGCGCCTCTGGAAGGAGCCGACACGGACATAGTCGAGCTGTTTGCCGTGTTTCACGATGCCTGTCGAATGAGCGAGGGGAGCGATCGCGGCCACGCGGGGCGCGGGGCGCGGGGCGCGGGGCGCAGCTCGCACGCATGCTCCACGGCGCATGGTTTGTGCTTGACGATGCCCGTTTCGCGCTGTTCGTAACGGCGTGCGAGGAGCACACCGCCGGCCTGACCGAGGCCGATATAAGCATTCAAGTGTGCTGGGACGCGGACCGCTTGGATCTTCTGAGGGTTGGGAAAAGACCGAAGCCGGGACTGCTCTGCACCGAAACCGCCAAAGACCCGGAAGTCGCCAGATGGGCGAACGACAGGGCCGGATCGCGAGACGTGCCGGCTCTGATACATGAGGAATGGAAAGTCGATCCCTGGCATCTAAGTTGACCGGGGAGAAGAGGAGATTTCCGCTTTGAAACAGGACGCATACGGATTCCATGCGGGGATCTACGATCGGCTCTATGAGCCCGCCGCGAGGATACTCAGACATGCGGGCTTAAAGATATTCCCGCCTCAGCAAAACCTTTCCATCCTCGACGTGGGGTGCGGAACAGGCACGCAATTGGCCCTGTACGATAAACCGGGCTGCACGTTGTTCGGCGTCGATCTATCGCCGGCCATGCTGACGGTCGCACGGCGAAAACTCGGCGAAACCGCCGAGCTTCGTTTGGAGGATGCCTCAACACTCACGTTCGCCGGTGGGACGTTCGATCTCGTCACGGCGGTGCTGGTGCTGCACGAAATACCGGCCGGGCTTCGATCCGCCGTCCTGCGGGAGTGCAAACGCGTCGTGAAACCGGACGGCCGGATCATGCTCATGGACCACCACTTCGGACCTCATCCTTTTCCCATTGGCTGGATATATAAGGTATTGGTCACTTCGATGGAGATCAGCGCGGGTCGCGATCATTTCGCGAATTACCGTGATTTCATCAAGCGGCAGGGCCTGAAGGCGCTGATCGCCGAACAGCATCTCACGGTGATCAAGCGTTTCATTTTCAAGAGCGGTGTCGCCGCCGTCTATTTGCTGAAACCCTGAAGGGGGCAGCGGATGGATAAGGGACGATTGGAGGCGTTCAGCGATGGCGTCATCGACACCCTTAATAAGAGGAGAACGACATGACTGCAGAATGCAATCCAGTCGGATGGTTCGAACCCGGCATCGTTTCCACGCTGGAGCGCGTGAAGAAGGGAGGCGGCATGACGGTCGACAAGATCAATTTCGAGGAGAAGTTCAGAAAGCTCCCGGCAGGCGACTACGCGGTGGGGATCGTCGCGAAGATGAACAACTACGACATCAAGATCGTGAAGTTCAAGGGGGAGTTCGTCTGGCACAGCCACCCTGACACCGACGAGACCTTCATCATCCTGGACGGCGTAATGATCATGCACTTTCGGGACCGCGCCGTGGAGGTTCACCGGGGGGAAATGATCGTGATCCCGAAGGCGGTCGAACACAAACCTTCGTCTGCCGACGGGTACAGGGCGCTCCTGATCGAGCCCGAGGGAGTACCGAATACGGGGGACGCGGAAAGCGACATGACTATCCGCAAAGTAGACTGGGTATAACACACTCTGCCGCGTGCAAAGGGAGGGAAGACCATGGCGACAATCAAAATCATGCCGTGCCTCGACATGAAAAATGGCCGAGTTGTGAAGGGGATCCACTTCGTCGATCTGAAGGAGGCCGGGGATCCGGTGGAAAACGCCGCCTTCTATCAGAGGGAGGGAGCGGATGAGCTCGCGATGCTGGACATCGCGGCGACGCTTGAAAACCGCAAGACCCGTCTGGAGTGGGTTCGGAGCGTCGCATCGGTCATCACCATGCCCCTGACGGTGGGGGGAGGTGTTTCGACAGTGGAGGACATAGAGATGCTGCTCGCAGCGGGGGCGGGCAATGTGTCGATGAACAGCGCGGCGGTAAGGAGGCCCTCCCTGATCGGGGAGGCCGCGAAGCGGTTCGGCTCTGCGCGCATCACCGTGGCCATCGACGGGAAGCGGCACGGCTCCATGCCCTCGGGGTTCTGTGTGGTGGTTGCCGGGGGAACGCAGGCAGTGGATAAGGACGCGGTCGCGTGGGCGAAAGAGTGCGAGGCGCTCGGGGCCGGGGTGCTTCTCCCCACGAGCATGGAGGGGGACGGAACGCGGATGGGCTACGATCTGGAGTTCACGCGGGCCATCTCGTCGGCGGTCTCGGTGCCTGTCGTAGCGTCGGGGGGCGCGGGAAAGCTGGAGGATTTCGAGGCGGCGGTCACCCGGGGCGGGGCGCGCATCCTGCTGGCGGCATCGGTGTTTCACTTCCGGACATTGAGCATCCGGCAGGTTAAGGAGTATCTGCGCGCGAAGGGAATGGAGGTCTTTCTGTAAATGAGAAAAATGGATGATGGGTAGTTTGTGTTTTATCCGATAATACCCTCAAACCTCCATCCCATATCTGTGGATCTTATGGGTCGGATATATCGCTATTTGCGGAATCGTCACCGAGCTGTCCCTCGTAGCGATGAAGAGAATGATTTCCGCCACGTTCTCCACAGCTATACAGCTTTTATGAATACCTTCTCGTATTTCTTTTTCGTCAAGCCACCCGTCCAGATACGCAGGTTTGTCCATATCGTACAGACCTTTATCGATGATTTCGGTCATCGGAGTTTTCACATGCGAGGGGTTTACCACGGTAACGTTGATATTCTTCTCCATGCCTTCCCGCAGGAGGTTCTTGCTCAGACCCATCATTCCATGCTTCGACGCCCTGTAAGGGCTATGGCCGGGACCGGACGCCAACTTTGCGGAAGAGGAACCCAAATTGATTATTTTACCTCCCCCTTGTTTTTCCATGATCTTAAACGCCTCTCTGCAGGTCAAGAACACCGCGGTGAGATTGGGGTTGATGGTTTTTTCCCATTCCTCCAGGGTGACTTCCGTGATCGGCGGCGCAAGCGAGTCTCTTCCCGCGCTGTTCACAAGGATGTCTACTCTGCCGAATTCCTTCATTATTCTCCGAAACAATTCCTTAACCTGCGATTCAACCGTAACATCCGTGTAAACGCCCGTGCAGGTTCCGCCTCCATGCGCGATCTCCTCGGCGACTTTTCGCAGCCGATTTTTGTCGTTGTCGACCAAAATCACCTTGCACGCGTTTTCGACGAAAATTTTCCCGACAGCCTCTCCAATACCGGATGCTCCCCCCGTGACAATTGCAACCTTGCCGTCTAACGACTTACCCTTCGCGTCCATCGCATGACTCCTTCATGTGCGTGGAATTTTCCGATCGTTTTACATCCTGCATCACACCGCGCTGCGTATGAGCCCTCCGTCAACCCTGAGGCAGGCGCCGTTTATAGCCGATGCGAGAGGGCTGCTCAGGAAGGTCACGAACGCGGCGATCTCCTCCGGACGTATAAGGCGCGCGATCAACGACGTTGGTCGATTCTCGGCCATAAAACGCTTCTCGGCGGCGGCATACTCGACGTCGGGAAAAACGTTCTGTATGAACTTCTCAACCCCTTCCGTTTTTGTCGAACCGGGCATAACGGCGTTCACCGTAACGTTCGTTCCTTTCGTGAGCTCCGCCATGCTGCGGGAAAGGGATAATTGAGTGAGTTTCGTCGCGCTGTAGTGCGCCATTTCCGGGGCGGGATTCAAGGCTGATTCGCTGGAAACAAACAGAATCCGACCGCTGTTTTTCGCCAGCATCTTTTTCAGGTAGTGCCTGCCCAGCCGAACGCCGCTGAAAACGTTGACTTGAAACAACCGCAGCCACTGCTCATCCGTGGTTTCGAAGAAATCCGACACCTCATAAATACCGAGATTGTTGATCAGAATATCGATTTCCGGATGTTCTTTTATCGTCTTTTCATACCCTGCCGCTGTCCCGTTGTCCGCAACCAACTTCAGGAGCTTTGCGTCAGGGCACTCGGAATAGATCTTCCTGCATGCCCCCTCGACGGTCTCGGAAGTACGCCCGTTGATGATCGTGCGAACTCCTTCCCGGGCCAAATGCAGTGCGATGACGGAACCAATCCCACCGGATGAAGCCGTCACGAGTGCGGTTTTGTCTTTAATCTTCAGGTCCATTGCGGATTCTCCTTCGCTGCGTGTATTATTGTCACACCATTGAATAGCCGCCGTCGACTATCAAAGTTTGACCCGTGCAGTAATCTGAATCAGAGGATGCGAAGTACAAAACCGCTCCCAGCAGGTCCCTGGTTTCACCGAGCCTCTTCATGGGGATTCCAGCGGTGATTTGACGTGTCCATTCCGGATCGACCATGGCTGCCTTGGCCATGCCGGTATTGGTTGTTCCGGGCAGGATTGCATTTACCTGTATGTTGTACCCCGCGAGCTCCAGTGCGAATACCCGCGTGATCGGCAGCACGGCCCCCTTTGTGGAACTGTATGCGCAGAGGCTAGCCTGGGCCCCGATAGCCGCAATCGAGGATATATTGATGATCTTTCCACTCTTCCTTTTTTTCATCTCTACCGCGGCCGCCTGAGAGCAGAAAAACAACCCCTTCACATTCACCGCGTAGAGCTTATCCAACATTCCCTCCGTCGTTTCTTCGAACGGCGCCGTGAACAGGATACCGGCGTTGTTGACAAGTATATCGATCGATCCGAATTGGTTTACCGCTGTCGTGACCATCTTTTCCGCGTCTTGTTTCTTGCTCACATCGGTTCGAGCGAATACCGCCTTTCCGCCCGACTTTACGACCTCGTCGACGATACGCTGCGCTCGCTTCTCGTCAATATCGGCGAGAACAACCGACGCACCCTCCGATGCGAGACCCTTTACATACGCTTCGCCTATCCCATTCGCCCCCCCGGTAACGACGGCAACCTTGTCTTTTAATCTCATAGTATATCCCTCCTTCGTCAGTGAAAACTATAGTATGCCGTCTGTTGCACGCCGTAATACTGTGATAAAGACAGACCTTGCTCTCAGTTGTCTCGGCGGTTATCAAACGAGCAGGTGATCACTACTTGATGACTTTTATTCTCTTTCTGTCTATCGTGGCTATGCTCATCCCTACGGCGATCAAACCGAACGTTATCATCTGAACGTCGTTGCCGATCGCGAGCATCGACATCCCGGCCTGAATCCACGTGATGATGATCACTCCCAGCAGGGTTCTGTGCGGGCCGCCTACACCTCCGGTGAGGGCCGTGCCGCCCGCGACCACGCTGGCAAAGAGCGGTATTGCCATGTCGGACCCGATGTTCACCGACCCGCCGCCCATCTGCGACATGTACAAAATGCCCGCCAGCCCGGAAAGAAATCCGCTGAGCATGAAAATGTAAATTCTGTGCCGTGCGACGTTTATATCAGAGAGCCCGGCCCCTTCCAGGTTGCCTCCCACCGCGTACGTCCGACGCCCGAACACCGTGCACAGGGCAATGAAGGTGGACAGACCCCAGATGCCGATACCCCAGTAGAAAATCGAAGGCAACCCCGCCACGAAGGTGATTGCGAGGCTTCTGAACGGGTCGTTTTGCATTACCCGCAGGAAACCTTTCGAGAGGTACAGGGCCATCCCCTCAACGATGATGGAAATGCCGAGCGTGGCGAGGAAAGAGGGGACCTTGAACTTCGCGAGGAGTAGCCCGTTGATGAAGCCGATCGCCAGGCATGTGAGAATAGCCACCGGGATCACCAGCAGCCCGATCTTGTCGATGTAAATCACGCAGATGAGGGCCGAGAGCTTGAGCATGCTCGGCACCGAAAAATCGAAGGACCCGGTCATGATGACGAAGGTCAAACCGCAGGCGGCTATGAGAAAATACGACATCGCATAGACCAAAGCGATTATTCCGTTGTACTTGAGAAAGGACGGGTTTCTCACCTGGAAAACGGCGATGACCGCTATCACGAAGATTAAAGGCATGACCGTGGTCATGTTTCTTCGAAGCCATTCCCGAGAAATGCCTGATCTCGACATCAAATTTTCTTGCATCACGTGACTGTCACTCCCTTTAATCCTCTGGCGCTCACTATTATGGAGACAATCAGCACTATTCCCACAAGCAGCGTTATCGCGTACGGGTGAAGCGACGAGAGGTACAGCCCGCGGGAGAAGATGGTGAACGTCAGCGCGCCGAGTATGGTTCGCTGCGGCCCTCCGCTTCCCCCCGTAAGCGGCGTTCCGCCCAAAACAATCGCCACGAGCGGCCAGACCATGTTATTCATCTTGAGCTCCACGACGCTCGAGCCGCCCAGGTGCTGGAACAGGACGATCGATCCTATGCCCGTGAAAATCCCGCTCAGCATGAAGGCCAAAATCTTGTACTTATCGACGTTTATACCGGCCAATCGCGCCCCTTCCTCGTTCGATCCGATCGCGTGCAGATAGACGCACACCCTCGTGCACTTCATGAGAAACACCGCGGCGGCGATTATGGGGATGGACAACAGGAAAGGGGTGGGAATGAAGGGTATCAGCTGTTGTGTTATGAACTCGTATCCGTCGACAGCATGGGGATATCCCCCCGAGAGCCGGGCGGACAATCCCGTGTATATCACCAGTATGCTCAAAGTCAGAATAAACGAAGGCATTTTCGCCTTGGTCTGAATCACCCCGATGAAAAGCCCCGTCGCCACCCCCACGACGAGGATCATGAGGATGGAGAATACACCCAACACCGGCTTGAACAGCCACACAAAGACGCCCCCCAGCATGTACACGCCGACGTACGACAGGTCGAGGGATCCGGTCACCACCACGATCGTGGGTCCGAGCGCGAACAGCATGAGCGTCACGAACTGTCTGAGAATCGTCTTGAAGTTCAAGGCGCTGAGAAAACTTGTCGGGTATATGATCGAGAAAATCACGAAAAGCGCGACAAAAACGATGATGACCGGGTGCATTCGCAGCGTTTGCGAAATGATCGAAGGTTTCCGGATTTTTCTGTTTTGGTTGTTCACGTCGACATCACCTTTCTGAACTCTTCGGGGCCCATGGCTTGTTGAACTCTTCCATCCATGACGAACAGTATCCTGTCGCAGAGTATGGAGTATTCCTTCGGCTCGTCGCTCACCAGGATCATGGATATTCCCTTCTGTTTCATCTCCAGCAACACTTCGTAGATGTCCTCCCTCGCGCCCACATCTATCCCGATCGTCGGATCGACCAGCAGGAGTATGTCCGGGTTTCTCTCGAGCCATTTTCCCACGGAAACTTTCTGCTTGTTGCCGCCGCTCAGAGAGTAGCAATCCGTGCCGACGCTCGGCGCTTTTATCTCCAGCTTCTGAACGATCTTCCCCGCCATCTTCCTCTCGGTGTTGAAATTGATCACCGGGAGGAGCTTCCCCAATATCTTCTTCATATTGATTATCGAGATGTTCTTCGCGATCGACCAGTTGAGGAACAGCTCTTTCCCCGTTTGACCCGAGAAATACCCGATACCCCTTCCCAACCTGACGTGGGGGAGTTCGTCGGCTTTGAGCGTCTTGTCTTTAGCCGTGAGCTTCCCTCCGTCGTAGTCCATGAGACCGCCGATTGAACGTATGATCATGTCTTTGCCCGATCCCGCCGGGCCGAAGAATCCCACGCACATTCCCCTGTGGAGGTCGAACGAGATGTCGTAGTAATGTCCTTTCTTGGTCAAATTCTCTGCCGCCAGGACGACTTCCGCTCCCGCGGATTTCCCCGCTGCCGGCCTCGAGATGTATTCCGAAGATTTCCTGCCCACGATGGCTCTGAACAGGTCTTCCTCCGTCATCTTTTCCTTGGACAGGTCGTACTGGGCGATCAGGTTGCCGTCCCGCAGCACGTTAACCCTGTCGGTGAAATCCATCACCTCGGGGATTATGTGCGAAATGAAAATGAAGGACGCGTTTTTCTTCATGTTCGAGAGGTTTCGGAACAACTCTTTCCGTTCTTCGTCGTTCAGCGGCGAGGTCGGCTCGTCGAGTATGATGACAGGAGGCGTGTCGCCGTCCCCGCTTTCCAACCTCACGCCCAGGATGGCTCTCGCGATCTCGATCATCTTCTGGGTGGAAAGCGGAAGCTCATACATGTAGGATTCGACATCGCAGGTCACATGGAGAGCCTCGAGGGTTTCCCTGGCCTGCTTCTTCATTTTTTCCGTTTGCAACTTCATGTATTTGATATACCGGTCCTCGTGGCCAAGGAAGAGGAATTGAAAGACCCTCAACCAGGGTACGACACCGTTTTCCTGGTACACTATCGAAATTCCCCGCTTAGCCGCCTCCTTTGGGTCCCTTGGGAAGGGAACCTTTTCTCCCTTGTGATACATCTCCCCTTTGTCCGGAGAATACACCCCCACCAGTATCTTCATGAGGGTGGATTTCCCCGCCCCGTTCTCGCCGACGACACCCACTATCTCATTTTTGCGAACCGCTATGCTGACGCCGTTCAGGGCGTGCACGACCCCGTCGAAGGTTTTCGAGACGCTTTTTACTTCCAATAAAACGTCATCCATCGGCGTTACCCTCTGTCTTCATTTTTCCCCCCGGTCTCCCCGGCGTGCGCACATTAAAAGAGGGAAGCACAGGGGGGATCAGGAGCCGGTCGCGCAAAGGAACGTTTCAAACTCGCGTACCTGAATGGGCTGCCTCCCCCGTTCCTCTTATTCGACCGTCATCTTCGATTCCTATCCCTTTCCCCCCTTGCTCCCCTCACTGCCTGCACTCTCGATGCTGCTGTTTCGTCTTTACTCCCAGTTGGGCTCCAGCTTTATCTCCGGCGGGAAGTCCTTGGCATACTGCTCCGCTTCCTTCCACGTGTTCACGTGGAAATCCAGCATGTACTTGTGGAGAGCGCCCACGTGCTTCCTGATGGCGTCAAGACTCCCGAACCTCTTGAGCTTCGCCGGGAAGTAGAAGTCGTGCGAGAGGGGAGCCAGTACGGTTCCGCCGCCCGCGTGGCGGTCGTATTTCAGACCGAGCTCCTCGCACTTGGAAAGCGACAGCAGCCTGAAGTCATAGGGGTACTTCGGATTGTCCTTCTTGAACTCCATCAGTATCTTTTCCATGTTGTCCTTGGTCGGCCCCATGGAGAAGCTCGGGTTTTTGATTATGCCCGAATCCTTGGCCAGCTTCTCGATTTCCCCGGGCCTTCCGTAACAGTCCAGCCTCCCCGACTGGATCATCTCGTCCTTCATCGGATACCATGCGCCGACGCACATGTCGTAGAGCATGGAAACCATTCTTCCGCCGAAGTACGGTATGGCGAATCCGGAAGTGACCAGGAAGTTTCCCTTGAGTATCTCCTGCGCGGTGGTCAACTCCATGTCCCGCGACGCGGTGAACGGCCCGATGTTGACACCGGCATCCATCATCGCCCTCAGAGCGCCCGTCGTCTGCGAGTCGTTGGCGCCCCAGAACCCTTCATAATCCCTTCGCTCGGCAAGTGACGCCTGGCCGGCTTTTCGTCCTCCCTCGTACCCCCACTCACCGTACTGGTGACCCAGCAGCTGAATCTCCGGATACTTTTTCCATGCCATGAAGACGCCCAGGTTTATGTAGACGGTGGAGACTGTGGCCGCCGTCTTGGACGACTGGTGGTGCAGCAGCTTCGTCTTCTTGTTCTGCCGCATCTTCTCCATCAGCAGCATCAACGGCGGAAAGGTCTGCTCGTCCGACAGAGGCGTGTTGTCCACGACCCACCGCGGCCCGTAATCTCCCGGGAACACGTCGCCGGTGTACCCGAAGTGCGTGGTAAGGAACACGTTGTTGTCGTTGCAGATTTTGCAAATTTCAGGCATTACGGACATGGGAGGAACGTTCAGGTGCAGCGCCTTCGCGCCTTTCGCGATCATACTCTCGGCCGTCTCGAGCCACTCCGAGTCGGTGGTGGCCACCACGCCCATGAAGTTCAGACCGAGCTGATCACATGCCAGCTTTTGAGACTGGTAGTCTATGATCGCGTATTCCTGCGCGAGGTGCCAGGTGATGTGGCCGAATCCGAACTTTTCGCCCGGTTCGGCGTTCTTGTACTTCTGAGCCAGTTGTTTCCTTTCTTCTTCGCTCGCGGCCCCGGCGGCCTTGGAAGTGGATTTCACGGGCTTGTCTTTTTTGGCCGCGAAAACCTCAGAGGGCCTTAAAATACGCCCCATCATGCTGCTCGCCGCTAAACCTGCTGCTGCGGCTCCTGCGATTTTTAATGCCTGACGCCTGGTGATTTTTTTTTGCTTCCCTTCTTCCTTCATACCTGCCTCCTTTTACAAAAAATTGTTAGTTAAAAAACATAATTAGTTGTCATTCTACCATGTGATTATTTTTTTTGTCAAATGATATTTGTTGATCATGACTGCCGTCACGTTGCCCATTTGAAGCTTCTCTCGACGGCACGCTTCCAGTTGTTGTAAAGCTCCTCCCTCTGCGCTTCGTTCATCTTTGGTTCATACACCTTTTCGATCTTCCATTTCTCTTCGAGCTCCTCCCTGCTGTCCCAGAATCCCACCCCCAAACCGGCCAAATAACACGCTCCCAAGGAAGCCATCTCGGTGATGACAGGTTTTTCAACAGTGACGCCGAGAATATCCGCTTGAAATTGCATGAGGAAATCGCTTTTCGTCGCGCCTCCATCCACTCGCAGTGAGGTAGCGGACTTACCGGAGTCCGCCTCCATCGCGATCACCACATCCTTCACTTGGTAGGCTATCGATTCCAGGGCGCTCCGCGCTATATGTTCTCTGCCCGTGCCTCTGGTGATGCCGACGATCAATCCACGGGCGTACATGTCCCAATAAGGAGCGCTTAGGCCGGTAAATGCCGGCACAAGGTATACCCCGCCCGTGTCGGGTACCTTTTCCGCCAGCGTGCTGCATTCAGCGGCGTCACTGATTATATGAAGCCCGCTCTTGAGCCATTCAATGGCTCCCCCGCCGATGAAAATCACTCCCTCCAGCGAATACTCGACCTTGTTCCCTATCTTCCAGGCCAAATCGGTGGTGAGCCCGTTCTTGGATAGAGACGGTGTTTCACCGATATTCATCATAAGCGCCATGGCCGTTCCATAGGAATTTTTCGTCATACCGGGACGGAAACAGGCCTGGCCGAACGTGGCGGCATGCTGGTCACCTGCGTCCCCCGCGATAGGTATCCGCTCCCCGAAGAACGCGGCGGGGTCTGTGTATCCGAAGACGCCGCTTGAAGGCATTACTTTCGGTAAAATGCCGGCCGGTACATCCAGCCAACCCATTATCTCGTCGTCCCATTCAAGAGAGTGGATATTCAGCAGCATCGTTCGAGAGGCATTGGAGAAATCGGTAACATGGGACTTCCCGCCCGTTAAATTCCATATGATCCAGGAATCAATATTGCCCATACAGATGTTACCGCGCCGGATTTCATTTCGTACGCCATTGACATTATCGACGATCCACTTGATCTTTGTTGCGGAAAAGTAGGCGTCTATCACCAGACCGGTCTTCTCGCGCACCTTTCGCTCGTATCCGGCGCTTTTCAGATCATCGCAAATGCCCGCCGTTCTCCTGCACGCCCAACAGATAGAGTTGTAGACCGGCCTGCCGTCATCTCTTTTCCAAAGAATCGTGCTTTCCCTCTGGTTGGTAATGCCGATGCCGAGGACCTCCCTCGGATCTATCCCTTCGTTTTTAATGGCTTCCTGGATACAACTGACGACAGATTCCCATATTTCCGCAGGATCATGCTCGACCCACCCCGGGTTGGGGTAGATCTGGCGGATTTCTCGATATGCCATCGAACGGATTTCCGCATTGTGATTGAACAGGATAACCCGCGTGCCTGTAGTGCCTTGATCAATCGCCATTATATAGCCTTTTTTATCCATCTTGACACCCCTGCGGTGGTAGTTGAGAAGGCTCTTTTACCATACTACTTTAAAACGTTATTTTGTCAAGAACCTATCTCATAGATGCCCAGACGATTTTTTCTGGAACACTCAAAGACTTTTTTTATGGAATAAAAAGCTGAAATGTGGTACGATACAGTACTGGCGAATGTGCTCGCAAGTTCACATAACACGGACTAACAGGGTCGGGTGCTGTGCACTCTCGCTTAAACAAACCGTTGGGTCACCTTCACATGCAATTCCGCTACTGGTCTCTTCCTGAAACAGGCTTTTCATCCAGCATCCGGCTTCGATTGCAGCGGAAACGATAAATGCAATTACAGCCGATGGTATCCCTTACAAAAGGAGGCACAAAATGCACCTCGCAATGTTCAACTGGAGGAGAGAATCGAACTGCTTGAGGCAACCCTCATACTACTGATCGCACCGATTAGCCAGTGAACTCGGTGGTTCCGTGACAAGCGTTGTCCCTGCCGCAATTCGCTGCATCACCGCGGAATCCACTCCCGAGAATGAGTGGCGATGGACGGTTGAAAGCATGAAGGAACTCTACGACCACGCTAAAAGGACGGCATCAAACTTGCGATTGAACCGCTCAACCGTTTGAAGACGTATTTCATCAGCCGTTGTGACCAGGCACTGGCTTTAATGGAAGACTTTATTCATATTGCACGGGGGGATCAGGATGACCAAGAGCCGCATGGAAGCGTTCAGCGACGGCGTGCTTGCCATCATAATCACCATCATGGTGCTCGAATTGAGGGTGCCGCATGGATCCGATCTTGCCGCGCTTCTCCCGGTGGCACCGAAATTTATGAGCTATGTACTGAGCTTCATTTTGCTCGGCATCTACTGGAACAACCACCATCACCTCCTCCAAGCGATAAAGCAAGTAGACGGCCGCGTCCTGTGGGCCAATCTGCATCTCCTGTTCTGGTTGTCGATCGTCCCCTTCGTCACCGGCTGGATGGGTGAGAATGCTTTCACCGCCTGGCCGGTTGCGCTCTACGGCCTCGTGCAGTTGTTCGCCGCAGTCGCTTACTTTATCCTAGTCAGATCCCTCATTCATCTGCATGGGAGAGGCTCCGTGCTGGCGGCCGCGGTCGGCCGGGATTTCAAGGGCAAGGTTTCGCTGGCAATATATGGTGTGGCGATTCCCGTAGCATTTTTGAGGTCATGGATTGCATGCGGGCTGTACGTTCTCGTCGCGGTGCTGTGGCTCATCCCCGACCGTCGCATCGAAAGGACGATAACCCGGTGAGGCCGAAATCGAGGAGGAGCGAGTCATGAAGAAAAAGCCCGTGTCATAATGGCTTGCCGTAATCGAGAAAAAGCCGAGAACACCAGAAATGAAATATTGAAACTCCATCCTGAAGCAAAACTCGACATCGCGATGTGCAACGGCGGCATATGGAGACAGCAAGCTGGCGATGCTGATGCTTGCCTTGACGCTCGACGAACAATTCAAAAAGAAGGAATCGATGCGAAAGCACTGAACCGGCGGAAAGAGGCATACTCCCGCTTCTATACGCCGCTTCGGCCCCGGAAATTGAAGGCGGAGCACCTTACACATGTCAAGCTCTGAGTTGTCTTGCGCGGCAGCGGCTGCCGCTGAGATCTGGATCGGCTGTCACACACTCGCGTACTGCCTTGCAGAATTGACGCCAATTGCTCTGCCGCCGCCTCGTAAATGGCCCGTGAAGGCACACGTCCCCGCTGTATAGGCAGCGCACGTTCTCGATCTCCATACCGCGCGCCGAGGTCTGAACCACATCGATTCCGGCGTCGATCATCAGGGGGGGCGCCCCTGCGAGGGGCGGGTCCAAACCGACGAGCGGGTACTCGACGCCGTCCCCTCCATCGTACCCGGCTTCGACCTGAACCCTATTAAGAGCAGTCGGAAATAAATGACGCGCAACAGGGTGCGCATCCATATCATAGCCGGTTACTAGGCGAATGTGCGTTTGCCATCCACTTTCCCCATGCCCAACACTCGCGTTGTTAGGATATCCGGACGGGCATCGTGTTTAAGAAAAAAATTACTCCGTCACACCCGCGGGTCGATCGCCATCTTCACTTCGCTCGCCCGATCCTCGAAGAAACGGGTGAAGGTCTTCTCGGTCTCCGCGAGGGGGTAGACTCCGGTGACGACGCTCTCGGCGTCGACGAGCCCCTTGGCGAGCAGCCCGATCGCGCGCGCCATCTCCTTGGGGGGCCTGCGGGAGGTGAGGAAGGTCGCCTGGTTTTTATAGAACCAGTTCAGCGAGAGGGGGACCCTCTCCCCTTCGGGGCAGATCCCGAAGCTGAGGAAGGTGCCGCCCTTTTTCAACAGGGGGAGAGCCTCGCCCACGGCCGCCGAAGAGCCCGTGCAGTCGACGATGTAATCCACCCCGCGCGGGCAGAGCTCGCGCAGCGCGCCGGCGAGAGGTGAGACTACGGGGGTGGGTCCATGGCCGCACCCGCCGGCATGAGGTGAGCCCGCGGGGTTTTGCTCCCGGTCCCCCGAGCCGCACCCGCCGGCGGGATCGATCACGAGATCCGCGCCCAGGGTTTTCGCGCGTTCCCCCCGTTCTTTCACAAGCTCGGTTTGAATGACTGCACGCGCCGACCCTCGGAGCATCTGAAGCCAGAGGAGGCCGATCGTCCCGGCGCCGAGGAGGAGGAAGTTTCTCCCGGGCTCGGGCCGGAGCCGCCCCACCCCCGCGACTACGGTGGCAAGGGGTTCTACGAGGGCGCACTGCTTGATACTCAACCCTTCGGGTATTGGGTAGAGGTTCGTCTCCGGCACCGTGACGTACTCGGCAAACCCCCCGGGGATGGTGTAGCCGAAAAACCGCTCGTTCGCGCAGAACCGCTCCTCCCCTTCCCTGCAGTACTCGCAGCGCCCGCAGGGCACGAAGGGGTCGACCGCCGCCCTGTCGCCGCGCCTGAACCGCTCGACGCCCCTCCCGGTTTCGACCACCTCGCCGGTGATTTCGTGCCCCAGCACCACGGGCGGAACGGCGCTGTGCACCTCGCCGGTGTAGATGTGGGCGTCGGTGCCGCACACGCCGGCAACGGTCACCCTGAGGAGCGCCTCCCCGTCGCCGGGAGCGGGCACCGGAACGTCCCTGATCTCGATCTTTCCTTCTCCGAGGAACACGGCGGCTCTCATCGTCCTTTCTCCCTCCGGTATTATTCAGGTTGAATAAATGCCGCACCGCTGCTACCTTCGAGCCCATGCGCGGCTCGGATGCTCATCACGAACGGATCAGGGGCGTGTGGTTCGCAGCGGCCGCTTTTTTCGCGTGGGGGTTCCTCCCCCTCTACTGGAAGGCGCTTCGGCAAGTGCCCTCCCCTCAGATCCTCGCCCACCGGATCACCTGGTCCTGCGTCTACCTCACCCTGATTATGGCCGCCCGGAAGGGGTTCCCCGAAGCCTGGGCTTCCTTCTCGACCTGGCGCAGGAGGGTGTTCATCCTCGCGAGCGCCGCCACGATCGGGATCAACTGGTTCATCTACATTTGGGCCGTGAACGCGGACCACGTCGTCGAAACGAGCCTCGGCTACTTCATAAACCCGATCGTGAGCATCGTCCTGGGGATGATCTTCTTGCGGGAGCGTCTGAGTTTTTGGCAGTACGTCGCAGTCTCCATCGTCGTCGGGGCGGTCCTCCTCTTGACCGTCCGGCACGGGAGGCTCCCGTGGATCGCCCTTTCCCTCGCCGCGAGCTTCGGCGCATACGGGCTCCTGAGAAAGACCTCGCATGCGGAATCGCTCTCCGGGCTGTACCTGGAGACCATGATACTATCGCCCGTCGCCCTGTTTTACATCCTCATCATGACGACACGGGGCGGAGGGTCTTTCGGGACGGCATCGCCCCTCACCCACCTCCTCCTCGTGGCTTCCGGGGTAGTCACCGCAACGCCGCTTATCTGGTTTGCGAACGGCGCCCGCCGGATCCCTCTCTCCATGCTGGGCTTCATCCAGTATCTCGCGCCGAGCATCCAGCTCTGCCTGGGCGTCTTCGTCTTCCGCGAGCCCTTCACGAAAACACACCTCGTGAGCTTCGCTCTCATCTGGTGCGCGATCGTCGTCTACACACTCACCCACACGCCGGTCCTGGGTGGAACCGTTTCTCGGGGAGCCGCGGGCGCCGGGGGGGCGTCCTGACGCCCCGCGGCCTCAGGCGGTTTTCACGACCTTTCCCCGCGTGATCTTCGCGAGGTCGGCCGGCGTGAGCTTGAACACCGCGTGGGGGGTCCCCGCGGCGGCCCAGATCTCCCCGTATTTCATGAGGTCCTCGTCGATGTAGATCTCGAGCGCCATTGCATGACCGACAGGCGGCACGCCGCCTATCGCAAACCCCGTACACTCGCGGACGAACTCCGCGTCCCCCTTTTCAACGGGTTCCGCGGCGAGCTCACCGAGCCTCTGCTCGTTCACCCGGTTTGCGCCGCTGGCGATGACGAGGACCGCTTTCCCGCTCCGGGCCCCCTTGAACACGAGGGACTTCGCGATCTGGCCGACGTCGCACCCCACCGCCTTTGCCGCCTCCCGGGAGGTTCTCGTCGAGTCCATGAGCTCGACGACCTTGAGGCTCACCCCGAAGGGCTCCAGGGCTTTCTGCACCTTCAGCGCGCTCTCGCTCAATCTCTCTTCCATACGGCGATCCCCGCGAAATTGGTTTGACTAACCCATCTCGCTCATGTACAGTACGACCAGAATGCAAAGTAACGGGGCCCAAGGTCGGAAACAAGTGAAATCCGCGCTCGTGAGAGGGGACGGCCCCTTTCCAAACAACGACCGCCTTCCCCTCCTCCTCTACGATGGCGTGTTCGCCGGGGGGGAGACTCATACCGGGGAAAAAAGTCCGGCGCACAGGGCGGTGCAAAGTCAGGCAGGAAGGCCCTCGGACCCCGGCCGGTCTCGACCGCGCCCCGCGTCCCTCGCCTCCGCGATAGAGGACCGGTTCCGCGCTCACGGGTGGGGCAACTCCTGGCGCGACGGGGTATACGGGACACACCACTACCACAGCGAAGCCCACGAGGCCCTGGGGGTTTACGCGGGGCGGGCGCGGGTGCAGTTCGGCGGCGAGAGGGGGCCTGTCTTCGAGGTGCGGGCGGGCGACGCGCTCGTCATCCCCGCGGGGGTCGCTCACAAGCGGCTCGATTCCTCCGGCGACTTCGGCGTCGTCGGCGCCTACCCTCCCGGGCAGAGCCCCGACATGTGCTACGGTGTGAAAGGGGAGCGCCCCGCGAGCGACGAGCGAATCGCGCGCGTTTCCGGACCGCAAACCGACCCCGTCTTTGGCGGGGATGGCCCGCTCCTCGAGCTCTGGGGTGGATAATCGTACATGAAACGGCTCGGAATCGACATCGGTTCGCTCTTCCTCGGCGGCGTCCTTCTCGAAGACGGCGCGCTGACAGCGTCCGTGTACCGCCCGCACCGGGGCGACATCCGGGGGCGTCTCCGGGTGCTGCTCGATGACGAGAGGTTTAAGAGCTTCGATCTTATCGGCGTCGCGGGGTCCATCCACGGGGGGGAGGCGGTCACCATCGACCCCACCCTCTCGGTGATCGAGGGCGCGCGGCACCTCCTCCCCGGCTGCAGGAACGTCCTCTCGATGGGCGGGCAGACCTTTCTGCTGATCTTCTACGACGAAAGAGGGGAGTACAGGGAACATTCCGTCAACCCCCCCTGCGCATCGGGCACAGGATCCTTCCTTGAGCAACAGGCGGAGAGACTCGGTTTCTGCGTGGAAGAGCTCGCCCGAAAAGCGGATGGGTACAGCGGAAAGATACCGGGCATCGCCACGCGGTGCGCCGTTTTCGCGAAAACCGACATCATCCACGCTCAACAGGAAGGGTACTCCGTCGAAGCGGTCTGCGCCGGGCTGTGCGACGGGATCGCGAGGAGCCTCCTAGACGGTTTAGTGAAGGGAAGGGAGTTGCAGAGTCCCCTCGGGGTGGTTGGGGGCGGGGCCCTGAACTCCCGGATCGTCCGCGCGATCGGAGAGATCCTCGGAAAGGAAGTCCTCGCGCCCCCCCACGCGGAATGTGCGGGGGCCGTGGGCGCGGCGCGCCTGGCCCGTACGCTTCACGAAGAGTTTCTCGCGCGCGGCGCCCTGTTCGCCCGAATGGGCACGCCGGCCCACACCGTGGACGGCCCGGGAGGCGAGCGTGCCGCCCATCGCCCGTACCGGCAAAACCCGACCGAATCGGCCCCGGCCGAGGGGCCCGGGCGATCTGGCGCGCGAAAGCCCCTCGCCATGGAGCTTTCCCCTCCCCCCGATTTTTCCTCATTCAACGTCTCCCTGAACGGCGACGTTGAGCTCTTTCTCCCGAAGGAGGCCCCCGCGAGGGACGGCGGCGTTTACGCGGGGATCGACATCGGGTCCACCAGCACAAAAATCGCCCTCATCAACATGGAGAACGAGTTCGTCGGCGGTTTCTATACCTCGACCGGGGGGGACCCCATATCCGCCCTCGGGCGGCTGATAGGGGAGATCGACGGGGTTCTCGGGAGCGTCGGCGTGCAGGGTCGGAGCAGACAGAGTCCGGGGGGGCCGAGCCTGAAAATCCTCGGCGTGGCGACGACCGGGTCGGGCC